>Ga0315288_10012879_pt1 | contig 10497 bp, 8 predicted proteins | sample YL17G11_20_MG_FD_203454 | JGI IMG/M metagenome (GOLD analysis project Ga0315288, IMG submission 203454) | Sediment microbial communities from Yellowstone Lake, YNP, Wyoming, USA - YL17G11_20 | ecosystem: Environmental > Aquatic > Freshwater > Lake > Sediment | place: USA: Wyoming | collected...
CAGCCGTACACCGGCACGCCCGCGTACCTCTTCGTCATGAGCGCGACGAAAGACTCCTTCGCACGCGCGATCTCCGAAAGCTCCGCGTGCACACCCGCGAGCTCGTTCTTCGCCTTCAAGAAGTCCCGCTCGAGACCCGCGAGCTGCTTCATCTCCTCGGGTGTCTCAGCAAGCTTGCGACCGATGCGAAGTGCCGTCTCCGTAACGGCCACGCGCGCGCGAATGGCCGCCGCGACCTTTTCGGGATCGTTCGGCGACTTCACGACCGCTGCTTCGGCGCTCTGCAGCACCTCGGCCGCGTCGAGCACATCCCGCTTATCTTGTTCGGACGGGATCTTCGCACCTAGAATGGTCGCGGTGTTCACTTGAGCCCTCCGAAGTACGCTGCAGCGCCGCCTGCGAGCCAGCCGATGCCGAAGCCGAGGATCGGAGAGTTTTGCATGTAGCGCGACACCACGACGGCCGAGCCGGTCGTCACGAGATTCCGCAACGCGAGCTTGCGCACGTCATCTTGAAACAGTGCGGGGACGTTGCGGCCGACGGACGCGCCGCTGATGGCCCCGAGGATGCCGTCACGCACCGGGTGGCCGCTCTTCAGCGAGATGCCGCCCACGTATCCACCGACGGCTGCTCCAATGAGCGTGCCCATGTGATCGGGCACGTCCGCAGGTCGATCTGCGTTGATGTCTCGGAAGAAGCCCACCATCGAAGGCGCGGTGCCTACGAGTGCCGTCGAGTGCTTGGGCGCGACCTTGCCAAAGACGTCCGAGATGCGCGCAAGACTGCGGCGCGCACCCAGGACTTCGTCGAAATTCTTGGCTGGATGGGTGGCGCGCATGGACTACTTCTTCTTCAGCATCGAGACGAGAAGCGCGACAACACCGATGCTGCCAGCGCCGACGAGAAGCCAGCCATAGACAGGAAGGCCGCCCTTGACGACCGTGAACGGGTTCTGTCCCGACGGCTGCTGCCCGTACGGCATCATCGGGCCAGACGTGATGCCGACCTTGGCCTCGAGCTGACGTGCTTTCGTCTCAGCGTCGAGAGCGGCCATGTGCAGCGGACCGACCGGATCTTTCTCAGCCGTTGCGCGCATCGCGGCCTTCGTAGCTTCGTTGCGTGCATCCTGCGCAGCCTTCACGTCGCCTTCGGACGCCTTGGCCTTAGCCTTGGCTTTATCCGCCGCGATCTTGTTGGCACCCATCTCGAACGCCTTCGAGATGAGCTCGCCAGCGCCTGCACCAGCGGTCTTGAGGGTTTCTTCGTCTACGCCGAGGATCTCAGCCTCGAACTTCTGAATGTCGAGCGTCGTCATTTTATTTCCCCTTGATCAGAAAATGCTTCACGAGCTTGAAGATGCCGAATCCTACACCAACCATGCCCACACCAACACCGGCACCGATGAGAAAATCCTGCTTGAACGGCCCACCAAACGGGGTGGTAGTGACGACGCGGACATCTGCGTCGACGCCCTGCTCCTTCAGCTTCGTGAGGAATTGCGAAGCCATATCTCCATAGACTTTGGCTTCGATCGTTTTCGGTACCAGACCGGCCACAAGCCCGCCGATGGAGCCGCCCTTCGCCTTCACGAGCGCGGGGATGTCCTTCACGTGGATGGTAACGTACGGTCCACCGCCCGCTTCTGGCACGGTTGCGCCGAATACCTCGGCGCTGAAGGATTCGAAATCCTCGTCACTGCCGATCACATCGGACCCGAAAATATCTTGCTCACTCACGGTCTACTCCTGATCCATCGCGGCGGCGTCGGCCTCGTCCTGATACTGCTCAGGCGTACCTGCCTCTTCGTGCAGCTCGCGAGACGTCTCGTCGGGGTACTGCTCCTCGCCGCCACCCTGCTCGCCTCCCTGGCCGCCCCCATCGTCCATCGGCACGCCCGCCTCCGGGTGTGCGGCCAAGAACTCCGCTTCCTTCTCGGCCATGCGAATGGTGCGCTCTTCCTCGGCCTGAAGCTTCTTCTCGTCGATCTCGGCCTGCGTCTGTGCGTACGCCGACTGCGCCTCCACGTCGGCTTGCGCCTGTCCCTTGTACGCCTCCGTGTCCGTGCCTGTCTGTGCTGCGTACGCAGCAGCCTGTGCGGCCTGGATCGCCGACTGCGTAGCCTGCGCCTGCTCGTCTGCCTTGGTCTGGAGCTCCGCCTGGTGCGCGGCTTCTGACGTCTCCTTCTCCTGACGGCGTGCAGTGGCCGCATCTTCAGCGGCCTGCTGCTTGGCGAGCTCAGCAGCCTGTTCTGCCTCGAGCTGATCTGCCGCCGCCTGCGCTGCCTGATCGGTCTTGAACGCCGTGAGCGCCGTCTTGTACTCGGCGATAGCCTGGTTGAAGCGCAGCAGATCACCCGGTGCCCGGAGCTTTGCGACCATCGGCGCGGGAGCTGTGTCGTAGAACCAGAACCACTGCTTCGTGGGGACGTGCCAGCGGGCACCCTGCATATCCGAGTCAGGCTTCCCGATCAGCGGCCCCCAGCCGTTTGCCATACTGGCAGCGCTCAGATCGGCCATCTCCCCGTCGTTCGGGTGACTCCACTGGAAGCCCTTGTAGTTGCTTGCGTCGTAGGTCTGCCAGCCATCGCCATCGAAATTGAAACCACTGTCCTGCCCCCAGCGCCTGTTTGCTGGACCGTTCGACAAGAACTTGTTGGCAGAACCGACTCCAGCGCGTCCAAGATCGACGCTGTTGTCAAATACGAGTGCTCCGAGCGGCAACTCTGCGCCACGGTACTCATTCGGATCGGCCCCAGAATAGCCGGGGTACGGATCGGGCATGTAGTCGACACCTGCCGTAAGCGGCGGTGCGGCCGTCGGAGCCGGACCGATCGCCGCAACAGCATCCGCAAGCGGATCGACAGCCGGGGCTGCATTCGGGTCCACTCCTGCATCTACCGGAGCCGTCTCATCGCCCATGATGGCGAGCTCTTCCCCGAGGATGTCAAAGTGCGTGCCAAGCAACTCGACGGTGTGCTCCAGACCCAAGATGTCGATCTCACCGAGGATGCTGGTATCGCCGAGGATATCGACTTCACCGAGAACATCATCGCCGTAGATGTTGTCGTTGCCGAGCATATCCTCATCACCGTAGCCGAGGATGTGCGCATCGCCCTTCACGCGTGTGGCGATGGTCCGTGTGACACTCGGCTTTGCGGTGACTGCTGCGGCGCCCGGCTTGGCTGCGGCTGCCGGGACGGCTGCAGCGCGTGCCGTCATCTTGACCTTGTACATCTTCTTCGCCGTTGCTGCAGAAGCCGTGGCGAGCTTCGCGTCGTGCGCCTTGACCTGATCGCCATACTTCTTGGCGTACGCGAGCAAATCCTTGCCCGCCTTCTCTGTGTTTTCAGCGATCTTCTTGATCTGAGCATGCGTGAGCTTGCGAACGGCCTTGCCCTTGGGCGCTGGCTTGGTGGCGCTGAAACTGGCGCGCTTCGGCGCGGCGCCGAGCACCTCGTCCTCATCGTAGCCCTTGACCTTGGTCGCAGCAGGCTTCAGTCCGCCGCTCTTGATGGCGTTCTTGAGCTTCGAGCTGATGGACACGGCGCGCGTTCCAACATCGACCGCGTTGCGATAGGTCGACTTGTGATCGCCCTTCTTCGACTTGCCCGTAGACAGCGACAGCACAGTGTTGCCCGACGCGGTCTGGCGCTTCACAAACCCTGCGCGGGGCGTGGGCTTCAGCTTCAGATCGGCACCGAGGATGTCACAGCCCATGAGGTACGAACTGCCGTTGCCGTCGATGCTGCCCATGAGATCGCACACACCGCCTTCTTTGCTTGCATCTGCGCAGCCCGGCCCTCCCCAGACTGGCTTCTTAACGGCCTTGCGCTTACGGCCGCCGATGATCTCGGTGCGATAATGACCGGCAATCTCTGTGTCGGCATCGTCGGCGCCGATGATGTTCACGTATCCGAGATCACCCATGATGGCTTCCAGCTCTTCGTCGTGTTCCGTCTCGAGCTCGTTGTCGTCGTGTGCCATTGCGTCGCTCCCCTTTGAATTGATGATGCCCAACTGGCTCAGTTCTCCGAGCACAGCTCGTGTTTTAGTACCCGCCGCGAGACGTCGTCCACGTGCTGCTCGAAGCTCTGCGATTTTCTTTTTGATGTTCGCAAGCCTCTCCGAAGAATCCGCTGCTTGTTGCGTGTTCTCGGCGATTCGAGCGTCGACATCTGCGTCACGAACAGGTTCTACGAAATGCAGTCCCGTGTCATTGGGATGATCACGTTCCCATTCTGCGTCCTGCACTGCGGCATACGGGTCAAAGAAATACTGCCACTTGAAGCCCATGCCGAGAACTTCATCGGCTTTGTCGTCGTTGATGATGCCCAGCCGAGCCAGCTCGCCGAGCACCGCTTGTGCTTCTGGCTGTGCTTCGCCGGGCTGTGCCTCACTGGGCTGCACTTCGCCTGTCGACGCTGCGATCTGCTGCCTCGCGACTTCCAGACGCCGTGCAAAATCACCCGTGTCAACTGGCGTCGACGTCACTACGCCACGCCCGCGCGCTGCTCGCAACGCTGCGCGCTGCTTCTGGATGTCCGCGAGGCGTTGCTTAGACGATGAAATGCCCTGCTTGCCAGCAGCGATGCGCGCATCGGCTTCGGCGTCGCGTGTGGGCTCCTTGAATGTTGATACAGTCGAAGATTCCTTCTCAGAGTATTTCTTGCCCGCAGCATACAGGCCGCCCGTGAAGATGTTGGCGGCGATATCATACGCAGAGTAGGTGCCGACTGCCGTTTCCAGATCTTCTTCGTCCATGCCGCTCACCTTTGTTCCACCCATGCCGCCCATCATGCCGCCCATCATGCCGCCAGCGGCGGGCTGTGCAGCAGCGGCACCGGGTGCGTCCAGCGCATCGAGATTGCCACTCACATCGCCGCCGAGAAACACGATCATGCTGGCGTCCGTCATGCTCGACGCCTTGGCGGCCTTCATGATGTCAGCGGACTTGTACGAGATCTCGACACGCGTCGGTGAGTCGACACCGATGCTGAACGACGCGCCAAGGGGCATGCCCGGCTGCCATCCAGCGCCGTCAAAACGCTTGCCACCGAAAACGACCACGTTCGCGGCGTTGTTGACGACGAGCGGATCTTTGCCGCCCCGACCGATGACCACGTAGCCCGGACCAGATACCTTCATCGACTTCGTCGCCCAGTCGGGCAGCGCGCCGCCCTTGTTCTGCAAGGTCTCCATCGAATCGGCTACGCCGCCCATGCCGATCGCCTTGAGCAGTGTCTTGCCGACAATGTGGTTGACGCCGAGCGCGGTCTTGCCGACCTTGCCCCAGTCGACGCCGACGATGTCGTCATCGTCAAGCGACGGCTGACGTGACAGCTCATCGGTGAGCGGGTCGGCATTCCACATGATTTTGTTGCGGTCGGCCATTTCTTAGAGCCCGAGATTGAAGACCATTTTTACATTAACAGGTGCCGGATCGGCGTTCTGATAGAACACGCGCGTGATGTCGCCCGAGAGCTGGATAGGCTCGATCATCTGCGATCCTGCCGCGTAAGTGAGCACGTACCCCGACAAAAAAGAATTGTCAGTGAGAAACAACTGGAACGCAGGAGCATTAGGGGATCGGTACACGATCAGACTTCGAGCAAAAGGTGGGATGCTAACCTCAGTGACGTAGATCCCCGGTCCGGCCGTTCCCGGCAGGTTGTCGATGTACCGTGTCCGCGTGATCGGCGCGGTTCTCACACACGGCAAGAACGAGAGCATACCGGCAAGCTGAACCGCGTCGTCCTTAGCATATCCGAATGCTGCGTCCACGTTCTCCAGCGCGACCTGCAACGACACTTCGCTTGCGTTCAAGGTCAACTGCACACCGAGGCCGATGTCCACTTCCGCCTTGTAGACGCCACGCGTACCAAAGTTGATGACCCCATACGAGCGCATAGGCTTGAACGGATTGAAGAGAAAATCTCCGTGCTGAATCGAGCCGACGACCGGCAAGAACTGAATGGTCACGGCCGTCGTCTCGACGTCCGAGTCCGCGCTCCACGTGGCGACCTGCACGGGCTCAGGGTACGCCGTAGACATCAGCCGCTGGCTACCCAACAGTGCTCGGTAGGCGCTCTCCGGGTTGATGCGGACGTACTTCGCCTTGACCGTGATCTCCGCATGGCGCATGCGGCTGACCTGCGCCATTTGCGCGATGTCGCTGACCTCGGCGCCTACGGAATCCGTGGCTGCTTCTTCGTGCTGCTGGAGTCGATGCGCGAGCTCGTCGTCTGCCGCGAACTCGTCGTCCGGCATCTCGGGGTCTTTGTTGGACGAGACGTCGATGCCGGTCGCTTCGGCAAAAGCCTTGTCAGCATCACGGTACGGCGTGGAGCCCGGAAATTCGTTGTCGTTGTCAACGACCTGGGGCATCCAGGGCGGATCGTCGACGCTGACTGGTTCGAAATTGTCGAAGTCCTCAATCTCCGCAAACGCTCCGTTATCGATTACGGATACGCCTTCGCCATCGGCGAAACGCGGATCTTCCCCGTGATGAGGAATCGATCCGACCATCTCGTCTTCTTCACGATTGCGAGCCATTACGCACGCTCCTGACGGGTCTTCTCAGCTTCCGCGAAGCCCTTCTGTGCCGCCGCGAACAGCGCATCGCTACCTGGCATCGCGCGCAGCTTCTTCACTTCCTTGAGCGCGTTCTTGTTGCCTGCGCGACACATCTGCAGGAGCGCCATGATGGCGGCCACGGCTGGGTCACTCACAGGCGTGACCTTGCCCACGAACGGCTTGCCTGCCTTCACTTCAGGTCGTGCCAGAAGCTCCGGCGCTGCGGCTGCGATCTGCGTGACGAGTGAGCCGCCGCCCAAGATCTGCGCCATGAGCGGCAACGCGCCCATGACTTCCATCGGGTTGACGCCTGCGTCCTCGGTGTAGCTGAGCACTTCCTCGACGTGCTTCTCAACTGGCGAAGCCGACGTCGCGATACGTACCTTGCCATCCGGGCCAGGCAGTCGCATCGAGCAGCAGATCTGCCCGCCGTCCTGCCACACCTTGATGTGCTTCTCCGTGCCGGGTGGCAACGACATCGGGATCTCGTCGCCAGCCGTCTGTACGCGCTGCTTGGCCTGCTCAACGTCTGCACCAAGAACGTCCATCGCGACGCCATGGCCGTCAGAGGCGTGCTGTGCGAGCGCTGCCTCAGCGCGTGCGACGTGCTGCTCGAGTTCCTCGATGTACGGCGCGCGCTTGCCGTCCATGAACTTCTTGTAGGATTCCTCGGTGTCCACGCGCATGATCTTCGGCGACGGCATCGCCGCCTTGAACTTACGGTGCAGCTTCTGCGTGACCGGGAACTCGTGCGAATCGACCGGCGTGAACGGCGCGGGCTTGGAATCTTCCTCGCCATCTTCCTCCTCGATAACGCCGAGGAGCTCTCCAAGCACATCTTCCATGCTCACGTCGCCCACGTCGCCCGTGGACGGCTCGACGCGCAAGAACGGCGCGGGCAGACGCGATGCTTGCGCCTGTCGCACGATCTCGCGAGCAGCCGCGACCTGTGCCTCGCGCGGAACTTCCTTGCGCTTGGGCGCTACGTCGTCGAAGCATTCTTCGGCGTCGTAGTGATCGGTGTCGGGACCGAGAATGTAGTCGTTAATCATCAGAAAATGACCTTCCATTTACGCCAGTCGCTAGCGTTCTTGCTACTGTTGCAGCTCTTGCAGGCCGGGCGGAGATTCGCTGACCAATTGCTCCCTCCTCTAGCCAAAGCAATTGCGTGATCGATACTCGTCGCTGGCTTGCCGCAGTATGCGCAGCAACCGCCGAATAAATCTACTCTGGCTTGCAGTTGCTCTCTCGTAAAAACTCCGGTAGCGCTACCGATTCTGGCCCGTCGTTTCGCCGAGTAGCCAATAACCTTATGGGGATTGTTTGTACGCCACTGCTTGTTCAGTCTTTTCTCGTGTTCTTTGTTTGCATCCCACCTGTTGCGACGTCTGACGCTGAGCACTTCTCTGTTGCAGTACGCGTACTCAATCGCCTTACGTATATTTTCTAAACGGTATTTTCGATAAGTTCTGCGGCGCGTTTCAGCTACTTTATCTCTATTCGAATCTCGCCACGCGTATCTCGATTCTCGTGCGTCGGTAGGATCTTTAGCGTAGTACCCACGTGCCTGTGCTCTGCTATGCTCTAAATTTTTACGGTAGTACGCACGCCTGCGCGCACGTGCAGCTTCTGGGTCTGCGGCACGTCTTTTTGCCGTAGACTTACGCACTGCTTCTCGCTGTTTATCTGGATCTTTGAACGGCATCAGAATATCTCGTTTGCCTTCTCAAAAAGTTTGACCGTGTTTTCAAAACGCGTACTCTCGTCGTTCCAGTTCTTCAATCCGTTCGGACCGGCGCGGTGCAAAATTGCCAGAACGCCCGAGAGCGTCACACCTTCGGGCTTGCCGCCGTCTGGCTTTGGAATACTACCCGAACGCAGGCCGTCGACATAGTTCTTCATCGACTTGACGAAGGTCTGGTACTGAATCTCCGGGTTGGTCAAGAACAGCTTTGCACTGAGCGGCGGGATGAACTCCCCAACCCAGATCACGCGCCCGTCCTTCGAGCGCGTGCACGAGAGATTGATGACCAGATCGAGGTCGGCAAGGCGCCGTGGGCGCATTTCGAACATGCCGAGCGAATTAGAGTCTGACACCGCGCCCACGGCCGAGGTCTTCATCGCGAGCGCAAAGCGCGTCCACGCCGCGTCCGAGACGTTGGGCAGCTCGCTCTTGATGACGAACGGTAGATCATCGCCACTCACGTCTTCGGACTGCTCGGCGGGTTGCTCACCTTCGGGTTGCTCAGCAGCGTCGAGCTGCGCTTCGACATCGGGCTGCTCAACGTCGCCGGGCTGCTCGCCGTAGCGACGTCCGTATGCTTCCTCGTACATCTGCTCTTCGAGAGGTGGTGCGCCCTCTTCACCACCCTCTTCGGGTGCGCCCTCTTCGGGAGCGCCCTCTTCGCCGCCCTCTTCGGGAGCGCCTTCTTCGCCTCCAGCGCCACCTTCTTCGCCTCCGCCTCCGCCGCCTCCGCCTCCACCCGAAGAACCTCCACCACCCGACGCGCCACCGCCATCAGGCGGCGGGGTTACAGGTGCGGCCGGGTTCAGCGCCGCAGTTGCCGTCGCGATCCACGTTTCTGAGTCGCTGTTGATCGCGTCAGCTTTGAGCTTCCAGTCTGCTACGGGTGCGCCTTCGGAGAGAATGCCATCTTCGCCGATGTCGTGGATCGCATCTATGAGTGTTTGCGCACGGTCGATGATTGCCTGACCGTCATTTGCAACACTGGTGAGCGTCGCGTCGTCCAATTTCTTGACGAGCGTGGTGAGCGTCGCGCCGTTCTCGCCGACGAGTGCTGCGGCTTCTGCTGTGAGCTTGCAGAGAAGAATATCCGCCATGAACGCGGCGCTGCGCATCAAGGTGAATGGAAGTTTAGCCGGTGCATCGGGATCAGCGATAAACGGCGACAGATCTACAGGCGCGTGCGGCGGTGGTACATACCCTGGATCGCCAGGCTTCTTTCGGTCAGCACCAAGAACGTCATCAAACATCTGATCGATCAGCGTGCCCATCACATGCGATGTTGCCTTGAGCACCTTCGTCTTCTTCGCGGCCTTCGCGGCGGTCTTATTTCCAATTGACTTGAGCTTGCTCGCCATGCTCGAGAGCGACTTGCGCTTCTTGCTGCCCTTCACGCTGCCGAGCCTGTTGCCAGCAGCAATGAGTCGCTGTGCAGCCTGCGCGACCTGCGCATACGATTCGATCGGCGTCTGCGGGATTGAACCTGCGCCTCGTGTCATAGCCGTCGGCGTCTTCACGCCCACGCCGCGCGTCATCACCACGACCGGGACTGGCGCAGGACGAACGCTGCGTTGCACTGCCGGACCTGGCGTCTTCACGCCTGCGCCGCGCGTCATTACAGTCGGCGTTGCTTCCTGCATGGCAGCGCTGCGCGCTGTGACAGTAACTGGCGCGACGACCGCGCTACGCGCCGTGACAGTAGGCGTCGTAACGGCGGCGCTGCGCGCCGTGACGGTAGTTGGCGTAACGGCGGCGCTACGAGCTGCGACGGTGGCGGCTGGCGCGACTTCCGTGGATGGTGCGGCCTTCACCGTAGCTGTGCGCGTCGTGATCGCACCCAGTACGTCGCAACCAAACAGGTAGTCGTCATTCACGCTCATCACATCCCTCGTAGAAGACCTGAGTGTGCAAGAAGACGTTCGTCGAAGCTGGGATCGACGTTCTCGTCATCTAGGTCGGTTTCGAGGTCAACCATGCCCCACTCGTCAGTAGGAATCAAGACATTGCGGTGATCGTTGCGGTGGTCATTGCGGTGACCGCCCGCGCCCACGACGCTCGTCGGCAACGGCTTCTTCGCCACCGCATCCTTCACCATCTGAATCCGCTCGTTGTTCTTGCGGATCTCCTCCTGGCGGTCGGCTGCGCGCTCAGGCTGGCTCATGCCGAGGAGGAGCGATGGAT
>Ga0315288_10012882_pt1 | contig 10495 bp, 8 predicted proteins | sample YL17G11_20_MG_FD_203454 | JGI IMG/M metagenome (GOLD analysis project Ga0315288, IMG submission 203454) | Sediment microbial communities from Yellowstone Lake, YNP, Wyoming, USA - YL17G11_20 | ecosystem: Environmental > Aquatic > Freshwater > Lake > Sediment | place: USA: Wyoming | collected...
GCAGAACAGGAGGTTTGCGGGTTCCAAGGAAACTGCGAAAGCCATGTAGAGATGGTTTAAGAAATCCACATCTTGGCCCTTTATATCCGCCAGAATCCTCTCGGAAGTTGCACACCCAACCAGAGTTCGAAGAGCACAAAAGATATGGCTGTAGTTAAAAAAGCAGCCAGAAGGGTGGGAGTCCAATTGGTGGGTTCAATGAAGCGGAGCATGAACACGATGAAGAGGAAAGTAATGAGCGAAAAACCGGTGTAAGGCAAAACGAGAATGTAAACCAATAATGCCCCGACAGCCAGGAGAATTTTACTTAGGTTGTTTTTTTGCGGAAAAAATCTTTCCGGAGGCTTTTTTGAGCCGATGAAAGAAACAGCCAACAAACCAATGGACAGAACGATTAGAACAGAGCCGAAAAGGAAAGGAAAGAAACCAGCCCCGGGGCTCCCGAAGTGAGTTAGCTTATATTTCAGCCCTCCGGTACAAAAAATGATTCCCAGAGCGATGAAAACCATGCTACTTATAAAATCTCGGTTTTTCATGTATCTATCGTATGGTCTCAAATAAAAAGGGCAAGAAGGGATTCCCCTTCTTGCCTTGCGGTTCTCACTTCACTATTTATTCTTTCAGCCCTAGCTGTTTGATAATTTCTCCGTGAACCTTGTACCCTTCCTGAATAATCTTGGCTATTTCGTTTCCCGGCTTGTAAATGATTTCAATGGACCATTTTTTCATCATTTCGACAAAAGCTGGATTGGACATGGCATTCTTGAAAGCATTGCCCAGCTTATCCAAACGATCCTTGGGAGTTCCAGCCGGGGCGCCAATCGCTAAGTAATTGACCATGTAGATATTGTACCCCATGTCCATCAAGGTAGGCACATTGGGGAAGTCCGATAGCCTCTTAGTTCCAAAAACAGCCAAGAGTTTTGCCGCCCCCGCCTTCACCTGGGGAACAAATTCTGCAACCGTGGTCGCCGTGATATGCCCTCCAAGAAGAGCCGTGATGGCCGGAGTTCCGCCTTTAAAGGGGACATGAGACCACTTGATCCCAGCGGCAGTGGCAATTCTTTCCATCATAATGTGCTGAGTTCCCCCTACACCTGTGGTGCCATAGGTGACTTTGCCGGGGTTTTTTCGAGCGAACTCTACTAGGTCTTTAAAGGTATTGAAAGGAGCATCTGCCTTAACCGCTAATCCTTGAGGATATTCTCCATATTGCATAATAGGGACAATATCCTTGATTGGATCATACGGAACTTTAATCAGTTGAGGCTGGATTTCCATTGCCCCCGAGGAAAGACTCCCTACTGTATAGCCATCCGGCGTTGCTTTGGCCAGAACGCCAATGGCGATAGAACCCCCTCCTCCGGGTTTGTTCAAAACCACGAAGGGCTGGCCGAGTTCCTTGGAGGCAATTTCGCAGATGGTTCTGACGGATATGTCCGTCGAACCACCGGCTGCAAATAAGACAATGAATTCGATCGGCTTGTCTGGATAGGTTTGCGCTTGCGCAGGGTAGGAAACGAAGAATGTAAACAAAAGGAAAACAGCCAAAGAAATTTTGAGAATACATTTCTTTTTCGTCCTTTCCATAAGATACCTCCTGGAAGAAATTGAAATCGGACAAATAACTATTTCAAACTCTATCAACCCAAGATTTCTCTTGAGAACACCCTCAGGATTTTCGATCAATGAAAAAACGAAAAAAATGACTGTTTCAAAAGTGTAATAGAAATACTACTCTTCAAATTGGATGTCAAGTATAATTAATTCGCCCTCTCTTCTATTTTTTGAGATAATCCATTTTTTTCAAAGAAGGTTGCAGGACAAAGGATGATTAAAAGGAGGAAAAAGATTAAAAAAATGATCGTGAGGTCACTTTCAAACCTTTCAGGGGTTCATTGGTAAAAGCTATGGTTTACCTATCGCCTGAATTAAGAAAGCTGAATTAAGAAAGTGTTGACTTTTAGGGAAAAGTATTTTAATTTTGTTGCAAATACAACTTAAAGGGGGAACGGATGGAAGATATACTGAGGTTTCTGGATCTCGATGGAACGGTCAATCTTTGCCAAGAGCTGGTGCGCATTCCCAGCCCAGTGGGAAAAGAGAAAAATGTCGCTCTCTTCATCGCCGAATACTTGAAGAAGATCGGCCTGTATGAGGTTCAGCTTGTCGAATCAGAGAAGGACCGTCCAAATGTGGTCGCCCGTTTCAAAGGAACCGGAGGGGGGCCGTCTCTCCTGTTTTACGGACACATCGACAGCGAATCCCCGGGGGTGCGGGATCAGTGGACGGTAGATCCTTACGGGGGCATTATCAAAGACGGCAAGGTTTGGGGACGGGCTTCCAAGGACATGCGAGCGGGCATTTCCGCCTTTATCAAGACCGCTGAGGCGATTATCAAAAGAGGGCAGAGGCCCAAAGGAGACCTGGTGTTGGCTTTCTGCGTAGACGAAGAGGTGGCTGGGCCGAACGGGATCGGATTTGTAATTAAAAATGGATACGTGAAGGCCAATGCTGCTCTTTACGGCGAGACATATCGTCTGGGGGATATCATGCGCGCCGATTCCGGGCTGCTATGGGTCCGCATCACCAGTATCGGTATTCCTGCTCATTGCCAGCTGAAGACAGCAGAGAAGAAATCCATCAATGCCGTTGAAAAGATGGCCAAGGTTCTCTTGAAGCTAGCCAACATGAAATTAGAATATAAAGAGCATCCGCTGTTTCATGGAATGGGTCCAGGGATTACCGTAGGGACGACCATCCAGACCAAAGAAAATCAGCTCATCAATGCTGTGCCCGATCGTTGCACGGCGACGTTCGATGTGCGCCTTCTCCCGGGGATGGACACAGATGAGATGTTCCAGACCGTTCGAAAAGCCGTTGCAGAAATTGAGAAGGAAGATCCCGACGCCAAATTCATAGTCGAAGATATCTTCCGCCGGGGACCGTCGGAAACCCCAGCGGATCATCCAATCATTGCCATTGTCTCCCGTAACTTTGAGAAAGTAACCGGACAAAAAGCCAGGGTCGTAGGCCACGAAATGACCAGTGACGAGTATTTCCTCCGCAATGCCGGAATCATGGGGATTCATTTCGGGCCGGGGAACTGGTCCGGGCACAAGCCGGACGAACATATCGAAATCGAGCAGATTCATACTGTGGCCAAGGTCTATGCCCTCTCGGCCCATGATTATTTATTCGGCAACTAGGGTCGCCTCTATTGGGTTCATCGACCCAATCCGACTCGAAGCCGGATAAAGAAATGATTAGAGCCATCCCAGTTTATGGGATATAGCTTCCTATCTTTCGCAGCCGGTTAGGATTGTTCCGGCGTCGAGTAATATCATGAAGAAAAAGCCGGCTCGCCAATCAAGGCGAACTCTTCAGGAAAAAGTAAGATGAAAAACATGCAGGAAATCAAGACGGATGTTTTGGTTATCGGAGGCGGTGCCGCGGGCTGCTGGGCCGCTATCACGGCCAGCGCGCACGGCGGTGATGTCACTCTGATTAATAAATACCCTTTGGGCAAATCGGGAACAACGATTGTCGGCATGATTACCTACAATGCCGTCATGGGGGAATTGGGCGTGCACCCGGAGGATTCCCCGGATATCTATTTCCAGGATCTGGTAAAAGAAGGAGCCCTTCTGGGTGACCAGAATTTGATGGAAATTTTCGTCCGCCAGGGGCGAAAGACGGTTCTGCAGTTAGAAAAAATGGGGGTCCGATGGGATAAAATTGGCGATAAATTCGATGCCCGCAGGTTGCCCGGAATGTCCTACCCCCGCGGTTGCTTTTCCGATCACCGCACGGGGCTTTTTATCCAGCGGGCCTTGGTCAGGGAGATCCAGAAAAGAAGCAATATTCGTGTTCTCGAACGAAAAATCACAAAACTTCTCACCAAGGAAGGGCGGATTGTCGGAGCGGTTGGCCTGCACATCCATGATGGGTCCTTTCTCAAGATTTCAGCCAAATCCGTCGTGATCGCTACGGGCGGGGCCGGGCGCCTTTTCAAGATCACCAGTATGCCCGAAGACGCCCGCGGAGACGGCTACTCTTTAGCTTACGAAGCCGGCGCCAGGCTCATTGACATGGAATTTCACCTCTTTTTCCCGGCGACCCTAGTTTATCCTGAAACCCTTCGTGGTCTTGTGGTTCCCCGGGGAACCACCGTACCCCTCGGAGCCCGGATCTTGAACGGCCGCAAAGAGAGGTTTATGCACAAATATTACCCTGAGGCGGAGTTTGCGACCCGGGACAAGGCTTCGATCTCCATTTTCAAAGAAATCAAAAGCGGAGCTATCACTCTTCATGGCGGGGTTTACATGGATGTCTCCGCGGTTGAAAACCTGCTGGAAAAATACCCCACTTCGTTCAAGGATTTTAAAGATGCGGGAATGAATCTGCCCGAAGAATGGCTGGAAATTGCCCCGGGCCTCCACTTCACCCTAGGAGGAATCCAGATCAACGAATTTTGCGAGACTTCGCTCCCCGGCCTCTATGCGGCGGGTGAAGCTGCGGGAAACATGCACGGGGCCAACCGTATTGGCGGATCTGCTCTGCCCGAGTGTTCTGTTTTCGGTCAGATTGCGGGGGAGAATGCGGCCATTCATGCCAAATTCAACCACTATTTGGAACCCGAGGGAGAACAGATTGGAGAGGAGAAGGAACGCCTCAGTAACCTGCTTGATGCCGGCAAAAAGGGGCATACCCGGCCGATCGAGATCATGCGGGCTTTGCAGGACCTCATGTATGACAAAGTGGGGGTCTTAAGGACAGGAAATGGCCTTAGGGAAGCGATTGCAGAGATTCAGGACCTCAAGAAGAAAGCGAAAGATATGAAGATACATCCATCTTCGCGCTACAACAATGAATGGGTGGACGCCGTGGATATCCTGGACATGTTGCAGCTGGGCGAAATCGCGGCCCGTAGCGCAATGTTCCGGGAGGAAAGCCGGGGGGCTCACTACCGGGAAGACTTTCCTCAGCAAGACGATCGCATTTGGAGAAAACACAGCCTTTCCTGGAAAGAAGGCGGAGATGTTCGTATTGCTTACTGCCCGGTAAGAATAACCCGGCCGGAGGGAGGATAGATGAGGAATGAGTGAAAATAAAATCAAAGTGAAGATTTTCCGGTTTGACCCGGAGGTAGATAAACAGCCTCACTTTCAGAAGTATGAAGTCGTGAAGACGGAAAAAATGTCCGTCTTGAGCGCTGTACAGTACATATACGAAAAGCTGGACGGGAGCCTGTCTTTCAGCGGCTATTTTTGTTACCGCAAACTTTGCGGTTTGTGCCAGATGAAAATTGACGAAAAGAACCGCTTAAGCTGCCGCACACCCGTGGAGGACGGGATGGTCATCGAACCCGCTCCGGGCTATCCACTGATCAAAGACTTGGCCGTGGATTTTTCCGCGGAAAGGGAGGGGAAGGGGTCAGAAAATGAAGATTTGTAACAGCATTCTGGAGGCTATCGGCAATACACCTTTGGTTCGGCTTAACCAAGTGTCGCAAGGAATTGCAGCCAGCATTCTGGCCAAATGTGAGTTTCTCAACCCAAGTGGCTCTATCAAAGACCGGATTGCCCTGCGGATGATCTCCGAAGCGGAAAAGGGAGGGAAGCTGGAAGAAGGCTCAACAGTCGTCGAGGCCTCAACGGGGAATACCGCCATTGCCCTTTCCTTTGTTGCAGCGATCAAAGGATACAAGTCCATCATGTGCATGCCGAAAGGATGGGCGACGGAGGAACGGACCAAGATCATGCGCGCCTACGGGGCGGAAGTAATCGAAGTCGATCCGGGAGAGGAGATCGAGAGGGAACTGAAAGGAAAGAGCGTTCACGGGGGAGTCGTTGAGCTTCTCCCCAGAATCAGATGCCTCGATATGGAAAAGAATCAGCCCAAAACATGGTGGGCTAGACAGGCGTTGAATCCTGACAACATTGCCGCTCACCGCGAAACCACTGGCAAGGAGATTATCGAGCAGACCGATGGAAAAGTCGATGCCTTTGTCTGCGCGGTGGGGACCGGCGGAACACTCCTGGGGGTGAGTGAAGCCCTGCTGGAAGTAAACCCGGAAGTAAAGATTTACGCCGTCGAACCAGCCAGTTCCTCTCTTTTGAAGATGGCACCCCAACTGCGTCCGTACATGGAAAAGTACGGGATCCCGGGGGTTACCGGATGGATTATCACCCAAATCGAGAAGCGGAAGATCGTCGCGGAAATTTACCTGGTTGAGAACCAGGACGCCGTCGAAATGGCTCACCGTCTCACCCGGGAGGAAGGGTTGTTCTGCGGCATGTCCTCCGGGGCCAATGTATTTGTCGCCCTCCAGGTGGCCCGCAAAATGGAGAAAGGGAAGAACGTAGTGGCCATTTTACCGGATCGCCGCGATCGGTATTTTTATACCGAACATTTCACAACTTAGCCGCTATTCAGGTAACACTTTAGCTCTTTGAAAAAAGAATAACACAATTAGGGTCAGGCCTATTTTCTTTGCACTTTGCTTCTCTGATTCATGATCCTACTCACTGACGTAAAGTGCAGGCCGAGAAAATCCGCCACCTCCCGCTGGGTGTACCCATGACGCTCCACCGCCTCTTCCACTCTCTGGTCCCTCCGCCCCCTGTCCCGGAGGACCCCCTCGGTGAATATCTTACCCAGTTCCGGCCGATTTACGAAACGCTGATTCTTCGGAATCTCCGGAATGTCTTTTTGTTTCCTAAGATGATCGATAAGCCCCTCCACAAAAGTAACCCCTCCAAGGAAAACCTGCCCCTTCACCCCTGCCCAGATCGATCCCTTTCCGATCCCCTCTCGCACAAACTTTCGGTACTCCTTTTGGCCCTTCCCTCTGTCCCCGCTGAATTGCTTGAGTATCCATTCCGTGCTTAGACTGGGATGGGGTCTCTTTCTGCCCACCATCGCCCGGTAACTGCTCCATGGCCAGTCTCCTGGTCTCTCGACCGCCCCTGCCCGGACTGGGTTTAAAACAATATATCGGCTCACTTCAAGGAGATGGCTGTCTTTCTGGATTAGTAGTGAGATGGGGGACGTCCCTTACTTTTGCAGTTTCTTTGAAAGAGGATTTGTGAGATTTACTCCGCATGCCAAGAAGATCACGAAATGACGCCCCGGGGGTTTTGCGTCACATCATCGCTCGGGCGATCGACAAATGATTACTCTCCGGAATTACCTCCGGGTGAAGATCTGTAGATCCAAGGGTCAAATTCCCAATTTGGCTGGCAGATTTTGGCCGAAATGAATCTTCCTTCCTGCAATTTTCATCTTGCCATATGCTGTGCAGTAGGCAATACTACAAATCGAAATCATTCTTAGGGGAGCCTATCTGGGAAAGATATAGGTTTGACGGTTCAAGCCCACGCCCGGGGGAAATATGGGTATCAAGACCTGTCGAGCATTCTTCGCTATTCCGTACGCCTTTGAGTTAGGGAACTCCGGGTTTTAGACCTGACAACGATTTAAGGAGGGGCTCGATGAAAACGGGGGAAATGCGGTTGGCCGTTATGATTTCCGGATTGATGTTACTGATCCTCTCCCCAAATGCACTTGCCGCCCCGCAGGGGGTGTTCAAGCAAGCCATGCATTGGGGGCTTTCGGCTGAATACCTGGACCCGGGGACCAACATGGGGGCTACGACTTCGCAGATTCTCCTCTATCTTTTTCACGACGCCCTGGTGAAACCAATGCCTTCGGGAAACTATGCTCCCTGTCTCGCGGAGTCCTACACCATTTCTCCGGATGCGAAGACGTACGAATTCAAACTCCGCCGGGGAGTGAAATTTCACAACGGGGATCCGATGATCGCTGAGGATGTGGCCTTCAGTTTCTGGCGCTACAAGTCCAACCAGGCCAAATTGATTCAGGACAAGACGGAAAAGGTGGAAATTGTAAATCCTTATCTTATCCGCTTTCACTTCAAAGAGCCCTTCCCGGATTTTCTGGAGTACCACATCTATGGCACCTCGATTGGATGGGTGGTGCCCAAGAGGTATATAGAAAAGGTGGGAGAGGCAACTTATAAGAAAGAACCCATCGGATGCGGCCCGTACAAGTTCGTCGAGTTTGTGAGCGGAGTGAAGGTGATCGGGGAGGCGTTTGAAGATTACTGGAGAAAAGTACCGAATGTGAAGAGAATTGAGCTTCATATCATCGTCGAGGCATCGACCCGCCTGGCCATGGTGAAAAGAGGAGAGGTTAACATCCCCACCCTCATGACCGGGATATTTTACGAGAATGTAAAGAAGGACCCGGGCCTCAGGCTGCTCGAACCCCTCAGTCCGGCCCGCTGGTCTCTGTATATCACCTCCCAGTGGGACCCCAAGTCTCCGTGGTCCGACGTACGAGTTCGCCAGGCCGCGAGCATGGCGATCGACCGAAAGGCCCTGGCCGACTCCTCTAGGATTTCGCGGGTAACCATATTGTCGACTCCGTTCAACCACTGACCCTGCAAACCTTCCCCAAAGAGGGAAAAATCTGGAAAAAAATCCCAATTATTTTCCATTTTTTGGGGACAGGGTTATGAAGGAGATTCTATAAAAATTAATAAAATTATTATGTTATGAAATCATAGGGAATTGACTCATTTTTTGCCTTCAAATATAATCACCACATTGCCAGGATGTGAATCCTTGATTCCACAGAAAAGAAGGCGGGCAAGAACAATCCCGCATAAAACCTCATTCTGGGAATCTTGAAGTGTCTATCGAAACCAGAGATGGCCATGCTAAATGCCCTTTCGCCTCCCCTAAGATTAACAAGCGGAAATAGTATGGTGCTGTATCGGAATATCTTGCCAGAAAGATATTCCATAACCGTTCCATTCATTGAGGTAGTCGCTGAAAAAAACCTTGAGCTCAACTATGATAACCAGCCGGGAAGTGAAGTTTTATACTATGATCGACGGGGACATCTTAAGAGGAAGGTTCACAAGGGGCTACTCCTAAATACCTATTTCTAAGCCTACGCCCGTCTAATGGGTCCCATTGGACTCTAGGCGTAAGAACCCAAGAAGGGGGCTGGACGAAAATCTGTCGTCCGGGGGGGCTTTGAATCTGCAATGATGAATTCTTTCGTTTCCCTATTTTCAGTCCTTTACATTTTCGGTATCTTTTTCTGGGCCGATTCACCCATCGTCTCCCAAATCAGCGTCTTGAATCCTTTCAGCCTTCTGCATGTTCCCCTGTACGGTTTCTTAACCTTTTTTGCTCCTTCGGGCTTTCGGCTGGGATAGAAAATCAAACTACCGATTCTTCTATGCCCTAACGGCATTCATAGCTATTGGGATAGGCGTCTTGGATGAGTTTCATCAGTCTGGAATGCCCAACCGAGAAGCTTCAATCACGGACGTCTTTCTCGACGCCATCGGCGTTTCTCTGGCATTATTTCTCACTTACTGCACTCGCCCTTCTCTACGTCCCAGCTTCTCGAATCCGCCAAACAGAGAAAGCGAATAGGGCATATAGGTTCAGATCCAACTTTTCGATAACCATCCAGACCACCCACCTGGCCTAACGAGTGCTCATGTTCCCCGTTCAATAATACGCGCGCACCGTTTCCTGACCCCGATCCCGCTTCCTGATAAAGAGGCTGACTGAAATCAGGGCTTGTCGAGCTTTGTCATGTATGGTAAAATTTTAATGATTATAATAACAATTTCCCGATGGGAATTCCGATGAAGTTAAAATTGAAAGTTTTTCCAATTCCTGCAGGTCGTTTTCACTCAACCCGCCATTCTTAGGCCGCGGCTGGACCATCATGTTATTTTCTAGTCTGACTTCTTCAGTCGGCCCCTAGCTCTGGGTATGACTCTTCCGGGGAACCGAAGTGACGTTTGGCAAGTAAGGAACCTTCGTTTCTGAGGACGTGCCTGCCCGGTTACCAGTTAAACCCCCTCACCCTTCCCCTCTCCCCCGCAAACGGGGGAGAGGGCGGGGGTGAGGGGGGAAGGACCAGAAAGGAAATTCCTATACAATCAAGATATGACAACGCCAAAGATGATAAGCCGTGATTACATCCTTAGTTTCTTTGCTCAATTTGTTTTCTCGTCAGTATTCTGCATTCTGATTCCAGCCATTCCGATCTACCTTTTGCGATCCGGTTCCAAGGAGGGGGAGATTGGTTTTCTGGTTGGCATTTTCAGCGTTTCCTCGTTGATCCTCCGCCCCTTTGTGGGAAAAGCCCTCTTGTCCATCCCCGAAAGAAACTTCATGACCGCCGGGGCCCTTCTCTATACTCTCTCTTGCCTTACCTATCTAATCGCACCTCCTTTCTGGCCCCTTCTGATCGTGAGAGTCCTTCAGGGGATCGGACTCGCCTTCTTTTCAACCGCCTCTTTTACCCTGTTAGCCGATATCATCCCGGAAGCTCATCGGGGTCGGCTCATTAGCCTCTTTTATTTATCGAATAATCTGTCTTTTGCTTTGGGCCCCTATTTGGGAATGCTCCTGATCAATCGATTCAATTTCTCTGTTCT
>Ga0315288_10012885_pt1 | contig 10494 bp, 10 predicted proteins | sample YL17G11_20_MG_FD_203454 | JGI IMG/M metagenome (GOLD analysis project Ga0315288, IMG submission 203454) | Sediment microbial communities from Yellowstone Lake, YNP, Wyoming, USA - YL17G11_20 | ecosystem: Environmental > Aquatic > Freshwater > Lake > Sediment | place: USA: Wyoming | collected...
CCGGCTTTCGATCAACGGCCAGTGGAAGGCGTCATGATAGAGGAACGAATACGCCCTCAACAGGGACAGAAGCGGCCGGCGGGTCAATAGCTTCTGGAAGATCCGCGTCGGCCCGAACCACGTCAACCAGCCGGCGAACTTATGGAAAGAACCGCCGACCTTGAAGCCCCAATTCTCCTTGGCCAACTCGGTGTCGCCCGCAATCTCGATCTCCTCGGGACGCCCTACTCCCAGTCCGGCCTCATGGGCCAGCCGGATGTAGGGAATGTTCATCGGATCGAAACCCATGAGCTTGGAAGCCATCGCATCTACGGCGACCTGATCGGCGCTTGCGAGGAGGACATTTTTTTCGACGGGCTTCATGATCCGCGGGCCCGGGCCATTGCCCGCCATCGTCCCGTCCGTGACGCAGAAAATGCCCGGATGGATCTCTTTTTGGATGGCCAGGAGGTCCACGAGGGTCTCATGGATGTGGGTATGGGTGTAATGGCGCTTGTGGTTTAAGAGGCCGCCGAAGGCGTTCTTCATCGCCCCGGTCGTGGTCGTGTAGATGTGGCACTTGGCCGTCGGCAGATGGATGATGTTCTTCCCGACGAAATAATCGGGAATGCGGATGCCTTTTCGATAGATCTTATCGAGGATCAGCATCTTCGCCCGGGGCTCGTAGACGACCCAGGACATCTCCTCGTCCTTGAAATTGAACCGGACCTCGATCCCGTGGGCGTCGAAGACCGGCCGATAGCGGTTGAGGTCCTCGCCTTTGGCGGCGTTGGTGACTTCGGTCTTGTTCTGAACGCAGACGACGGGCCCGAATCCGTTCCGCTTCAAGGCCAGGATCGTCCCTTCGAGCTGCCAGGGAGTGGTATTGGCCGAGGGAAAGGGGTAGTGCCAGCTGATGTTGTCCTTCAGGATCACGGGAGCCGACCGGTCGAGGGCCGCGGGACCGCCGCCGAGCGTGAAGGCGCGGTCGACGTCCTCCATGACGGTCTCGGGCCGGGTCCGGATAAGGGCGACGGTCGCTTTCGGCATGACGTCATCTTACGCCATCCGGCGATGTTCTGCCAAGAGGCGCGGCTCGCCGTCGAACACTTTGCCTATCGTCACCCTACCCTGAGCTTGCCCGAGTTCGGGATCGGCCGGAACGTGATGAGGGTTTGCCGCCCCGCAGGATACTCTTGGAGGGGCAACCCATTGAATGGGTTCCCCTCCAACGTTCGCTTCGCTCCCTGCCTCCCTTCCGCGGAACATTTGGCGATGACATCGGCGAGATCCGTTGATCATGGAGTTCGCGAAGGCAACGAATGATGTTCATTGGAAGAGGGGCAGGGCGACCGGGTCTTCCCGGTGCTCGTTGGGGAGGAAACCACCTAAAGGGTTCCGCCCCAAGAGTGACCCGAGGCGCCGAGAAGAGCGGCGAGGAGCGGAACTACAAACCCGATCTGGAGTGAAGGCCGTTGCCCGGACGCCGGAAAGCTCAGGGAGTTGTCCTGAGAAATAAGTGTTCGACGGTCAGGCGTGACCGGCCGTTGCAATTTCAAGGGGTCGGTGTTACACTCGATCCGCCCCGAAAGGAGAAGGGCCATGAACGAAGTCGAGGAACTCCTCAAGCTCGACATCAGAGACCTCCCGCCGATCCGGCCCGTCGTCCTCGACGATCTTCACCTGAAGGCCTTCAAGAACCTGTACCTCGAGCTCGGGGCGGGACCTGTCCTCCATCTCCTCTCGCCGTCTTATTCGGTCCTCCACCCGGCGCCCAACGACACCCTGGCGGAGCTGGTTAACAGAAAAGAAGCCGTTCTCGACTACGTCAAGGAGAGCCTCGTCCAAAACCTGGCCCTCTATTCCGTCATCCTGGCGGTCAACAGCTATTTCGTCGAACAGAACAACTTCCTGGTCCTGGCCCGCCTGCGGGAGCGCGACTCGGGAGGCCGCCGCTTCGAGGTCAAGTATTACACCCACTCGCCCATGGAGCTCCTGACCCGCTACGAAGACAAGATCTATATCGGCCGGGACTTCATCGACCTCTACAGCTTCAAGCGCAAATTCTTCGGCATTCGGGAGCACATCGCCTCGCTGCGGGACCAGAGCGAGAAGCTCGTCGACCGGGCCGCGGACAAGCTCAAAAAACCTCTCGACTATAAATCCTTTTTCCAGGAGATCCAGGAATCGGTCAGCGAGATCAACAGCGAAAGCTTGTCCATCCTCGAGTCGATCCCGCCCTTCCTGGATTATCCCAAGTTGAGCGAGAAGGACCTCGTCGAGATCAACGCCCAGTACCGGACGATCAACCACTATTTCATCGAGCTCCATGACGAGGTCGGGGAGTTCGAAAACCTCCTCCGCTTCAAGATGGAGATCGATTTCGTCCGGTACGTGACCAAATACAAGAAAGACCTGACCAACCTGATTTCATATTTCAACATCAAGATCAACGGGTGTCTGTCCGAGAGGATCCACAACCGGAATAGAGAGAGAACGTCCCTCTCGTGAATCGAGAGACGTTCTCCGGGAGCGGGTTTCGTTTCAGAAGGAGCGGCGGGGGGAGGATTCGACTCGGATATCCCCGTAGCTTGTCGTGATCTTCACGGCCGGCCGGCCGGTTTCTTCAAGAAAGGCTTTCGTGACCGACGTCCCGTTGGACGTTTCGACCGCGGGCCGGTCGGCGAGTCCCCAATGGATGGCGCCCTGCCGCGTCTCGGCTTCGAAGGGATGGCGCGCCCCGGCGGGCCAGAGGAGCGTGACGTCGGCGTAGGAGCCTTGCACGTCGATCGGACCGGTGACGGCTTCGGGTTCGAGGAGGAGGGGGGCGTGGGAGATCTTCACCGTCGTCCGGCCCGTGAATCCGGTGAGATAGATTTTCTCGTATGTCGTCGCGACGGCGATGTCGTCGGCCCGGATGAGACGGCCGATGATTTCGGCCTTTCGAGCGTCGATTTTGAGGTTTCCCCGGAGGTCGCCGACGCGGACGGCGCCGTACTCGTTCGTGATGTCGCATAAGCCGGTCGTCCCCTGGACGTCGATCTCGCAGTGGTGGCCGCGAATCGTGACGGCCCGGCTCCGGCTGACGATGACGGCCTCATACGAACTCCGGATTTCGGCGTCTCCGCCGAGGTTCTTGGCGAAGACGTCGCTGTGGCTTCCGTTCACCGTCAAACGTCCGGAGAGATCCTCGATCCTGAGCCGGCCGTAGGAATGGTCGATGATGAAGTCGCCTTGGATGTTCCTGGCGACGACATCGGCATGGGGGCAGTTAAGCCGGGCTTCGCCCGCGACGCCGTCGATCTCGACGCTTTCGTAGCTGTTCTCGAGGACGAGGGGGCCGAGAAGGGCGGAGGCGATGACCTCGCCGTGGCGGTTAAGGATGTCCGTTCGCCCGGTCCCTCCGGCACGGGCCAGGCCGTAACTGTTCCGAATCAGGGCGGCCAGGCCGGACGGGACGGTCACCTTGATATCCGTTTCGAAGGGACGGCGGCGGAACTCGTCGCGGTTGGTCGAGAGAATGAGCCGCGGGTCGGACCGGTTGACGAGAAGCTTGATCCGGTCGGCGATTTCCCGGGCTTCCTCCATCGTTTTGCGATAAACCCGTTTCGTGAAATGAATCGTGATCTTGTCCGTCTCCGCCCCCTCGACCGCGACCGTCCCGTGGGCGTTCAGAACTTGAAGTTCCAGAGGGAGGGGGGCCGCGATCTCTTGGGTTTCCTCAAAAACGAACTCCTGGCCGCGGCCGAGGACGTAACCGCTCCCGTCCCAGTCCAAGACAATTCGACCGGTCTTGACTTCGGTGACCAAGATCCCCGCGAGAATGATCAGGATCGCGAGGACGACTTCCCGGGCTTTCATGGTCAAACCCGAGGGGCCGACGGCGGGGCGGGGGGCTGGGGCTTGGACGGGCCCTCGCTCTTTTCCTTCAGGCCGGCGAACAGCTTGTTGGCGCCCCAGAGAATGAGGACGACGGGCCAGAATTTCCAGGCATAGTCCCAGGCGTCGACATGAAAGTTCTCGAGGATGAAGACGAATCCGATGACGATGAGGATGATCCCCCAGATAAGCGGGTCTTTACGGCGGGCCATTTTTGCCTCCTTGGTTCAGGCGTTCTTCTTGGAAAAGTAGTCGGCGATCATCTTTAGGCCGATGACGATCACGACGACCGGCCAGAAGTCGAAAATCCGGTCGAAGTCGATGAGGTCGAAATTGGCCAGCAGGAAGATCCCGCCCAGGGCCATGAGGACGATGCCCCAGAATACGGACCCGGACGGCGTCGCCATGGCCGGCGCCGGCCGGGGGGCCGTCGGGGCCGTGAGGGCGTCAAAACCGTTTTCGAGAAGGGCCCGGCGGTTGATCTCCTTGGCGCTGTTGACCGCGTCGATGATTTGAAAAATGTAGAAACAGCCGAGAATGATCCCGGTGAAAGGCTGCGGCCCGGCCGTCCGGGCGTTGATGGTGACGAGCCCGGCGAAGATGACGAGGTAGAGAATCGCCTTCTCGATCTGCCCGTTATAGAGCGTCCCGGCGGCGGGGAAAAACCCCGAGAGGATGCCGGCCGCCACGGGCGACTTCGGGGGTCTCTTTTGGATGATGATTTTGTCGGTCATTAGGAGCCTCCTTTGGTTTATCGTTCCTCAGTCCTCGCCCTGGCCCAAGGGATTGATGGCCTTGAGCGCGACGAAGACGCTGTTGGCGTAGGCGCCGAGCGTGTCGGTCACGGCGCCGGCTTTGGCATAAAGGCGTTCGATCCGGCTGATTCCGCGATGGAACTGGCGGCTGACGGCCTTATCGAAGGCCTTGCGGTCGGGATTGAAAAAATAGAGCGACAGCAGGGTCAGGAAGATCGTCGCCGCCGTGAAAATCGGCTGGAGCGAGGGCTTCAGGAAGAAACCCAGGATCGGGCGGCGGCGTCGCTTCCCCTCCGGGATCCGGGAGAGCTTCTCGATCAGGGCCGGTCCGGGTTCGATTTCGGGGAAGGAAGCCAGGACGGCGTCAGCCTGCTTCAGCGCGGCGAGAAGGCCGGCGCACTCGGCGCAGGCGATGCAGTGCGACTCGACGAGGGCTTTATCTCCGACCGAGAGGTCGTTCTCCGTGTAGGCGGCCAAAAGCTCCTGGATTCGGTCACAAATCATGGGATTTCTCCTTGGCATCCTTGAGGAGGCGGGCGAGCTGGAGCCGTCCCCGGTTGATCCGGGACTTGACCGTCCCGACCGGAACGTCCATGATCTCGGCCACGTCCTCGTATTTCTTGCCTTGGATCTCCTTGAGGATGACGGCCATCCGGATGTCCGCCGGGAGGCGGTTCAGCCCTTCCCAGAGGATTTTACGGCTCTCGGCGGCCAGCAATTCCGCTTCGGGATCGTCGGTCCCCGAGGGCGCGATCCGGAGATGGTCGTCGAAATCGTCCCGGTTGCGTTTCTCCCATTTTGTCCGGCGGTACTCGTCGATGAGGTGGTTTTTGGCCAAGGTCAGGAGCCAGGCGGAGAAGTTCCGGCCGAAGTCGAACTTGGGCAGGGCTCCGTATAGTTTGACGAAGACGTCTTGGGTCAGGTCTTCGGCTTCCTGGTAGCTGCCGGCGAACTGGTAGGCCAGGTTGAAGATCCTCTTAGAGAAGAGGTTCACCAGCATGTTCCAGGCTCCTTCCTTGCCGTCCAGGCTGTCGCGGATGATCTCATCTAAATTCATTCACTTCACCCCGATAGACGGATTTTGGAGCCCGAAAGTTCCGTCCTATCCCCGGTTTTACCTCGATTTCGCGGAGATTCAACTTCAAGGTCAATTCCGGCCGGACCGACGCGGCCTCTGAGAGGGGATAGCTCTCGCCGTCTTTCTACCAGAAGGGAGGGGGCCTCGTCAACGATTCATCGCCGAGCCCCGCCCGGCGGCGCGGTGATGTTCTGGTATTCCCTGATGGCGATCAAGTCGTCCTTTAGATCCGCTATATAAAGCCTTTTTGCCATCCGGACATCGTTGCCCATAAGGATAATCCCGGCCGATTTTTCGCCCGTGACGCCGACGAAGGCATCCGTTCCCACCAAGGCTTTTCCGTCCCGGATGAAGGCGTCCCGGACTTGATGGAGTTGTATGGCGGGGAAGGGGGGGTCCGAAGCCGTGTTCGGGGCCGGCCCGCCCCGGAAGCCTTCAACCGATAAACCGTCGATATCTTCCAGATACAGGGCGCTCCGCCACGGGGCGAAGAACGGCTCTTCCCAGACAATCTCGAGATCGCGAAGGGTGAGATTGCGAGCCTGCTTGAAGGTCAAGGCGTGGACGGATTTATCGTACGGGGTTTTCGGATCATGGGCGATGAAAAGCTTGACGTTGTCCATCGTCACCCCGTCCAGCCGGCTATCGGGATGGCCGTTGCAGACGCTCGATCCCCGGCCTCGGGCGATGACGTCCTTTATAAGGATATTTCTGATCGTCCCCGCCGGCCGGTCGTCCTTGGGATCCCAGTTTTTATGGATCTCCCGGCGGCGCTTGATGTTGAAGTGGAACGGTTCGCCGTCGCCCCACCAGAACCAGTCGGAGCGGACGCAATCGATGGTCAGGTTGGAGAGGACGACGTTTTCGACGATCCCGCCGTCGAAGTTCATGACCGCGATCCCGCGGTTCGAGTTGGTGATGACGCAGTTCGAGATCGTCACGTTGCGGATAGCGTTCATGTTACCGTCGCAGAACTTGATGGCGCTCGAGGCCGAAGAAAAACGGCAATTGGTGACGGTGATGTTCTCGCACGGAAGGGCCGGGCCGAACCAGTTCATCGAGTAGAAAACCAGGGCGTCATCGCCTGTCTCGATCGTGCAATTCGAGATCCTGAGGTCCTTGCAGCCGTCGGGGTCGATCCCGTCGGCCCAGACCCCGTCCTTGAGGCTCGAACGAATAGTGACGCCGTCGATGACCGTCCTCTCGCAGCCGTAAAGATGCATCGTCCAGGACGGCGAGTCGATGAAGTTCAAGCCGCTGATCCGGACGTCCCGGCAGCGGAGCAGAAGGACGAGCTTCCCGAATTGGTCCGTCTTGGGAAAAGAGCGGACGAGAGGGAGACCCCGTTTTTCCATTTCGGCTTGGTTGGGGTAGATGAAGTCATCATGGTGATCGCCTTTCGGGCGATATTCGTAGGCACCCTGTCCGTCGATCGTGCCCCGGCCTTCCAGGGTGATATTCGTCAGGTCCTCTCCGTAAAAGAGGGCCTCCTTGGGGAAGGCGGCTTTGTCTTTAATAGAAAAGATCGTCGCCCCGGCCTCGACCTGGAAACGGACATGGCTTTTCAGGAAAATCGTCCCGGTCGAATAAGCCCCCGGCGGGACATAGACCACCCCGCCCCCCGCGGCCGCGCAGGCGTCCACGGCGCGCTGGATGGCCCCCTGGGCATTTTCGACTTTGACGCCCGTCGCGCCGAAATCGCGGACGTTGAAAATGCTGGGCGGTGAAGGATTTTGGGCAGCCGGTAGCGAGACCGCCGCGGATAGCCCAAATACCAGAAACAAGACGCCCCAAATCCGGAAATGCGTCATGGTCAGACTCCTTTCTTTAAGGTCCATCATGGTCGTGGCGGTGATGCAGGTCGGGCCAGTGGCCGTGGGCGTGTTCGATTTCCTCATGGACATGGACATGGACATGGACATGGGCGTGGCTGTGGGGCTCATCGGCCGGGGCCTCGTGGGTGTGGGTATGGTGGACGTCGTCGTGATGGTGGTCGTGCGCATGGACGAGACGTCCGTGGACATGGGAGTGGGCATGGCGCTCGTTGATCAATAAAACGACCCCAAGGATCATGAGCGCCGCGCCGGGAACCATCGGCCAAGCCGGGCGTTCGCTGAGGATGAGAAAGGAGGCCAAGGCTCCGACGAAGGGCGCGGTGACGAAGAACGCGCCGGCCCGGAAAGCGCCTAGAGCGGACAGAGCCCGGATGTAGAGGACCAGGCTGAGCCCGTAGCTCAAGGCGCCGACGGCCAAGCTGAAAAGGATCGCCGGGAGGGCCGGGAGCTTATGCCCGAGGATCAAGGCCAAGCCGAGAGAAAACGCGCCGGCGGCGAGGCCTTTGATTTGAGCGATGCGGACCGGGTTCTTATCGGAGATGGCGCGGGTGAAGTTGTTGTCGCATCCCCAGGCCGCCATGGAGACAAGAATAAGGAGGACTCCGGTCCAGGCGAAGGAGGAAGCGGCCGGATCCCAAGCCAGGAAGATGCCGGCGCTCGACATGGCGGCGAGGGCGATCCAAAGGCGGCGCCCGGCGTTCTCATGGAAGAATATGACGGCGATCGAAGCGGTGGCCACGCCTTCGAGATTCAAGAGGAGCGAGGCCGAGAATCCTCGGACGCGCGTTAGGCCGAAGAGGAGGAAGATCGGACCGATGATGCCGCCGGCCACGACGGCACCGGCCAACCAGGGGGCGTCCCGGACGGTCAGAGGCGCCGCCGTATTCGGAGAACGGACGAACATCCGGCGGATGACTTCGATGACGGTCAATCCCAAAAAAGCGCCGAGATAGAGCAGCCCCGCCAAGGTCAGGGGAGGGACGTCCCGGAGGAGAAGTTTGGCCAGGGGCGTGCTGAGGCCGAACAGCACGGCCGAACCGATCACGAGTCCGTACGGATTTCGGCGCACAGGATCCACAACTTCGATTATAAGAAAGGACGGCGCGGCGAACAAGCCGGAGCGTGTCGGTCGGCCCGTTTTCCTTAATTCGCCGCCCTCTTTCATGGCCATCGCTCCTGCAAAGTGCAACTCCTTCTCCCTGACGGATATTGACACTTCTTCAAAATGGCCCTATCATTATCTTACTTCGGTCTTACTAATAAGGAAGAGGCCATGGAAACAACACGCCTTTCAGAAAAAGGGCAGATCGTCATCCCCAAAAGGATTCGAACCGATCACAACTGGGAGCCGGGAACCGAGTTTTTGGTCGAAGATCTGGGCGGCAGCATCGCCCTGAAGCCGATCGGGTCTTTCAGACGAACAAGACTTCGGGATGTGCTGGGTTGCGCTCAATACAAAGGTCCAAGGAAATCCCTTAAGGAGATGGACGACGCCGTTGCAAAAGGAGCCAGGGAAAGGCCATGATTGCCGTAGACACGAACCTGCTCGTTCGATTGCTGACCAACGATAACCCCTCAGAGGCAAAGAGGGCTTTCCGAGTGATAGAAAGTGACGCTATCCTTATCCCAAAGACGGTCCTGCTCGAAACAGAGTGGGTCCTTCGACACGGCTACGTCATCGCCAGAGAAGTCATAGCCCAGGCATTTCAAAATCTGCTCGGCCTTCCCAATGTAAAACCAGAAGACCCGCAGGCCGTAACACAGGCTCTCGCATGGTATGAGGCGGGTCTTGATTTCGCCGATGCTCTTCACCTTGCTTCGAGCGCAAAAGCCGACCGGTTCGCCACCTTCGATAGAGACTTTGTCAGTCAAGCCTCGAAACTGGGTTCAGTTGGGGTCTTCAAGCCCTGAGACCGGTCAGCCCGTTTTTTTCAGGTCGCCGCAGGCGATTCCCCGCGGGTTGAAGCATTTATTGCAGGAAATACAGGCCGACTGGGCGGCTTCGCCGAGGCGGAACTTCCGGACAAGATAGGGATCGCGAATGAGAGGCCGGCTGAGGGAAACCAGATCGGCCCGGCCTTCCCGGACGTTCCTCTCCATGACGGCGAACGTCCGGTTTCCGCCCAGCCCGAAGACCGGAATCTTGAGGACGGACTTGAATCGGGCGGCATTATCGATGAAATACCCTTCCTCGGCCTCGCTCCGGAGCCCCGTCCAGACCGATCCCCGTCCGGATTCGGCCATGCCGCCGCTGACTTCGACGCCGTCCAGGCCTTCGTCCTCGAGGATCCGGGCGATGGCGAGGCTGTCTTCGAGCGACAGCCCCGTCGGAAGAAAATCCGTCGAATTGAGCTTGACGATGAGCGGAAAACCGCGGCCGCATAAGGTTCGGATGCCGCGGACGATCTCGACCAGGATCCGGGCCCGGTTTTCGAGCGGCCCGCCCCATTCGTCCGTCCGGCGGTTCGTATGGGGGGAAATGAAGCTCGAGAGCAGATAGCCGTGGGCGACATGGATCTGGACGCCGTCGAATCCGGCCTCTTCGGCCCGCCGGGCCGCCTGAACGAAATCATTGATGAGGGCGCCGATATCGGCCGCCGTCATCTCCCGGGGATGGACCTTGGCGGAAGGGTCGAAGACGGCCGACGGGGCGATGGGAACGCATCCGCAGAGCTTTTCTTTCGTCTGGCGGCCCGCGTGGGCGATCTGGGCGAAGATCTTCGAGGGCGTCCCGCGGACGGCGGCGGCCAGGCGGCTCAGCGGCTCGATGAACCGGTCGTCATAGATTCCGGTCTGGCGGGGGCTGGCCTTACCGGCCGGGTGGATGTAGGCGTGTCCGGTGATGATGAGGCCGACCTCGCCCTCGGCCAGGCGTCGAAAGACCTCGGCCTGACGGTCCGTGGGCGTCCCGTCTTCCTCGGCCATGTACTCATGGGTGGCCGAGCGGACGAATCGGTTGGGGACTTCA
>Ga0315288_10012886_pt1 | contig 10494 bp, 10 predicted proteins | sample YL17G11_20_MG_FD_203454 | JGI IMG/M metagenome (GOLD analysis project Ga0315288, IMG submission 203454) | Sediment microbial communities from Yellowstone Lake, YNP, Wyoming, USA - YL17G11_20 | ecosystem: Environmental > Aquatic > Freshwater > Lake > Sediment | place: USA: Wyoming | collected...
CCAGGACCGGCTGAAGGGCTGAAATAGGACGGAAGAAAAGAGGGGGGGATCTGTAAACCGGCCGCATATACCCTACGCGTTTTACCCCACGCGGAAACCAGGCCGCCCGCGCCAGAAGGGCTAGAAACGCGAAATTCGGCCATCCTAGAGGGCATTTCCGGTGGTCCGAAGAAATCATGGGCCGGACGATCAAAACGCGCCTACGGGCAAATCCTGAAACCCGCCGCCTGGAAGATTCCCGACGAATGAACATCGACCGGTCGGGGGGTCAGCTTTTCCGTATTTAGGGTTTGCTGATAAATGCTTGGGAAGCGAAGTGGAGAAAGAGTGGGGCGAAGCATTCATCTTTATCAAACATGCCAGAAAACCCCGGGCTTTCAAGCCCGGGGATGAATGGCATCCCGGAACGGAGCCAGCTTTGTGGCGGAGCGGAGGCAAATCAGGCATAATCTGGCTATGGCCCGATATGCAACGGGTTCTCATACTAAACACCGACTTCAGTATCATATAGTATGGATTCCCAAATATCGCCGACGGGTGCTCCAAGGCAAAATAGCCATCCGCCTCAAGAACTTGTTATACGAGGCGTGCAAAATGAACGGGTGGTGGATCAGCGCCATGAGCATCCAGGATGACCATATACATCTTGTAGTGCAAGTATCTCCCAACTGGAGTGTGGCCGAGGTTGTCCAGATGTTCAAGGGCGGGACGAGTCGAGTGCTACGGAAAGAATTTCCGGAGATGGAGGAATTTCTATGGGGCGAGAGTTTTTGGGCGGATGGGTATTTTGCCGAGACGGTTGGGCAGGTCAATGAAGAGATTATCAAGAAATACATTCGGCTGCAGCGAGAGAAGCCATAGACAGGTTATGCCACGGGGATCAAACCCCGGGCTTTAGCCCGGGGATTATTGATATGATCTCCGTGAATCCCTCGATTCCCGTTTCCGTCTCAGCTCTTCGCCAGCGCCGTCTTCAAATTCATCGCCAGGATCGCCGACCGGATCCAGATCTCCGATCCGTCCCTCACCCGATACCGCACTCGTCCGGAAGAGTATCGTTGTCTCTCCACTCCGAACGCCCCTTCGATCCGATTTCTCTCTTTCTGTTTTTTCTTGAACCATCGATCCGTTTGTCGCGGCGGCCGTCCCAACGGCCGTAACGACGCCCGAATCCCACACGCCTCCAGCTTCCCTCGCGTCTCCCGCGAACCGTACTTCCGGTCCATCGCGGCGTACGCCGGCTTCCGCCCAAACCGCTCTTCGAAATTCCGGATGTGCCTCTCGACCTGCTGTTCTTCCGGAAAGGCCGCGTGCTCCACATAATCCAAGAACAAAAATCCGCCGACGTACGACAGCGCCCCCTTCGCTCCGAACTCCACGTCGCGTCCCGGCTTGCCCCGCTTGATCGGCCGGACGTACGGGCGATAAAAACTCACGATCCGGTCCGCGATGCGATGGACCTTCTGTTTGTACATCGCCCCTTGTTGAGCCAGAATCGTTTCCGCGATTCGGATCTTTTCCTTGATCTTCTTTTCGATCCGTTGCCCACGAATCCTCAGATCATCCAACACTTCCCGGATTTGTCTCAGGTTCCTCCGGACGTGCTGCATCATCCGTCTCTTCGCTTGCCGAATGACTTTCTTGCTCTTCGTTCTCTTCTTAGCGAAGGACAAGTATTCCTGCCGGGCCTTCCGGCGCTGCGTCCGCTTCTTCCCGTCCAACGTCTTGATCGTCCGGACAAGCCATTCCCGGGCGTCGTTCAGAAGCCCCACATCGTTGGGATACTTGATCTCTTCCGGAAAGACCGTCGCGTCCACCAGCATCCCTTTGCCCTTGATGATCCGCCGTTCGATCAGGACCGCGTAGGTCTTCTTCTCCAAACTCCGGAAAAACTCCGCCCCCAGCCGGTCCCGCATCTTCGAGAGCGTGCTCGGCTCTAGCACGGCCGTTGTCGCAAACGACGGACAGAAACCCCGCGTCTTGCAGGAAAACGTCAGGAGGTGTTCTGTCCGGCAGTCGGGGCGGCGGACCCGGGCGACCGTTTCGGTCTGTCCTCATGGAAGAACTTCCATCGTTCCATGAGGGCAAACCCGCATTTCCGGTTGCCGCAGTCTAGATAACGCTCAACCACCTCCTTGACGAGCGGCCGGAAAAAGCCGCCCTCATTCGCTTCGCGCCTGAGGACTGCAAAGCCTGTACTCCCGCTCGAAACGCTCCTCGTATTCGGTGACAAACCGCTCGAAATGATGAAAAAGCACCCGATAGAGGACCGTCCGCTCCGGATGTCGAGGACGATAGACTCCCGCCATAGCAGGAGAATGGTCTCAAGAAACGGGCCAACGTCACGGATAGGACCGCGTCTCCCTTGAAAAGACACCTTGCGCCCCGGCCCGAACGTGGAAATCAATCTAGAAAACGTAACCCGCGCGTTCCTCGACAACGACCGCGTCGGCTGGCTGATCGCCGATTTCAACACCGGCGGGGGCGATCTCTTCTTTGCTCCGCATCACCAGGTCGACGATCGACCGCTCGTAAAAGGCGCCGTCATCAAGGGCGGATTCGCCGTGAGAATGATGAAAGCCCGCTAGGCGGAAGTATTTTTCCCCGATTCACGGACGGTTTGGAGCTGGCGGATTCTTTCCCTCAATCCGCGCAATTCCTCATTGACGCGCGCTTCTTCCGCCTGGATCCGCTCCTTGGTCCCCAGGATCAACTCGGCGATTTCCGGTTTGACCAATCCTCTGGATTCCAAGAGCTTGACGGCTTCATAATCGGCGATTCGTTCCGACATGGCCTTGGAAAAGGCCATTCGCTCCTGATCTTGGAGTTTGAAAATCTCTTGGTTCAGCTCGTTCATCCGGTCGAGCCAGATTCTGTTAAACTCGGCCATTTCCGCCTTCTCGATCTTGTCGACGTCCCAGAGGGTTTTCCAATATTCGGCGATAAGCTCGGGCTCCGCCATGGCGGCGAATCGGTCCTGGATTCGGGATTCGGTCCCCGTGTCGGGGGATCCGTTCCCTAAGCGCGACCAAAGGGGCAGGTTCAGCCCCATCAGCGAGCAGATCAAGCCAGCCAGGGCGGCTCGAAGTTCTTTTTTCCTTTCAGACAGAAGAAGAATCATGGCCTTTCCTCCCCGCGGGGTGCTGTCCGAAATATAACGGTCCGGCAGGGCTGGTGTCAAGGCGCCGGGAAGAGATCGCTTCCCCGTTTGAAAAACCGGATCGTCGCGGCGAAGGACTTCAGCCTTGAAACGCCTTCCCTGAGGGAACTTTCCGACCGCGGGAATCGTTTCGCCGCCTCGGCCTTCGCCTCGGCGATCACGACGGCGATCTGGACCGGCCGGCCGCCTTCGGCCTTACTCTTGTCGGCGGCGCTCATGAAGGCGTAGATCTCGATCGTCTCGTCCTGCGGGACCGGCGACCGACCGGTCTCGAAAAACAGGGCGATCGCCTTCACCAACGGATCGTATCCGCTGACCATCGGCAGATACTCGATTTTCTTTTCGGCGAAGACCGTCCCGCCATAGGAGTGCTCGCTGGAGCGCAGCCCGCGGAACGTTCCGATGCGCCCCCCTTCCCACTCGCCGACGCAAAACTCGGTATCTTCAGTCTGGAAACGGCTGACCGACCGGCAGCCTGTCCCCAGGACGGTATAGAGGATCTCGACGCCATGGATGCCGTACCAGTAGAGGTCGGGGTGGGTCGGCTCGAGGGAGGACCAACTGAAGGCCTCGGCGCCCTCGACCGCGCCCTGGTCCCCGTTCCGCAGTTCCAGGGCCCGGGGGATCCAGCGGAGCGACGAGGCGCTGAAAACGGGGACGTTTTTCGCCTTGGCCGCCTCGAAAATGGCGATGACATCCGCGAGCGACCCGGCGATCGGCTTGTCGATGAACAGCGGCTTTTTCGCCTCGATTACCGGCATTGCCTGTTCCAGATGGACGCGGCCGTCATTGCTCTCCAGCAGGACGAAATCGACCTTCTGGAGCAACGCCGAAATTGAATCGACGATGGCGACGTTCATCTCCCGCATGTGCTGAAGGTAGCCGGGCACCCGCGACGCGCTGGACTCGATATCTTTGCTCCCTTGCGGATAGGCCGCAACGACGCGAAAGCCTTTGAAATCCTCGGCCGAGGCGGCCCGGGCGTTGAAACTGCGGGTGAAGGCAAGCACGTGCGAGGTATCCAGTCCGATGATGCCGATCCGCTTGCCGGTCACGGCCGTACTGATCTTGTCGGCGTTCTGAGGATCCAGTTTGGGCGTGGACTGCCCGGAGATCGCCGACGCCTGCGTCAGGACCAACCCTATGGCCACGGCATAAGTGAAGTTGCGCGTCATGATTTTTCTCCGGTTGGCATTCTAAGCTGGGATCTTGACCCTCGGTTCCCAGCCCGGTTCGTATTCGCGTTTCCAATACCGCATCGCTCCGTCGTCATTCATGATCCTGCCCGATTTCGGGTTGCAGACGATCGCCCGGCCCGTTCGCTGGGCGATGTTCGCCAGATGGACGAGCATCGTGCTCTTATGGCCGTCTTCGATCTCGGAGGCGGGTGTCTGATGGCCCTTGATCGATTCCAGGAAGTTCTGGACGTGGACGATGTCGTTGGCGAGGCCGGGGCCGACGAGGGTGATCGTCCCCTGATCATTAGCCTCGACCGTCGTCCGGACTTCCTTGCCCTTGTCGTCGTAAAGCGTGTAGCCGTTGCCGGCATGAATACGGAGAGAGCCCTGTTCGCCCTGGAATAGCGCTCCGACGCCCTCGCCGTAATCACCGACGGCGTTACAGCTCATCCCCTCCCAGGTCACCAGCACGCGGCTCGGGAACTCGAAGGAGATCATCTGTGTATCGGGCGGTTGCCAATCGTCATCGGCGTAATAGCGCGCGCCCGCCGAGGTCACGCGAGTCGGGTAATCGTCGCCGATCGCCCAGCGGGCCAGGTCGAGCGGGTGAATGGCGTTGTTCCCCGCCTCGCCCGTCGACCAGTGCCAGAACCAATGCCAGTTGTAGTGGACCACGTTGTCCCTGTAGGCGACGCGCGGGGCCGGGCCCTGCCAGAGATCCCAGTTCAGCCACTCCGGCACCGGCGCGGACTTTCCGACGCCGATCGGCCGGCGTGCATTTGCATACCAGCAGCGCACATAATGCAGAGGGCCGATACCGCCCCCCTTCAGAAGGCCGATTGCTTCTTTGATCTTGCTCCAGGACCGACGCTGGTTGCCCATCTGGCAGAGCCGGTTATTCTTGCGCGCGGCCGCCACGAGCATTTCGCCCTCGGCGGGATTGTGGCTGCACGGCTTTTCCACGTAAACGTGTTTGCCCGCTTCGAGGGCCAGAATCGCCGCTGGGGCATGCCAATGGTCGGGTGTGGCGATGACGACCGCGTCCAGCGAAGGATCTTCGAGGGCCTTGCGGAAATCCCCCAGCCTCTTCGGCTCACGGCCTTGGAGGTCAGCCACGCTCTTGATCGTCTTCGCGATCGCGCGTCCGTCCACGTCGCAGATGGTGGCTACCTCTGCGTTCTTCAGCCGGGCGAAGGCTTCCGCCAAGGCGTTGCCGCGGCTGTTCACGCCCACGACCGCGACCTGGATTCGATCGTTGGCGCCTTTCGTAAAACTGCGGCTACGCCCTCCACCGAAGACTCCGAAGCCGATACCGGCGGCGGTCGCCCGCTTCAGGAACTCTCGTCGATCGAATGAAGGCGTCATCTGTCCTCCTTCCGGTTTTGAGGGATCTCGCGGATCTTCAGGTTGCGGTACCGATAGGCGCCGTTGTGATCCTGCAACGAGATGCGACCCTTCTTCTTCCGGGCGAAACCTTCGATCGCGGCGAACTTGCTCTCGGCCAGAAAGGATAGGAATTTGCTTTTTCTGCGGCCTGGCGAATTCCCGCTCCGACCGATGAATCTCCCCGCTTGACCACACCGGCAATATACTTCCGGCCGCTCGGCAATGTCAATCACAACGAAAATTGCGAAAATCGACGCCCGAAAAGCATATTTGGACGGAAAATCCTCTCGCGCAGGCCGGAAGCATACGGACTTGCATTCCCATGATCACGAAAGATGATCAGCGAATTATAATTCCCGTCTCCAGGGTACACTATCCGGGTTCTTTTGGAAGGAGACCCGGATGGTTCAAGATCGTCAAGTCAGGAAACTCCACATGCTAAAGACAAGAAAAGAGACGCTGGGGGCGGCGGCCTCCAAGAGCGGAATGGATGAGAAGACCGCCCGAAAATACCTCCGGTCTGGGAAGCTGCCGAGCCAGAGCAAAATACCGCATATCTGGAAAACGCGGAAAGATCCCTTTGCGGAGGTCTGGGAAGATGTCCGAGAGCGTTTGGGAACGACGCCCGGCCTCGAGGCCAAAACCATTTTTGAGGACCTGCAGAGGACGCATGAGGGGGATTTTGCGGACGGACAGCTCCGGACCCTTCAGCGGAAAATGAAGCGCTGGCGGGCCTTGGAAGGGCCGGGCCAGGAGACGTTCTTCCCGCAGATCCATGAGCCGGGCGACCTTGGGGAAATGGATTTTACGTCGATGAACGACTTGAGAGTGACCTTGGGAGGACTCCGGTTCGACCATCTGATTTTTCATTTTGTTCTGACGTATTCGAACTGGGACACGGGAACGATCTGTTTTTCGGAGAGTTTTGAGAGCCTGAGCCTGGGGCTCCAGAATGCGCTGTGGGAGCTTGGGGGCGTGCCCCGGAAAATCCGGACGGATCAGTTGTCGGCGGCGGTGCACCAGGAATGCCGGGAGGAAGAGTTCACCCCGCGTTACCGGGCTCTTCTGCGTCATTATGGGGAGGAGGGGGCGAAGATCCGGGCGCATGAAGCCCATGAGAACGGCTACGTCGAACAGCGCCATCACCGGTTCAAACGGGCCGTGGATCAGGCGCTGCTGCTGCGCGGGAGCCGCGATTTTACGTCCCGGCCGGAGTATGACGCTTTTCTTCGGCTGATCTTCACTCGGGGCCATCGGGGTCGGCAGGCCCGTCTCGAACAAGAGCATCGGGTCCTGCGGAGACTCCCCGAGCGGAGGCTGGATGATTTTCGGGAGCTCAAGGTTCGCGTGGGACCATCCTCGACGATCCGGGCGGCTCACAACACCTACTCCGTTTCGAGCCGCTTGATTGGCGAAGTGGTGACGGTCCGGCTTTCCGGGGAGAGTCTGGGGATCCTGTACGGTCAGACGGAAGTGGACCGGATCCCGCGGCTGCGGGGCGAAAACGGCCATAAGATCAACTACCGGCATATCATCGACGGGCTGGTCCGTAAGCCGGGCGCGTTCGAGCATTACCGCTACCGGGAAGACCTTTTTCCAACGACCCGGTTCCGAATGGCCTACGATGTCTTGAAAGAGACGAGGCCTTCGCGAGCCGCCAAGGAGTACCTGGAGATTTTGTATTTAGCCGCTCATGAATCGGAAACCGGAGTGGACGACGCCTTGCGGGCGTTGTTCGACGCGGAGGTCGAGATCTCGGCCGATCTCGTCAAGATGATCCTGGCGTCGAAAACGCCGGTCCTCGAAGCGACCCGGGTCGAGGTCCACGAGATCCCGCTTCAAAGTTATGATGAGCTCTTGGGCTGCTGGATGGAGGCCTAAGATGGAACATTCGACCGAGGCGCGGTTGAAAAAGTGTTTTCGGTACCTTCATCTCCCGGGGGTCCGGGACTCCTACGAAGAGCTGACGGCGGCGGCTGTCCGGGAAGGGATGGCCTACGACCTTAATCTCCTCGGGCTTCTGGAGCGGGAAAGCGACATTCGCTGGAACCACCGGGTGGACCGGCTGATGAAGGCATCGCGGCTTCCTCTGGAGAAGACCCTGGACCGGTTCGAGATGAAGAGGTTGCCGGCCAAGGCGGCCCACCAAGTGAAGGCGTTGTTGGACGGGGGCTTCCTCGAGCGCCGGGAAAATGTTCTGGCCTTCGGCAATCCCGGAAGCGGGAAAACGCATCTGGTCTGTGCGATCGGCCAGGCGCTGGTCCGGCTAGGCCGGGAGGTTTATTTTTCGACCTGTGGTCTTCTGGTTCAGGAGCTCCTGCTGGCCAAGAGGAACCTTCAACTTCCTCGGATGCTGAAACGGCTCTCGCGCTACCAAGCCCTGATCATCGACGACATCGGTTATGTTCATCAGGATCGGGACGAGATGGACGTTCTCTTTACCCTGTTGGCCGAGCGCTACGAGCGCGGCAGCGTGCTGATCACCTCGAACCTGCCGTTTTCGAAATGGGACACGATCTTCAAGGATCCGATGGTGACGGCCGCGGCGATCGACCGGCTCGTTCATCACAGCGTCATCCTGGAACTGAATATCGGGAGCTACCGAATGTCGGCCGCTAAAAAGAAGACCGCGGAGGCCGTGGCATGAACATGAACCGAGCCGAGATCGCCCGTCCTAGAGCTTCTGGTGAAGTCGTTTTTCAGCCACGCCCCCAAAAATCGTCCTTTTGGGCTCTAAAGGGAGGTCCGCACGGAATCGGGAATTTTAATTTATCGTTTTCCCCACAGCGCATCCCAGGCTTGGGGCTCGTCTTTGAGATATTTATCCCACCAAGCCTCCATGATTTGGGGAACGAGACGGCGATTTTCGTCCGTTCCGTCGATTCCGTGGTCTTCGCCTCTAAACCGGACGTATTCCACGTCTCGACCCAGCATCTTCATCGCCGTGAAAATCTGGTCCGACTCTGCAATGGGGACATTCGTATCAGACAGACCATGCAACAGAAGAAGAGGAGTCTTGATCTTATCGGCGTGAAAGATCGGCGACTGGTCGATATAAATGTCGGGCCTATTCCAGGGAAAACTATCAGCTGCCGCAACTCCGTGGTAGAGAAAACCCCACCAGCCCGCTCCCCAATAACTCGTGAGGTTGCTCGATCCATAAAGAGAGATTAGGCAGCGGAAGAGATCCGTTTTATAGGCCAAGGTTTCCGTCAGGAATCCTCCATAACTACCTCCAAAGGCCCCGATCCGTGCGGCATCAATGAAAGGCTTCGATTCGATGAGCTTCTTGACGCCCGAGATGATTTCATCAGCTACGATCTTTCCCAAATCATTTACGTGAAGATCTGAAAACCCTGGTCCGTAGCCGATGGCTCCGCTCGGATTTAAGACATATACGGTGTAGCCTTTTGCGGCGAGATGCAATAAGCGAGTGTTGAAACTTCTTTGTTTCGGCGTTGTCCCCCCATAATAGGAGACAATTAGAGGGTATTTTTTTATCGGATCGAAGTTCAAGGGATAATAAACCCAACCCTCTATTTTGTCTCCTCTTCCGTTCTTGAAATCAAAATCTTCGATTTTTCCGAAGACAACATTATCCCACCGCTCCTTATCTGGAGCCAAAAGCAATCTCGCTGGACTCTGTCCTGGATCCTGGACGAACACTTGAGTGGGCACTTGCGTCGAGGTTCCTGTATAGATAATCCTTGATCCTCTCCTGGAAATATCAAACCCCGAAATAACATCGATTCCAGTCTCGAGCCTGGTGATGGAATGGCCATCTTCCGTTGTCCCATAAATTGCTTCTCGGCCTCCTTCTGTGACTAAAAAGAAGATAGAACCGTCAGCTGTCCAGCGGGCATCTGAAACTGAAGGGCCGAAGTTTTGAGTGAGACATCGGAGCTCTTTTGTTTCAGGGTTTAGGATATATAAATCCTGATCGAAGTTATTGGAAAAGTCTTTTTTCCCGCCTTTCAATCCCAAGGCCTGCCCCGCCAAGAATGATATCTTTTTTCCGTTAGGAGACCAGCTCACCGTATACATAAAATGGTTCGAAGTGAAAAGCTTGGTGCATTCGTGGCTATCTAAATCAAGGGCGAAGAGATCTGTCCGTAAATAAGGCCTATTCTGGTGGTCAGGCCGAGTTTGGAGGAAGAGGAGTTTCTTTCCGTCGAGACTTATGCAATCCTCGGTTGAAGTAAATCTCGAAGTCGAGGAAAGGGTTCCGGCTGTTAGACGTCGCCGGATTCCGGATTCTACCATGACCAGATAGAGATGAGTTTTATAGGGGGTCTCTTTTGTCCAGCGATCTTCCAGTTCTTTGAGATATTCAACCTTGGGTTCCTTCTCTTTGGGTTCATCGGTCACCGTATAGATCAAGAATTCACCGGTCGGCGACCATCTGGCGTCGTCCAGGAGTCTCACGTCATCGAGGAGGATGCGGACTTTGCCTGTGTTCCTATCGATGAGCCAGAGGTCAGAAGTGTTCTTTTCTCCGGGAACAATGACGCTGAGCCAATGGCCATCCGGCGACCACTGGAGACCTCCTAGGCCCTGACTATCCCTGAGTGTTCTTTCTAGTTCTCCACCTGGGAGCTTGTGGATTTCTATCCAGCTTTCAGTCTTTGCTGTTCGCGGGTTTCGCTTCGCCATAGTCCAGGCGGCAGCCTGTCCGTCGTCTGTTATGACTGGTCCCGTAACTCGGAGAGCGTTGTTGTTGAGTCTCACTTTATTTTGACGAAAAGTCTCAGATTAAATTGAATCTCACTT
>Ga0315288_10012889_pt1 | contig 10493 bp, 10 predicted proteins | sample YL17G11_20_MG_FD_203454 | JGI IMG/M metagenome (GOLD analysis project Ga0315288, IMG submission 203454) | Sediment microbial communities from Yellowstone Lake, YNP, Wyoming, USA - YL17G11_20 | ecosystem: Environmental > Aquatic > Freshwater > Lake > Sediment | place: USA: Wyoming | collected...
CAATATGCATGGAAAACAGAGTAAAAACAAACAAAGAGGTGAAACCAAACAATGAAACAACACAATGATAGAATATTAGTAGGGCGTAAGGCTGGTATACTAAACCAAGCTATACGACGACCCCACAGACCCAGCGCGTTGACTGGGAAGGTAAAATCGTCAAGGCACTATTAAAGCTTAAAAGCTTAAGGGAATCGAAGAAAACGTTGAAATCTGTGATGCACCATTAAGGTTTGAAGTTGGAAAGTAAACTGGTGATGTAGCGTGAACAGAAAGCTGCTGGCTTTGGGCTTGATTATCATAAGCTTGTCTATATTATTGTCCTGCCTAGCGTATGTAAGATTCTTTTCGGGCGGCAGAGGGTTTGCCGTGGGTCCTGTTCACAACCTTTCAACGGGGCTGAATTACACTACTATCCAAGAGGCAATAGATGATGACAACACGTTGAATGGGCACATCTTGCTTGTCGAGAATGGGGTTTACTACGAGCATGTTGTTCTGAGCAAGTCCCTGTCGCTGGTCGGCGAAAGCGCAGAAGGCACAATCATCGACGGGAACGGAACTGGAATCGTGGTTACCGTCAAAGCCAACAACGTCAAGATAAGCAACGTTACTATCCAGCGAAGCGGCCCAGCCGAGAGTGACCCGCACGAAGGCGGCGTCTACATTGAACGTTCAAACTACACCAGCATCAGCAACTGCATTGTGAAGGACAATTTCAGCGGGATTCAAGCGCTCTTTTCTGAGAACAACACTTTCGCTTACAACAGGGTTTTCTCGAACAGGTATGCGGGATTCACGCTTCTCAGCTTTACCAAAAACAACACTGTAGTGAACAACACTATAGCAAGCAACCCTAACGGGATTTGGTGTGAATACTCGAGCAACAACCTGATAGAAGGCAACACCATCACCCACAATAGCGAGCACTTGATGTGGTTGAGAAAATCCAACAGCAGCAGGATTTCTCATAACAATTTCGTCGGCAAAAGCGTGGTCGTGCTGGGTTCTATAGATGTTTGGGAAAGCGAGTTTGAGGGAAACTACTGGAGCGAGTACAACGGCACAGACGCAGATCACGATGGCATTGGAGACACACCGTACACGGTTGACGAAAACAATGTTGACCATTACCCGTTGATGGGCATGTTCTATAGTTTCAACAGTTCTTCAGGCAAGCAGCTGAATGTTATCTCAAACTCGACTGTGGAAGGCTTTGCGTATTTTGCGGCCAACAGTACGATCAGAATGGAGGTTTCGAGTGCTTCGGCGATTCCAAGCATGGGTTTCTGCAGAGTGACAATCCTACACGACGTTCTGGCTCCTCCGTACATAGTGATCGTCAACGATAGCGTGGTGCTTTACAGCACGTTGAACGAGACTGACTCTTCAAGCATCATCTACTTCAGTTACGCGCACTCGACTGTGGAAATAGTCATCGCATCTGGACTTTCTTCGTCCTCACTTCAGTCATTTCTGGCGGCTGCCGTTCTGGCTTTCCTTTGCTTGTTTGAGTTGCTGCGCGGTTTGATGCCAGAAGCTCCGTCCGTCTTTGCTCACAGTGACCTACCCCTCCTCTATATATAGTTCTCACGAAATCGATTCGGGGATTGCGAAACGATATAGGCAAGGAGGTGTGTATCAATGAATGAAGAAGACATGAAAAAGCAATACCCCGAAGCGTCGAAAGGCGAGATGGAGTTTTACGACAGCTTTCCTGCTGACACGGGAACAAGAAGCCAATATCGCTACGGATTGCGCAAGTTCGCTGCGTGGTTCAAACACTCACCTGATGAGATTTTGGAAATGCGGAAAGCAGATTTGAAAAGCGAAGACGCGCATGAGCGTAAACGGTTTGACCGCGAATTGGAACACTTCTATAACGACATGAGAAAGCAGGGTGCAAGCGTGAACACGGCTAGGTCACAGTGCTCTGGGCTGCGCCAATTCTTCCGCTACAACGACGTTCCCATATCTTTGAGGCGTGGCAGCCCAATCGCCAAGATGCAGATGACCGACAAAACCTATCCGTTGACCATTGAAGACGTGCGAAGAATGTTCGCTGTCGCTGACCTGAGGCAGAGGGTCATGTTGAGCATGGCGAAGGATTTGGGATTGAGGATAGGCGACTTTGTTCGAATCAAGAAAGACCTGCCTGACCTGAACCAAGACCCTCCGATACCTTTCGATGTTATGACAGAGAAGGAAGGCGTCGTGGCGAAGGGACATCTGTCCTCGGAAACCGTTGACCTGTTGAAAACCTATCTGCCTACGATAAGCGCGAGCGCGAATCCGTTTCTGTTTCCGTCGAACGGCAAGAGAAACATCGACACGGACACGGTAGGCTGGAATCTGAAACAGCTAGCCGAAAAGTCGGGTTTGACGATTCCCGCTGGGAAGCAGCTAACGTTCCATGCGTTCCGCAAGCTGTTCATCTCGACAGGCAAGAACCTGAACGTTGACCCAGACGTGATTAAGGCAATGTGCGGTAAGCAGGTTGCACAAGACATTATGACCTACATGACAACGATTGACTGGCGAAAAGCGTTTTCCAAGATTGCTGACGTGTTGAAGATTCAAGGGTTCACAGCGAAGAACCACGTACGGCTAGAAGAGCAGGAGGAACAGATTAAAAAGATGTCGAATCAAATCGCTCTCTTATTGCAGGTTGTCGAGATGCAACAGAAACGACTGGAGGAGCTTGACCCAAAGGAAAAAGGCAAGATGGCTGAAATCAGCAAGGTAATCTTCCGTGCGAAGACGTGGAAAGAAACTCCATAGCCTTCTTTTTTTGTGCATCGCAGAGTTTTCAATGGAACATCCTGACGTTCCTTTTGAGCAATAGGGCTTTTATATTTGCATACGTACGTATCACGCTGTTTTGCCAGGCACAATCTTGTATCCTTCAAGCCGCAGTGCTGCTGCAACCTTGTTATAGACTTCCTGATATGGCAGACCTAATGCGTTCATTATGTCGTTATATGAAGCTTCCTTTTTCTTGAAACGTTCGGTTAGAACATTGATTTGGTCGTCTATCTGCTTTCTCTGTATGAAGGGGAGGGCACCGAATTCGCTGTCCATGTTTATTGCCTTTGCCTCATCGTTCAACTTCTGAACTTTCCTATCATATTCCCGCTGTCGGTAAGCGTCGATTTTGTCTATAGCGTTTTGCAACGTCATGCCTGGAGCGACCTCGCGTTTAAGCCTTGCTTCATGATCTTTCTCTTTCTCTGCATTGACTTTGTCTTGAACGTCATGCCAAAGGTCGTAAAGAGTTTCTTTTGAATGTTGACCCATGTGTTTCTCGTAGATTCCAAAATATTCGTTCTTGTCTTCAACGCGACTCCATTCCTCACCATGCCTGATTGCATGCTCCACGTCCCAGATTTTGTCTCCGTACAACTCAACGAGTCTCTCGCGGTCTTTCAATGCTTCTCTAATCTTGATCTCTTCAGCGCTCATGGTTGGCGTCGATGGTGTTGCCTGTTCCTTTTCTAGGTGGGCACGATACAACGAAGCAAGGAGTGCTGAGAAATCTTTCTGTTTTCTCAATTCTTTAGCCAAATCTTCAGGAAAGGAGATAGTCAAGTGGGTAACGGTTCGATAAGCCTTTGTTCGTTTACCAATCTTTTCTTTTTTCATTTTCTTCACCTCCATACGTACATACACAAATAAAAAACACCTTAATGCTTTGGACTTTGCGCGGATGTGCTTGTGGCAATGGATGTGCCTTCGCCAGCGACTATCACTGAGCTTCTTTCCGCAAGGTCTGAATGGATTTGAGGATTATGAAATCTCCGAGCAAGAGCCTCTTTTCACAGAGGTAAAAAAGGGTGGTTCGCGCTTCACCCACTCTGCGGAAGATTTTTTCCTCATGGGTAAGATAGGAGGTGCCATCAAACCTCTTTCGGGAAGCCAGACGCCTATATTGAAGGTGCTGCTAGATGTTCAAGAAGGTGGATGATGTAAGCCAAAGCGTTGTCTCGAGTGGTTACATCAAATTTCTCACCGCATTTAGGACAATCAGCCATTAATTTCCACCTCCTTTATGCTATTCTGTTCAATACCCTTCTCGACTGTTCCCGTGCTTTTTTCACTTCTTCGCTTTCCGACGGATAGAGGGGAGTGTCAAAAGAATTTAATGGTGCCAGAGTGGGAATGGGAGCTTTAGGAGGTTTAGGAACTTCTCGCGTTTCGCCCCAATGCAGATATTTTCTTCGCATCAAATCGCCTTCGCATCTTCGGGTGTCAACAAAATAGCTTCATGTCTCTTGAACAATCCTTTGAGAAGCGTAAAAAATGATTCACCTTTTTTGGATTCCCTCATTTGCGCAGTTGTGTAGGCTTCCTCAGCCAACTCTTGAAGCACAGCCTGCAAGCGACTGTCGGCCGTTTGTTCCCCTGATATCAGCTCCAACCTAGAAGGGTCAGCAGCTTTCTTGTCCCATTCAACCTTCATGTCTGGCAATTCCCTGAGAGTTTGGATTCGCATTATTTCTGCTTCGTCCGTGACGAACTTTCCGTCAAACTTTCGAGCGGTTTCTATCATGGCGTCTATGAATTCACTGACTCTTTTGCTGTCGTTCCGAAGGTCAACGGTTTTTAGCCAAGCTTCAAACTCTTCTTGATTCGAGTAAGGTAGCGGTGGATGCATTCCATGCTGATGGTGGGCGATGAAACGTCCGACTACCAACGTTGTAAATTCATCTTTCCCGAACGGCAGGGTTCTGTAGGCTTCTGTCAGGGTCAGCGCTGGCAGTTCTTCAAATTCAGTTTCTCCTTTAAAGGTGACGTTCCGCGCTATGCCTAGCTCATCTTCGATTTCGGTTGTAAACGTCCGCAGATTTGAAACGTCCTCATTAGCGAAGTTATTTTGGCGAGATTTGTCTGAATCAGTCAAAAATAGAAAATGTTGAAGCAGGGTGAGTTTTTTGCTTTGAGCTGCCTGGATGAGGCTGTTCCTCTCTTCTAGAAACTTTCTTGATTGTACCAGATTTTTATGTTCCCAATGCCCTTCGACAGCATCTTTCCAATCCTTTTCGGACGGAAGATTTTCTCCTGTTGCCGTGTACGACACGCCGTCCAGCTTGAACTTATTCTCCATTCATTGCACCTCCGTCTTTTGCAGCCGTTTGCCACAATGAGGACAAAGTTGCGGATTAGGCGTCCTCGGATTCCATTTGTGGTGGCATTTTGGACACTCGATAATTGGCAGTTGAATGTTCGACATGATGATACACACAAAATGACGTTCACGGGCATGTATTTAAACATGATGTCAAAATGTCAACAATGAGTCACTTTCTGTGACAGAATGTTGCATACAAGTATAGTTTAACGTATGAAAGTATGCGTTAAAGTAAATTGCTGTCGCCAAAATCCAAAATCCGAAATCTGAAAGTTCCCGAGTGGATATAGCGCCTCTGTCGTGTCTGTTTTCGCTGTTAGTTCGAAAGCATTGGCGCGTTCACGTCCCGATTCTCAAGTCCCATGATTGGGGCATACCATGCGACATACCATGCTTCCCATGCGCTGCCCATCGTTTCCATCGGAATCATGGTACGGTTGGTTATATACGCGGTTCAACATCGTGCAACCATGAACATGAATGGGAGGTGAGAAAAATGAAGAATGTTTATTCGCCAATGGCAAAGGAAGCCGTTATCGAGAAAATCAACAATGGCGACGTTAAGGTGAAGGGAAAGCATCAGGCGATCAAGTCGAAGGAATGCGATATATGCGGAGAAAAAGGCGAGTTGGTGCATGAGGAATACACAATTCACGGGCGAACGTTTCAAGGGTGGATATGCAAAGTTGGAACAGGTTGCAGAGCAGAGGAGAAAGTCGAAAAGCCCAAAGCTGAAAAGGCAAAGGCAAAGCCCGCGCTCCAACGTGAAAACTTGCAATTCACGGAAGCGCAATTGATCGCAGCGGTCAAAAGCGTAGGACATGCAGCGTCAAGTCGTGAGATATCGGACAAGCTAGGAATCAAGGACGCGGATCAAGGACGTGGATACATTCGAACGCGCATGTTAGCGTTAGTCAAAAGCAAGGAAATCGTAACGTCGAAGCCCAACGACGCAAAAAGCCGTTGCACGTTCATGTATAGCGTCGCATAGGCGACGTATTTTTTTTGGTAGTTACATGCTTGAAAACTTTGTCGATTTTCGTCAAGTTTTCGTTTCTGTGTTTGCCTGCGCCATGATTGTCCTTATTCAGGACGCATGACACAAGACACAGGCAACAGCACAACAGCGACCTAACCCGACCTTTATCGCGGCTTGTCGTACTCTTCCAATCGCTGGACATGGGACATCAAGTGTGTTAGCGTTAATCGTCGATATCACGAAAGACGTTAGCGGTCATGTTGTTTGTATATCATCACGTCCTCCGCGTTTCGCTGTTTAAACGTTGAAACGACAGCGTGACGCTCCTATTCTCCGTTGAACGTCAACTCGTAACCGTGCGCGAGCGATAACATGGAAAATCTTACTCGATTCGGAACGAACAACGTTGCTAGAAGCGCGAAACATTCAGGTATTTGTCCTTTTTCTTGTGGCGGCTTTCGTCCAACAGCCAACAGTGTGGTTCAACGTGATACGTGTGAAAATACGTAATCCTTAAATATCACCACGTATCCTTATACGTATTGAACGTGGTCTAAATGGGTAAAGAAAAACTCACGCTGAGCGTCGATAAGGAAGTCGTTGAGAAAGCAAAAAAGCTAGGCATCAATATTTCCGAAATCACAGAGAACATCCTGAAAGGCTACACATCCGCTGAAAAGCCAAATGGCAGCATGTATGACGCATATCGCCAACTCTTTGACGCCATTACACCGCTACTAAAAGAATTTGGTGGTCAAGTCAAAGTTGGCGAAGGAGGCGAACCTGTGCATATACAAGATGAGAAGGGCAGACCGTACGATGACGAAATCCCCTATGACATTTTCCTAGACCCTTCCGGTTCTTTCTATATAGACTTATATGATAGCTCGACTACCGACATCGAAAAAATTGACCAACAGGATTTTTCCTCTCCTGAAAAAATCCTTTCGAATCTTGTTGACGTTCTAGCAAAAACCAAAGAAGCCAACGAAGAAAAAATGCGGCAGATTATGATGGCTAAGAGAATCGTCGAGGCAATGTCTGAAACCCTCATCAAGAGACCATTGGCCAAAAAGCGATGAGAAAGGGTAGTGGTGAGGGTCTCCACACGCCATAAAGTGCGACACCCGTCCTAGGGGGCTAGGAGCGAAAGCGTGTCCTTGCCACTATCCCTCAAAGCACCACTTGCCTTATAGTCAAACGTCCCCTAATACGTTTCTCTGACAAAGCCACTTCTGGTAAGGTCCTTTTCAGGTCGCAGGTTCAAGCAACCAAGAAGACCCGCCACGAATGGAGCTGCTCCCGTAGTCCTTACTTTTAATCGACTTTTTGGAACCTCTGATATACCGCTGGAACATTGAGTGAACACATAAATAAACGTCGTTCTACGTGCGCTATTACGGTATGTGTTTTTCTCGAAAGACTTCTAGCCAAGCCTCAACACCGATCTTGGTTTGATTATCTGGCAGTTCCTCAAGAAGGATCAACAGTTGAGAAAGAACGCTCTCGACGTCTTTTGACCATTCCTTTTCAGGGTAATGTTCTCTTATTGAAGCTGAGTTAATCAATACTTCTAGTCTCTTATCAAGTTCCAACATTGCCTTTTGCATATCCAACGAAATGACATTATTCCCTACCTTGCCAATATGGTCAAATAGGGCATAGGGCATCTTTTGATTCTTTGATTCTATCCAGAACTTCTGAACTCACGTCATGTTTTTCAAAGGCGATCACTGTCACCCAAGTCACCAGAAGTCGGCAATGCTCGTCAATCCGCTGCAACAAGGCTTTCAGAACAGGCGCGGTTTTTTGCTGTTGCCTTTTCAAGCGCACGTTATCGTAGATGTATCTGCCTATCCAACCAGCCACTAGCGATATGGCAATGCTAATCAGGAAATTGTAGGGGTAAATCATTGGCAATGGTACCTCAGCAGGCACTTGCCATTCGATGTAAAGGTTCCCATTGATAGGTTCCAGAGGGTTTATGACAACATTGGTGTCCACACGATACGGAACTCCGCTCTTTTGCATGTCTTGATCTCCATTCTTGGCATCAATTAGGTCTGCAGTCGTCGGAATGCTAAAGTCACAAATGGCGACTCCGAGATTGGCAATGCCCTGCAAGGATGTTCTGAGAAACCGTTTTTGCCCAACTAGTCCAACAGAGTTCCTTATGATGATCTCGAAAGTAATTCTTCCTCTAATTCCAACGTTGTCAATGGTCGCATTTGGGAAAAGGCTGTCCATTGTGTCGATCACGGTGTTGTGAAGATCCAAATTAGATTCCAGAATACCGTTATCAACTGTTGCATTCAGAGCAAAGTTAGCGAAGTCGCCAACATAATAGTCCCTTGAACTGTTTACAATGGCGAAAGCGATATCAGAAGTGGCTGTTCCTGAGACGAATGTTGGAAAGCGTCCACTGCTATCAATCTTGATTTTCAAGGTGGGGTGGACACCTATCGCTTGGAACTGCGTGGAACCCAGTAGAAGGATGGAATCATTTTCATGTATTACAAAACTAAGACGCAGATAGTCGAGAGAGAGATTGTTCTCAGTAGAAAACCACGCTTCGATCCATCCCTGTTGTATTTGACCATTTGATGTTGGAATCACAGCAGTACACAAGCTGAACACGAGCATCAAAACGGCAAAGGCTAAACGCGGACTCATGTCAAGCACTGCATAAGATTTTGGCGCGCTGACATATAAAAGGCTTGAACTTGACTACTGTGGGAATGTTTACTTGTTCAGCCAGACTTCGGTGGGCGGACGTCATTCTGGCAAACGGCCTTGCTCGTATCGGTGGGAGTTTGGCGAAGCCAAACGTACGAAACTATACATTGCTACTCATGATGTTACTATGGAGCGCGTATGACGTATGCTACCTTAATCCACTTTTTCTTATGACGTTCTTTAGCGTTTCGGCAATAGGGATTCGTTGAGTTATTGTCTTCTCAAGGTCTTTTCTTTCCAAAATCGCTATCGCAAAGTCTCTCCCTCTCTGTCCAAGGAGCTCATTACTAGCGTCGCGTGTTAGTTCGGTCACTGTCACGAGAACACCAACGCTACATAGTGCCCTTGGCCTATTTTGGACTTTTTGTGCAAAGTTGCGAATTTCATCTGCGCCAATCTTCGACGACCAATTCTTGCATTCGAATAATATGATAGGACACCTTAGCTGTGAAAAGAAAGGTACAAGGCCACTGTTTTCCACAACTATGTCCAGTTCCTCACTTCTAGTCCTCAGATTGACATCCGTGATCGCAAAGTTCTCGTCTCTGGCTATCAGTGTTGAAAGCAACTTTTCAAGCAATTTGCCCTTTTCGTTCTTATCTTTAGTCACAAGCGTGCTTTCCCAGAGCTTCTTCAGATTGTCGAAACCTACGTCTTTAGCACGATACTCCTTGACTAGTTTCTCTATTTCCACTAATACCTTGTAGGTATCTTCAATGAGTCCCACAACACGCATGCTTTTCTTTCTCTTTAGTGAGCTGAACATCATGTTGTAGCTAAGGCGAGGAAAAACATCGAAAAGGTCTTTTCCGAATTCTTCTGAAGCTGGGTGCGTTTCAAGCGTGATAGCATGCGCGGTCTGGTGGACTGACTTCAGCTTTCTTAAAGATGATGCAAAATCATAGAAAGTTTTGGGATCTAGACAGAGTCTGGCTCCTCCCACAAAACTTCCAACGCCCATGCCTTTTTCGTCAAGACTCATGATGATAACGCAGTTCCCTTTTCTGAAGCCGAATCTTGTTTCGGGCGATGAAAAATATGGTTTTCCAAGCACTTTTGAGATTTCTTCCAAAATCGGAAATAGCATCGACATGAAGTCGCCTATTTGATTCCATATGAAATTGAGTATTAAGCTTTTTTGCAACAAACACGGTATGAAGCTGTGCAGAATCTGATTCTCTCATGGAAATTACAGCGGGCGGCTGAGCTCGAATCGTTGCGAGTTTGAAAGCTAAACGTCCTTTAGAGGACTATAATGCCATTCATTGTTTTGTTGGGGGGTGTATCAGTAGAGGGGGGGAAGCGAGCGAGCGTTTTCTAGGTGAGGCATAGCATGCGCATGTAAATCTCCAAACAGGAAGTCACGAAGTTTCGTTGTTGACCACGCACTTCCCTGAAGGCAGCGTGGCTACAAACGCCCAACCGCCAGCCAACAGTCAAGGCAGACGTAAGATGACGGGCACGTTTATATGCGTGTCTGTGCATATCATCAATTGCAAGATCCCGAACGAATTTGGAGATACATATAGATTGAACTCGTGGCCGATCTTTCTGGTTCAAGTTCTTCTGGAGGCTTGAAGCTGGTGACGTTAGAAAATTTATCTAGTACGTTGGACTTTGTAGCAGTAGCTGTGGTGAGGTTGGAAGGTG
>Ga0315288_10012890_pt1 | contig 10493 bp, 2 predicted proteins | sample YL17G11_20_MG_FD_203454 | JGI IMG/M metagenome (GOLD analysis project Ga0315288, IMG submission 203454) | Sediment microbial communities from Yellowstone Lake, YNP, Wyoming, USA - YL17G11_20 | ecosystem: Environmental > Aquatic > Freshwater > Lake > Sediment | place: USA: Wyoming | collected...
CGGGTTCTACTTCCTCAAACACTATCCGCTCGTCGAGAACAGCGAGAAGATCCGCATCGAGGTCCGGGATCGGTACCGGCCCGAGCAGATCGTCCGCGTGGACTACATGCAGATCAACCGGGACTATGACATCAACTATCTGGACGGGAGCATCCTCTTCAAGGAAAGCGTTCCCGCGTTCGACGAGAGCCTCAACCCCGTGACGATCGTCGCGAGCTACGAGTGCCGCGGCTCCGGCGGCAGGAACTTCATCTACGGCATGCGTTCGGCGGCGGCGGTCACGGACAGTCTCACCGTCGGCGCGACTGCGGTGCTCGAGGAGGAGGGAGTCGAAAACTACTCGCTCCTTGGGTTCGATCTCACGGGGCAGGTCCGCGAGGGACTCCGGGTCGCCGGAGAGTTCGCGCACAGCGAGAAGTTCCTCCTCGGAGGCGCCAACGCGTTTCGCGTTCTCCTCACCGGAGAACAGGCGCGTGCCGTCAGATGGAACGCCTACTATCGCATGGTCGACGGCGACTTCTTCAATTCCTCGTTCTCGGGCGGCAAGACGGAGCTCGGGGGGCGCAAGCTCGGCGGGGATCTCACCTGGCGGCTGAACCCGGCGTTCGGCGTGAGCGCGAAAGGGTACCGGTATTCGTTCCGCGAACGGGACGAGACGAAGGATTATCTCGATCTCGTCGGGCATTGGACGACGGGTGCCGCCGAGGGCAAGATCGGCTTAGCCGCGGTGGGACACGGCGACACGCGCACGGGGGATCAGTCCTCGGTCCTCATGCTCACCGGGTTCGCGCTCAAGGGCCCGCGGACGTCGGGGGAGATTCAATGGGACCAGATCCTCACCGGCGACGATGTCGACGAGTATCCGAACCGCCTCCAGGCGAAGCTCTCGCAGCGGCTCTGGCGCGCGGTATCGGCGACCCTCAAGCACGAGTACCGGACGGGAAGCCGCACGGGAACGCGCCATCTCACCCAGCTCGGGCTCGAATCGAACATCACCGAGAACATGCAGGTCTATTCCCGCTACCAGCTCGAGGGGGCGATGAGCGGTGAGCGCGGTCAGGCGACGATGGGAGCGAAGCAGCGGTTCGCTCTCGCGGAGGACCTCACCGCGACCGTCGCCGTGGAGAAGCTCGCGACGGTGAGCGGCACGCGCGCGGAGGACTATTTCTCGCTCTCGACGGGCGCCGTCTACCTGCCCCGCGAGGACAACTACCGCGTGAAGGGCAACCACGAGATCCGCCTCGAGCCCGACCGGAACAAGCACCTCGCCGAGCTCGCCGCCGTGAAGCGCCTGAGCGAGCGCTGGAGCGTTCTCGCGAAAGGAGACCTCTGGTACTCCGACGAGAAACGCGAGGACAATCACGTCAAACAAAGCTCGACGATCGCGTTTTCCCTCAGGCCGCGCGCGGCGCGCACGCTCACCATACTCTCGCTCATGCAGTCGCGTTACGAGCGGAACAGCCCCGCCCATCCGGGCGCGGTCGATAAGGAGATCCTCTCATCCATCGAGGCGAACTACGTGCCGGGCCCGGCCTGGGAACTCGAGGGCAAGCTCGCCGGACGCCGGGTCGCGAACTCGTTCAGGGGTTATTCGGCGAACGCGTCGGCGTTCATGTGCCAGGCGCAGGCTATACGAATCATCGCGGAGAAATGGGACGTCTCCCTCAAGGTGCGCCTCCTGCACCAGCGCGAGACGGCCACCACGAGCTACGGGGGAGGGCTCGAGCTCGGGAGGCTCGTTTCCGGGAAGCTCTGGGTCGGCGCGGGGTATGATTTCGGGGGACACCGGGATCACGATGCGTCGTGTAACGGCTTCACGCAGAGCGGATTCCATTTCGGCATGAGGCTCAAGTTCAACGAGAAGATCATGAGCCACTTCTACGGCGGCCAGGACGACGGCGCCGGCGGTCGGGAGGGCGGGAAATGAGGGGGAGAATCTTCATCGCGCTCGCCGCGCTCCTCGTGGCGTTCGGGGCGTTCACCGGAGCGCGGGCCGGCGAGCTTGTCGTGAACGGCGGCCTCGAGACGGGGAGCTTCACCGGTTGGACCCATGGCGCCGGCAACACGTCGGGGCAGTACAACGCCGCGTGGGCCGATCACGCGGTCGTCCTCGACGACCCGTTCGCGGGCAGCTACTCGGCGCTCCTCGGGTTCAAGTACACGGCCCAGCGGGCGAACCGATTCGGCTACATGTACCAGGACGTCGCGATTCCGACGAATATCTCGCGGGCGACGCTCTACTTCAAGTTCCGCCAGCAGGGGTACGACGGACTGCAGTACGATCCGTTCCGCATGCAGATCAGGAACACGGCCAACACAATTCTCGCCACGGTCATAACGTACGCCTTCACGGAATGGAATGACCAGTTCAAGGACAGCGGCTGGCTCGACGACGACAACGTCTCGCCCGCCGGATACAACATGACGTCGTACGCCGGGAGCACCGTCCGGCTCTATTTCCGGCAGGACAACCTCACCGACAACCTGTACGAGACGTGGGTGTTCGTCGACGACGTGTCGGTCGTCTACAGGAAGTTCGTCGATCTCGCGGTCGATGGAAACGGGGACGATCTCTTCGGAAACACCGGGACGGGCGCCGGGGGGACCTCGATCCGGAGCAGCGAGGCGGGTCAGACCGTCGCCTATCTCCTCGACGTCGAGAACGAGGGTCTCGACAGCGACTCGTACAACCTCACGATGACGCCGCCCGCGGGCTGGTCCGTGCGTGTTCGCTACAACGGCGTCACGTACGCCTTCCCCTGGGCGACGCCGACGATACCGGCGGGATCGAAGATACAGGCGGAGGTGCTCGTGACGGTCCCCGCGGGCCAGTCGACCGGAGGATACTCGACCGTCGTCAACGCGGTTTCCCGGACGTACGCGAACCGCTACGACAGCGTGCGGCTCACGTCGAACGTCATTCCCGCCCGCCACGGCGTGGACCTCGCGATCGACGCGAACGGCTTGGGTGTGATCGACCCGGCGGGGGGCGGCGGCATATCGTACCGGGAGACGAATCCCAATACGCAGGTGAACTACACGATCGACCTCTACAACACGGGCGTGCGCGCCGACACCTTCCAGATCCGCTTCACGGCGCCCTCGCCCCTCACGGCGGTGATGATCGACGGCGGCGCGACCCGCACCGGCCAGTTTAAATCGCAGCGCGTCGAAGCGGGCGCCTCGGCCTCCTACACGCTCCGCGTGACCGTGCCCGCTTCGCTCCTCGGCGGCGACTACTCGTCGTACGTCTACGCGAAGTCGCTCACCGATACCCTCAGGAAGGACGGGGTGCGTGCCGTGACGAGAGTGCGGGCCCCCAAGGTCGACATCGTCATCTGCGGGAGTGGCGATAACATCATCGACGCGACGGGAAACGGTCTCGGGGGAAGCGCCACCGTCGCGGGGATGCGAAGCACGACTGTCTCCTTCCCGTTCATCTTACAAAACGAGGGGGCCGTCGCCGATTCGTTCACGCTTTCGTGGACGCAGCCGGCGACGGGCTGGACCGCCGTCGTCATGGACGGTGCGACGAGCCACGCGCTCCCGTGGACCACGCCGCGCATGGCGGCCTTCAGCGAGAAGAGCTACGTCCTCGCGGTGACGATCGCCGCAAACGCAACCTACGATACGTACCATTCCGTCTTCAACGCGGTGTCGATTGTCTCCGGCACCGCGCGGGAGAGCGTATCGGCGAACGTTGCCGTCGCCACCGGCAACGAGATCGATCTCATCATCGATGGAAACGGCGGGAACGTCTACGGCGCCCTCGGCTCGGGGCTCGGGGGAAGCTCGATCAAGACGGCGACCCCGGGCTCCACGGTCTCGTTCACGATCGTCGTCGAGAACGAATCGGGGGAGAATCTCTTCGATCTCTCATGGAACACGCCGGCGGGCTGGATCGTCTCGATCGGCGATTCGACCTCCACGATGCGCCGGGTGCCGGCGGGAACGTACACGCTTCGGGCCCAGATCCCCCCTCACTCCCCGGGCGGGACGTTCGACATCATCGTGAACGGCACGAAGACCAACAAGAAGTTCCTCGTCGACAGCGTCAGGGGGCGGCTCCTCGTTTCGCCTCCCCACATCGTCGACGCCCTCGTCGACGGCAAGGGGGACGAGGTGTTCGGGGCGACCGGCTCGGGGGCGGGGGGCTCCTCGATCCAGAGCACGATCGGCGGGCGCACGGTCCATTTCACGCTCGAGCTCCAGAATCAGGGCGGGGAGAGCGAGAGCTATCGCGTAACGTGGAACGGCTATCCCGGCTGGTCGGCGCATCTCGCCGGCTCGGCATCCCCGTATACGACCGCATCCGTCGCGGCAGGCGCCTCGGGGCTCTACACGTTCGAGGTGATCATTCCGCTCGCCGCAATCCCGGGAGATTACAGCTTCATCCTCGACGCCGTCTCGACGATCGACCCGGGGAACGTCGAGAGCGTGCTCGCGCGCATCCACATCAATCCGCCTCCGCGCGTCGATCTCGTGATCGACGGAAACGGCGCGCTCAAGACGGCGCCCGCGGGGACCGGAGAAGGTGGACGGGCGCTCGTCTTCGGGGACCTCTCGATGCTCGTCACGGCGCGGCTCGACGTCGTGAACAGGGGAGGATTCCCCGATTCGTTCCGCGTGTCGTGGCGCGATCCCGACGGGTGGCCGGCGGGGTCCGTGCTCGTCTGGGACGGCACGCGCGACCGCACGTCGCCGTTTACGACAAAGCTCATCAACCCGGGTGATTCGCTCTCGTTCACCGTCAAGGTCACGATCTTCGCGAGCGCCGCGCTCAGGAGCCGCTTTGTGATCAACGGCGTCGGTATCTCCCGAAACCTCGAGGACTCGGTCACGCTCGAGATCGCGACGGGCGCCTTCGTCACGGGCATCGTCTTCAACGACAAAGATCACGACGGCGTCCACGACGCGGGTGAAGAGGGATGGACGGGAGTGACGGTCGCGCTCTCCGGATTGGGCGGCCCGCTGGCGCGGGAGACGGACGGAGCGAGCGCGTACCTTTTCGAAGTGCCCTCGCGCGCCGCGCACACGGTCATCGAGATCAATCCGTCGGGAATGATCAGCCTATCGCCCGACACCGTGCTGTGCCCGGCCGCCGCGCCGGGGGAGACGCTCCGCGTGAATTTCGCCGACGTGCGCCGCTCGTCGATCGCTCCCTCGAACGACCTGAGCGGTCCGGCGGGGAGCTTCATCGACATCCCGCACGTAATCGTCGCCGGCACGAAGGGGCAGGCGTCGCTGAGCGCGTCGCTCCCGGCCGGTTGGGTGGAGGTCTTTTACCGGGACAACGACGCGGACGGAAGGCTTGGCGCCGCCGATTCGCTGCTGCGAGCCTCGGACCTCGCGCTCGACCCCGACTCCGCCGGTTTCGCGATGGTGCCCGTCATCGTGCGCGTATTCGTGCCGCCGCAGGTGGGCGCGGGGACGAACATTTCGCTCACGATCACCCTTGTGCAGATTCTCTCGGGCACCGCGATTCAGACCGAAGCGTCCGTCGCCGACCGGCTCTTCGTGCTCGCCCGCGCGACCGGCATGCTGAAGCTCCTCAAGGAGGTCGATCTCGCGCAGGCTCGCCCCGGCGACGTCATGACCTACTCGATCACCTTCTCCAATCCGGGAATTCAGGCGGTGAGAGAGATCGAGATCATCGATCCCCTCTCGCCGGCGGTCGAGATCGTGATGGACGCCTTCGGACCCGGCAGAGACATCGAATGGCTCAAGGACGGGAGCCCCGTCTATCTCACTGCCGATCCACTGGACCCCGATGAGGCGATGCTCGAGACGCCCGGAATCCGCCTGCACGTGATCCTCTCGCGGCGGACCCCCTTCATGCTCGAGAGCGGCGCCTCGGGAACCATCGTCTACCGTGTGCGCATCAGATGAACGGGAATTACGTCCCCCTGACCACGTCGATCACCGTCTTCACGACGTAATCGATCTCTTTTTCGGTGAGCTTGGGGTACAGCGGGAGACTTATCGTGCGCGCGCCGATGTCCTCGGCGACGGGGAACATTCCCGGCCGGTAACCGAAGCGCTCGCGGTAGTACGTCATGAGGTGGACGGGGTAGAAGTTGACAGAAATTCCGATGCCGCGATCCTGGAGCTCACCGAGAATCGCGTCGCGCCGCGCGGCGTCGACGAGGATCGTGAAGAGGTGGTACGCGTGGCGTGCCTCGCTCCTCTGCGTATGGAGCTCGATGCCCTCGACCCCGCCGAAGGCCTCGACGTAGCGGCGGTAGATCTCGCCGCGGCGCTCGAGGTAGCCCCCGACCTTCTTGAGCTGCTCGATGAGAATCGCCGCGTGGATGTTGTCCATGTTGTACTTCCATCCGAAGGTGTCGACGTCGTACCGTTCGAAATGATTCGAGTAACGTTCGAGAGCGCTCTTGTCGAAACCGTGGAGACGGAGCCGTTTGAGGAGCTCCGCCATAGCCTCGGCCTTCGCCGAGATCGCCCCCCCTTCCCCCGATGTGATGTTCTTCGTAGCGTAGAAGCTGAAGCAGGCGAAATCGCCGTAGTGTCCCGGTTTCTTCCCGTTCCATTCGGCCTCGAGCGAGTGGGCCGCATCCTCGACGACGGCGAGCCCGCGGCGGCGCGCAATCTCCGGTATGGCCGTCATGTCGCACATCTGACCGTAGAGGTGCACGGGAAGGATGGCGCGCGTGCGAGACGTGACCGCGGCCTCGATCGCCGAGGGGTCGATGTTCGCCGTCGCGCGATCGACGTCCGCGAAGACGGGGGTGGCGCCCGCCATGATGATGCTGTTCGCCGTGCCGATGAAGGTGGCGGGAGTCGTGATGACCTCGTCTCCCGGGCCGACTCCGGCGGCCAGCAGCGCGAGCTGCATCGCCGCCGTACAGCTCGTCACGGCGACAGCGGTGGGAAGATCGAGATAGGAGGCGAGATCCTTCTCGAACTCGGCGACCTCGTCTCCCGTCGTGAGGAAAAGAGAGCGGAAGACACGCTCGACTCTCTGGAGCTCTTCCTCCCCGATGTTATGCTTGCAGTATTCGACCTTTTTTTTCAATTCATGCTCGTTTCCCGGACCGGTATCACCGCAGATAGAGGACCTTGCGCGTCTGGTTGTATTTGCCCGCCTTGATGCGGCAGAAGTAAATGCCCGATGCGACGTCCCGTCCGGCGTCGTCCGTGCCGTTCCAGAGAACCGAGTAGCGCCCGGCTGCGCGGTTCGTCCGCTCGAGCACCCTGATGACGCGCCCCGCGGGGTCGTAGATTCTGAGCTCGACCGCGCAGGGCTCTCCGACAGAGTACTGAATCGTCGTCGTGCCGTTGAACGGGTTGGGATAGTTCTGCTCGAGCGCGGTTACGTACCGCGGCGCCCCGTTGCCGCCGCCGTCCCCCTTGTCGCGCGCGTCTGTGTAGTCCTTGATGGCGAACAGGGAATCGCTCGTGTCGAAGCCGGTGAGACGGCCCGGATCGTACGCGACGACCTTCACGAGGCACGAATCCGAGAGGGACGAGGGGACGATCCACGCGTATGAAGAATCGGGGTGCCATTCGTGCGCGAGGAGGGCGTAGGTTCGGCCCGCGTTTTCCGAGTAGAAGATACTCACCGAGTCGACATGGCGGTTATCGACCGCGTTCCATTCGATGCGGATCGTGTCCCCCGTCTCGAGGGTCTCCCCGCCGTTGGGCTCGATGATGGTCACGGCCGGCGGGATGAGGTCGGGTCCCGACGGGCACGCGCCCGCTTCGTTCGAGTACCCGCCGCCGTATCCTGCTCCGCTCACCGCGGAGACGCGGTAGTACCGGCAGCCCGTGACGGGGAAATGCCGGTAGGAGGATGCCGGCACCGGAACGAATTCCAGAAAGAGGCTCTCGTCCGGCGTGAAGGCCGCCGCCGCGCTTGCGTACACCGCAAAGGAGCTCACGTCCCCGACGATGTCGTCCCACCCGATCATGATCGTCGTGTCGTTCAACGCAGCTGCCGTGAGATTCTTCACGTATTCGGGAGCCGCCGTGAGGGAGAGCGGCCCGCCGAATGCGCCCTGGTCGGCGCGGGATCCGTCCGGATCGTTCGGACCCGCGGGATCCCCCGTGTTGATGCCTCCCGAATGGACGAGGAGGTGGTAGTCGAAGACGAGCGTATCGGCGTACCGCGGGTTCCTGCTCGTGTTGGTTGCATCGACGGCGCCCGGCGTCACGGTGTTGAGCGGCGTGTTACCGAAGCAGTTGTTGAACCTGAAGGATATATTGGTCAGGTTGAGGGCCTGGAATCCGTTCTTGACCCCATACGTGACGAGGTTGTTCCACACGTTGAGCGAAGGCATCGCGGCGAAGCAAATGTTTCCGCCGCCGTACTTGGCATAGTTGCGATCGAACGTGTTGTTCGTGATACCGCCCCAGCAGCTGTCGGCGTACACGCCCCCCCCGATGAGGTTCGAGCGGTTCGAGGCGATGATGCTGTTTGTCATGGCGATGTTTCCTGCCCGCTGGTAGATGCCGCCGCCGGAGACGAGGCTCGAGTTCTGCCGCACGAGCACCCGGGAGAGGGAGAGGGAAGAACGCTCGGCGCATATCCCGCCGCCCCCCTCGAGGCCGTCGTTCAGAATGATCGTGTCCCGCTCGAACGCGCCGGAGCTCAGGTACAGGTACACGCCGCACCCCTTGCGGAATCCGTCGTTATCCTCGATCCGGTTTCCTTCGAGAGCGGCCGTCGCGTGGAGCGCGTAGACGCCGCCGCCGTGCTTCGCCCCGCCGTATTCCGCGTTCGGGTGGCAGCCGGCGATATGGTTGTTCCTGATCGTCGCCGTCGATTGGTAGAGGTATATCCCCCCGCCGCACTGCGCGCTGCAGTCGGCGATCTCGTTTCCCTCGATACGGGCGGCGCCTCCGTAGCAGGCGATCGCGCCGCCGCCGCTGAAGTCGAGCACGGGTGCCACGTCGCACGAATCGATCACGTTTTGCTTGATGAACGGCGACGACTGGTAGCTCAGGACCGCGCCGCCGTATCCGCCGCCGTTCGGTATCGCAACGAATGTGCCCGAACCCTTGCGCAACCTGAACCCTTCGATGCCGCAGAGGCCCGAGGCGACGTTTATGAAGGAGACGACGCTCCCCGCTCCCAGAATCGTCGTGGGATACGCTTCGGGATTCCGCTCCGTGAAGGCGGCGTTCCATCCGCCGAGCAGGTAAACGGGAGCTTCGACCGTCACCGACGTGTTGTACACGCCGCCCGCGACGGCGATGGTATCTCCCGGCTCGCCCGCGTCCACCGCGTCCTGGATGTTCGTCGCCGCCCATTGCGGCACGCTGTAGGGGAAAGTGTTTCCGCCGGTCTTCGACACGTACCTGCGTGGTCTGCCCTTGATCGTGAAGTCTCCGTCGCTCGTGTCGTAGCCGCCGACCTCATGTGCGTAATACGCAACGACCTTGACGCGGGTCGTGCCCACGGGGAGATCCGACACGGTCCAGATGTACGAGGTCACGCCGACGAGCCCATGCGCGATCGTGTAGTCGTAGGTGGCGCCCCCGTCGAGGCTCAGGAGAATGCCGAGGGAGTCGGGCGTCTGGCGATCGGTGAACCAGGTGATGGCGTGCTGCTCGCCGACCTTCCAGGTTTCCCCGCCGTCCGGCGAGTCGACGTGAACGGCGACCGCGCCAGGGACATAATCAATCTGGTAGGCGTATGAGCCGACATTGCAGGAGCCGTACTTGATGTTGCCGAAGCCGCTCATGCCCCACCCCGGGCCCCAGCTGTTCTTGATGATCCAGGCGCCCTGGCCGCCGCACTGGCTGTCGTCCCATCCGATGATGAGAATCGCATGGTTGATGTCCTCGGTTGTCTGGCCCTCGTAGCAGCCGCTCGTGTAGTTGTAGAAGTCGTCGATAACGGTGAACGCGCAGGAGACGGGCCCCCTCGCGAGCGCCGTTTTGATCGCGTTCACGCTGTTCTGAACGGGAGCATAGGACGAAATTTTCGCGAGAACGGTGCACAGGTTCTGCCGGCACGGCCCGTCGTCCCGAGCCTCGTACGGGTAACACGCTTCTCCGACGCATCCCGGATTCATGAAGAGCTCGCACGCCGCGGGCACATATCCGCCGTCGCAGTTCCCATCATACAGGTCGCAGTCGATGACCTGTTGCTCGGAGAGGTCCTCGAGACGCAGGTCGTAAATGAGCATGTGCGATTCGAGCTGGGCGACTGCCGCGAAGGCCCAGCACGATGCGCACGATCTCTGGTCCGTTACCGGGGTCACGCCGTCGTGTTGCCGCCAGTCGAAGGCGGGATCGAAGGTGGCGCTTGCCGGAGCCGTCAATGGGATTGTGTTTTTCTCCCATCCTTCGGGCAGGGGGAGGAGTCCGAGAAGCTGTTTCTTTTCCTCAGCCGATAGACCCGAAACGGAGGTTTTCCCCGCCGTCCACCGGTACCCGAGCTCGGCATTTCTCTTGTTGATTTCGGCGATCCGCTCGTCATCGGTCTTTTCGGCGAGAACGGGCGCCGCCGCGAGGGAGAGAATCGAGAT
>Ga0315288_10012892_pt1 | contig 10492 bp, 5 predicted proteins | sample YL17G11_20_MG_FD_203454 | JGI IMG/M metagenome (GOLD analysis project Ga0315288, IMG submission 203454) | Sediment microbial communities from Yellowstone Lake, YNP, Wyoming, USA - YL17G11_20 | ecosystem: Environmental > Aquatic > Freshwater > Lake > Sediment | place: USA: Wyoming | collected...
CTCCCCATCGCGGAGCCCGGTGACGACGATCGGGATCTCCGTGTCGGTCTCGTACCCGGCGAGGATGATGAGATCCTGCGCCACCTCGAGAATGTTGAGCGCCTCTCCCATGTCGAGGATAAAGGTTTCTCCTCCCGCGCCGATGACGGAGGCCCGGATGACGAGAAGCGCGGCCTCCCTGAGCGTCATGAAGTACCGCGTCGCCCGGGGATCGCTCACCGTCACGGGGCCGCCGCGCCGGATCTGCCTGAGGAAGAGAGGAACGACGCTCCCCGTGCTCCCGATGACGTTCCCGAAACGCACCGTGATGAAGCGGCAGCCGCCGGCGGAGGCCGTGCCTCGCGCGCGCGTCCCCGCGCGGGCGGAGGCTGCCGTGCGGGCGCGGAGGTACAGCTCGATGAGACGCTTCGTCGCGCCCATGACCCCGTGTGGCTCCGCCGCCTTGTCGGTCGAGATGAAGACAAAGCGCGATACGCCGCTCGCCTCGGCGGCCTTGATGAGGTTGATGCTCCCGGCGACGTTGTTGACAACGGCCTCCGCCGGATCGCGCTCCATGTAATGCACGTGCTTGTGCGCAGCCGCGTGATAGATGACGTCACTCGCACATTCATGCACGATGCGGGCAGTCCGGTCCCCGTCACGGAGGTCAGTGATATATGTTTTGATCTCGAGCGATGGATACGCGGATCGCAGCTCGTCCTCGATGTCGAATATCCGGTTCTCGCCGCGCCCGAGGAGCACGAGCGTGCGCGGACCGATGCGCGCGATCTGGCGGCAGAGCTCGCTCCCGATCGAGCCGCCGGCCCCCGTGACGAGCACCGTTTTCCCCGCGAGGATCTCCCGCGCGGATTCGAGATCGAGGTCGACCGATTCCCGCCCCATGAGGTCTTCGACCCTGACCTCCCTGATCTGCTCGATGTGCACGTCCCCCTTGATGATCTCCCTGACGCCGGGAACGATCTTGAAGGGCACGCCCGATTTCCGGCACTGCTTGATCATGCACCGCACGAAGTATCCGGGAGCGCTCGGAACCGCGATAATGACCTCGTCCACGCCGCGCTGCGCGACGACGCTCTCAAGCTCGACCGTGCGGCCGAGGACGGGGAGGTCGAGGACCTTCTTTCCCGTGAGCCGCGGGCCGTCGTCGAGGAAGCCAACGACCTCGGCCTCGAGCTCGCGATGCGCGGCGATCTCGGCAGCGACCATTCGCCCCGCCTCGCCGGCGCCGACGATCAGAATCTTCTTATGCGCTCCCTTTTTCATCGTATGATCGCGATCTTCCGCATCTCGGCCTGGCCGCCCTTGGCGACCTTGACGACGTAGATTCCCGAACGTGCCTTGAAACCGTTGAGCGTGAGGAGATCCCACGCCTGAGCGCCCTCCTTGACGTTTTCGGCCTCGTGCACGAGCTCCCCCTCGGTCGTGTAGACGCGGATCGAGACCTCGCCCGAGATTCTCGATATCTTGAGTGAGCGGTCCCCGCGCGAGATGTGTATCGGATTCGGATAGAGGATCATGCTCGAGAGCGGAATCTCGACGACGCGCCCGGGTGTGACGTCGAGCCGGGCGAGGCCGTTCCCGGTGCCGATCCAGAGCAGGTTGTTGGCCCGATCGCACTGGAGCGCCGCGCAGACGGATGACGGGAGCGGCGAGATAACCGAGCTCGGGTAGAGGTCCCCCTGCCACGCCTCGGTGGAGGTAAACGCTTCGATCACGCCGTCAGGAGTGATCTTGTTGAGACCGAGATCGGTCCCGACCCAGAGGTTCCCCGCGCCATCAAACTCGAGGTCGAATACCTTCGCGCCGATGAGGCCGCGCTCGCCGGGGTTCATCTTGATCGTGAGCGAATCGACGATACCCTTGTTCCAATACACGAGCCCGGCCGAGGTGCCGACCCAGACGACGCCGTCGTCACCGCGCTCGACGGCATTGAGCTCCGTGCTTGTGAGATCAGCGGGCTCGACAATCGTGTCCCACCCGTCCCCCGCCAGCTCGCTCAGGTGCGCCCAGTCGTAACCGCCCGTGTACCACGCCTGGACCCCGTATCCCCTGAGGGCGAGGTACACGAGCCCCCCCGGACCGAACGCGACGTCGAAGACGCTTCCCCCCGCCATCTCGGGCGCGGTGTTCGGATTGACGCTGAGCCAGGAAGCGCCGTCGGCGCTCACGATGTTGATGCCGAACATCCCCTCGTCGCGCGCCACGTCGTCGGAGAGGAACCAGCGGTTCCCCGCGGGATCCTCCTTCGCCCTCACGAAGCGGTTCGACGTGATCGTCCCCGAGTTGAGGGCGAAATGGACCCACTCGTCGTCTCCCTTGTCGAAGGGATCGTTGATTTTGATCCGGTCGAGATCCATGAAGGCGCAGCTCCACAGGTACCCCTTCGAATCGTAGAGCAGCGCGATGTTGTTGAGGAAGTAGGAAAGCCCCGCGGGGTCGGTCGGGCTCCGAAGCTTCGAGTACGTCGCCCATTCGTCGTCGTTCGACCGGAAGCTGATCCCGAAGTACCGCGTGCTCGCCCAGATACCGTTCGCCGGCGATACGCTGAGGGCAACGATGCCGTTCTGGGAAAGCTGCACGGGGGCCTTGTTGATCCACGCGCCTGATACGTACGCGCACAGGTAGGCGCCGTGGTCAAGCTGGGGCTCGTAGCTCCCGATCCAGGGAGTGCCGCGCGAGTCGACACCGATGGATTTGATCATGTCGTACGAGGACCAGATGTAGTAGTTCTGGGAAAACAGCGTCTTCATGTTCGCGGTGATATTCGTCCATGACGAGCCGGCGCGCCGGTAGGCGCTCCCGTTCGTTATGCAGCAGAGCGTCCCCGCGCCCGATGCGATCGCGATGGGGGTCAAACCGTCGGGGCGGCCGAGCGAGACCCAAGCGCTCCCGTCGAAGCGTTGAACCCCGTTCGTTCCCGCGCCGTGGACCGCTCCGTCGTGAACGCAGAGCGAGGTCATGGCGCCGATCCGGTACATCGTGTAGCTGAAGTTGCCGCGCAGGAAGCGCGCGACCCCCCGCTCGCACGCGACCCAGAGCGTGTCCTCCCGGACGAGGAGATCGTGCACGAACACCCCCTCGAGGCTGTCCGATAAGACCGGTTCGAAGGAATGGAGATTGTCGTAGAACTTGGCCACGCCTCTCCTCGATCCGTAATACACGTCGTTTCCCGCCGCCACGATGCAGGTGACGCTGTCGCTCATGAGGCCGTCGATGACGGAGCTGTAAAGCTTCACGGAAGGATTGTCGCTCCCGAACCGATCGATCCGCGCGACGCCGCTCGTCGTGAAGCTCGCCCAGACGCTCCCGTGATTGTCCCTCGCCACCCCCGAAACGTCGGTCGAGCGAAACTCGAGACCGTCGAAGTGCTGGACGAACGATGAATCGACGAGGTTGAAGATGAGGATCCCCCCCCTCGTCGCGCACCAGATCGAATCTCCGACGCACGTGATTCGATTGATCGCGCTCGCGTTCACGTACACGTTCCAATCGCCGCTCGCCGCGAACATCGTGTTCGGCGCGAGTGCCGCGAATACGGCCAGCACAATCAGAATCCGCCTCACGTCGTATCCCCCTTGGTGAAGAACCATCTCGGATAGGCTCCCGATACCACTGACCCTATCGACTCCATGAGTATCATGATATCACGCACGAGCGACCACGACTCGAGTCCCAGCGTCTCCTCCTCGAGCACCTGTTTCCTCGATCCCTGTCGCGACAGCCGCCAGTGGCCCGTGATGCCCGGCCTCACCCGTTCGAGCGCGTCGGCGTATCCGAGCGCCTGCCCCGGATAGAGCGGCGGCGGTCCAACGAGACTCAGGCTCCCCCCGATGAGCGAGAGGCACAGCTGCGGCTTCACCGGATCCCCCGCTTCGCGCCCCGAAGCGCGCACGGCACGGGGCCAGGAAAACACGCGACCTCCCTTTCCCGCGCGCTCTTCTCTGAAAAACACCGCCCTACCTCCCATACTACCATACACACGGTACCCGAGAGAGGCACATTCAGCGAACGGAAGCGCCGCGATGCCCACGATACAGTCAAAGAGCCGCTTGAGGGCGCGCTCAAAGCGGTAGAAAATCCTCCGTTCCATCGAGAAAACCGCGACACCAGCGAACTCCTCGACGCGCACGCCCATTCCGAGAAAACGCGCCAGCGGAGAGACGATCTTGATCTGGATCACGCGGCGCCGCGAATGCGCGAGGAACGGCAGCAGCGCGCGATCGTTCTGGTGCGATTCGCAGATGAGGACCTCCTGGATCTTGAATCGCTCGACGAGTCCGCTCAATTCTTCCGCCGTGCCGAGGGCATCCGCGCCCCCCCCGACGTACCCGACGACCTCGACCCCGAGCTCGCTCGCGCCGGCGAGGCGCTCGCCGATGTCGACCGCTTCCTCCTTCGTTCCGACGATTGCGACGCGTTTCAGGTCGAACCGCGCCTTCACGAGCTCGCGGTGAATTTCCCGTATCGCGCGCCTGAACAGCGCAACGGCTAAAACGGCGAGCATCGCCTGCCCGATCACCACCGCCCGCGAATAGATCCGCACCCTGCTGATGTACGTCGCCGCCATGAGAACCACGAGGCCGAGGACCACGGAGCGCACGATGCGGATGAACTCCTCGGAGAAGCGAGTCTCCCGGCGAACGCGGTAGAGCCCGCCCGCGAGGAACGTGATGAAGAAAACGAGGTTGGAGAATAGAATGAAGAAACCGTACCAGCCCACCGGGTAGAGATCGTTGATGAAGAGTGGCTGGAGGAGATTCCTGATGAAGTACGCGGCGACAAAGCTCAAATTGAGCGCGGCGAGGTCGGAAACGGCGAGAATCGAAGCCTTGATCGCGCCGCGGCTCTTCCGCGCGGCGTAGAAGAACTTGTTCCATTTCTCATAGTAGCGCATGAGGCTCAACATGTGGAACAGAAAGGGCTTGCGCAGAATCGACCGGGCGCTCGACCGCTCGTACGTGTGCACCATGACCGATGAAGGCACGTAGTACACCGACCAACCGTGATTCTTCATCCGGTAGCACCAGTCGATGTCCTCGAAGTAGAGGAAGAAGCGCTCGTCCATCGCGCCGACTCTCGCGAGCGCCTCGCGCCGCACGAGCATGCAGGCGCCGATGAGCCAGTCGACCGCGCGCGGCGTCTCGTGATCGTAGTCGAGCATGATGTGTTCCCTGAGCGGTTTCGCCCGTGGGAAAAGCTTTCCGAGAAACGTCCGGCGGTAGAGGAGCGCGCTCACCGTGTAGAAGGACCGGCACGAATGCTGGAGGCTTCCGTCCGGATACACGAGCTTCGATCCGACAATGCCGGCGTCCGGATGCGTATCCATGAATTCGATGAGCCGGTCGATCGAGCCATCCCGCACGATGATGTCGGGATTGATGACGAGCATCGCGCGGCCGCTCGAAAGCCGCATCCCCTGGTTGACGGCGCGCGAATAGCCGAGATTCTCGCTGTTCGCGACGACGCGCACGCTCGGAAAGCGCTTCGCGACCACCTCCGCCGTCCCGTCCTCGGACCCGTTATCGATGACAATCGTCTCATGCGCGCAGGACGGCTCGTGCGCCTCGAGCGAGGCGAGACACCGCTCGACGGGAACGCGGCTGTTGTAAGTTATGACGATGATCGAGAGATCCATGCCCCTCCCCCGGGGGGTCACCTCGAACGCCACTTGCGCGGATTCATGAAGCGCAGCCGCCAGACCATGAACGCCGCTTCCCGGACGATCTTTCTCGACATCTTCGAGATGCCGACCCGCCGGTCGACGAAGAGGATCGGTATCTCGGCGATCCGGAATCCCTTCTTCCAGCATATGAAATTGACCTCGATCTGGAAGGAGTACCCGTCGCTCTTGATCCGGTCGAGTGGGAGCGCCTCGAGAACCTCGCGCCGGAAGCACTTGAATCCTCCCGTCGCATCCTTGATGGGAAGGCCGGTGACGTAATGGGTGTACCTGTTCGCCGCGTAGCTCAGGATGAGCCGCTCGAGGGGCCAGTTCACGACCGATATCCCCCTGATGTACCGCGATCCGATCACGAGGTCGTTCGTCCTGATCGCCTCGTGGAACTGCGGGATCGCCTGGGGATCGTGCGAAAAATCGGCGTCCATCTCGAAGACGTACTTCGCGCCGGTGTTGGCGAGAGCCCATTTGAAGCCGGTGATGTATGCGGAGCCGAGCCCGAGCTTTCCCGGCCGGTGAAGCACGTGCACGCGCGGGTTCACCGCAGCCATCGAACCGACGATCCCTCCCGTTCCGTCGGGGGAATTATCGTCGATGACGAGGAGCTCAATGCCGCTTCCCAGTTTCAGGACGGCTCCCATTATTTCGGCGATGTTTTCCTTTTCGTTGTAGGTCGGGATGATGACGAGGGTCTCCACGCGTTCACCTCCCCCGTGCGGCGACGATTCCCTGAACCGCGGGAACCGTGACCGCCGCCACGAAACACACGATCGAGATGAAAAGAGACAAGCGGAGCACGCGCGACGAAAAATGCATCCGGATCTCATGATCACCGGGGCCGAGCGGCAACGCGCGCAGGCAGTAATTCGCCGTGAGGATCGGCGTTTCCGCGCCGTCGACCTCCGCCTTCCAGTCGGGATAGGCGATCTCGCTGACGACGAGGATGCACTGCCTTTCGGTGTGCGCCGTGATCGAAATCGCATTGAGACCGTACTTCGTGATACGCACGCTCGACCCCGCGGCCGATTCGGGGCGGATCGAGGGCGCCTCGTTCAGAATCACCTCGCGCGACGGATCGAAACCAGGGGCGCGGATCGCCGCGAGCGCATCACTCTTCGAGAGGACGCGGAAGGAATCGACGCAGAAGGCGCGGGGGAGCGCCGCCGGATTCTCGTAGAGGTGCGTGTCGCCCGATTTCAGAACGAGCGGGAACGCGGAGCCTTCCCGGAAGAGCGGGAAGAGTGCGAGGATGTATTTCGCGTTCAGCATGTTGACGATCCCCGCCGGGTACTGCCCCTCGTTGAAGCTCGCGAACATCGCTTCCATGACGTCCTGGTAGTTCTTGAGCTTCGCCGCGTGGTAGCCGCCGAGCGAGTAGATACCGAAGATCATAAAGCGGTTCTCGCTGAAAAGGGGGGAGCTCACGCCCCAGGTCCCGAGCTGGGCGGCGGGGGCCGGAAAGAGGCGGAAGTACGTCGTATCGCTCGCGAGGAAATTCGTCAGCTCGTCCGGCTTCCGGATATCGTCGCGCGCGCTCCGGTCCATGATGATCCGCTGGGCTCCCGGCCAGCCCTTTTCGGGATGAAGGATGTTCCGGTCCTCCGCGAACAGATCGACGGCGGCGAGGACTGCAAGGGCGAGCACGATCGTGTTGCCGAGAATGCGGCGCGACACGGCGAGGAACGCGACGAGGAACACCATGACGACAAGGAGCAGGGTCTTCAGGAGGTTATGGGCGAACGCCGAGGCCGCGAGATCGAGCTCGTTTCCCCTGACCCTCGTCCGGACTGCGGCGCTCCGGGCGACGGCGTCCCTGATGCCGCCGCTCGCGAGCAGGATGAGCAGCAAAAGGAGGACGGAGCCGAGGAGAATCCATTTCATCCGCTTCGGCTCGAGCCACGGCGGGAGCCGCTTTTCATCGCGCCGCTTCAAGAACTCCTCGATGCCGATCGCCATGAGCGTGACGGCCGCGAGCTGCTGAACGATAAGCGCCATGACCGGCACCCTGAACTTGTCGAAGTACGGAAAGAACTTGAACATCGGCCCGTAGAGGAGCGGGAAGAATCTCCCGAAGCTCACGAGCGTCGCGAAAAGGACCGCGGCCGCGAGAAACCATTTCACTCGATTCTTCACGAATGAGAGCGCAAAAAGCGCGAAGGCGGCGGTCACGACACCGACGTAGTTCGGATAATTGGTGAAGGGCATCTCCCCCCAGTACGTCGGAGAGCCGTACCCGAACGCCCACGGGAAAACGAACGTGAGCATCTCTTTCGGGTGAAGGCTCCAGCCTGTCGCGTAGCCGTAATCGAGGCCCCCCGAGTCGCCCCCTCCCCTGATCGAGTGCGCCGCGTACCTCTCGACGGGCAGGATGAGCACCGCGGCGATCCCCACCGCGACGACCGCGGCTGCCGCGAGAAACACGAGGTTTTTCGCCGCAGCGCGCGGCTGCCGCGCCCGGAGCAGGCATATCGATTCGAAGACGAACAGGAGGGCTATGAGGAGATACGTGTAGTATGCGATCTGAACGTGCCCCCGCAGCATCTGAAAGCCGAGAACGATGGCGAGGCAGGACGCCGCGATGAGGCGCCGGCGCCCCCGGCAAACGCACCACGAGAGCATGAGCGCGTACGGCATGTACGCGATCGAGCTCACCTGGGAGCCGTGGCCGTAGGAGCCGTTCGCCACGAAGTTCGGCATTATCATGAAGGTGACGCCCGCGAGGATCGATACCGATGAACGCGCGCCGAGCGAGCGGGCGAGGAGGTACACCCCCACGCCCGCCATGAGGTAATGGAACAGGAGCCACGTCATCTCGGGGAAATGAAGGTACTGCTGGAGCAGATACGCGACGTAGGAGAGCGGATAGACGTACGGCGTGAATGCGAGGCTCGCGTAGCTCGGCATTCCGCAGAAGAAGTACGGATTCCAGAGGGGATACGTGCCCTCCGCGAGCGCCTTTTTACCTACCGCGGCGAAGCTCAACGGGGCCAGCGAATCGGGGACGAGGAAGATCTTGTTCTGAAACACGATATCGCTCATCAGGGCGCAGAGCACGATGATGAGAATCGCCGCGAGCACGAGAGCGCGCCGCCATGGAGCCGCCGATTCGAGGCGTTCGAGAAGCTCGATGCCCTGCCCATGCGCCGGCGTGGGTGAGTTGTTTCTCAAATGTAACCTCCGTCGCTTCGCTCTAAGTCTACCATCTTTCGCCCGTCCGAGCAAACCCTTAATAATGCTTGTCTTATATGCTCACTCGCCGCGCACAACCCGCGCCGCTCCGCGCAGCGCGCCCCGGAGAAGCCCGATGCGGGCGCTCAGGAGAAACGCGAGCGCAAGGAGGACGAATCCCGCCCCCTGCGCGGGCGCCATGAGGACTCTCCACCAGGGGGGCTTGAAACGTCCGTAGAGCCTGAAGGTGCTCGCGATCCTGTTCTCGATCTTGAAGGGGGTCATGCCCCCCCCGCTCGAGGAGCTGATCTTGTGCCGAACGCGCGCGAGCGGCTCGTAGAGACACTTCCACCCCGCCCCGCGCGCCCTGAGGCAAAAATCGACGTCCTCACAGTAGATCGTGTATGACGGATCGAGAAGGCCGATCGCGTCGATCACCTCTTTCTTGATGAGCATCGCGCAGCCCGAGACCCAGAGCGTCTCGCCGCCGCGCTCGGAACACGTCCCGTCGATCTTTCGAATATGATCATGCTTCGGAACCCAGACGAGCGGATAGAAGCCGCCCCCGCCGTACCAGATCCGCTTCGGAGCGTCGTGGTAGAGAATCTTCGGACCGACGATCCCGGCGCCGGCGTCGCGCCCGAGCGCCTCGACCATCCGCGCGGCGAAGGCCGGATCGACCTCGGTGTCGTTGTTGAGGAGCAGGAAGAGCGTGCCCCCCCGCTCGATCGCGCGCCGGAGCCCCACGTTGTTCCCCTCGGCGAAGAGGAGGTTGCGCTCGTTGACGATGAGCTCGGCGCCGGGCGCCTCGCGTCTGACGATATCCGCGGAGCCGTCGCTCGAGGCGTTGTCGACGACGATGAGTTCGAGGGGCGGGTCCGTAACGCGGGAGAGCGAGGCGAGGCACGGCCCGATGACGTTCTTCCCGTTCCAGTTGAGCACGATCACATGGACGGTACGATCCATGGAGCCCCTTACCCTTTTTCGACGAGACGCAGGAGACCGTCGACCGCCTCTACCATCGCCTCCCACGAGAAACGTTTCTTTTCGTTCGCGAAGAATGGCGCCATCCTCGGGCCCCATCCCTCCTCGAAGAACCGGACGATGGCGCGCGCGAGCGCGGCTGGATCCCGCGCCGGCACTACGAATCCGGTTTTCTCCCGTTCGACCGCCTCGGGAAGCCCCCCGACGTCCGTCACGACGACGGGGCGATCGAACGCGATAGCGATCTGCACGATCCCGCTCTGCGTCGCCGAGACGTACGGGAGGATGACGAGATCGCTCGCGACGAAGTAGCTCTCGACCTCCTCGTTTCCGATGTAGCGGGATTCGAAGCGAACGGCGTCATCGAGCCCGAGCCGCGCGGCGAGCTCCGTGTACGGTCGGCTGTCCTCGTAGAACTCCCCGACGATGAGCAGCTTCGCCGGCACCTTCTCCCGGATGAGCGACATCGCCTCGATGAGATAGACGAGCCCCTTGTAACCCCTGATGAATCCGAAGAAGAGGAGGAGCGGCCCATCTCCCGCTCCGATTGTCCGCCTCGCCCCCTCCTTCGTAACGCTCCCCGTGCCGAAAAAATCGTATATCGGGTGCGGATGAACGGCCACGGGGGCCTTCTTCCTGATCCGTAGCAGTTTCTCCCGGTCC
>Ga0315288_10012895_pt1 | contig 10488 bp, 8 predicted proteins | sample YL17G11_20_MG_FD_203454 | JGI IMG/M metagenome (GOLD analysis project Ga0315288, IMG submission 203454) | Sediment microbial communities from Yellowstone Lake, YNP, Wyoming, USA - YL17G11_20 | ecosystem: Environmental > Aquatic > Freshwater > Lake > Sediment | place: USA: Wyoming | collected...
GTCAAAGCAATGCCTCCTTGTTGCTGTGATGGCCGGCGAGCAGAAGGGGACGGTTCAAGACAAGTCCAGCGACCGGAGGTAGTCTTTCAGTTGAGGGGCAAGCTCCGGACGCTGGAGCGCGAGATCGATCGACGCCTGGAGGAGGCCGAGCGGCCTTCCGGTGTCGTACCGCTTGCCGTGGAAGCGACAGGCGAAGATAGCCTTCTCCCTCAGGAGCAGCGCCAGGCCGTCGGTGATCTGGATCTCGCCGCCGATGCCCGGTTTCGTCTCCTTGAGGGCGTCGAAGATGTCCGGCGTGAGCACGTAGCGTCCGACTATCCCCAGGTCGGAGGGCGCCTCCTCCGGCTTCGGCTTTTCGACGAGGCTGAGCACGCGGAAGACGTCCTTTTCCAGCGGCTCGACGGCCATGGAGCCGTAGTGCGAGATCTCCTCGTGCGGGACCTCCTCCACGGCAAGGACGCAGCCCTCGTGCCGCTCGTAGACGTCGATGAGCTGTCGCGTCGCCGGCGGGTCGGCGACTATGATGTCGTCCGGGAAGTAGAGCACGAACGGCTCGTTGCCGATGACGTGCTGGGCGATCAGCACCGCGTGGCCGATGCCCCGCTGCTCCTTCTGACGAACGAAGACCATGTCCGCCATCTCGGCGACGCCCCGGACCTCCGCCAGGCGCTCGTGCTCGCCCTTCTCCTCGAGGGCGCGTTCCAGCGCCGGCGCCCGGTCGAAATAGTCCTCGACGGCGCGCTTCCCCGACGACGTCACCATGACGATGTGCTCGATGCCGGAGGCAACGGCCTCTTCGACGACGTAGTGGATCACGGGCCGGTCGACGAGGGGGAGCATCTCTTTCGGGCCGGCCTTGGTGATGGGGAGCATGCGTGTCCCGTGGCCGGCGGCGAGGATCAGTCCTTTGCGAACGTGCATCCTATCTCCGTTCGAGCGAGGGAAGACCGAAAGCTCGTAGCATCGCTATTCTACGATCTGCGACAGGCGGCGGGCAAGGCGCGAGCCGGCCGCGGGCGTCTCGCAGGGAGCCCCAATTGTGACGAGAGCTACTATGCCTATCATAAGCTATAAAGTTCCTGCCACTGGAAGCTACGGCCAGGTTCAGAGAAGCATCGTGGTTTGTTTGGGTTGACGGCGTCTGTTATAGTTACTGGCGGTATAGCGTTTCCCATTAGGGAGACCTTTCCGGCTTCGGAAAGCCTCGAAACGGTGGGCACCTTAAAGCGTCGGCGGGGTTGACATTAGGCAAAGACCCCATGATAGGATGACGCGCGGTCGTGCTAGACGGGGAGCTAGCGGTGCCCTGAACCCGCAATCCGCTATAGCGGGGTTGAATTCCCGTTCGAGGTCTTAGGCACCGGGGGACTGGTGCCGCTGCGCGGCGTAGAAGGCTTGGTCCTACGCGGCGAAACCCTATGAACCCCGTCAGGTCCGGAAGGAAGCAGCGGTAAGTAGTGGTATTCGGGTGCCGTAGGGCAACCGGGCCAGAGCAAGCGGACGGCATTAAGCCCGCGGGCCGGGTCGACAACGGGTGCACGACCGTTCTTTTCCAAATCGCGGCTCCGCGGTTGTTCAAGGGGATACTGTTTGCCCGATAGACGAAACGGAGCGTGGGTCCATTTGCGGACGCTGAGGGAGCGGCTGTTAGCCGCCGCTTCGAGTCCGTCGGCCGGCTTCCCCATCAGCCGCTCCAGTCTCGCCTTCCTCGTCGCCCTCGCCGCCATCGCCTTTCTCACGTTCATCGTTTTTCCCGCGCAGCGCGCCACCGTCGTTGCTGACGGATTCACGCGGCTGGTGCACAGTCGCGAGAAGTCCGACGTAGCGATCGCGCGCCGCGCCGGTGTGACGCTGGAGCCCGCCGACCGCGTAGTCCACAAGACCGGCCGCTGGGGCGAACCCGAGCTCGTCGTCTCCCGGGCGACGCCGGTCGTCGCCCAGATCTCGGGCCGGCTCGTATACTGGCGCACTCAGGCGAAGACGGTCGGCGGCGCGCTCGCTGAGATAGGCGTCACGCTCGACGACGGTGACAGGGTGCTTGTCAACGGCGTCGTCAGTTCGCCCCGTGACGAGCTGATCCCGCTGCCTGCCCGCATGGTCAGCGATGCCCTGAGCCTCGCGCGCGTGCCGGTTGTGCCGCTGATAAACGCCGAGAACCCGCTATCGATAACCGTGAAGCGGGCCGTTGCCTTCACCGTCAAGGAGGACGGCCACAGCCTCAGCCTGCGCTCGACGCAGCCCAGCCTGGCGCTTGCCCTTAAAGAGAACGGCATTCTCCTCGGCCCGGGCGATCTCGTCGTGCCGGAGCTCGATACTCCCCTGGCTTCCGGTTTGAACGCAGAGGTGCGCCACGCGTCGAAGGTCACTGTCACTCTGCCCGAGGGGAGCAGCGTCGTCTACACGCACGAGAGGACCGTCGGGGACGCGGTCATCGAAGCGGGGGTCGAGCTCAGTCCCCTAGATAAGGTCCTGCCGGGGCGCGACGAGCTGATCAGTAACGGCATGGACGTCCAGGTGATACGCGTGACGGTCGGCACCGTTGTCGAGCGCGAAGAGATCGGCTACCAGACCCTGTTCAAAGGCGACCCTGACCTCGATTGGGGCGACTCGCGCCGTGTCGAGGGACAGAGCGGTATCCATGCCTGGGAGTTCCAGGTCACCTACGAAAACGGGCAGGAGGCCGGCCGCGTTCTCCTGCGCGACTGGGTGGAGCAGGAGCCTCAGGATGCTCTTGTCTACTACTCGGCCGCATCGGACTACGACGGCGACATGCCCGAGGAACAGCAGGTTGTCAGCGTGCTGCACGTCTACGCCACCTGGTACAACCCCGCCTCCGCCGGAAAGCCGCGCTCATCGCCCGGATACGGCATCACCAGCACCGGCGTCCCCGTGACGCGAGGGATTGTGGCCGTCGATCCGAGGGTGATACCATACGGGACGAGGATGTTTATCCCAGGATACGGGTTCGCGGTCGCTGCGGACTGCGGCGGTGGCGTCAAGGGGAACATGATAGACCTGGGCTATCCCGATGGGGTCGACGTTGACTGGTCCTCCCACTGGGTTGACATCTACATTCTTGGCTGATAGTCGAACCACGCCTCCTCGCAAGACCGCTTCTCGACGCCGCTTCCGCTCACAAAGGGCGCTGCCGCGTGACCTCGTGCAGGCCGGCCTGAGCCCTCGCAAGAGCCTGGGGCAGCACTTCCTCACCGATCGCCGCATCCTGCGACGCATCGTCAGCGCGACGAAGCTCACCCCAACCGACACCGTCGTCGAGGTCGGCGCCGGCCTCGGTGTGCTGACGGCGCAGCTGGTGCGACGAGCGGGCAGGGTGATCGCGGTCGAGGTCGACGAGGCCCTCTGCGATCACCTGCGCCGTCGCTTCGAGAGCGCATCGAACCTCGACGTCGTCTGCCGCGACGTCCTGTCGCTGCAACCGGGCGATCTCCTGCGGTCGGCGGGCGCGACGCCGCCGTACGTGGTGGCCGGCAATCTCCCTTACAACATCGCCGCGGCCGTCCTGCGGCTCTTCCTCGAGGCGTCCGAGCGGCCGCAGCGGCTAATCGTCATGCTCCAGAAAGAGGTGGCTGAGAGCATCGTGGCGAAGCCCGGGCGAATGAGCCTGCTTGCCCTCAGCGTGCAGCTCTACGGCGTGCCGCGACTTCTCTTCACCGTGCCGCCTTCGTCGTTCCGGCCGCCGCCCAGGGTGGAATCGGCGGTGCTGCGAATCGACGTGCGGGAGGCGCCCGCCGTGCCCGTCGACGACGTCGAAGGCTTCTTCCGCTTTCTTCGCGCCGGCTTCAGTGCTCCTCGCAAGCAGTTGCGGAACGCGCTGAGTCATGCCCTCGGCATCGACGCCGCGTCGGCCGGCGACGCCCTTCGTCGAGGCGGCATCGACCCCTCTCTACGTGCGCAGGCGCTCGGCATGGAGCAGTGGGCGGTGCTCTACCGGGCGTTCGCGCTGGAAAGCGAGGGCCGGCCGTGAAGCTGCGAGTCGTCGCCCCCGCGAAGGTCAACTGGACGCTGGAGGTGCTCGGCCGGCGCGACGACGGCTACCACGAGGTCCGCAGCCTGCTCCAGACGCTGACCCTGCACGACAGCATAGTGCTGTCGCCCGCCGACTACCTCGAGGTCCGGCACAGCGGCGGCGCCGCCCACCCGCTCGCGCCGATGGAGGAAGACCTAGCTTATCGAGCGGCGGAAGCGCTGCGGCACGAGGCCGGAGACCCCGAACTCGCGGCGCTTATCGAGCTGGAGAAAGTGATCCCTGCGGCCGCCGGCCTGGGCGGTGGCAGCAGCGACGCGGCAGCGGTGCTCAGGGGCCTGAACCGGCTATGGGGACTCGACTTCGACGCGGAGCGACTGCGGCGAATCGGTGCGAAGCTCGGCAGCGACGTGCCCTTCTTCCTGACCGGCGGGACCGCCCGGGCCGGCGGCCGCGGCGACGAAGTCGCGCCTCTGGCAGACGTTCCGCCACTGGCCATAACCATCGCCGTCCCGCACGACCGGCTCCAGCAGAAGACGGCGCAGATGTACCGTCGACTGCGGCCGGAGCACTACACGTCCGGCGAGCACACAAGTCGCCTGGTCGAGAAGCTCGCCGCTGGCGGCGCGATATCCGACAGCGACGTCTTCAACACCTTCGAAGCCGTCCTCTTCGAAGCGATGCCGCTGGCGGCGGTCCTGAGGGACGAGTGCCGGAATGACGGCGCTTGCCCGCACCTCGCCGGCAGTGGACCGGCGTTCTTCTTCCTGACGCCGCTCGACGCGAAGACCGAACGTCGCCTCCGGCGCGCCGGCGTGACGCTGATCGAGACTGGGACGGCGGGCCGTCAAGAGTCCACGGCCTGGGAGGAGCAGTAGCGACGCTATGGAGGAGGTGTTTTCCGGCTTCGTTTGTGGGTTCGTCATGTCCATCGTCGCCACGCCGCCGTTTGCCCTCTGGGTCACAAAGTCGCGCGACGACATACCCTTCGTCCGAAGCGCGGTCCCCAAAGGCATGCCGCTCACGCTGCTCTCCATTCCCATAGCGTCCTTCTTCTTCCTCATCTGGACGGAACTGGGCCTGGTTTTCGGCATGCTCCTGATCGCGGCGAACAACGCCCACCCTCAGGGCGGCCTGGGCAGCCCCAACCTGCTCTTCACCGTCATCGTCCTGAGCACGGCTGTCATGCTGGTCTCTCCCTTTTTCTTCCTCGTCCGCTCCGCCCGCCGGCTCGCCCTCTTCCTCGCACTCACCTATATCGCGCTCTTCGGCTGGGCAACGCCTATTCTGGCCCACTACGCTTCCACCCACTCGACCTAGGAGTGATATGCTAGGGGCAGATTCTCCCTGTAGAGGCCGCGACCGCATGAGCGGAAGCATCGTCGACATGCACATCCATACGACTCGCGGCGCGAGCGACAGCAGCCTGCGTCCGGTCGAGCTCGCCCGCGCGGCGCGGCGCCTCGGACTCTCCGCCGTCGTCGTCACCGAGCACGACCGCGTGTGGGACTCGCTGGAGGTGGCCCGCTTCCGGCAGGAGCAGTCACTTCTGCTCATCAACGGCATGGAAGTCTCGACCGAGCTGGGGCACATCCTCGTGATTGGACTCGACAAGTATGTGCCGGGAATACGCTACGCGCAGGAGCTCCGGCGCATCGTCAGCGACGCCGGTGGCTACATGATCGCGGCGCATCCCTTCCGGCATTACTTCTACCGCATCGAGTGGGAACGGCAGGGCCTGGAGCCGGTGAACCTGACGGCTGAACAGGCGGCCCAACTGCCGCTCTTCGCGCTTGTCGACGCCGTGGAAGTGCTCAACGGCGGCAACAACGCCCAGGAGAACGCCTTCGCACTTGAGGTCGCGCAGATACTGGGGAAGGCCGGCGTCGGCGGCAGCGACGCCCACTCGCACCAGGGGATCGGCATCCACACCACCGTTTTCGAACGCGGCGTCGAGTCGGAGGAGGACTTCCTGCGTGAGCTGAAGGCCGGACGCTTCTACGCGGCGAACGGCCTGCTCCAGGGCAACCTTCAGCCGTTCACGCTGCCGTCCCAGATTTGACTCCCGGACGCGCCTCTGTGCGTCGACACCGAGACTGGAAAGTCTCGGCTACGAGTGAGACGCTGCTAGGGCGCGCTCCGCAGTCTCGTGCTAGAATGGCGACGAACCTTATCCCCCGGGAACGATCATGCCGACCACCTACGTCGCCCTGGACCTCGAGACCACCGGCCTCAGCGCCGACACCTGCGAGATAATCGAGGTCGGCGCCGTCAAGTTCACTCCTGACGGCGAAACGGCCACGTTCCACACGCCGGTCAAGCCGCTGGGCGCCCTCCCGTACTACATCCAGCGTCTTACCGGCATCCGCCCCGACGACCTGCAACACGCGCCCCTCTTCGCCGAGATCGGCGCCGACCTGGAGGCCTTTCTGGCGGACCATCCGGTCGTCGGGCAGAACGTGTTCTTCGATCTGGGCTTCCTCGCTGGCCAGGGAATCGAGCCTCCCGGGCCGACCCTCGACACGCACGACCTGGCTACCCTTGTCCTGCCGGGCCTGCCCGAGTATAGCCTCCGCTCGCTCGCCCGCCATCTCGGCGTCGAGTTCCCCGTTCGCCATCGCGCTCTCGCCGACGCCCAGGCCGCGCGACAGGTCTTCCTCCACTTGCGCGCCCGTCTGGCAGAGCTTCCGGCAGGCCTGCTCGCGGAGCTGAACCGCATTGCGACCGAAATCGGCTGGCCCCTGCGGCGGCTGTTCGACGAGATGCTGCAGGAGGCGCCCCTGCTTTCCGCCGGCCCTGCGTTGGCGGAAGCGATGCCCCTGCCGGCGGAGATCGGCGCCCCGCTCGTCGCCCGGGCCCCGTCCCAGCCCGTCGCGGTCGACGACCTTGAGGCGGTCCTGCGCAGCCCGGAGGCCAATCCTCAGCTCTTCCCCGAGTTCGAGCCGCGGAGCGAGCAGTTGGCAATGGCGCGCGAGGTCGCCGAAGCGCTCAACTCCGGCCAGCCGCTCATCGTCGAAGCCGGGACCGGCACCGGCAAGTCGTTGGCCTACCTTGTCGCGGCCGCTCACTACGCACTCCAGAACGAGGCTCGCGTCATCGTCTCTACCGACACAATCAACCTCCAGGAGCAGCTCATGGGCAAGGACATCCCGCTGCTCCAGCGTCTCCTCCAGGGCACGCCCTCCACGAGCGCGAAGGCGGCCGCGGCCGGCCTGCGATTCTCCCAGCTCAAGGGCCGGCGCAACTACCTGTGCATGCTGCGTCTTGGCGCGCTCAGGCGGTCGTCGTCGCTTAGCGCGGCGGAAGGGCGGCTCCTCGCCCGCATCCTCGTCTGGCTGCGACAGACCGAAAGCGGCGACCGCGCGGAGCTAAGCCTGTCGCCGCAGGAAGACGCCGTCTGGCAAGGGCTCAGCGCCGACAGCGAGACCTGCCTGTCCTTCGCCTGCCACTACGCCCGCCACGGCGCCTGCTTCCTCCAGCGGGCGAGACGGCGCGCCGAAGCCTCCCACATCGTCGTCGTGAACCACGCCCTCCTCCTGTCCGACATCGCCGTTGGCGGACACGTCCTTCCCGAGTACCGCCACCTCATCGTCGACGAAGCGCATAACCTTGAAGAGGAGGCGACGCAACAGTTCGGCTTCCAGGCGACCGACAGCGACGTCGGCGCCCTCCTCGACCGCGTCCACCATCGCCTGCCAAGGGGCCGCGCCGGCGGCCTCGTCGAGAGCCTGCGACAACAGAAACGCGCAGTCCGGTCCGGTGCGCAGGCGCCAGACCTGGGCGTCATCTCCGACGACCTCGCTGCCGCCGCCGAGAGCGCCCGCCGCTCGCTACCCGTCCTGTTCGACCTCCTCTCGTCCTTCCTCTTCGACCGCGCCGCTGAGCAGGGCGACTACGATCCGCGGCTCCTATTGAACCGCGCCATGCGTGTCCAGCCCGACTGGTCGAACGTCGAGGTGGCCTGGGAGAACCTGGACGTGTCTCTGGGGAAAATGACGGGTCTGCTGACGCGTCTCGGCGAGGGCGCGACGGCGGAAGAGGACTCCGGCGGCGGCGAAGAACTGCTGACGGAGATCTCCGGCGTCCTCCAGGAGGCGCGCCGCCTACGTGAGGGCATCGCTTCCGTCCTGGCCCGCGACGACGCCGACACCATTGCCTGGATCACCTACGGGCGCTCGTCGAGCAGCGTCATGCTGTGCGCCGCGCCGCTGCAGGTCGCCGATACTCTGCGCGCGCGCCTATTCGCAGATAAGGAGAGCGCCGTCCTGACCGGCGCCACCCTCAGCGTCGCCGGTCGCTTCGACTACATCTCACGGGCGCTCGGCCTCGACGAGCCGCGAGAGCTGATGCTCGGCTCGCCCTTCGACTACGCCCGCTCCACCCTCATGCTCATCCCGACCGACGTGCCGGAGCCCAACAACGTCGCTTATCAGGAGGAGTTCGAACGCGCCGTCGTCGACCTCTGCCGCGCCAGCGAAGGCCGGGCGCTGGTGCTGTTCACCTCTCACGGCTCGCTCGGAGCCACTCACACGGCCATACGACGGCACCTGGAGCACGACGGGATACTCGTCCTCGGCCAGGGAATCGACGGGCCGCCGAAGTCGCTGCTGAACGCCTTGAGGGAGAACACACGGACCGTCATCCTGGGCACCAGCAGCTTCTGGGAGGGCGTCGACGTCGCCGGCGAGGCGCTGTCGCTGCTCGTCATCGCCCGACTGCCGTTCTCCGTCCCCAGCGACCCGGTGTTCGTGGCGCGTTCGGAGCTCTACGAGGACCCCTTCCAGGAATACGCCCTGCCGCAGGCCGTCATCCGCTTCAAGCAGGGATTCGGCAGGCTCATCCGCCGCAAGGCCGATAGGGGCGTCGTCGTCGTTATGGACAGGCGGCTGAGGAGCAAGACCTATGGCGCGTCCTTCCTTCGCTCAGTCCCGCCCTGCACCGTGAAAGACGTGCCCTTGCGCGAGCTGCCCGCGGCGACCGCCGCCTGGCTCGAAGGGCAGCGCCTCCCCTGACCCGTCGAAGGGGTCGCAAAACTCGTAGCCCCGGCTTTCCAGCCTTGGCGTGGCCGCGCTTGGTGGAGGAAGAGATGTAGGGGAGGACTTCAGTCCTCCCGCTGTGCCCATTCCTGCTTCTGGGCGAGCAATGACAACTCGTCTTCACGGTTATGAGTCAACCCGTCGAGGCGGGCGGCGCGCAGTCGTCGCAAAAGGATGCCGAGCTCCGGGCCCGCAGGCACGCCGAGCCTGCGAAGGGCGCTGGCGCCGAGGAACGACTTTACATAACGCCACTCTGACAAGAAGCGCCTTCCTCTCTCCGCCGCAAGCGCATCGTCGTCGCGAAGGGCGAGCGCCCACACCGGCGCCGTCGTTAGCGCGTCGAGCAGGTCCGCTATCCGGCTCGGCGGCGCGTCCGACTGGCGCAGTTCCGGCAGCCTCTCCCGTAGCCGGACGACGTCGAGCAGGGCGCGCTCGTACCTCCTGGGCAGCGCCAGTCGCCGCACGACCGATTCGATATCCCGCTCGTCGCAATGCCAGCAGAGGAGGCAGAGACAGACCTCGTCCCAGGGCGCCGGCCGCTCCTCCTGCGCCCGCGCGAGCGCCGATTCGGCGGTCTTGTCGAATCGCAGGCAGCGGTGAAGCGCCCCCAGGATGTTGAGCTCCTCGCAGCGTGCAAGCGTCTCCGACGTGCGCTCCTCGAAGAACATGGCGACGATCTCGGCCCGTAGACGGGCACCGCTGATGGTTTCCAGATACGACAGGTCGCGACACAGCAGTCGATCCGTCTCCTCCTCGAGTCGAAACCCCAGCCGCACTTCGTAGCGGACAGCGCGCAGCATGCGGGTCGCATCGTCGCGGAAGCTGGCGTCGTGCAGAACGCGAATGAACCGCCTCTCCAGGTCGCCCTTGCCGCCGTGCGGGTCGAGAAGCTGCCCGGCGGACGGCGGCGTGAGGCGGAGCGCCATAGCGTTGACCGTGAAGTCGCGACGGTGCAGGTCCTCGTCGATCGAGGCGGGGCGCACGGCCGGCAACGCGCCCGGTCGCGAGTACGTCTCAGCCCGCGCCTGTGCCAGGTCGACGCGCGACGATGCGACCTCGACGGAGGCGGTGCCGAAGGCCTGATGCGCGATGACGCGCCCTTGCCGAACCTCGGCCAGCTCACCCGCCAGCGCGATGGCGTCCCCTTCGACGGCGATGTCAAGGTCGACGTGCGCGCGGCCGAGCAGCAAGTCGCGGACGCTCCCACCGACGAGATAGACCTGCTCGCCGCGGCGGACGGCAAGCCCCACCAGCGCCTCGGCGACGCTGCGGTCGGCTTCCGTCAGCCGGCGGTTGAGAATCGACAGCAGTTCATTGTCCACGATTCCGAGACCTTCTGCCTGAGGCCCTTTTCGAGGCGCCCAATTATAGCACGCGAACTTGACAACCTACCCACGGAACCCTATCATGCCCCTGAAGCCAAACCGCATGATGAAACGCCGCGTCGCTGCCGGGGAGCAGTCGCAA
>Ga0315288_10012897_pt1 | contig 10488 bp, 15 predicted proteins | sample YL17G11_20_MG_FD_203454 | JGI IMG/M metagenome (GOLD analysis project Ga0315288, IMG submission 203454) | Sediment microbial communities from Yellowstone Lake, YNP, Wyoming, USA - YL17G11_20 | ecosystem: Environmental > Aquatic > Freshwater > Lake > Sediment | place: USA: Wyoming | collected...
TTCTTACTGTAGTCTACAATGAAGACGATCAAACCTATGAAATCATAAAGGGACAAAGACGATTCTTAGCAGCTTTGGAACTTCAGAAGGAAGGATTTTCAATTAAGGAACCTCCTTGTGTTATAAAACTTCCTGAAAGCACTACAAAACCAGAAGGTTCAGAAGAATGTGTCAGTGATGAACTATTGCGATGTGGTACTGAAGCTAATGATATTGGACAAGCAATTCAAAAACTTATTCAGTATTATGGTTCAGTAAACAAAGTTAGCCAAGAATTGGGAATAGCTGAAGATTGGCTAAACTACTACATTCAACACTTGAATCTCAATGATCCAGCTAAAGCACAAGAAGCAACAAGTCCTGTAACTGCTACTAAGAACTTAGAAGATTTCAATAAGCAAGAACCTAAAATGGAACCAACTGCACCTCAAGATCCATTGAATGATTTCTCTTTGGAAGAAAGGAAAGAAGCCGAGAGAAGAATAACTGAGGCTCCAAAAACATCTATACCTGTTATCAAATCAGCTACAAAGGATTGGATGGATAACTCTAGAGAATTTCTATACAGAATTGATGAAAAGAGTTTCCAAGCACTATCAGATTGGGCTAAGACTGGACAGGCTAAAGTGACTATTTCTATTGATATTGAATTGCCAACACATGAACAAGGAATCTCTATAAGACGAGCAATGGATATTGTCGTCAATGAAGCTCTCAAGGAAATCTTGAGGAAGCTACATTTCAGAACCTAAACTCCCACGTTTCTTTGGAGTATATTTTTTATCTGAGGTTAGAACATGAGTGAGAAATTTAAGATAGAGACACAAAGTATCAAGGGTACAAAATTTAGCATCGAATTCCAGATTGAAGATAATGGTTCTTGGAAATTAAGTAACTTGCCACCTCTTCCTAAGAGAAATTATTGGAATTGGAGTACAAGTTATTATTACAAATCCTATCCTATTCTGAAAGAAATATTGTTTGTCGTTAGCTTTCTAAAAGAAAATCAAATCAAACTGAATAGACTAAGTGCCCGAGATCTTTCAGAGATAATTTGTATGCTATTGGAACTCAAAATTGTATTAAAGCAGAACACTGTAGGCAGTGTTATGACAAAGAGATACCCAAACAAAGCTTTGGTTCTTACTCATGCAATTAAAGACCTAGAAATAGGATTTAAACTAATATAAGGAGGAAAAAAGAAATGTCATTTTGTTCAACAGGATGCAAGAGCTTGGATGATATGATGAATGGTGGATTTCCACTGAAAGCTCCTAGTCTAGTATTTGGTATTCCAAACTTAGGAAAAACTTGGTTGTGCTTCCAGACAGCTTCTAACTGTACTCGTGAAGTAAGCAAGGGTGGACTTGGAAGACCATCTTTGTACTTGGACACAGAGTCATTCTTTACACCAGATGTCTTTGATAGATTCTATGGATATTTCCAGAAGAGATGGACTGATCTGCCTAAGAATCCAAAGGTAGATGTTCAAATGATTTCAGATATCTTTGAACTTGGAAAAGAGTTCGGTATCCAATATGAAATTATTCAGGAAGAAGCGAGAGTTTCTGTATTGGCTAAGTTCCCAACTGATAGACAAGCAAAGCTTGCCCAAGGAAAGGGAGAAGTAGTCAAACAAACTGTTCAGACTTATGATTGGCTAACAGGTTCTCCTATCTGGAAAGCAATGGAAGCTAAGAACTATGGAATTATAATTCTAGACTCAATAACAGTTCCAATCAAAAGTGTAATTCCAAAGGGAACACAGCATTTGCCTGGTAGAGGAACATTGATTACGTCATTGCTAGGAACTTTGTATCCAATAGCTAAACATTTCAATGCTGCAATTGTTATTACAGATCACTACTCAAGCAATCCAATGATGGGATATGGTCAGGGCTTTGGAGGAAGTGCGTGGGGCGGTCAAGACATGATGTTTTATATCAAGTATCATTATGGAATAGCACCTGCTCTCAAAGACCAGAGAGAGAAGTATGGACCAGATGCAGAAAGACTCAGAAGAGTAGAAAGACATAGATTTCCAGGACTGGACAAAGATATTCGATTATTCTTGCTAATGAAAGACTATGGATATACTGATGTACCAACTGGTTCTAGACCAGCTTAGAGGGATAACCAATGACAAGCACTAAAGTTACTGCAAAGACAGAATCCAAGAAGTATCCATGTGTTTTCAAATTAACTGATGATTGCCCAGTAAAAGCCGAATTCAAATTGAAACCTGAAAACTTAAGACCTTGGTGTGAGATATGTCCTATTAGACACCAAGAGATCAAAGAAGTTGAAGCTGAAGTAGAAGCTGATAACACAGAGAATCCTGAATTGAAAAAAACTGAAGAATCAAATCTGAGAAATAAAAAGGGATGGTAAATATCAAAAAGCAACCAGATGGGAATAACTTACAAATAACTTTCCCTATAGAAGACCAATTGAAAGATGAAGAAGAGAAGAAGAATGGGAATGGCTTACAGACTATCTTAGCTCCAGGATTTACAGGAGTTATAGTTGATGTACATGAGCCTCCAGTAATACCTATATCTCTTCAGAAAGACAAGGGTCTTCTTGTCAAAGTTATGTCTCTAAAATCTGGAGATTATGTCTTTGCTAATGTAGGGATTGAAAGGAAGGAATTTGGAGACTACATGGGAAGTTTAACATCTGGTAGACTTTGGGAACAGATGTATAATCTAAAGAGAAGTTATGAGAGACCTATCTTAGTTATTGAAGGTCTCAAAGATCCTACTCTACAGTTGGCTGGAAACATCTCCATCAGGTTTGTTAGTTCAGTATCAAGGATAGTTCTAATGGGAGTATCTGTTATTGTACTTCCAACTCTTGCTCATTTTCTAAGTTTTATTCAGTATACATATTTGTCTTGTGGCAGACAAGGAGCAAGTATGAAACCTATTCCAAAGAAACCTTGGAACAGAGAGAAAGAAGAGATCAAAGAAGATCTTCTATGTATGTGTCCAGGAATAGGAAGAAAGACAGCAAAAGCAATACTAGCTAGATTTAATACCTTTGACAAGTTAATGGCTGCTAGTCCATTGGATATATCAAATACAGGTTTAGGCAAGAAAAGATCACAAGCTCTGTGGGAAATATTACATACCTAGAGATGATCAATTATGCCACTTATAACTAGAAAAATAGAATATGATATCAATGGTAAGATAATTTCTGATACTATTCATAATTATTACACTGGAGAAACTTATCCTACTCCCAAAAGAAAGATTAACCCAAGCAGAAGAGACAGTCCGTGAATAAAATGAAGACAATTCCAAATGAGAAAATCTGTATCAATTGTTGGGAATATCTAAATCTGCCTAATGCTCAACAACAAGATGTTCCTGTAATATTTGCATGGTACAGAGATTCTCAAAAGAATAGGAAACGTCTTACTTTCAGAGGATTTGAACCTTATTGTTATGTAGACCAAAATACTATGGTTCCTCAGTTCTTTTATCATAAGGAAACTGGGGAGAAAGAAAAGCTAGTTAAACGGTTAGAGAACGTACAGGTTAGAGATCCTAATAATCCTATGTTAACTAAAGTCATTACATTTTTACCTGCTCAAGTTAGATCTATTAGGATTCTTCTTGAAGCAAGGAATTATGATGATCACATCTTTGAAGCAGATATTGATTTCATTTATAGATTCATGATAGATAAGAAGATTAAGTCTGCATTGGAAAGAACTCCTTCTGGATTCTTGCCAATAGAAGAAGATGTTCCATCAAATCTCAAATATGTCTTCTTGGACTTAGAAGTGTTCACTAATAGAAAACCTGATCCTAGAAAACTTAGAATTGGAGAGAAGGTTATCTGTGCTACTCTTTGGGATAATTATTCTAAGATCTATCATTTGTTTTATGAGTATTCTAGACAATTAACTTTGCCATCATTTGGTTCAGATGTTGTAGTTCATTATTGCATAAATGAAAGAGAATTGCTCAAGTCAGTTGCAAGATATCTTATTGAGGAAGATCCAGATGTTATTGCTGGATACAACATAGACTGGGACTTGACATGTCTTATCAAGACCATGGAACAAAGATATAAGATGAGTCCTGATGTTATCAGTCCACTCAAGAAAGTTAAGATACGTAATTCCAAGAAGAGACTTGGAGATATTCTTATTGATGCTCCTCGTGCTAAGATCTGGGGAAGAAGTACATTAGATCTTCTAGAGCTTTACATGAAAATGCATCTTTCTGGATTAGAGGAAATGACCCTAGAATATGTAGCTCACTTAGAGAAACTTCCAGTTCAGAAGATTGTTGTCCCTGATTTCTTTGAGACATGGAACAAGAATCCTGAATTGATTATTAAAAGGAACTTGTCAGATGTTCAGATATATGTGGAACTAGAAAAGAAACTTAATCTCATTAGATTCGCAGATGAACAGAGAAAGCTTGTAGGTTGTAAATTAGAAGATACTCTCTCATCAAAGAAAATGTTAGATCTGTTTATGATGAGAATGAAAGGTAAGAAGATAATGCCTACAGCTAGAAGTAGAGGAGCTAAGTATGCTGGAGCATATGTTAGAGATCCTGTACCTGGAATGTATTCATGGGTTATACAACTAGACTTCTCTGCTCTATATCCTAATATCATGATATGTTTTAATATTGATCCTGATACCTTTAGAAATCCTCAGAACTTCAAGGGCTCAGAAGACTTGTTTAGATTAGATGAAAACCATGCATTTGTTAAAGATCCTATAGGTCTTATTCCAAAGATGCTAAAGACTCTTCTAGAACTTAGAGCCACAAAGAAACAACTTCAGGTAGAAGCTCTAGCTAAGAATGATGATGAAGCCTACAAGATATATAACTTGCAGGAAGGAGTAGTCAAAGTTCTAAGCAATGCTTTGTATGGAGTTATGGGATATCGCTTTAGGCAGGGAAGTAAAGAGACAGTAGAATCAGTTACTCTAATGGGAAGAAACCTAATTACCTTTGTAGCTGAGAAGTTGATTGAATCTGGAAGAGTTGTAATATATGGAGATACAGATTCAGTATTCTTTGAAGCAAAGGGAAAGAGTTTGGATGAGTGTCTTGCAGAAGCTAAAGAGATACAAGCAATGGTTCATGCAAAGTTACCTGAATTCTTAACCAAGTTTGGTAGGACAGGAGAGCAACCATTCAACATTGATCCTGCACAGATATATTCTGCTTTCTTTATATTGGAAGCAAAGAAAAGATATGCAGGAAAGATAGAATGGGATTCAAAGAGAGGAACCAAACTAAATTACAAATTTAACATCAAAGGTCTGGAAACTAAAAGATCAGATCTATCAGTGTTGGGAAAGAGAATTCAGAAAGAAGTAATACACAAACTTCTAGAGAAGATTTCCAAGGAAGAGATGCTTAAGTTCTTGGAAACAGAATTGAATCCATTTGATACTTTACCATTAACAGAGATTGGTACTCCTTCTGCAATAGGGCAACCATTGAAAGCCTACAAAGGAAATGCTATTCAGAAGACATCTGCTGAGTATTCTAACAATTTCTTACATACTCAGTTTGATGTGGGATCTAAACCAAAAAGAATAGCAATCAAAGGAGTTCCACCTAGAACAGAACAATCAGAATTTATAGCTGGTCTAGCTAAAGATAAAGTCTACAAAGTAAAGAACCTTCCACTGTCTGAGATTATAAAGATAGAAATAGGAAATATAGATGTAAAGAACAAACTTACAAGCTTTCATCCAAATGGATCATTTGTTCTAGACATGGATGCTTCTAATCAAACTATATCAATCACCTATCTGCAAGGATATTCAGATACCCATTCTATAGCTATAGATTATGGTATCAATCCACCAGCAGGATTCCAGATAGATTATCTAAAGATGTTAGATTCAACAGTAAAAAAGAAGATTGAAAAGCTTATTGCAATTATTGGAATCAAATGGGAAGAAATTAATCTCAAACCTGAGTTAAAGATTATTCCCAAAGTTCCCAGGAAAAAGAAAGAGAAAGTAGATACTAAAGGAAAGAGGAAGGTAAAAGATGACAAGCAAAAAACCCTCACCCAATTTAAGTATTGATGCTATGATAGCTATTCTCAGGAAAAATAGAGAACAAGAGAATGCTAGAGAGCTTCTTATGAGAATTCTATTGGAACATCCAGATAAGAGAATAGAAATGGATGAAGAACTATGGAAGAAAGAAACAAATCCATCAAGAAGAAAGAAGTAAATCTTCCTGATAATCCATCAGCTAGAAACAAGATGCTCGAAGAATGTCAATGTAATTTAAAAGAAGCATATCCTCATTGTAAGAAGAGAATGAGAGATGGAACTTGCTTGGATAAACTAATAGAATATTATTACGAAGAGTGAAATAATGTGTCCTAAATGCAAAGCATCTAATTTTAATATTCGTTGGCATCATCATGCTAGAAATGAAAAAGGTCTATGGATAGGTGAAGCTTACAGATGTTGTCTCTGTGGTTATATTATCAAACCTAAAGGAGATATAGAATGAGGATCTTTTCCAGATATCCAAGATTGTGCATGCGTGAAAAGAAAGTTATTTATTCAGAACAGGAACTCTTGGATTGTATTCGAGAAGGAGCTCAGAACAGAAAGCAATGCATTATGAGTTTGTATTCCTTTGAAGAGGTTCTTGACAAGAAAGTAAGACCAGAGACTGCTGTTATTGATTGTGCTATGTGGATTGGAGATAGAGCATTCTGTGAAAGTAAGTGTAAGCTATTTCCCAGAGATCCTTCAATTATTATTGATGAAGGTAAAGATCATCTAGCTATTGTCTTCAAGAACTTTACACGAGCCCAATTACAAAGTTTAAATGCCTGTACAGAGTTAGACGTTATGGTCGTTGTCCCTGGTTGCTTGAACCTTCGCACAGGCAAGAAATGTACAATAATTAAGAGGAATAACATTGGTCAGCCTTAAAAGGAAAGAAACTCTAAAAAAAGCAAATGCAAAATATTATAACAAGAATAAAGAAAATATTCTTCAATGGCAAAAAGAATATTATCAGAAGCATAAAGCTGAACGAAATCAAAAATGCAAAGAATGGATGAACAAGAATAGAAAACGGATGAATGATACAATTAAGAAAAGAAGACTCGTAATAAAGCATTTAGTTATTGAACATTATGGTGGAAAATGTGCTTGCTGTGGAGAATCTATCTTTGAATTCTTAACAATTGATCACATTTCTGGAAGAACGAAAGGAGATAGAACGAGAGGAGAAGCTCTCTATAGAAAATTGTTAAAACTTAAATACCCTGAAGGATATCAAGTATTATGTTGGAACTGCAATGCAGCTAAAGGATTGTTTGGAAAGTGTCCACATGAGAAATAAATGTGATTTATGCTCAAGTAAACTAGCTTCTGAAAAACTTGCTCCAGGATCGATTGTAACTAGACACTATCCTCCTATAGAAAGGGGAAGAAACATCTATTATGAAAATTTTCAAGAGATCAAAATCTGTTCTCATTGTTGCCAAAGGTTATGGGCGATTTCAGATTGCGATAGAAATCTCCTCTTTCTGATTCATTCTGACTTCTTTAAACGTATTCCTGCTAAAGAGTACTACAAAAGAGAAAGACAATATAGAGGTCATCTTTAAAATAATGATCAAACTGAAATGGAAAAATAAAACTGTTGAAGGTCCTAAACCTGTTAATTGTGACCATTGGATAAAATTTCAACAAGCAGTTAAAAATTCTGGTGAAGCAAACAGAAAATTAGATGAGTCAATGATATCGAAGATGCATCAGAAACCAAAAAACTTAAATGAAGTAATTGATAATCTAAAAATAGATATTTCTTGGGCATATGAAGATGATAAAAAATGGAATAGCAAAATAGCAATGGATATTTTATTGAAATTTTGTAAAAATTGCAAAGATGCTGAAATGAAAAATTGTTCTTTGAAAGAATTTGCTTTAAATATTGATAAAACTATAGATGAAGATTACAAAAAGATGTGCAATCCAACCAGAAAAGACCAAGGAGAAACTAAAGGAATTCTTTCATTATTTGAATAAGAAGGAAATGGTGTGAAAATAAATGGAGTCTAAACCTAAGATAATTTGGATCACTCAATTCCCATTATCTGGTGTATCCTTTGGTGGTGTCAGTCAGCAATTACTAACACCATTATCAAAGAAATATGATATATACTGTCTAAGCTTTGGATATGATGGACAACCCCTGAATCTAGGGTACACAATACTACCATTCTCATCTACAAGTCACATAGACTTCTATTGGAAAGAAATCAAGCCAGACCTAGTTGTTCTATTTCATGCTGTAGTTGCATTGCCTAAGATAATGGCTATGGGAAGATTCCAAGAACCTTCAATATTATATGTTCCTATAGAAGGTCATAGAGTTCCTCCAAGTTATCTCTCATACTTCCAGCACTTTGATAGGATTCTAACTCCTTCCAAATGGAGTCAAGATGCTTTAGCTAGAGACATGATAAATGCTGAGATTCTACCTCATGGTGTGAATGCTGACTTCTATCACCCCTATGAAAGGAAGAATGACGCATTCACTTTTGGTTATCTTGGATCTAATGATATGAGAAAACAAGTAACTACTATCATGGATGCATTTGCTAAAGTAAAGGGTTCCAAGCAATTGAATATGGCAACTCCAATTCAAGGATATATGGATCTAGGAGAATGCTCAAAGGAATTGAATATAGTTCCCAAGTTCCAGAAAGCATTGGGAAGAGGACTTCCAGTCACAGCAGACAAAATCAGAGAGTTCTATTATGGTCTCAATACTTATGTTGGTCTGGGAACTGAAGGATTTGGATTACCAGGATTAGAAGCTGCAAGTACAGAGATACCTAACATAGCAATGGATTATGGTGCAAGTAGAGAGATCTTAGGTAATTCTGCTATCTATGTTAAACCAGTAACAACTCAATTGAGTCCTCTTGGAAGAATAGGTGTCTGTGATTTCAAAGAAGTTGCTGATGCAATGCAAGCTTTGAAAGAAGATGAGAATGAGTGTAAGAGACTTGGAAAGAATGGAATTATTAGAGCTAAGAAGTTTCCATGGGATGTACCAATTAAGCAACTAGACAAAGTAATAGAGGAGGAATTAAAGAATGGAAGATAAGAAAATAGATTATACAGGACATCAGTGCTATGATCCTGCATCAGGTGTATTGAAAGGATTCATGTGTCCTTTCTGTGCTAGAATCTATCCTAGTGAAGAGCAAACTAAACAATGCAAAGAGTCTCACGATGACTTTGAGATAGATTATATCTTTGAGAAAGGATATAGATTTCCAGCAGAAATAATCGTAAGAAGAATTAAAGGTAATGTTCTTATTGAAGTTGGAACATATACACTCAAAAAAGTAGAGGTAATGGATGAAAATGGAAAAGTCAAAGAAACAATCCAAGATAAGCAAGTCTAAAGAAGTTCAACCTAAACTAATTCAGAATGCTCCTTCTAACAAATCTCCTGAAGAGATGAAGAAAGAGATAGCTGAATTCTTAGCAAAACAAAAGATTCCTAAGTTAGCAATATTCTCTGAAGCTCCATTTATCAAGAGCTCCAGTGGTATTCTAGGAAACTACTTTAGCCAGGGATTCTTGAGTATGGGTATTCCTGCTATTGTCATAGCTAACTATGGAGTAGAACCAGGAGGATATCTAAGATTTGGACAAACAAATGTTCTCCCAGTTGTTAGAACAGATGATGATAAGAAAGGACTAGGAACTGCTCTACAACACTTTGCAAAGTTCCAATTAGATATTTTCTTCTATATTGATAAAGATTTCATTGCAGGATCAAACATAGCTACTAAGATTCCCAATACATGGGTTCTAGCTAGATTAGATTCAACACAATATCCACAGGAAGCAATTGATGCTCTGAAGAAATATAAGGTTGTTATTGCTCCTACCAAGTTTGCAGAGAAAGAACTTAACAAGTATGGTATCAAGAATGAATACATTCCTATTGGAGTAAATACAAAGATATTCCAACAAACTCCAAAGATAGAAAGTAGGAAATACTTCATGGTTCCAAAGGATCATTTCTGTATTGGATTGGTTGGAGATAACAAAGACAAAGAACCATCAAATGGATGGGATTCAATGTTTGAAGCTATTCAGATATTATTCAAAATATGTCCACAGGCTAGAAGTAATACTACTGTTCTAGTACATACCAACCGTAAAGATAAAGACGGTATAGATCTAGAAAAGCTAACCAAAGGATTTGGAATAGATGCAAATTGTGTTTGTCAAGATTCCCATCTAATGTTAATAGGAGTTCCAGAAGGAGCTATGTCAAGGATGTATTCATCCATGGATGTGCTTCTGCACTTGTCAAGAAGATGTGGTTCTGGAATGACTATCTTAGAAGCAGGAGCTTGTGGAGTTCCATCTATAGTTACAGATTATGGTGTTCAGAAAGAAAGAGTCAATGATGGAAAATGTGGTTGGCTCATTCC
>Ga0315288_10012899_pt1 | contig 10488 bp, 7 predicted proteins | sample YL17G11_20_MG_FD_203454 | JGI IMG/M metagenome (GOLD analysis project Ga0315288, IMG submission 203454) | Sediment microbial communities from Yellowstone Lake, YNP, Wyoming, USA - YL17G11_20 | ecosystem: Environmental > Aquatic > Freshwater > Lake > Sediment | place: USA: Wyoming | collected...
GTCTTCCCATATGTCCATATTTCTTACCTGTCCTTCATCCGGTCACCACATCACGGGCGAAATCGCGGGCGGAGGTGGAGTCCGGCCCGTAGAAATCGGCGCCTATCTCGGTGGCGAACTCCGGGCGCACGGCCGCTCCGCCGACCATCACCTTCACGGTGTCCCTGAGGCCCGCTTCCCGCAGGATATCGATGGTGTCCTTCATGGCGAGCATGGTGGTGGTCAGGAGGGCCGAGATGCCGAGCACCTGGGGAGAATGCTCCCTTACCGCTTCGACGAAGCGCTCGGGGGACACGTCAGTTCCCAGGTCTACGACCTCGAAGCCCGCACCCTCGAGGGTCATGCCCACCAGGTTCTTTCCTATGTCGTGGATATCTCCCCTGACTGTCCCCAGGACGACCTTGCCCGGGAAGGCGGCGCCGCTGGATACCAGCGCTGGCTTGAGCACCTCCATGCCGCGCTGCATGGCCCTGGCCGCCATGAGCATCTCCGGCAGGAAGTACTTACCCTGCTGGAAGAAGTCTCCCACCTCTTCCATGGCCGGGATCATCGCTTCCTTCATCAGGGCCTCGGGGCTCGCGCCGCCGTCCAGCAGCTCCCGAATGCGGTCCCCGGCCTCGTCAGCCTTCCCTTCCTTTATCATCTGCTTGAGCGGCTCTACTCCTTCCATGCCATCCCCTTTCAAGTCAGCTCCGGTAATGCTGATGTCGCATGCTGACAGCACCAGTTCTAGGAGTGTTCCTCATTCCATTTCCTGGTCTCGTCGAGCATGGCGTAGTAGTTCTCGATTCTCACGAAGTTGGTGACCGAGTTGCCCGAGCCCATGCAGAAGCCGCCGCCCGGGGCGCAAACCTCCAGTATGCGCCTGGTCCTGTCCGCCACCTCCTGCTGCGTGCCCCGCGCCAGCAGGTCCACGTCAAGCCCTCCCAGTATGGAGATGCGGTCTCCGTATTTCCCGTAGACCTCCTCCACCGGCTCGATGTTGTCCTGGAAGGAGTGGCGTGCATCGATGCCCACGACCTCGATGAGGTCCTCCATGAGCGCGTCGATCTGGCCGCACGAGTGGAGCAGGAACGGCTTCCCGTGACGGTGACAGGCATCGGCAATCCGCTTCAGGCGGGGTACGACCCATTCGCGCATCCAGGCGGGGGAGAGCATGAGGGAGGTGTTGAACCCCATGTCTTCACCGTAGAAGATGGCCACTACATCGGGATGGGCCGCGCTCTTGTCTACGGCTTCCTCGGCCAGCACGGTCAGCCTCTCCAGGATATCGCCGCAGAGCTCCGGCTCCTCGATGCTCTTGATGGCCATCTGCTCGATGCCCATGAGGCGCTTCAGCTCCTCGAAGATGCCATTGATGAAGGCCATGACCTTCATACCCTCCGGCAGCTTGCTCGCAGTGTACTCGACCGGCACGATGTTCACGGTCTCGAGGGGCGGCCAGGCAAACCGCTCGAAGTCATCCCTGTTCATGATGAGGCCCTGATGCTCGTCCTGCCAGCCCCGCATCTTCCCGTCCTGCCGCGGGTTCTCCCGGAGGAGGTAGTCGGTTCTGGGCACGGGTACGATGGGGATGGTGATCGCGTAATCGTAGCCAACCGCCACCGAAAACGCGACGGAAAGGTCCATGAGCCGGACGCCGAGCTCCAGCTGTTCCATGGTCGGCTCCAGACCCAGGTTGATCAGTTCCATTACACGCTCTGCGGGGAATTCGACGCCCGCAGTCTCGCACATGATTTCCGGGTCCGCGAAGAGCTCGATGATGGGCACCGGCCCCTCGGTTGTCTCGCGCATCAGCACCTGGCGGAAGTGCTCGAAGTCGTAATAATCCTTGAAAGGCCTCTCGATGGTCATAGACCCCCCCTTATTTCAACCGATGGAAAGCGGGCGTAACCAGCGCCCGGAACGAGTTTATCTTGAAGAGAAGAGGCAATTCTACCCCCGACCTCCCGTCCTGTTCCCGGCAATCCTTCAGGTATTTGCTTTATTGCTGTCGACGCCACATTCTCTGACACAATCTTTCAGCAGTTTTGCCAGATAGAAAAAGCACCCATCGGTTCGGATGGGCGACCCGGCGTTCCGAGTCGGCCGACCTGTCAGTCGCTGTACGCGCCTATGGTGTCGGTTCCCGCTCCCCGGTTGTTCCAGTACATGGCGCGCTCCACCATTATCTTCTTGCCCGGGGTGACGCAGATCACGCTGATGGCGGCGCGCCCTTGCATCTTTTCTCCCATGTTGTAAGTCTTGCGTGAGTTGGCGGGTATGTCGTCGTAGAAGACCACGTTACCCGCCCCAGTCTGTGTGAGGTACGAGACCTCGACCTCCACAGTAGAGTCATTGGGGTTCTGTATGAGCGTCCAGGTCTCGCGGCCGTTCGACGTCTCCCCGTCAGGGAGGTAGTAGCATGTATGCGAAGATGCCATCCCTATCGAGTCGTGGCAGACCTCACCGGTTCCGTTGTCCCAGTACATGGCACGTTCTGCGATGATGGGCTGCGAGCCGTGTACCCGGGTGGAGAGGTCGGCGTTACCAAGTATGTCATCCACCTTTACGGTCTTTCTCGAGTTCGCGGGCATCTGGAAGGGCACCTGGGTGGAGGGCCCGGTTGGGGTCATATATGTGATCGTGACCTCGGTAGGTGTGTTCTGGGGGTTCTGTACCAGCACATAGGTGGTGAAGCCCCAGGCGGTTGTGCCTTCAGCGAGGTAGTAATCCGTTGACGGGGCTGTGGTGCCGATCGAGTCGTGTCCCTCTCTTCTGTTGTTCCTGTACACCGCCCTCTCGGGGATGACCGGGATCGGGCACTCCACCTTGATGGAGGCGTCCTTCTTCCCTATGTCTACCTCCATCGAGTAGGACTTACGCGAGTTGGGTGCCACCTTGTGCTCTACCGGGATTGCCCCGTTGTTTTCCGTCATGTATGTCACCGTGCAGGCGGCCTCCTGGTTGTTCGGGTTCTGGATGAGCAGCCAGGTCTCGAAGCCCCAATCGGATGAGCCCTCGGGGAGGTACCAGGTCCCGGAGGGGGCGGTAACCCCCACCGATGAGTGGGCCTCCAAGCTCCTGGCTCCCGTACCCGTCCAGCTCATGGTGCGGTCCACGGCAATGGTCTTACCCTCCTTGCAGGTGACGACCGTACTGAAGTCCTGGTTGGGTACAACGTCAGACGGGTTCACCGTGGTCTGGCTCATCGGAGGCAGCGTCACATCGGGAGCCTGCCTGGCGCCGCCTTCCGTGTTGTAGGTTATCGCGGCCGTGCACTGCTGGTTGTTCGGGTTCTCTATCGTTATGTAAGTAGTGAAACCCCAGGCGCTGGTGCCCTCGGCGAGGTACCAGGTCGAACCGTCGGACACGAAGGTGAAAGCAACGTCGTGGTTCTCGGTAACGCTGTCGATTGTGTAGGAGGTCGTGGGGGTAGGTATTACCGGGGCGCCGTTGTCGGTCACCGAGGCGGTGTGGTAGCCCGCGTCGGGCTTGATGTCTATGACGGCGCTTCCCCCGTGGTTCACGGTCCGGGTGAGCGGCGTCACGGTGCCGTGGCCGCCCGACACCGAGGCGTTCACGGAATAGGTATTGATAGCGAAGGTGATTACCACGTTGTGGTCTTCAGTGACGTTGTTGATAGTGTAGTTGGTGGTGGGGGTAGGTATTACCAGGGCGCCGTTGTCGGTCACCGAAGCGGTGTGGTAGCCGGTGTTCGGGCTGATGTTTACGGTCGCGTTGTGCAGACTCGGGACATCCTGGCTCGAGGGTGTTGCCTTGCCCCCTCCTCCCGGGACCTGCGCGGCTGCGGTGAAGTTGGTCTGAATCCAGTAGACGTTACCGTTGTAACACCCGGCGTAGAGTTTTTCGTGGAAGCAGGAGAGAGACCAAACGGGTGACTCCGGGGGGGTCTTTCCGGTCTTGGTCCAGGTCCCTCCCGAGAGGTCGTTCTCGTAGACAATTCCGTTGTTAGACCCGGCGAAGAGGTTTTTGTCGTCGTATGCGAGAGAATAGACAGACGACCCCGGTATGTTGCTTCCGGTCCGGGTCCAGTCCCCTCCCGAGAGGTCGTTCTGGTATACGGTGCCGTTTTCACACCCGGCAAAGAGTTTTCCGTCGACGTAGGCGAGAGAATGAACGGGTGACCCCGGGGTGCTGCTTCCGGTCTGGGTCCAGGCCCCTCCCGAGAGGTCGTTCCTGTATACGATGCCGTTCCCACAGCCCGCGTAGAGTCCGGCGCCGTCGTAGGCGAGCGAAGTGACTCTCGACCCCGGTGTATGGCTGCCCACTATGTTCCAGTCCCAGGCCGCGCGGGCGGTCGGGAGGGGAATGAGAAGGGTCGAAGCAACCATCGCCACAAATATCAGTGTTGCTGCTATCTTTGTCCCGTAGCCCGTTGTTCTCCGCTGTTTGAGGTTAAACATTTCCATGATTATATTTACCGGAGTCGTTGTTTGATGGATGTAGCTTATGCGTTGCTTATTATAACCGGATTTCCCGTATCAAACTGGAAGGAGCAATATTCTGGATCGCTGAATAGCACTCGGCCTCCCCGAGACGGCCAAGAGCCGCCAGCGAGATCGTGCGTCGGAAACCGGCTCGAGGGAGGTATAATCGGGACATATCGGATGCATGAATACCGGACGGCATAGCGGGGAGGGCATGATGCGAATCGTAGCAGGCGCGGACCACAACGGTTATCTTCTCAAGGACACTATAGTCGCCAAACTGCGCGAGCATGGGTTCGAGGTAAAGGACCTAGGCACGAACGGGCACGAGCGGGTTCTGGTCGACAGCTACGCGCTGGGGGTCGGCGAGTCGGTGGCGGATGGGTCTTTCGACACGGGCCTGCTGGTATGCGGCACCGGGCAGGGGATGGCCATCTTCGCCAACAAGGTCAAGGGAATCCGGGCCGCCCACTGCAACGATTTGTTCACCGCCAGGCTGGCAAGGCGCAACAACGATGCAAACGTGCTCTGCATGGGTTCCGATTTCATGGGCGTGGACCTCGCGCTCGCCATCCTGGAGGAGTGGATCAACACGCCCTACGGGAAGAAAGAGGACGATACCCTGCAGCGGTTGGCGGACATCGAGAGCGGGGCTGCGCCTCGGAAATCGGCTCCGGGGGTATAATAATTATGGCGTCGGTGGCTGGAACCGGGAAAAATCTGTTAGAAGGAGGAAAACATGGGTGGCAGGTGGTCCAACAGTATCGAGCTTCTCAGGTCCAGCTGGACGGTGCTGCGGAAGAACAAATCCCTTGTGTGGTTCCCGGTTGTATCATCAATAGCAACGATTATCCTGATAGCGGCGCTGGCTCTGCCAGCGTACTTCTTAACCGGGGTGAAAGACGGGCACGCCGACAAAGTGATGTTTTACGTGTTCTTCTTCATCTTCTACCTCATCACTTCGTTCATCGTGATATTCTTCAATACCGGACTCATCGCGTGCGCAAAAGAGGCGATGCAAGGCGGCGACCCGACCTTCGGGTACGGTATGAGCGTGGCGGCGAAGAACATCGGAAAAATACTCGGCTGGGCCGCGATCAGCGCAACGGTCGGGATGGTCCTGAAGATGATAAGAGAGAGGGGCGGCATACTGGGCGCAATCGTGTCAAGCATCGTTGCGATAGCCTGGAACCTGATAACATTCTTCGTTATCCCGGTGTTCGTCTTCCAGGGCCTCGGTGTCATCGACTCGATAAAAGAGTCGGCGGCGTTGTTCAAGAAGACCTGGGGGGAGAACATGATTGCCAGGTTCGGCCTCGGTATCGTGTTCTTCCTGCTGGCGTTAGTAGGCATCGTCCCGATTGTGCTTGTAGCGTTCACCAAATCGGCGGCTCTGATAATCCTCGTTTCCGCCGTCGTTCTCGTGTACTGGGCAGCTCTCGCGATAATGAGCGCCAGCCTCACCGGAATACTCTCAATCGCGCTGTACGAATACGCCTCCACCGGTCAGGTGCCCGCCGCGTACAATCCGCAGACCATCGCCGGGGCGTTTGTACCGAAGCCGGCCAAGAAAGGGTTCGGAAAGCGCTGAAGGTCCGGTCCGCCTGAAGCTTGAAGCACGGGCAGCCGGGGTTTCCGTAGTTCACGGGGCAAAGGCTGACCTCAAAGACGCTCCCGAGGTCCGGAGCAAGAGTAATTCACGGCAGATGGCGGGGAGGGAGAGCGATTACGAAACGCCCCACGCGCCTGCGGCGCGCGGTGGCCCCGGCCTCGATACTTCCAGCCCGAAGGCTCAACGGTTTTCAAGTTCTATAGAGTTCGTGTTGTCCTGTCCGTCTGGTGTTGTCCTGTGCTGTCCTGTACCCTGATTCGTGCTGTCCTGTGTTACCTGGTGCTGTCATGAATTGTCCTGTTTTGTTTGCATCGCGTTTGCAGATTTCTTGTTGGCCTTCTCCTGTATGGAGGGTCGCTGCATTTGATGCGCAACCCTCAGAACTGAGTTCGTGCTATTATTTCGGCGTTGGAGGCGGCATATGAAGGATACAGGTGAAGATGAACGGCCTCCTGGCCGAACAGGCTTGATGGAATACGAACCCCGACGCGGCTCAATCAAGAGGCATCTGCTGCCGGCCTGGTTCGACGACGCGAAACTCGGCATCATGGTAACCTGGGGGCCATACAGCGTCCCTGCGTTCGCCCCGACCGGCAGGGGCAACATCGTCGACATCATCAGGCGTGAAGGCATACCGGCCCTTTATGCGAACCAGCCCTACGCAGAGTGGTACCTTAACTCCCTGCGCATCGAGGGAAGCCCTGTCTATCGTCATCACATCTCGAGATACGGTGCGGACTATAGCTACGACGGATTCGCGGGAAAGTTCAATACCGCCCTCGATCTCTGGGATCCGGCTGACTGGGCGGGTCTTTTCAGGGAGTCCGGCGCCGGGTACGTTGTGCTCATAGCGAAGCACTGTGACGGCTTCCTGCTGTGGCCCAGCGCTTTGCGTCATCCCCACAAGAGCGACTGGACGGCCAACAGGGATGTGGTGGGCGAACTCACCTCGGCCGTCAGAGAGTACGGTATGCGGATGGGGCTCTATTACTCGAGCGCCCTTGACTGGTCGTTCACCGAGCAACCGATGAGGGACGCGGCCGACCTGGTGGCAAGCGGGCCGGCTGACCGCCGATACGCGGATTACGTAGATTTCCACTGGCGGGAGCTCATCGACAGGTATGAGCCGTCGGTGCTCTGGGGCGACGTAGGCTACCCGCCGGGGACGAACCTGTTCTCGCTCTTCGCCTACTACTACAACAGGATCCCGGATGGCGTGGTGAATGACCGCTGGTCGCAGGTGCCTGTTTTCGCGCGCAGGGTTATTCGCTCCCCGTTGGGGCGCTTCATCACTGAGCGTGCCGCAAGGCGCATGTTCTTAAAGGGTATGGCGGCCCCCGGGGCCCCGCACTGCGACTACACGACCCCCGAGTACGTGGCGCTCCCGGGTCCGGCGGTACGGAAATGGGAGTGCGTACGCGGTATCGGCAGGTCTTTCTCCTACAACGCCGAAGAAACGGAAACCGATTACGCCTCGGTCGCGGAGCTCATTCACCTGCTGGTCGATGTGGTGAGCAAGAACGGAAACCTGCTCCTCGGAGTCGGGCCGACCGCGGAAGGGCGCATACCGGTACCTCAGAGGGAACGCCTGCTCGGTCTGGGGGAATGGCTTTCTGTGTACGGAGAAGCCTTGTTCAAAACCAAGCCCTGGTCGAGGGCGGAGACAGAAACGCGCGATGGCATCGGAGTGAGGTTCACGCGCAGGAGTGCCTCGCTCTACGCGATAGCGCTCGGCCAACCGGCGGACGCCGAGCTTGCTATCAGGTCGGTGCGTCCCCCCGACGGCGCGCACGTGAGGCTTCTCGGCGTGGAAGGGGATTTGACATGGAGGCAGGAGGGTGAAGACCTGGTCGTGACGCTCCCGGAGAACCAGGGCGAAACCCCAGCGCTTGCGCTACGAATAACGCCTCCACCGGAGAATTAAAGACCTCGCCTTTCAGAGCAGTCCGAACACCAGAAGACAAGCATCGGCAGCAGGCTTCCGACCAGGGCGCCGGCCACCACCTGCGCGGGTGTGTGCTTCTTAAGGTTTAATATCTTCCTGTTTAAAATCCAGTCTAAGGCAACAAGGATGTACTCAAGGGGATATCCAGGCAGACGCCCAACGGTTGGTTCGTAAAGCTCTGCACCTACATCTACCACATGCTGATAGAGGGAAAGGACTTCGATTCGATAGTTGCCTACAGCAAGAGCGACCTGGGGTGAGCCCGTAGATGGTACTGGGCAGAAAAAGCCCGTCATCCTGATTGGGCAGCTTCGGTTCGCATAGACATATTGTGCCTCTCAGCTGAAGCACGAATGGATGTATGAACTAGCTTCGCTCCTTGCTGCGGAATATCTCGAGAAGTCAGGGGGATGTTATGAGATAGGCCTTGCCGGTTATTGACAACGGCTGCTTTTTCATGGATGTACCACCTAATATCAGACAGTTGGTTTGCAGATGGTTTACAGAAATGAGACCATGACTTGAGAACGGCGGGATTTGGCTACCGGGCAAGGAGGTACAACACTTGCAGCAGGATGAGCCGGTTGATATCAGCCGCGGAGACCTGAGGGTCTCGGATAACGGTCGCTTTCTAGTACATGAGGACGGCACCCCGTTTTTCTACCTGGGAGACACCGCCTGGGAGCTCTTCCACAGGCTGACTCGGGACGAAGCCGAACAGTACCTGGAAAACAGAAGGCGCAAGGGTTTTACGGTAATCCAGGCGGTGGCGCTGGCAGAGATGGACGGCCTTCATATCCCTAACGCGTATGGAGCTACACCGCTCATCGATGACGATCCGGGGAAACCCCGCACAAGCCCTGATGACTACGACTACTGGGACCATGTCGATTGGGTCGTAGATAAGGCTCGTGAAAAGGGCATGTACATCGGTCTCTTGCCCACCTGGGGTGACAAGGTGCAAAAGGCCTGGGGTGTCGGACCTGTCGTCCTCAACGTGGAGAATGCCCGCGTCTATGGCCGGTGGATCGGTGAACGGTACAAGGATAAGTCCAATATCATCTGGATAATGGGCGGCGACCGGCGGGGGAAGCGTTACACCGAGATATGGAACGCGATGGCAGAGGGCATCAAGTCGGTTGATTCGCGTCATCTCATGACTTACCACCCCTGGGGAATATATCTGAAACTGATGGGGTGGGGCGGGAACTCGAGTGGGATCTGGTTTCACAAGGAACCCTGGCTCGATTTCAACATGATGCAGTCAAGCCACCTGGTCCGGAACCAGGACAACTACAGAAGAATCGCCCACGACTACGTCCGGAAGCCTGCCAAGCCGTGCATGGACGGAGAGCCAAACTACGAGGATAGCGTCCTTATGCTCCAGGTCGGGAAAAAGACCAGGCGGTTCCGGGACCACGACGTGCGGAAGGCAGCCTACTGGTCGGTCTTCGCCGGCTCCCACGGGCATACCTACGGCAGCTACTCGGTCTGCCTTTTCATATCGCGCGACAGCCCGAAGTTGGATATCTTCACGGCCAGGCTGCCCATCGAGAAGTACTGGGACGAGTCGCTCGACCGTCCCGGTGCGGCCCACATGGTTCACCTGTGCAACCTCATGGAGTCGCGACCGTTCTTAACACGCATTCCGGACCAGGGGCTGATCGCCTCGAGAAACCGTCTCGCCGGGAAGCACCTTCAGGCAACCCGCTCCTCCGACGGGGACTACGCCATGGTATATGTACCTACATCGAACCAGAGTTTCACTGTCGATGTGCTTAGACTCGCCGGAAAAAGACTGATAGCGTGGTGGTACGACCCCCGCACTGGAAAAGCTAAATCATTTGATGAGTTCGACAGGGTGAAAGAGACAAGGTTTACTTCCCCGGCTGATGGACCCGATTGGGTGCTGGTACTCGATAACGTGTCGAGGGGATTCCCAGAGCCAGGTAGTCCGCTTCCGGTTTTCAAGTTCTTGTGAGTTCGTGTTGTCCTGTCCGTCTGGTGTTATTTGGTGCTATCCTGTTCATGGTTTCGTGTTATCAGGTACGTCCGGTGTTATGCTGTGTCGTCCAATTTGGTTTGCAGCGCGTTTGCCGGCAAGTCAGAGTAACAGAAGATCATGGTTTCCACGAAGTCGATGAGCTCATCGAGCGCCTCGCGACTCATGGTCTCGCGGTCGTTCGCAAAGACTCACCCGAAAAAGAGCACGGCAATGAGTTCGCGATACTTTTCCGAAAAGCATGAGACGCGTTTATTACAAGGAAGTCACCGCTAGTCAATCGAGAGAAAGCCGGGGTTGTCTCAACGGGCGGACGGGCGGACCGGCGGCGACTCAGGGTCGGCTCAATCGCGGGGAGGGAGCTGAGCATGGTAAAGATAGCTATGGTCGGGGCCGGCAGCGTGGAGTTCTGCAAGAAGCTGGTGAACGACATATTGTTCTTCGAGTCCCTGAAGGACGCGCACATCGCTCTGATGGACATTGACGCCGGGAGGCTGAA
>Ga0315288_10012903_pt1 | contig 10486 bp, 10 predicted proteins | sample YL17G11_20_MG_FD_203454 | JGI IMG/M metagenome (GOLD analysis project Ga0315288, IMG submission 203454) | Sediment microbial communities from Yellowstone Lake, YNP, Wyoming, USA - YL17G11_20 | ecosystem: Environmental > Aquatic > Freshwater > Lake > Sediment | place: USA: Wyoming | collected...
CGACATGGAGCGGCTGTTTCGCGAGGTCATCGACAAGGTCCGCCCGCAGATGGCCCAGAAGCAGATCGCCCTGCGCTGCTCGCTCCCCGAGAAGCTCCCCAAGATGCGCGTGGACAAGGACAAGATCACGGCGACGCTGGTGAACCTGCTGGGCAACGCGGCCAAATACACGCCGGAGAAGGGCCAAGTCCAATTGAGGGTCCAGGTCAAGGACGACGCCATGGCGATCGAGGCCGAGGACAACGGCATCGGCATTTCCGCCGGAGAGCTGTCCAAGGTCTTCGACAAGTTCTTCCGCAGTTCCGACCCCCGGGTGCAGCAACAGACCGGGAGCGGGCTGGGGCTTTCGCTGGCCCAGGAGGTGGCCCGCCTCCACGGCGGGAAGATCCACGTGCAGAGCGAATTGAACAAAGGGAGCCGTTTCACGCTGACGCTGCCGATCGGATGACGAGGCCGGAGGAATGTTCGGACGAAGCAAACAGGGCGCCGTGGACGTGGTGGCGGGCGACGATCCGCTCAGCGCGGATTACATCCCCCGGGTGCTCCGCTTGTTGGAGGAGTGCGGGGCCCAGGGGCAGCCGCGCGTGGTGCTGGACCTGGACCGCGTCCCGCTGATCGACAGCGCCGGCCTGGAGATGCTCTTGGAGGTCCAGGAGAGCTTTCAGCGGCGCGGCGGGACCCTGAAGCTGGCCGCTCGCAGTCCGCTTTGCCGGGAGATCCTATCGGTGACGGGCGTGGGTGCGCATTTCGAGGTGTTCCCTGAAGCGGCGTCGGCCGTGGGGAGTTTCGTGCAATGAGCACCGCCGTGGGCTATCTGCCGCCGAAGACCTCGCCGCCGCGGGAATCCCTTCGGCCGGACGCCGGCCTGACGCACGCGCCGGTCGCGCCGCAGCGGCCCCTCGGGGAATTGCTCCTCGGCGCCCGCCTGATCACGCCGGACGAGCTGGAAGCCGCCCTGGAAAAGCAGAGCAAATCGAAGCTCCGGCTGGGGGAGGCCCTGGTCGATCTGGGCTTCGTCAGCGAGGAGCAGATCCTCCCCTTCATGCAGCGGCAGTTGAGCCTTCCGGCCACCAAGCTCCGGGAAGGAATGATCGACCCGCGCGTCGTGCGGACCGTCCCCCGCGCCAAGGCCGAGGCGTATCACGCCCTGGCCATGTTCAAGGTCCGCGACACGCTCACCGTCGCGATGAGCGATCCGCAAAACCTCCAGCACGTGGACGACCTGGAGCGGATCACCGGCCTAAAGGTCCGCCCCGTCTTCGCCATCCGCGCCGCGATCGAGCGCATGGTCCAGCGGTGCTACGAAGACGGGTTCCAGGTGGACGCCGTCACCGCCGACCTGGATGAGACCGCGGTCGAGTTCCAGCCCGACTCCGTGGACATGGACGTCAACTCGGTCGAGGCCCTCGTCGACGGCAGCCCGATCATCAACCTCGTCAACTACTTCATCCTCCATGCGATCCGCCAGGGGGCCAGCGACATCCACATCGAGCCCAGCCGCCACTATTCGGTGGTGCGGTTCCGCGTGGACGGGCTGTTGCGCGAAGTGCTGCGGCCGCGGCGGGACATCCATCCCGCCATCGTCTCGCGGATCAAGGTCATGGCCAAGATGGACATCGCCGAGCACCGCCTGCCGCAGGACGGCCGGTTCCACGTGGCGGTCGAGGGGCGGGAGATCGATCTCCGCGTCTCCACCCTTCCCACCGTCCTGGGCGAGAAGGCCGTGCTCCGCGTGTTGGACCGCCGCCGCGTCACCTTCAATCTCGACATCCTGGGCATCCCGCCGGACATGCTCGCCCAAGTCAAGCGCCTTCTGGCCAAGCCCTACGGGCTGCTCTTGGTCACCGGGCCGACCGGCAGCGGCAAGACCACCACGCTCTATTCCGCCCTGGAGCTGATCAAGTCGGTACACCGCAACATCGTGACCGTCGAGGACCCGGTGGAGTATCAGCTCGAGCAGATCAACCAGGTCCACGTGGACGAGGGGGCGTCGCTGACCTTCGCCAGCGTGCTCCGCTCGGTCCTGCGGCAAGACCCGGACATCATCATGGTCGGCGAGATCCGCGATCCGGAGACCGCTCAGGTGGCGGTGCAGGCGGCGCTGACCGGGCATCTGGTCCTCAGCACGCTGCACACCAACGACAGCGCCGGCGCGGTGACGCGCATGATCGACATGGGGGTCGCGCCGTACAAGGTGGCTGCGTCCCTGGTGGGGATCATCGCCCAGCGCCTGGTCCGCACGCTCTGCCCGCACTGCCGCACCAACTACTATCCGCCCAGCGAGCTTCTGGAGGGCATCCGCTACCAAGGCGACCTGCGGCGCTCCTTTGCCCGCGGCGAAGGCTGCCCCAAGTGCCACGACACGGGCTTCCAGGGGCGCACGGGGATCTACGAGGTGCTTTTGGCCTCGCCCGAGTTCCGCGAGATGATCGTACACGATTGCAGCCTGGACCACATCCGCCAGTGGTATCACAACCAGGGAGGCCGGTCGCTCTTTGACGAAGGGCTCCGGCTGGCGGAGAAGGAAATGACGAGTCTGGACGAAGTGATGAGGGTTGCGTTTTTCGAGTGAGCCATGCAGTTCGCCTACACGGCCAAAGCGAAGAACGGAGAGTCCGCCGCGGGAGTGCTCGCGGCCGACTCCCTGCCGCAAGCGCAGAGGCAACTGCGCCAGCAGGGATTGTTCGTCCTTTCGGTGGCGCCGCTGGGCGCGAGGGCGGCCTTTGCGGCGCGGCGCCGCTGGGGACGGCGGGGCCGGGTCTCGCGCAAGGACCTGATGGCCTTCACCTCGCAGTTGGCCATCATGGCCAAGGCGGGACTCGACATCGCCGGCGCACTTCACAGCCTCCAGCGCCAGGCGGCCAGCCCGGCGCTGAAGAAAACCCTCGAAGGCGTCTACCAGGACGTGGTCGGGGGCAAATCGTTTTCGGTCGCGCTTGCCAACCATGTCGAGGTCTTCGGCCAGGCCTACGTGGCCAGCGTCGCCGCGGGCGAGGCCTCCGGGCGCCTGCCCGAGGTGCTCGGCCGATTGGCCGCCATCCAGCGCAACGACCTCCGCGTCCGCAGCGCGCGGCGGGCCCTGCTGGCCTATCCGATCGTGCTCAGCGTGGTCGCCGGGGCGGTAGTCCTCGGACTAATGTTCTTTGTCCTCCCGCAGTTCTCCGGCGTGTTCGCCCAGTTCGACATGGATCTGCCGTGGATCACGCAGTGTCTCTTGGCAATGTCGGACGAGCTTCGCGCGCGGTGGTGGCTGTGGATCGGGCTGGCCGCGGCCGCGGTGGCCGGACTGATCGGTTTCCGTCGTCACCCGGCGGGGCGGCGCATGGTGGACCGCTTCGTTCTCCATGCCGCCTGGATCGGGGAGGTGGCCCGGGCCCTCATGACCGGCCGGGCCTTTCACCTCCTGGGCATTATGATCGAGAGCGGCGTGCCGGTGGTCGAAGCGCTGCGCCTGACCCGCTCGTCGCTGGGCAACTCGCTGTTTCGGCAACTGTTCGAGAACCTGGAGCGGGACGTGCTCAACGGGCGGGGACTTTCGGAGGCCCTGGTCGCAGCCCCGTTCGTTCCCAGCGGCGCGGCCGAGATGGTCGCCACGGCCGAGCGGACCGGCACCCTGGGCTCGGTGGCCCAGGTGATCGGGGAATACTACGAGGAAGAAGGGGAGACGCGGCTTCGCGAGCTGACCGCGATGATCGAGCCGCTGATCATCGTCGGCATGGGGCTGGTCGTGGCCTGCATCGTCCTGTCGGTGATGCTGCCGATGTTCGACTTCGCCACGTTGGCGCAGCGGGGCAGTTGATCCATAAAGCCGCGACCGGCGGTCGCGCAACGCGCGGGAGGAATTAAACCATGACGCGAAGACTTTGCACCGCTAATCCTGGACGCCGCTGGGTGGCATACATGCCGCTGGCGGCGCTGGCCGTGGCGCTGGTGGTGGCCTGGCCGCGCGGAACGCCGACCATCGGCCAGGAAATCCGCGTCTCGCCCCCACGCGACACGTTCCTCAGCGGCGGGGCCCGCTCCGAGACCATCCTCCGGGAGATGGCCGAGACGCTCAAGCGGATCGACGGGCGCTTGGAGCGATTCGAGCAAGCGCTCCGCGACGCCGACCAGCGGCCCGCTGACCGCGAGCCCCCCCCGCAGGGCGCCGACCAACCGAAGGAGGAAGGATGACGGATGAAGGATGAAGCGTAGAGGGCGGGCTTGCCCGCCGCTTGGCCCGTAAGCCGTGAACGATCAAGACATAGCCGGAGTGATACCAGCGTGTTCGCCAGTAGTCAAAAAGGTTGGATCGGCGTAGACCTCGGCACCTCTGCGGTGAAGCTCGCGCAGGTGGAGCGGGCCGGTCGGGCCGGGCACCATCCGGAGGATGGTCGCGCAGGATGGTCGTGGCGCCTGGCACATGCCCGAGTGATCCGGCGGCCCCGTTCGGACTCGGCCGACAAGCAGGGCGACGGCGTGTTGGACTGGTGGAATCAGGTTTTCCGGAGCGAGCCGGTCCGCGCGGGGTTTGGCGGCCGCGTCGCCGCCTGCGTCCTGCCCACGGGAAGGGCCGACCTGCGCGCGATCAACCTGCCCGAAGGCTCGGAAGCGGAGCGCCGGGCCATGATCGGCAACGAGTTGGATGCCCTCTTGGGCGAGAACGCGGGACGCCGGGTCTTCGATTTCTGGGAAATTCACCCCCGGGGCGAATCCAACCTGGAAAACGTCAACGTGATTTCGCTTCCGGAGGACGAGGCCGTTGCCGTCGTGGCGAGCCTGGCGCGGGCCGGACTCTGCTGCCGGGTCCTGGACGGCCTGCCGCTGGCCATGGCCCGGGCAGTTTCGCTGGCCAACGGGGTTGAGGCCGGCGCTGCAGTGGCCGCGCTGGACTGGGGTTTCTCCAGCGCCACGTTCAGCATTCTGTGCGACGATCGGCCGGTCTTCACGCGGCACCTGCGGGACTGCGGATTTGCCGCGATCCCGGCTGCCGTGAGCGAGGCCCTCGGGCTGCCGATCGACGACGCCGAGCGGCTTTTGGCCACGCACGGCGTGGTGGATCCCGGCGTCAAGGGAGACCCCCTGCACGACGTGCAGGAGGCGATCGCCGAAGTGACCAGCGGCCCGTTGAACGAAATGGTCTCCCAGTTGAACAAGACCCTGGCCTATCCGGAGCTGCACCGCTCCGGCCTGGTGCCCGCGAAGATATGGCTCTTGGGAGGGGGGGCGACGGTGAGGAACGTTGCCGCGCACTTGTCGGCGCGGATCCACGTGCCGGTCCAGACGTGGCATATGTCGTACGCCGGGCCCGACCGCAGCGCCGGCCCCGTGCCGCCGGCCATGCTCGCCCCGGCCGTCGCGCTTTCCGCATTGGCATTCGCTTGATGAAAAACTGCCTGAACCTGATGCCCTGGAGATGCCGCAAGGCGCAGCTCGTCCGGCTGCGGCTGGGGCAATGGTGTTTGCCTTGGGCGGTGGCCGGCGGCCTGGTGGTCGCCGCAGGGCTCGTGAAGTGGGATCAGTGGAGATCGAGCGGGGACCGGGTGGAGCGGCTCCAGCGGGCCTGCGGCCCATCCGACGCCCTGCTGGCAGAAATCAAGACGTTCGGCAACCGAGTGGAGGCGCTAAAGGCCCGGGAAGCCGCCTTGGCGCAACTGGAATACCCGCGTCCGGCACTCACGTTCCTCGGGCTGGTCAGCCGGAGTGCGAAGGAGTGCGAGGGGCGATTGCGGGTCGAGCATCTGTCGCTGCACAGCGACGGGGACGCCGGGGCGGTCCCGAGCCGCGGCTCCACGCGGGCCGGCCCTGGGAGGGTGACGTCGGTTACGGTCAAAGGGATTGCCACGGACAACCTGGCGGTTGCCCGATTCGTGCTCGCGCTTCGCCAGACCAAGGCGTTTGACCGCGTGGAGCTGAAGTCGTCGCAAGAGCAGCCGGCCGACCGCCGGCGCACCCGCTCTTATCAGGTCGAGTGTACGTATTGAACGGTGGCGGGAATGTTCAAACGCGGTCCATCCCAGAAGCTTGCGATGCTCGGCGTGGGGCTGCACGCCCTGGGTCTGGCGATTGTGCTGGCCGCGGCCGGGATCGGCTACGCCTTGGTCCTCCGGCCCCTGGACGCGAGGATCGACGAGCTGGACGGGCGCAGCGTTGAGCTCCAAGCGGCGCTGGACGACGCCCCGAACGTGCGCGCCAAACACGAGCGGCTCTCTCGCGCCATGGCGGCCATGGAGGCCGGGGGGGCCGGCCTGGAAAAGCGAGTTCCCGACGAGCCCTTGGAGGCCGAGTTTCTCTCGCAGGCGGCACAAGCCGCCACCCAGTCGGGCCTGCAAATCGGCGACTATCGGCCGGGTGCGGTCCGCACGAGCGGGCATTGTTCGCAGATGGAGATCCAGATCTCGTGCCAGGGGCCCTATCGCAGCATCTGCGACTTCCTCGACCGCCTTTCCGCAATTCCCCGGCTCAGCCAGGTGGAGAAACTGGAGATCAGCGCTGCGGGCCCGGACGGGTATCCGGTCACTTTGTGGCTGGTGGTCTACTTCCGGCTGGCGAAGGCGCCGGCCGATCCTGGGGCGAAGGGAGGACAAGCCCATGGCTGACGCCTCGGCCCGCCAAAAACCGGCCGTCACCCCGCGCCAGGTCCTGCTGATTGCGGTGCTGGGCGTGATCCTGGCCGTGGTGCTGATCGTTCAGCTCGGTGGAGCCACGGGCAGGCCGGAGGAGGGCCCGCGCGGCTCGGGCCCGCGGACTGCCGTTTCGGGAGCAGCCCAGCCGTCGGATCCGAAGATTCTGGCCGGCGCAAAGCCGGCGGTCGGCCCAGCGCCGACCGCAAAGACGGCGGAGCCAGCGGCCCGGCCGGCAGGGCCTCCTTGGCCGAAGATCAGCGGCCAGGCCGCGGCCCAATACGACCCGTTCGCCATGCCCGAACCCCTCGCACGGCTGGCAATGGCCCAAGGCCAGGACAGCTCCCGCGACGGCAAAGGCGCGGCGGCCCAGCGCAACAGCGCTTCGCACCCGGCGTTGGTTGCGTTGCGGAGCAAGGGCACTAGCGCGGTGCTCCGCGACCAGAATGGGGCGGTGGCAGTGATCGATAACCGCGTCGTCCGCGTGGGCGACGTGCTGCAAGGATATCGCGTGGTCTCGATTGACGACGACGGCGTCCTGTTGGCGCCGTCCGACTCGCAAGACGTGCAGAAGGACCGTAAATAATGGATGCCAGGACGGCACGACGGGCTGCGGCGCAAAACGGACTCCGCGGCGTTTGGAAGTCGACCGGTCGCGGAAGGAAGCCCCGACCGGACGTGTGGCCGGAGGAAAGTCGCGGGCAATGGCCCGGACGACGATTCCGTCTGGCCAAAGGGATACTCGTGGCGATCCTATTGGCGTTGACGACGATGGGTCGGCCCGGCCTCGGGCAGGAAATGCCGGCCGACCGACCGGGCCTTGAGCCCGCGCCCTTGCCAGCGCCCTTGCCGGGGGGCGACGTCGGCCCGTCGGGCCAGCGCCCGGGGAGCGTGCCTGCGCCCCCGCCGGCTCCGCGCGGCAGCCCGCTCCGCTCGATTCTTCCGAAGGTCAAACTCCCGCCGGAGGAGGCGCCGCCTCCGCCGGGCAATCCGTGGAAAATCCCGCTATCGAATTCCGTGAGCCCGGACCGCTTGGAGATCAAGGAGACGGACGGGCTGGTCTCGCTGACCGTGCGGGACGTGCCTCTGAACCGGGTGCTGATGGCGTTGGGGCAGCGTCAGAAGCTGAACATCGTCTGTTCCGACAACGCGACGATGCCGGTCTCGGTGGCTCTGGACAAAGTGCCGCTGGAAGTGGCGCTGACGTCGATCGTTTCCGTGGCCGGGTGCTCCTGGACGCAGCAGAACGGGATCGTCTACGTCACCAACGTGTCCACCACGTCCAAACTGCCGGCGGAACTCCAGGGACGGCAGGTCCGGGTCTTCCGCCTCGACTTCGCCTCGGCCACGGACATGGATACGGCGGTCAAGGGGCTGCTCTCGCCGGTGGGCAGGTCGTTTATCACGGTGAGCAAGGCCACCGACAACCGCAAGACCCAGGAGCTGGTGGTCGTCGAGGACCTGCCGGCCTACGTGCGCGTCATCGAGCAGTACGTGCGCCAAGTGGACCGGCCCCCGCGCCAGGTGCTGATCGAGGCCTACGTGCTGGCCGTCACTCTGCAGCGCGATCAGAACTTCGGGCTCAACTTCCAGGTGCTCATCGAGCAATTGGGCAAGGCGGGCGGGTTCCAAGTGACCGGTTTCGCCAATCCGAAGGCGGCCCAGGCGTTCTTCTTCAGCGTGGACCGGGGCGATCTGAAGGTGCTCTTGGAGGCGCTGGCCACCCAGACCAACGCCAAGACGCTGGCCTCGCCCAAGGTCCTGGTGATCAACGGCCAGGAAGCGAAGATCCAGATCGGCCAGCAGCTCGGCTTCCGCGTGACCACGACGACCGAGACGAGCACGCTGCAGAACGTGAATTTTCTCGACGTCGGGGTGATCCTCAAAGTCACGCCGCGGATCACCTCCGACAACCAGGTGCTGATGCTGGTCCATCCCGAGGTGTCCAAGGGCCAGGTCAATCCGTTGACCGGGTTGCCGGAGTCGGACACCACCACGGTCGAGAGCAGCGTCATGCTCCCCGACGGCCAGGGCATGGTGATCGGCGGCTTGATCCAGGAAAAAGACACCGAGATGCAGCAGAAGATCCCCGTGCTCGGCGACCTCTGGCTGATCGGGCGGCTCTTCCAGCGGCAAGAGATCAAGAAGGAGCGCCAGGAGATCGTCATCGCCCTGGTGCCGCGGATCGTGCCGTCGCCTTTGGCGTGCGACGACCGGCACGCGACCGAGGTGCTGCGCTCGCAGACGCCGCTGTTTGAAGGCCCGCTGGACCGCGCGGAGCGGCCGTGGGAGGCAAAACTGCCCGACGCCGTCGAAAACCCGTTCCACCTCCAGGATCTGCCTGCCATGCGGCAGCGGATGCGGCGGATTTGCGGTCCCGAGGGCGCGGAGCCGACGTATGCGGCGCCGTATTACGCGGGCGAGCGGCAGCCTTGCCCGCCGCCGTCCCGGATTTACGGCAGCGAGTATCCGGACCAAGGGTATGCCCCGGCCCAATACGTCGATCCGGCTGCCGGGCGGTGGCCGGCGGAGAGGGCCCCTCTTCCCCATCCGGATCCGGGACCGCGCTAGACGAAGACCATTCTGAGGAATTGAATATGCCCGACGAACTGCCCATTCCACCCGAGCTGGAGCACCTGATTGAGAAGCGCCAGGGCCGGGATCGCCGCGGCCGTCAGCGGCGCGCCGCCCGGAAGCGGCGGCAGATCGACCTCGGACCGCTCGGCTCGCTGGAGTCGGCCGCAGGCCTGGAGAGCGCGGCCCTTGAAGAGCGCCGCGGCCTGGCCGAGCGGCGCAAACCGGCCGAGCGGCGCAACCGCCCTCGACGGCGGGGCCGTCCGGCATCTCACGACAAGTAGAGCCCGCCATACGGAGCACCAGCCCGTGGACATCCGCGCCCGACAACAAGAAGCAGTCCTCGCCTTCGGCCGACGCGCCAACGCCCGGCCGCCGCTCGTGGTCCTGATGCAGGATGCCGTGGCCCTGGTCACGGACGTGGTCGGGGCGGATCTGACCGGCGTCGGCAAAATCGCGCAGGGGCAGACGCTGGTCCTTTCAATAAACCGCACCGACGGGAAGGACCTCCCCGTGAAGCCGGCCGTCCATCGGTGCCCGCTGGCTAGCCCGGACTCGATGGCCGCACACACCCTGCGGACGGCCAGCCCCACCAGGTCGGCGGACCTCGCGAAGGAGACGCGGTTCGCCGATCCGTTCTTGCGGGGCCTCGGCGTGCGAAGCGCGCTGTGCATTCCCCTGCACATGAACGGAAGGCCCTACGGCACCCTGGGCGTGTACCGGACCGAGCCGAAAGAGTTCGATCTCGACGACGCCTGTTTCGCGGAGACGATCGCCCACCTGCTCAGCTCGTCCATCGCCCGGATCAAGCTCGAAGACGAGCTGCAAGGAGAGCGGGAGGTCAAGAATACCGTCCTGGAGATGGCGGACCGGATGGTCGTGGGTCTGGACATGGACGGCCGGGTGATCGCCATGAACCGGGCCTCCGAGCAGGTGACGAAGTTCTCGCTGGACGAAGCCCGCCGGCGACCCTTCTGGGACCTGTTCATCGGCCCCGAGGACCAGGATCTCATCGAGGGCATCTTCCGCAATGCCAGGGCCAGCAACGTCCCCAACGAGTTCGAGGGAGACCTGATCGCCAAGGACGGGACCCGCCGCAAGGTCACCTGGTCGCTCAAGGTGATGTGTACGGGGGAAGTCCAGTCGCTGATTCTCACCGGCGTGGAGCGGACCGGGCAGACCGAGACGAAACAAGAGGTTCCAATGCCTGAGTCGCTTGCCGATCGAACAGCCCGGGCGCTGGAGGAGCTGTCCGAGAAGCTGAAGGAGGTGACGGTCGGCGTGGGGAGCGCGTCGCCGCGGGCAGCCGC
>Ga0315288_10012906_pt1 | contig 10484 bp, 6 predicted proteins | sample YL17G11_20_MG_FD_203454 | JGI IMG/M metagenome (GOLD analysis project Ga0315288, IMG submission 203454) | Sediment microbial communities from Yellowstone Lake, YNP, Wyoming, USA - YL17G11_20 | ecosystem: Environmental > Aquatic > Freshwater > Lake > Sediment | place: USA: Wyoming | collected...
GCTTTTAACCTAACTGTGCAAAAAATAGGCAGAATGGTTTAAAGTATTAAAATCGGTCCTTAGAAGATTCTGTTGATTTTTAAACAGACTGGACGGAATTCAGCCAGCGGCGGGATTTCTCATTCCTGTGGGCGAAAGCCTGTCCCTTTCTCGACGATTTGGAATAGCTCCTTGGCAGCCCTCTCGAGATATTCGGCAGAAGCTTCTGGGTTGCTCGAAGAAATCTTAATTTCCATCCAGGTCTTTTGGGGGCTCATGGGCTTTATGGTAATGAATGTGGGGAAGCGACCCCGATCCTGGTCTCCTTGGTAAAGGCCCCGAATGATAACCGCGTCGCTTCCCAGACGTACGACCTGAAAAGAATTTCCCTTATATCTCTGGGCGTAATCTTGCAGGGCCAAGTTTAGTCTGGGATGGAAGTATGCAAAATCTACGTTGTAGGTCCGGGAAAAATTATTCCTTATGATTTTTCCGTCCGGAACGATTCCCAGCGAGGCGCAGGAATAGATCGAGAGGACGGCGGCCAGCAGAGAAAAAATGGCCAAATTCTTGGAATTCAATTTTAAATTTTGGAAGATAATTTTGCGCTTTGAATTTGGAATTTCAAATTCCCCTTATATCCTCGAATCAGTCAACCCTTATTTCTATACCACAATCCCCAGAAAACATCTAAAAAATCATTGACAAAAAAACTAGAAAATGGGTAGCCTTTAAATTTAGGAAACCTGTTTCCGCTTCTAATTCACGAGGTAAGGAGACCAGCCAAAATGGTTGAGCAGAACTTTTACCGAGAACTTTCCAAACTTTTAGGGGCTCCTGGGTCCAAGATTCTCCCCCGGATCATCGAAATGATCGCCGACGAGAAAGAAAGCAAAATCCTGATGGCTGCTTTCCCGGCGGCAACCGTCTCGGAGCTATCCGATAAAACTGGAATCCCTCCGGAAGAAATTCGAACCCGGGCTGAAATCATGTTCTTTAAGGGATTACTTTTTTCATCGAAAAAGGAAGGAGAACCCCGGTACTACCGGGTCAAGACAGTTCCTCAATTTCACGACAGCTCCATCCTCTGGAAAGGAGCCACCAAGGAGTTCCACAATCTCTGGAAAGAATACATGGAGAAGGAATGGAAAGAGTTCGGGAAAGTCGTCGAAACTCTGCTCTCCCAGCCGGTAGTCCGGATCATTCCGGTCGGCGCGACGATCGAGTCCAAAGCGAAGGTTTTGGCCTTCGAGGATGTCCGGGAAATCGTCAATAAATCGAAAAGCCTGGCGGTGACCCCATGTACCTGTCGGGTCATTGACGGGAAATGCGGAAAGCCGGTCGAAATTTGCATCCAGGTCAACCGAGCCGCGGATTACAACGTGCAGCGAGGAACAGGCCGCGCGATCACCAAGCAGGAGGCCATAAGCTTGCTGCACCAGGCTGAAAAAGAAGGTCTGGTGCATATTGCCGACAATCGGCAGAATATCGATCACGTCATCTGTAACTGCTGCCGGGACTGCTGCATGAATTGGCGTTTGCCCAACCCTCACAAATTCGTAGCCCCCAGCCGCTTCCGGGCTTTGGTTAATACTGAAGAATGCATCGGTTGCCAGACCTGTCTCGACCGGTGCTTTTTCGACGCCATTTCCATGGAGGGAGATGACCCGAAAGCCCGCATCGACCCGGAAAAGTGTGTGGGGTGCGGCGTCTGCACCATCCCCTGCCCTATTGAAGCCATCACTTTAAAGGAAGTTCGCCCGCCGGAGACCATCCCAGCTTAAATCTTCACCCCAGAGATCATAGAACGGAAAAAACGGAGAAGCGGAGAAAAGGAATATCTCCGGGTCCCCCTCTTACCGCATCTCCCTGTCAGAGCTTCACGGCGGTCCGCGGTGCAGAGCGCTTTAGCGCGACTCGATCACCCCATTCCGCAGAACCGCCTCCCCTTTCGTGTTGTAAACCTCCAGGAGGAACAGGTTGGGACGGGCTTCCCATACTTTTATCTGCAGGGTCTCTCCCGGTATCACCGGGCTGCTGAATCGAGCAGAGTAAGATTTAAGCTTTCCAGAATCACCCTGAAAGACTTCTTTCACAAACCGACGGCATACCACCCCATACGTGCAAAGCCCATGGAGGATGGGCTCCTTAAAGCCGACTGCCTTGGCCACGGCAGGGTCAATGTGCAAAGGATTCCGGTCGCCGGACATCCGATAAAGCGCCGCCTGATCTATGCCCGTCGGACCTTCGAACACGAAATCCGGGTCCTTGGCCGGAACGGCTGGAATCTCCTTTTTAGGCTGGGCTGCTCCTCCAAAACCACCAGCCCCCCGGACAAAGGCGGTCATCCAGTTGGTGCAAAGAGGATTACCACTCTGGTCTTTCGTTTCCAGGCGCATTACGATGGCCGCTCCCGACCCTTTATCGTAAATCCCTTCCAGGCAGGCTGAAGTGAACACCGTAGCGCTTCGGGGAAGGGGGTTGTGAATCTGGAGGGCCTGTTCTCCATGAACCACCATGGCGAAATTCGCCTTGGTGGATAGAAAGGCCTGAGCGCCGGCATTGGAAGGGAGAATGACCCCGTACGTGGGGAAGGCTTTAAAATCCTTGGCCCCCTCGTAAACATACTCCAGGCTCTCCTTGGCAAACCCGATGCCCAAGGCATAAATAATCAGGTCCCTATCGGTGTAGGAAAATTCATAGGGTCCCCAGACTTTTCCGACGGTTTCCAGATTCAGCGCCATATTTTCCTCCTTTTTAAAACACTGGGAAGTTGAAAGCGAAAAATAAACAATGAGAAACGAACCTTTCTTACCCGATTCACTTTAAGCTTATTTCTATTCCATCCGGTAGCGATTCGTGATCGGAAGCCGGCGGTCTTTGCCGAAGGCTCGGGGCGTAATTTTGACCCCCGGAGGTGCCTGTCTCCTCTTGTATTCATTGAGGTCCACCTTGCGGATTACCTCTTCGACCATCTTCCGTCTGAACCCTTTGGCCAGAATCGTCTCCAAACTTTGATCTCCCTCCACGTAGGCTTGAAGGATCGGATCCAGGACCTCGTAGGGAGGGAGCGAGTCCGTGTCTTTCTGATTGGGCCGAAGTTCCGCAGATGGGGGCTTCTCCATCACCCTCAAAGGAATGACGGGTTTGGACCCCAACCGATTCCGGTGAGCGGCCAGCTCGTAAACCAGGGTTTTAGGGACGTCTTTGATAACTGCAAACCCACCTGCCATATCTCCGTATAAGGTGCAGTAGCCAACCCCCATCTCACTTTTATTTCCCGTGGTCAGAACCAGCCAACCAAATTTATTGGAGAGCGCCATGAGCAGGTTCCCGCGGATGCGGGCTTGAAGGTTTTCTTCGGTCACGTCGGGTTTTCTCCCGGCGAACGAACTTTTCAGGGTTTTTAAGTAAGCGGTGACGACCTCCCCGATGGGAATAACATGAAATTCAATTTCCAGGTTTTCAGCAAAAGCCCGGGCATCCTCCAGGCTCATCCGGGAGGAATACATGGAGGGCATGCCCACGCCAACGACCTTATCTTTTCCCAGGGCATCGACAGCGATCGCGGCGGTCAGGGCAGAGTCAATCCCCCCGCTCAAACCGAGGACCACCTTCTTGAACCCATTTTTTCTGACATAATCTCCTGTCCCGAGAATCAGCGCCCGGTAAATTTCCTCCAGCCGCCCTAAGGGTTTATAGATTCTATGCCCAAGAGACATTCTTCTTCGTTTTTTCAAGGGCGGGAGGGAAATGCACCTCAACTTTCCTTCAGCCGGGGGAATCAGTTTATCCTTTCTCCGCCGGGGGTCGTGCAGTCTATTCAGGAGGACTTCATCCAGGTCCAAATCCACCACCAGCAGGTCCTCTTCAAAAGCCCGGGCTGCCGAAATGAGTTCTCCCCCCTGGTCTAACACCATGGATCCTCCATCGAAGACCAACTCATCCTGCCCTCCAACCAGGTTGACATAAGCCACAATCGTTGAATAATCCCAGGCCCGCGTCGAAAGCATTCTTTGTCGCAAATGCATCTTGCCGGCATGGTAGGGAGAAGAGGAAATATTCACGATCACGTGAGCATCTCCCTGGAGGCATTGGGTCCTCGTAGGGTCTCCCGGATACCAGATGTCCTCGCAGATATTCATTCCGATAACTGTACCATTTAGCCTAAAGATCAAAATCTCTTTCCCGCTTTGAAAGTAGCGATTCTCATCGAAAACGCCGTAATTAGGTAGGTAGATTTTATGGTAAACCCCCGCCAATTCGCCATCGTGCAGAAGGGCCGCGGCATTAAAAATATCCTCGTTCATGTCCACAAAACCGACGATGGCCGTGATGCCCCGGGTAGCCCGGGCCAGATGCTTCAAAGCCTCTGCGTTAGCTTTGATGAAAGACGAATTTAAGAGGAGATCCTCCGGTGGGTAACCCGGAAGCGCTAACTCTGGAAAGGCCACCAGCTCTGCACCCATCTCTCGCGCTTGGCCGATCATTTTCAAGATTTTTCCGGCATTGCCCTGGAAATCTCCCACCATGCTGTTGATCTGTCCCAATGCCAGACGCAAGGTCCTTTTCATTCTTCTCCCTCTACGATCGTCACATCCTTTCTGATCCTATACCGTTCGATCTTCGAACGCAAGGTATTGCGGCTGATCCCCAGCAAAATAGCCGCCTGGACTTGGTTTCCCTTCGTCTCCTGCAAGACCCTCTTGATCAGGATCTTCTCGAGCGCCGACATCAGGTCCGACTCGGGGCTGCGCTTCGCTTGTTCCGCCAATTCCTTGAACATCGGCTCCATCAACCGTTGCAACCGCTCTTCAAAATCCACCTGCCCTTTGGGCCCGGCAACATCCGGTTCCACTCCCTCCAGGACGAAATCCTCCGGAAACAGGGTGTTCCCTTTGGCGATGACCAAGGCTCGCTGCACCGCATTCTCCAGCTCTCTCACATTCCCCGGCCAGCGGTAGCGCATGAGCTTTTCCAACGCCCGGGGAGCGATTTCTCTCACCCGGGGGTTGATCTCCGACGCAAAGCGCTGCAGGAAGTACCGCATCAACTCGGGGATATCCTCCAGGCGTTCCCGCAGGGGAGGGAGATGGAGCGTAACCACTTGCAGCCGGTAGTAAAGGTCCTGGCGGAAAGACCCTTCGCGGATGGCTTTTTCCAGGTCCTTGTTCGTGGCCACGATCAGCCGCACGTCCACGGTGATGCGTTCAGACCCCCCCAGCCGTTCAAACTGCTGATCCTGAAGAACGCGGAGGATTTTGGCCTGGGTGGCCGGAGTCATATCACCGATTTCATCCAAGAAAAGCGTCCCCCCATTGCCCTGCTCAAATTTGCCGATGCGCCGGGTAAGGGCTCCGGTGAAAGCGCCCTTCTCATGTCCGAAGAGCTCGCTCTCCAGGAGTGTTTCCGGAATGGCCGCGCAATTCATCGGGAGAAAAGGCTTGTCGGCCCGGCTGCTATGGTGATATAAGGCGCGGGCCACGAGTTCCTTGCCTGTCCCGCTCTCCCCCCTCAGGAGAACCGTAACCCCCGTGGGGGCGACCTGGCCGATCATCTTGTAAATTTGCTGCATGGCCGGTGAAGAGCCCACGATCGCCTCTCCCGTGACTTTAGGCTCTATGCGATCGGGGTATGAGACCATCTTCTTCATCATCCGGGAAACCTCTAGGGCTCTTTCCACCAGACCCCTCATTTGGGGGATGTCGAAGGGTTTGAGGATGTAATCGAAGGCTCCGAACTTCATGGCCTCGATGGCCGTTTCCGTCGTCCCGAAGGCGGTCATCAGGATGACCAATGCTTTGGGGTCGCGCTCCTTGATCTGTTTCAGAACATCCAGACCACTCTGGCCGGGCATTTTGATGTCCATGACCACCAAGTCCGGATTTTCCTCGGCAAACCGTTCGAGGGCCTCAGCCCCGTTCTTGGCTAACGAAACCAGAAGACCCTGACCTTCCAGCATCCGGTTCAAGGAATAACGCATGCTCGAATCATCATCCACAATCAAAACCCTGTCCAATGAACCCCCAGCAATTCCAGAATTTTATAGGACGCAGATTTTCGCAGATACACGCAGAAAATTATTTTCTCAAGCTAAGTTTTTGAAAGTGATTGAAAATGCCCAAAAGCTGCTATAAGGCATTATTTCTTAAATCTCAATTATCTGCGTCTATCTGCGTCCCATAAGGAATAGTTAAATAAAAAACGGTCCCCTTTCCGGGACTGCTTTCCAACCCGATCTCTCCCCCATGCTCTTCGACGATGCGCTGGGCAATGGACAACCCTAACCCGATTCCTCCCTCTTTGGTGGAATAGAAGGGTTCGAAAACCTTGCCTTTCACATCTTCAGGAATCCCCTTCCCCGTATCTTGGAAGGATATTTTAGCAAACGAGCCCCTATTCGTCCCGGGCACCGGATGTTTCAAGGCAGTGGCAACTTTCAATTTCCCCCCCTGCTCCATGGCCTGGATGGCGTTGAGCAGAAGGTTTAGGAAAACCTGTTTCATCTGTTCTCGATCCATCGGAACAGGGGGAAGCCCGGGGGCGTACTCCCTTTCCAATGAAACCTCCTGGGCTTCCATCTCGTAAACGATCAGGGCCAGGGTTTCCTCCAGCACCTTGCGCACATCGATGGGTTCCAGAGAGGGGGGCCGGGGCCGGGCAAAATCCAGGAACTGTTTAATAATTTTGTTCACCTGCTCAATCTCGGTTTCGATTACAGCTAAATCCTTCTCCCGCGATGCTGGCGTGGCCATCTCGTCTACCAAGGAATGGATCAGGATCTTGATGCTGGTCAAAGGGTTCCGGATCTCATGGGCAATGCCGGCGGAAAGCTTCCCCAGAGCCGCCAGCTTCTCGGATTGAAAGAGCTGTCTTTGGGTCTCCTCCAACTCCAGAGTAGCTCTTTTCACCCGTTCCCCGAGCTGGCTGCTGAAAGCTCTCAATTCTTCATACATCAGGGCATTCTCCAGAGCCAGGGCCGCCTGGTTGGCAAAGATCATCAAGGACTGGAGCTTTTTCTCCGTGATCGACCTCTGGCTTACCAGGTTATCAGCCGCAATTCCTCCCAAAACTTTTTCCCGGGAAAGGAGGGGGACAGCGGCAAAGGATTTAACATCCAAAAAATTGATCAATCCTCGATTTACCCGCGGATCCCTGCTGGCATCCTCCACGATGAAAGGCCGACGTTCCAGGATGGCCCGGGAAATGATGTTGTCTTCTCGGTCATAAGGTAAGCTGAGGCTATTAATCTTTTCTCTTTCCACCCCGACCGCAACCTTGCAAACCAGCTGTTTCTTTTCCTCATCCAGCAAATAAAGCCGGACCCGGTCGAATCCGATACCTCTGGCCACTCCCTGCAAGATCAGTTCCAAAATCTCCTCTAAGTTCAATGTATACATGGATTGGCTGATGTCATGGAGCAAAGAAAGCTCGCGCACCCGTTCCAACTCTTCGATGATCTCTTCCTGCTTCCTCTGGAATTCATCGAAAACAGGGTAAGAGGTCATGGAATGCTCGCCAAAATCTAAGCCTCTGGCTTCTTGCTCGGGCGAGACGCGAAGCCCAAGGGTGGCGTCCAGGAGTTTGAAGAAACCGAAAGAAATGGGAAAGGCCCAGAGAAATACCGAGACTACAGCCAGGGCCTGTACCGCCAGAAGATCCACTCCCCCTCCGAAGATCAATCCGTTAACCGTGTATCCGAGGCTGTTCTGGACATATTGTTCCTGGGCAAAAAGGCCTACCGCAAGGGTACCCCAGATTCCGTTGACGCCATGAACGGAGATGGCCCCGACAGGGTCGTCAATGCGCCAGCGTTCGAAAGCTTTAAGAGAAAAGTAAAGGATGAAGGCAGCCAAGCTCCCGATAGCCACAGCACTAAAAGGACTTATGATGGCTACACCGCCTGTGCACGAGACCAGGCCGGACAGGACCCCATTGAGGGTCAGGCCCACGTCCGGTTTTCCCCGCAAGATCCAGGTCAGAGCCATGGTGCAGAGCGCCCCGCTGGCCCCCGCCAGGATGGTGTTAATGGCAATCAGAGCGATGCTCGGATTGGTGGCCGAGAGGGTGTTTCCGGTGTTAAACCCAAACCAGCCGAACCAGAGGATAAACACCCCCAGGGCAACCAGGGGGATGTTGTGCCCGGGGATAATATTCACTGATCCGTCCCGGTTGTGCCGTCCCAGGCGCGGCCCCAGAACGAGCACCCCGGCCAGAGAAACCCACCCGCCCACGGAGTGAACTACGGTGGACCCTGAAAAGTCGATCATCCCCTTGCGGGCCAGCCAGCCCCCTCCCCAGATCCAGTGGCCCACCACAGGATAGATCAAGGTGCTGATGAGCACGCTGTAAAATAAATAACCGATGAATTTGGCCCGCTCACTCATCGCCCCGGAGACGATAGTCGCTGCCGTGGCCGCAAAGACCACCTGGAACATCAAGTTCGCAAATTTCCAGTTGTCCACCTTCCCGGCGAGAGTGATATGGCTGAGGAAAAAGTCGCTTGTCCCAAAGAGTCCGAGAGCGCTGACCCCGAACATCAGGCCATAACCGATGAAGAAGAAGCCAATGGACCCGAGGGCAAAGTCAATCATGTTTTTCATGACCACGTTGCCCGCGTTCTTGGCCCTGGTGAATCCCACTTCCACGAGGGTGAACCCGGCCTGCATCAGGAAGATCAGAAAGGAAGCGATCAGGGTCCAGACCATGTCCATGGAGGCGGCATGCTCTGATAGTGCTTTGATCGGCTTCCCTCCCTCCTCCACATCCAGGGCCCAGCCTCCAAGGGGCAAGAGAAGGGAAAAGAAAAGAAAAAGAAGGAAAAATCTTTTGGGGCCTAAAAGGAAACTCATATGCCTTTCAAAAAGCTGCCTGGATATGAGGAATATTAACACTCTGGGAGAGCAAAACCAAAGAAATCTTCCAGGCAAAAAAAGGGGGAAAGTTTTTTCCCTCTTTCCCCCTCACGGGCCAAATATAGCCCGACTATGGTTCCCCTTTCCTGCCTTCATCACGGGCAACCCCATGCTTCACGGGGTTGCCCCTATTTCTTCCCTACATCCTAAGTTCAGAGACTCTAATCCATTTGGACGGCGGATACATTGGCTTTCCGCCCAACGCGGGGCTGATGGACTCTTTGCGGAGCTTTCAGAATTCTGGCCACTTCTTCCTGATCCGCCTCCATTACATAGGGAATCCCGGAAACATCCGCAGCCTCGCGGGTGAGCGCGCATAAATCATCACGAGTAATATGCTTGAGGGCAAACTTTCGGGCTCCAGCCATAAGCTGCTGCAGTCCGGCATTCAATCGATCGAAATAGGTAATCATCCCGAGGGCTCCGGAAGGGATTTTTTGAAAATCTTTTCCGTATTTCTCCTTTAGTTTAGCTGCCAGAACGAAAACGTGCTCGATATCATTCCCGTATTTGGCAATGTCGGCTGGAACCTTCTCTTTTTTGATCATCTCCCCGATGGTATTGCCAACCATTGCAGCGGTCATCGAAGCCCTGCCAAGACAAATGGCTTTTATGTACGGGGCAGCCAAGGCAAATGCCTTAAATATATGATCCTCCAGGGAGAGCCCCCCAGCCATGGCGCAGCAAGGGATGAAGGCGCCTTCTTGTTCCAGTTTTTTTAGAAATTGATACAGGAGACTTTCCAGATAAACGGTCGGAACCCCCCATTCATTCATCATCCGCCAGGGGCTCATCCCGGTTCCTCCTCCAGCACCATCCACAGTTAGGAGGTCGATTTTGGAATCCGAAGCATATTTAACTGCCCGGGCCAAGTCGGCGGGACGATAAGCTCCAGTTTTAAGAGAAATATGTTTGGTTCCAATTCTTCTCAATCTTTCTATCTCTTTATGAAATCCCTCCTCCTCCACCATGCCCAGCCTGGAATGGCGCTCAAATTCCTTAAAATCACCTTGCTTGAATGCTTCTTGAATCACGGGGTCTTCCGGGTCGGGAAGGACGATATACCCCCGGCTTTTCAGCTGCAGGGCTCTTTCTAAAGTGGAGAGTTTTACTTCCCCACCGATATCCTTCGCGCCCTGCCCCCACTTCGGTTCAATGATCTGGACGCCCAATTTTTCTACGACATATTCGGGCACACCCAGTCGGCCATCTTCTACATTATACTGGACGACGATCCCGCCGGATCTGTCATACCACTGCTGAAATATTTTTACCCTGCGCTCCATCTCTGGGGATCTGATCACCCGACCATTGCGAATTTCAGCATTGGGGTCCATGCCGCAGACATTCTCACCGACGACCACCAAAGTTCCGGCGATTGCCGCAGCGATGGCCATCGATTCCCAGTGAATGCGGGCGATATCGGTAGATCCCAGAGCCCCCGTAAAATAGGGAACCCGTAAGGGAATCTTTTCCTCACTCCCCACGGTTGTAGAAATATCAACCGCTGGGAAGGTTGCCTGATCTGAGTCGGCTGGAACCCCCACCGCCCCCACACATGTACCCTGAATGTTGAAATGGGAATAATCA
>Ga0315288_10012907_pt1 | contig 10483 bp, 8 predicted proteins | sample YL17G11_20_MG_FD_203454 | JGI IMG/M metagenome (GOLD analysis project Ga0315288, IMG submission 203454) | Sediment microbial communities from Yellowstone Lake, YNP, Wyoming, USA - YL17G11_20 | ecosystem: Environmental > Aquatic > Freshwater > Lake > Sediment | place: USA: Wyoming | collected...
CGGTTCTCGATGAACTGAATGGCCGGCATGCTCTGGAGCTTGTCGCGGAAGTGGTTCCCGACCGCGGCCTGCAAGACCTCGTTCACGAGGTTCTGCATCGTCCCCACGGCGGAGATGACGCGCGAGGCCATCGTGTCCGGGATGTGGATCTGGACCTGCAGGTCGATCTTGAACACGAAGCCCTCGCGGCTCTTGGCCACGATCTGGCTCAGGCGCCGGTCGAGCTTGTGGGCCTCGGAGACCTGCGCTGCCCAGTTCAGGGTGAGGATGGAGGTGGGGACGATCTCGGCGTCGTAGCAGCGCGGGTTGATCGCGTACTTGCCGGTTCGGAGCGTCTCCTGCCAAATCCCGCGGTGGCCGGGCCGCACGAGCGTCCCGAACCGGAACGCCTCACCGGAGGTGTCCTTCGGGACGAGGCCGAGGTACGACTTGATGACCGCGACCTGTCCCTGTTCCACGACGAGCATCGGGACGATCTCGACCTCGACCAGGTACGGGTTGAGGTTGAACGTCCCGTAGAGGAGCGGGTCGTGCTGGAGCCCGATCCGGCCTCCCGCGTCGAGGAACGCCTGGAAGTCCTGGTAGTTGTCGTGGAGCTTCGCCTTGCTGTCGAGGATCAGGTCCGCGAGCTCGGCGTCGGTGGCGCCCGACTCCTCCTTCTTGCGGATGTCGTCGAACCCGCCGATGCGGCAGGCGATGTCCCCTGGGTCGAGGGCCGGACCTTCGTGAACCCTGACGATGCCGATCACGTCCACCAGTCGGCCCCTGGTTCTCGTCACCTCGTCTGTGCCCTTGGGGGTCCCTAGCTCGGCCAACTCCCTTGCGTTCAGCTTCTCGGATGGTGCACCGGGATGGCGCCGAGGGCCCTCATCCGAAGCGAAGATGCTCCGACGCTCCACGTCCTGGATCAGGTCGTCGTGCACGTGGAGCGGGCCGACGTCCTGCTGCTCCGATCCGATGACGACCTGCGGCCGGATGACGACCTGCTTGAAGCTCTCCGATGGGAGCGCCTTCGCTTGTTCGAGGGCCTCCTTCGAGATCGGGACGCCGTACATCGCGCTCGCCGTGCGGACGAGGAACGCCGCCGGGTGGATCGCGGCGACGGTCCCCGGCCGGAGGGTCGGGCGCTGCGGACCCTTCTGCCCCCCGTTCTGGACAAAGGCCCGGGCGTCGGAGAAATCCCCAAAGACGGGCTTGTAGATCCCCGACTTCTGCCCCTCCCTCAGACTCGCCCCCACTTGGGCGATGACGGCGCCGATCTCGCCGGCCGGGACCTGGACCATCGGGTGCCGGGTGACCTTGTAGACCGGCCAGAACTTGAACCACAGGCCCGCCCTCAGGAGGTCGGCCTGGTACCCCGCCTCTCCACGGAACGCGATCGGGTCGTCGCCCTTGAGCTTCCGAAAGCTGACGCGCTTCTGGACGAGCCCCACCTGTGTCGGCCCGATACTCCGGATCGACTTCAGGACGACGACGAGGAAGAGAAAGCCGCCCCCCAGTGCCACACCAACGACCGCCCCCAGCGACAAGGTCTACCTCCTTCCCTCACGGCTCGTTCGACCACGGTGCGCCCGTTCCCTGCCGCCGCGCCCATCTCCTCGTGCGGGCAGGACCGCCTGCGCAGATTCGCCACAACCGCAGAGAACTCCACCGGATTCTCACGGCTCCTGCGCCGGAAGGCAAGGTCGGGGAGGAAGTGAGTCGGCACGTTCGCGCGCCAAGGACGGAGGGGCTCGGAACGGCTGGACCGGCGAATGGAGACGGTGCGGCGTCTTTCGTCCGAGACCCTTCCGTCGTGGCTCGCTGCGTTGGGGCGCGCCCTCCCGGTCACGTGCCGGCAAGAGACGGTGCGCCGCGCGCTCCCCGGGAAGCCAGGGGAGTTCCTGCGTAGGATCCCGGGCGGAATCCTTACTTGCGGTCGTCGCGGCTCGACGGTCGCCTTGGCTAGCCTCTCCGTCTTCTTCTTCCGGCTGGCCGAGAACCGCGCCCGGGCACGAGACCTTCTCGACCGCCAGACGATGTACTAGACCCTGACGGCAGCTCACGACGAGTCGAGGAGGCTCACGGCGGGAGGAGGGCGCGCTCATCGCGGGTCCGGCAGCGCGCAGGCGGCAATTCCCATCTCCCGGAATCCGGACTACACTCCCACCTCGTAAGGAGGGTCCATGAGAGGAGCTTCGTTTCGGATCGCTGTGGTCGCGCTCGCGCTTCTTCTTGGCGCTTTGGCAGCGCCGGCCCTCGTGTCCTGCACGCAGGGGCCTCCCCCCACTCCAGATAAGCCCGAGCTGCGCTCCGGGCACATCCTGTGGAATGGCCTCGAACGCACGTTCGCCACCTACGCCCCAGCGGACCTGGCGAAGCCGGCGCCGGTCGTCTTCTTCCTGCACGGCGGGTCAAGCAGCGCCAGTGCCATCTGGAACGGGGATGGCGGCCGATCGTGGAAGGCGCTTGCCGACGAGCACGGCTTCCTCCTGGTCCTCCCCGAAGGGCGCGCGGACCCGGCCGATCCCGACCAGCACCACTGGAACGACTGTCGCACCGGCGTCACCAACCCGGACGCGATCTCGACGGAGGACGACGTCGGCTTCATCGACCGCCTGATCGATCTCGCCGCGGAGCGCGTCGCCATCGATCCCTTGCGGATCTACGTCACCGGCGCCTCGAACGGCGGGATGATGACCTATCGCCTGGCGATGCAGCTCGGGGACCGGCTCGCTGCCGTCGGCGCGATCGTCGCCAACCTTCCCGACCCGTCGGAGTGCGCGTTCGTAGCGACCGCCATCCCGATCCTGATCATGAACGGGACCGCCGATCCGGTCATCCCCTACGACGGTGGCTGCGTCGCGGACGGCGCCTGCGACCGGGGCAGCGTCCGCTCGACGGACGCGACCGTCGCCTTCTGGGTCCACGCCAACGGTGCCACGACGGTTCCGAACGAGGTTCCCCTGCCGGACACGGTTCCCTCCGACCACTCGACGATCACGAAGTTCACCTACGACGGCGGGGCAACTGGGGAGGATGTCGTCTTCTACCGGGTCGACGGCGGCGGGCACTCTGCACCGGGCCCCGACCCGGTCCCGGCCTCAGTGGAACGTGTCGCCGGACCGAAGAACCACGACATCGACGCCCCGACCGAGGTCTGGCGGTTCTTCGGCGAGCACGCGCGGGCGACATCCTAGTCGTCCGGGGAGGGAGCCTCAGGAATCCCGGTGCCGCCGAGCTCCTCCGGTAGACCGGACGAAGAGAAAGCGGGCGGAGACGGCGGCCTCTTGGCGGTCTGCACTCCTGTGTAGCCAGTCCCTCCACTCGAGCGGATACCGGCCATCGCCGTAGGTGTGCCCCCGACAGATCTAGACACCATAGAGGAGGAGATGTACGATGGGCTCCCGGTCACGATCGGGGGGATGACGAAGGAGGTGTCGCGTGTATCCAGCGTACAGGGCGGTGGAGCTCAAGAAGACGGGCGAGAGGGTCGGCACGGGGTGGTTGCCGCCCCTACCGGACCTGCGTGACTACACCGAAGAGCAGCCGGAGGTCGCGGCGATGGTGAAGGAGCTGGGCGGTCGGAGGGCGAAGGCGAGAGGAAAGGCCACTCCCGCCCGTGTCGATCTCCGACGCTGGTGCTCGCCTGTGGAGAACCAGAAGAACCTCGGGTCCTGCACCGCACATGCTGCCGTGGGTGTCGTCGAGTACTTCCAGCGGCGGGCGTTCGGCAAGCACATTGAGGGCTCGCGGCTTTTTGTCTACAAGACGACGCGCGACCTGATGCAGGTGACGGGCGACTCGGGCGCGTGGCTCCGGAACACGATGGGCGCCCTCGTGCTCTGTGGCGTTCCTGACGAGAAGTACCTCCCGTACACTGACGCCTCGCCGGACTTCGACCTGGAGCCGTCGAGCTTCGTGTACTCCGTTGCCGACAAGTATCGGGCAATTCGGTACTTCGCGCACGACCCGCAGGGTGCGAACGTGTCCCCAGCGGACGTGCTGAAGAAGGTGAAGGAGTACCTTGCCGCCGGGGTCCCGTCGATGTTCGGCTTCTTCGGATTCCCGTCGTTCGAGGACTGCGACATCGAGGGGGGGATCCCGTACCCGTGCCCGGGCGAACAGGCCGTCTGGGGTCACGCGGTCGTCGCGGTCGGCTGCGACGACAAGAAGGAGATCCGCAACACGGGCTGCGACGCCTCGACAACCGGCGCCTTGCTCATCCGCAACTCGTGGGGGCGTAGCTGGGGAGACCGCGGGTACGGCTGGCTGCCCTACGACTACGTCCTGAACAAGCTCGCCGTCGACTTCTGGTCCCTCCTCAGCATGGAGTGGGTGGAGACGAAGCAGTTCGGGCTCTGAGAGCGCCGCGCGGAACCCGCCGCGTCGACGGGCGAGCCAGAAGGACTGCGCGTTGTCGACGACCTCCGGCCACCCGCGTGGCCAGGCTTCTTGACGCTTGACTCCCTGCCTCGCGCCAGCCTATGATGAGCCTCGTCGCAGCCATCGCATCGGCTCGCCCGGGGTGCGGCCGAGCCGCCCGCGCCCTGGGGCACTCGGCGTGCTACCCCTCGTTCTCAAGGTTCCACCGAGAGGTGAGTTTGTAGGAGGTGGTCCTCATGCGGAGAAGAGCAGTGGCCCTCGTGATCGTTTCAAGCGCCGTCCTCGCGCTGGTCGGGCTTTCCCAACCTATCTACCTACCCCCGCTCGTCCTGAAGGTGCCCGTCCTGAACGCCTACTACCTGACAGGCAACTTCGAGACCAAGGGCGTCGTGGAGACGGACCGGGGCTCGCAGGACGCCGCCCTCAGTGGGTCGATCGGCTTCCAAGTCTCGGGAGAGAAGGGCAACTTGCGTGTTGCGCTCATCGCCTTCAACATCGTCAGCAAGGGCGTTCCCACGAAACGGGGCGACACGGGCATCCTGGGGCTTTCCCTCCTCGGCCCGCTGGCCGAGCTCGGCTACTCGGCTCGCGGTGCCGAGGTGAGCGGCGGATTCGAGACCGTCCTGCACTACGAGCAGATCGACCGACTCCTCGGCTACCGCCAGACGGAGTCCAAGCGCGAGGCGGACCTTCTTCCGTCCTTCACCGAGACGATGAAGGCGTCGATCCGGGGCAAGTTCTCGGAGCCGCTCGTCGTGGCAGAGAAGGGGCAGGTGCGTTTCGAGGCCGACGTCGAGCTCGTGCTGTCGTCGAGCGTGCTGGGCTCCGTCTCGCGGGCGCGCTGGTCGATCATCGTCAACATCGACTGGAGCCTGTTCCGCCCGGCTCAGTTCCTGCGCATCCAGCCGGTGTTCATCGGGACGGGTCCGGGTGACGCGGGCGCGACCGGGACGGCCTTCTCCACATTGATGAGCTACGCCCACACGCTGTGGAACCGTTGCGGAAGCGTGCGCTGCCTCAAGTTCGCCGTCAACGAACCCATCTACGTCAACAGCACCGCCTACCGCGTCCTCGATGACTCGGCCGAGGCCACCGCGCTGCGGGCGGAGGTGAACGTTGCCGACGCGGTCGAGGTCTTTGTGGTCGAGCGGCTATCGACGAGTTACGCCTGCAACACAGGAGGGGGGTTCTGCAACTCCTCTGGGACGGCCTCGGCGAAGATCGTGAGCTGCGACCAGCAGCTCGCGGTGCCGTGCCCCTGCCCAGCTGCATGCACGGGCTACTGCCCGTGCGGGCCGTGCCAGTGCGGAGCGCTCAACCTCTGGCACCTGGCGCACGAGTTGGGGCACGCTCTGAACCTCGCCCATCCGCCGGGGCCGGACGGGACCCTGGCGGAGAGTACGGTCAACTCGAACCTGGAGCCGAGCGGCTTCTGCTGTGACAACCCGTCGACGCAGAGCGCGAAGAACTGCCGGAACGCTGGAAACCCGCTCCTGACCTGGGCGCTCACCACGTGCCCGGGGACGCCGGACATCTCGGATTAGCAGGGCAGAGCGGCCTGCTTGAAAGGGCACGCCGGGGACGCCTGCTGGTCCTCGGCGCGGCCCTTCACGGAAGGACGCGGTACTGGTCGCCGAACTTCGCGATCAGGTCCTCTAGGGTGAACTTCGTCTCGCTGAAGTAGACGTAGAGTTGGAAGTCCGAATCGTCGAACGCCTTCATCGGACCCACGACGACGGTGTACGTCCCGGCCGCAACCGGATAGATGCCGCCGTAGATCGACGACTGGGTCCCCGCCCTTCCGCCGAACTCGCTCCCGGACGGATCGTAGGACCTCACCGCGATCCACTGATCGCGCTCATCGATGAGAGCGCACGAGAGGTAGCCGGCCGCCGGGACGGTCACCGTGTACGAGCGCTTGTCCTGCTTGCCGAGGCTGAACTCGGCCTCCGAGTTGGCGAGGCGGTAGACGTGGTCGGCGGCCTGGAAGATGACGCGCAACCCGGATTCTGGCGACAGGGGGGGAGGAGTCTGCTCTCCGGGCTGAGAGGACGGTCCCAGGAAGGTCCACGAGTCGAACATCGCTCGTGCGATGCCGAGGAACGTGTCGTACTGGTCCGGCGGGGACGAGTAGGCGAACGAGCAGAAGACGTTCCCGTTCGGGTGCGGGAAGACGACGTACCAGATCTTGTAGCGCTCTCCTCCCTTCGTGAGCTCGGCGGTGAACCCCTTCCCGGCAAGCTTCTCCCCGCTCGGAAGGGGCCAAGTCCAGGTTCCTGGGTCGTAGATCGAGATCTCCTCGGATCCCGAGGCGAGCTCGCACTTGAGGTTGGCGACGACCTCGTCGGCGCTCGAGACCGAGCCACCGAGTCTCGTCGACGCGACGTTCTGGAGGGTCACTGTCGAGTAGTAGGCCGCCGTCCCCCGGGGTCCGGAGAAGACGGCCGTGTAGGCCGAGGGCTTCTGGTAGATCCAGTCAGCCGGGTAGCGCATGGAGACCCCCATGCCAGGATCCTCAAAGACGCGGGCGAGCTCGACGCCCTGAGCGAGCGAGAGAGCGCCAGCAAGGAGACATCCGACGACCAGCAGGACGAGACTGCGCACGATCCCTCCTTCGAAACGACTCCGTGCCACTTTACCTCGTCCCTGAACGAAGAGGCAACCGGACCACGGGTCCGCAGACTGGGCGCTGACCCCACCCGGGCTCCGTCGGCTCTGCGTCTCCGCGACCTGGGTTTGGGAGATCGCGGCCACGCGGTCGAGTCTCGACCTCGGATCCCTCCTCCGGTCGGCAAAGTGATCTTTAGAACGGGCATTCCGCCTACTTGGTCCGCGCGTCGCGGTCCGCTTGTCAGCGAGGCCGTGACTGCTGTACCGTCGGGCGGTCGTCCGCCGTGCTCCGGGGGGATGGGTGAGCGCGGCACGGAGGCGGGTTCGCCCCGAGGGGGTGGGACGGAGAGGAGAGGGGGATGAGGCCGGGCGAGCGAGGCGCGCTCGACCTCCGCCGCGTTCGTGAAGTCGCCCTGCTTGGCCGGGGCTGGGAGAGAGGAGGGGGAGTTGGACGACTCACGCCGGAGACCTGTGCTCGTTCTTCTCGAGGGGAACATCGGGGCAGGGAAGACTACGCTAGGCAAGCGGCTCGCCGATTCAGGCCGCTACACCTTCCTGGAGGAGCCCGTTCGGTCCTGGAAGCAGGGGTTCGAAGACGACCTGTTGAGCCTGTTCTACGGCGAGCCAAAGCGCTGGGCGTTTTCGTTTCAATTGGCCGCCTTCACGACGCGCCTGATGCAGTGGCAGGAGGCGTTGCGCGAGCCGGCCCGGCTTCCGCTCGTTCTCGAAAGGTCGGTGTACTGCGATCGCCACGTCTTCGCCAGGAACTGCTATGAGCAGGGCCTGATGACCCAAACCGAGTGGCAGCTCTACTGTCGACTTTGGGACTGGGTCTGCCCGCGCCAGTTTGCCGAGACGAGCACGATCGTCTACGTGCGGACGCCGGTCGAGTCCTGCCGCGAGCGGATCCTCCGGCGCGGCCGCGCCGAGGAGACCGGGATCCCGCCCTCCTACCTGGGAGCCCTGGAAAGGCTGCACGATGACTGGCTCCTCTCCACACCCGGCGTGGTCGTGCTCGATGGGACGCTCGAGTGGAGCCCGGAGGCCGTGGACGAGAGGCTCCGCGAGGCCGCGGAGGCCCGGAGCGGCGGGCAAGTCTTGGACCAGCTCGAGAGGGCTCCTGCGCAGACCGCCGTCCCCGCCTGAGCTTCGCCCGGCGGCGAAGCCGACCCGCTTCTCGTCCGCGCGGGGACCTGTCCCGTACCTTCGTTCCGGCGGGGAAGGATGAGCCCATGAGCGAGATCGTTCGAAGGTACTACGACGGGTGCGTGGAGAAGGAGTGGGAGAGGCTCTCGAAGCCCTATCGGAAGCTTGAGCTCGTGAGCACGCTGCGCCTGGTGGAGGAGCACTTCCCGTCGTCGGGGCGAGTGCTCGACCTCGGAGGCGGACCGGGCCGGTACGCGATCGAGCTCGCGCGGCGAGACTACCGCGTCACGCTGGTCGACCTCTCACCCGAGTGCATCCTCTTTGCGGAGCGCAAGCTGGGGGAGCTCGGTCTCGAGGTTGATGCCGCCGAGCAGGGCGACGCGCGGGACCTGAGCTCGCTCCCGTCCGAGACGTTCGACGCCGCTCTCCTCCTCGGGCCGATGTATCACTTGGTCGAGGCAGCCGACCGTCGGGCGGCCCTGCGCGAGCTGCGCCGCGTCCTGCGGCCGGGTGCGCCCGCCATTGTCAGCTTCCTCAATCCGTGGGGCATCCTGCGCTCGGGTCTCTCCGAGTTCCCGACGCTGTACCGCGACGAGACGCTGATTCGCAGCCTCTTGGACAACTGGGTGCAGGCCGGCGAGCAGGAGACGTTCACCGAGGCAACCTTCCTCACCCCCCCTCAGGCGATCGCGGAGCTCCGCAGAGCCGGGTTTGCGGTCGAGGTCTGCGCCGGAGTGGAGGGCTTCGCCGCCGGCATGCTGGATCAGGTCGAACGGCTGGCACAGGAGGACCCCGCCGGCTACGAGGTGGTCCTACGCCTGGCGGCCGACACGTGCGACCATCCCGCCTACCGCGAAACGACGGAGCACCTGCACGTCGTGGTCCGATCGATCCCGTTCCCGACGGAAGGAGAGGGCTAGCCGTCCGGAAGGAGCGTCTGGAGGGCCTCCGGCAGAAGGGAGCGCGTCCCGGTCTCGCGGACGATCGTCGAGAGGTTGCGCCAGACGAGCTCGCGGACGTCCGTCTGCCTGCAGCCCAGGTGCTGCGCCAGAAGGTGCTCGACCCACTCTACGCGGCAGGGGATGGCGGCTGGGGGATCGCTCCAGCCGTGGTCGCTCTCCACGAGCAGCCGCTCCGGTGGGACGGCCGTCCGGAACTTCGACTGTCGCACGACCGCGGAGTGGACCGAGAAGTAGCAGCCCAGCGCGACGGCCTCGCGCGTCTGTGCGACCGTCCCGGTCCACCAATGAAGGATCGGCACGGCGATCGGTCTCCTGCGCAGCTCCTCGAGGACGAGCGACGTGGCGGAGTAGCTATGGATGCTGACGAGGCGGGGGAGCTTGGCCAAGACGGCGAGGATCCGGCGAAAGGTCTCGAGTTGCGTTGCGAGAGGGACGCGCGACCAGCGGGTATCAAGCCCGATCTCGCCGCCGACGGCCGTTCGCTCAACCAGCTCCGCGAACCGTTCCGCGTCGAACGCCTCCTGCGCCTTCGGGTTCCTGGGGTGACATCCCACGCCCCAGGCGATCGGAAGGTCGGTCGGTTTCGAGTGCAGGGCGACCTCTTCGAGCGAGAGCATCATCGCGAGGACGGCGCCCGCATCCCGAAGTTCCCCCGCTGTCCGCGTAGGCGCGAAGTGCGCGTGGGCGTCGAGGGACGGCACCGCCGCCATCGGGCGGGTCTCGACGGACTCCTGCGGATCCCGCTCTGGCCCCCACAAGCCCATGAATGAGACTAGACCGCCCGCCTGCCGCTCGTCAACAACCCGCGCGAGCCGCTCGATGCGGTCCAGCGGGATCCTGGCCTTGTCCAACCTGCGGCGGGGGCCGGAGTGAGACATCGAGGCGGACGGTGCCGCGGATCTCTCTCGCGGCTCAGACTCACCCTGGGGCGAGCGCGTGCCGGATCGCTTGTCTTGGCGCGCGCACGCCCCCATACTCCTGCGGCCGAAGGACGAGGGGAAGGAGCCCATGGAGAAGGACACGCGACAGCTCGCGGCGATCATGCTGACCGACGTCGTCGGCTACACGGCGCTCACGCAGGCCGACGAGGCCCTCACCCTTGCCCTGCTCGAGGAACACGCGGCGCTCCTTCGCCCGCTCTTTGCCGAACACGGCGGCCGCGAGGTGAAGAGCACGGGGGATGGGTTCCTCGTCGAGTTTGGAAGTGCCCTCCAGGCCGTTCGCTGCGCCGTCGAGATCCAGCGCGCACTCCACGAGCGAAACGTCGCGGTCCCCTTGGACCGCACGATCCACGTCCGGATCGGCGTCCATCTGGGGGACGTCGTGCACCGGGGCGGGGACATCTTCGGTGACGGGGTGAACATCACCGCGCGCATCGAGCCCCTGGCCGAACCGGGCGG
>Ga0315288_10012908_pt1 | contig 10483 bp, 16 predicted proteins | sample YL17G11_20_MG_FD_203454 | JGI IMG/M metagenome (GOLD analysis project Ga0315288, IMG submission 203454) | Sediment microbial communities from Yellowstone Lake, YNP, Wyoming, USA - YL17G11_20 | ecosystem: Environmental > Aquatic > Freshwater > Lake > Sediment | place: USA: Wyoming | collected...
TTGGGAGAGCGCGGCGTTCGCAGCGCCGAGGTTGCGGGTTCGAGCCCCGCTATCTCCACCAATGCAAAGGAACATGGGCGCAGGGGTCAAGGATGAGTTTCTTGGCCCCTAGCTCTTCTCACTGGCCGCTGGAAGGGCCTGCCCTGAGCCTGTCGAAGGGTGCCCCTGTAGCTCAGTGGATAGAGCAGCGGTTTCCTAAGCCGACATCTTATGTTTATTAACGTCCGTAATCGTCCGCTGTAGATACGAAATACTCCCGTATTCTCCGCACAAGTGTGTCATTATCCGCCGCTGGCCGTCGGCGCGGCTGTCAAAATGGCTGTCAAAATACTTCGCGTGCGGCCCTAGTCTTTAGGGGGCTTGTGCATGATGCTGCACTACCACGGCCTCGACTGGACTCAGTTCGCACAATCGAAAGGGATGAGGGGGCTCTCCCCTGGGTACTGGCCGGTTCTGATGCCCCGCGTAGCAGCAAGTTCGGGGCGTTACCAGAGGGTGGCGATCCAACTACGCGGCTCCCGCGTAGTTCACCGCAGACTGGCCCGACCGCTGACCGAGCCACGGGTGAGAACGAATGGTTCACCCCGCCTGAATACATCGGAGCTGCCGTGATGGGCGGGATAATGTATCAATTACACCTTAGCAGCCGCTTCAGACTGCCTCTGAGAGCCACCAGGATGCGATTCTGACGAGCCCCCTGCCAGGAGTCTAGGCTTCACCGCCTTCCGCCCGTTCCTCTTGCCTGTGGCGATGTAGGGAGAGATATGCGCGGCGATCCGCCCACACTGAAGACATGACCATGTGTCAATCTCCAGGCCGTCAGAGAGAGCACCGCCACATCGGGGGCAACCCCTCAATCGCCAGGGCACCTAGAACCTCATCGCATCGAAGACGTTGACGGCGACGCCAGCGGCAAGCCCCAGGAGAATGAGGCACAGCCCCACTACCAGGATCACGATGATGCCCACGCCGATGATCTTCAGGTCCTCACCGTCGATGATGGAGGCGATGGCCTTAGCAGCCGCTCTAGCGATATCTGTCATGGCTCATCCCTGCCCACGCAGGGCAGTATTTTTCTACCACGAAGGCTCAAACGAGCCCTCCCCGAGGACAGCGTGGGGGGAGCCGACCCGCAATCGAGAACAGGCCAGCTCCCCCCGGCCATAGGAGGGCAGGGCGAAGGCCGCGTCAGTGACATATTCCGCAACCTCCGCCCCAAGCGCTTGCACCAGCGCTCCGTCCTCTGGGCAAAGACGGCGAATGATAGCGAGCCAGGCTGGGCGGTGCTGAAGCCGACACCGCCCACCACCTGGCCCAGAATGTAGCCGAGCTGGAGGCGTCTGGAACCCGAATTAAGCTCGCGTGGGCATATCGGACGGTAGCAAGCCTACCTGGGGGTGAGGGTAACCCCCTTACGCGATTTGCCGCCAGCGACTCCAGCTCGGCCATTGGAACTGTCAAATCAAAACCCCCGTTCCCGAGGCCGCATGGGTGCGGACGAATACCCGCCCACGCTGGCGCTCACGCTCGCGTTCGAGAAGTTCACGCTGGGACGCCTGCCACCGTGCGGCCCGTGCGGGAAACGAATCATCGAACTCGGGAGTGACAGCGGCGTAGACGGGAAGGCGCTCAGCCTGGCGAGCGCCTTCCACGGCGTCGGCGAGTCCGGCGTTGATGATGCCCTGCCCCTTCCAGATGGTCTCAGACTTCAGCCTTGCTAGCCAGACCTCCACGCCGCATCCGCTCTTTTCCGAGTAGACGCCCGCGACCATCGTGGTCGTCATTTCCAGGTCGCCGATGGCAGCCCGCAGGTCGCCCACGTCCAGGCCGATATCCCGGACAGCTCGCACCGTGGGCGCGTGGGTCACCACCACGCTGTCCTCTGTCACCACCACGCGCCGGCAGCCGCACATCACCACGCTCGCCGCCGATGCAGCATACTGGATGTGGGCGGTTGTCTCACGAGGCCAGTTCTTTAGGTCGGCATACATGCTCAACCCCACGATGGCCGAGCCGCCGTGGGAGTCAATCTCCAGAATGAGATCATCGCCCCTGGCAGCCGCTAGTTGACTGCGGAAGCTTCTCAGAGAGTCCGCTGTAAGTTCACCCGTGATCTTAATGGTTGCCATTCCGAGCCTCCTTCACCAACGTCTTCAGCAGTGCCGGTAGGTGCGCTTCGTCCAGGGCACCAGAGCGGATCATGCTGGCGAGCCAGCCCTTTGTCTCGATGTAGAGCGTCGCTATGCTCGCTGGCGGCGTTGGGGCAGCGATGCCCGCCCTCTGGGCACCATGCGTCAGGGCCAGGAGGGGCAGCCACGGCCCTAGAAGCCCACTCACGGCGTCAGCGGCAGCGAGAGCGGCTGCCTTGTAGGACGGATCGCCTAACAGAGCCTGGCGGCGCTCCAACTTTGAATTCTCTTTTGCTTCTGCTATTTTCGGCCCGACCTTTACCATCTCTTCCGTTGCGGCTCTCAACTGGACGGAGAGTGCTGCCTGCGCCTTCCTCGCGTCGGGGCCGTCTGCGGCTTTCAGCCACTCTTGCCGAAGCGAGTCAGCCTTCGCCTTTAAGCGTTCCTGCTCCTCCTTGAGCTTTGCGTAGGTCTCCGATCGTTCGAGTAGCTTTGTCGTCATGTTCTCCTCCTTTTCGCATTTTACCAGCTTATTTGTTCGCAAACCAACTGTTCATGGGCCTTATCCAATGCGGCGAACTCGGCATCGCTGAGAAGGCCGTGGCGTGCTAGGTACTCAGCCTCGGGCTCAAAAACCGCCCCGCATTGCCGCACCAGAACGCCCGGCACCGACTTAAACGAGTCGGGATCTGCGTCGATGGCGATGATCGGCCTTGGCTCCGGCGCATCAAACCACCACCACGCCCACGGCCTAGTGCCTGGAGCACCAGGGCGGGGATAGCCGAATTGGCTGACGTTCGTCCTGGCCCACTCGATGGGGTCCTGGAGCCAGTAGGCCAGCAGCTCGGCTTTGTTCGCTTCCCAATCGCGCCTTGCTTCCTCCCCCAGCCAGGGCGCGCCACGGAAGCCATCGCTCCAGACACTACCGTCTGGTTCAAGTATCGGCTGGTTCGCCCAGGGATCGCCGTAGCCCTCGCCTGGGATGTAGTCGTGCCCCCCTAGCAACTGGGCACGACGCCAGGGGCTAAGAGCTGTCCGTCGCTTTTCTTGACGCTGTTTTCGTGGCATATCCTAACCTCCGTTATTCGATCTGAGCCCAGGCGGGCGCGAGCTATCAGGCGGGGGCGCGACGTCCAGGTCCAGTTCCCTGAGAATTCTGCAAAACGCCAGCCTGCTATCCCGTTCGACGGCGATCTCTGGCCTGCTATGCGGGCAGCCGAAACGATCCGTGAACGTCAAGCCATGCACGCCCACCGCCTCCCGCGCTTGCTGACAACGATCCCAGCTCTCCGCCGCCAGGGTCAACAGTTTCCGATGGTGGTCCTCCAGGATGTAGTCAACAGCGACGCTTCGCCACCATCTTTTCGTTGCTGCCTGCAGGTGCCCGGGTGCCCTAAGAGTCGTCATAGCCAAATTCCTGTTTCAACGGGGGAGACACGCACGATCGTAATCCTCCCTTCCTGCGAGTCCCCGTGCGACCGCCTGAATTTTTCGGCCCCCCCCCATGGTCGCTCAAAACGTAATCCTCCTGTCGGCGGTCGGCGTGGTCTGCGGCTCCACCCCACGGGTGACGGCGGCCACCTCCCGCCCGAGGCGCGCCTCAGTCCCTCTCTTCCGCTCATTACACGCCTTACAGGCGGCGACGAGATTACTGTCCTCGTCGCCTCCCCCGAATGCCCGAGCGAGGATGTGGTCAACTACCTCGGCCACGCCGCCACAGTAGCGACAGCGGCCCCCGTCCCTCGCCAGGATGCGCTCCCTAGTTCGCTGCCAGGCCCGGCCACCACCAGGGTGAGGACGGTCCGGTCGCTGCCACGCCTTAGGCTTAGGCCGCTGGTGATCTACGCATCGTCCCGTGCCTGGGATGGTGAGGGCTGGGCATCCTGAGTATCCGCAGGGTGTGGCGAGCTTACGAGGCGTCACGGCTCCACCACCTTCGCGCCCATGTCCTGGCCCAGGCGGGCCAAGTGCCCGCTGCCTGCGTTCGCCTGTCGCCCGTTGCGGCAGACGGGGCAGAGGCCATCCGCCCACAGGTCGGGGCGCACGGGTGCACCACAGCAGCCGCAGGCGTGAGCGTCGGGGCCAGCGTCGCCGTGCGCCCATCTATCCTCGACCTGCCCCGCCGGGCGATGGGGGCAGGGGGCAAAAGGCAGATCATCGGGCTCATATTCCCCTGCCGACATTGGGGGAACACTCTCCGTTTTTGTATCTGGCTCAGATACGGGCGAAAGTGCCGCCGTAGATATGGCCAGAAGTGCCCTGGCTTCGTCGCTCAGTTGCCAGTTGTCGGCCTGGCCCTGCTTTTCAGCCTTACGGATCGCTACTATGCCGATGGCTGCCAGGTCCTCTAGAGTCCGCCGTGCGGTCGTTGTAGGGTAGGTGATGGCCCCAGCCACTTGACTCGTGGTCAGATAGTCGTTCGCTCCCTCTAGGACCTCCACCACTTGGAGGCGAACCTGGGGGAGACAGTCGAGCGCCACGCGGTAAACGAAGGTGTAGTCGGCTTCCTCCACCTCGGCGGCTGCCCGCAACAAGGCACGTCCAATGGCTAGGCTCGCTAACTGCTTGGCAAGCCTAGCTGGGGCCTCAGGCTGAGGGGCAAGGCTGAGATCATGGTTGTAACGCTCACGCACCACGCCCGACCGGGCACGGGAGACGAAGTCGGCGAGCGCAGCGAAACGCGGTTCAAGGGCAACCGGTAGGATGGGCGGGGCGGCATAGTCAAGAGAGCCCACAAACCGCGTCATAATGTCTTGCAGCTCGTGGCGCATCTCCCCTTCATGACCCCTGCCCCGCAACGCCCGAACAGCCATAGTCCGTCGGTCGGGTTGCTCCAAGCGGTAAAGGACAAAGCGCTCGCCCAGAACTTGGTGAACAGCATGATGCAGATCGATGATCGGGGTGACACCGGCGAGGAACCCCAGGCGGCCCCGCCAGTGGAGTTCCTTGCCCGTACCCCAGACCTTGTCAAACCGCCCGTCGTATATCTCGCGTAGTTGCGCGAGGATTGCCTGGCGTTCCTCACGGTGCATAGTGAGCACGGTTGTGAAGTCCTTTAACGTCAAGATGTGGTCGGTAAGACGGGGCAGGAGAGACGTTTCGCGCTTGCCACTCTCGAGCCCACTGGCGAACGTCCGGGCGGTAAGCTCCGACAGCGGGTAGATGCCAGGCACCGCCTCTAGCGCACGGATGATCTCGGTTTTGGTGCCGGACGGCGGGGCCACCAACAGCCCCCAGAGGGGATCGCCCCCGATGCGATGCCCAGCCAGGATTGCCAGCGCGAAGTGCAACCCGCCCATATCGGGCATGAGAAGCCACCTTGAAAACACTTCCTCCACATCGGCGAGAGTTGCTGGGGCACTTTCCGCCGTATCTGCGGCCCCACTTTTCCCCATATCTGAGCTAGATACAGAACGGGCAACCTTTCCCCCAATGTCGGAGGGGGATACATAAGCTGGCGTCGCCCCCACTAGATCAACCAGCTCCGACGCCGTGTGCCCCTGGCCCAGCCAATCACTTACATCGCCGCCAGGGGGTAGGCCAGGCAGGTTGACTAGTCTCACTTCCGCCGCGTAGGGGGCCACCTTGCGGGCCACGTCCAGGGCGTGGGCCTGGCCGGGGGCGTCGTTATCGGGCAGGATGGCGACGCGGCGGCCCTGTAGGTCGGGGCCGAATTCCTCCCGCCACTTGCCAGCGCCGCCGGGATTCGTCGTTGTGACTAGACTCAGGCGGGCCAGGTTGTCAGCATCTTTTTCGCCTTCAGGTATGAATACCCACTCGCCAGGATCGGCAGCCAGCAGATCGGGGAGGCGGTAGGGCACCCGCCGAGTGTCGCCCAGGCCCCATATCCAGTCGCCGTTATCATCCTGCCGACGTTGCGGGAATGTCTTGTTTGGCAGGCGGCAGACTTGATACAGGAGCTTGCCCCGTTCGTCGGCATAGTCATAGACGGCGATGGGCTTGGCCCTCTGCCCGTCTCTGGGGGGCATGACGCCGATCTCCCGTAAGCGGTCGGCAAGCTGCAGTAGGGTGCCCCCGACGTTGCACACAGGGCAGGCCCAGACGTAGGTTGCCCCTTTGCTACCGGGCTTAATCAGGAGATCGGGATGATGTGGCGGGCTGCCCTGGCCGTCGGCATGGAAGGGGCACCAACAGACGATCTCGCCGTTGGCCTTATGCTGGGCCACGCGGGGGCCGAGAGCGGAAAGGATATCGTCAAACAGGGATACCACGATACACCTCCCGCCCGATTCTTAGGTAGTGCGCGATGGCCGCCAGAAGGCAGCGAGTAGCGTCGGAGTCACCGTCCAGGGCTGCCTCTGCCAAGTCGAGCACCCAGGCCCAGGCCGCTAGGGGCGTACAGCACGTGGGGGCCGTGGGCGTCACCGGCCCGCTCTCTCAAGATCGGCCAGCTCGGCGGCGTGCATCTCGGCCAGCCCCAGCTCCAGCTCCTTCTCCTCGTCCTCGCAGTAAAAGAAAGGGTGCGCTTCTTGGCCGCACCTCGCACACTTGCCGTCAGGCGTTAGCTCCATGTCCAAGTCCACCAGCCTGACCCGTACTGTTTCCTTCTCCCGCTGCGTCAACGCCGCTGCCCTGGCGTCCTCGGCCACCCAGTAGGCGTCCATGTCCGCCTCTGCCTTCGTTAGCGTCGCTTCTGTGGGCATGTCAAAGGTTTCGTCGGCAAGGGCCTCTATGCGGGCCGCTTCCCTGTCGGCTGCCTCCCGCACGTATGCGGCGTGATCCAGTAGGCGTGCGGGGAGATCGTTAGCGAACATACAGTCTCTGCACAGGGAGTTATGGCCGAATCGCCCGCAGAACACGAACTTATCGATGCAACCGCCACAAGCTACACACGGGCGACGGATGCCTTGATAGTCCAGCGTAACCTCAATCATCGCGCTGCCCCCCCGCCTTGCTCGGCCTGTAGGCGCTCGACAAACGCATCGATCTCTTGTGCGGGGAAGCGCACCGCACGGCCCACTCTGACAGGCCGCAACTCGCCCGCTCCGATCAACTCGTATACCTTGCTCCTGCCCAGGCTTAGGGCCGTCTGAACCTCTGGCAGTGTTAACAACTTCTTTTCCATTCCGTCCTCCTAACGCTTGACAACTCCGTTGCCGTCCGTCATACTATCTAAGGAGACTATATAGTGACAGGATACAAGACCGTTTCACTGACACCTGACGAGATCAAGCGGCGCCTAGAGATTGAACTCCAAGAAGAGGGCGACGCCCTGAACGAAACGGTATGGCAGGCTTTTGTTGACAAGGGCCTAGTGGACGCAGTGCGGGATGGCGATCTCTCCATTAGAGAGCTTGCTGACAAACACGGAGAGTATGTTGACTTGCGTAAGCTTTGGGGCGGACGGTCACGCCGGCCGGAGAGTCACGATCTGGCCCCCGATGATCGCCTAGAGGTTCTGTCCGATCTGCTGTCTCAGCGGGCGGCCCAGGAGCCCGACGTTATATCCTTCCGTGCCGACGTTCTGAATGGCTCCCTCCTGGCGTGGGAGGATGTGACGGCGTGGATCAAGGGCCAGCGCGAAAAGGACGGGCCTTACACCTGGTATCTAGAGGTTGCAATCCCCGATGGTTATCAGCTTCGTCAAGATAAGAGTGGCGTCATTCTCACAGAACCGCCGCTAACCGTGAGCCAAGAGGCCCCCGGATGGGGTATGGAGACGCGCCTTCTAGAGTATGGGGTGCCAGACGATCCCTGGACGCGGCGAGTGCCCACTAGGGTGCGCGGGGGCCTTGACGTGCTACGCACTTTGAGCGAGCGACTGGCGAAAAAGTACGGTTGGCAACCATCGCAGGCCAGCGTCTTTGTGCTCACCGGCCTGCCCGTGCAGCTATCTAGGGGCAGGGTGACTGAAAGCCTCAGATTCCCCAACACCATGACAAGCCGTCTGACGATAGAGGTTGATCCCCGCGTCTCCCCTACAGAAGTCCTAGCGCTCTACCGCAAGCACAGAAGGAAACTCCTGGGCGGAGCCTATAAGCCTATGGATAGGAAGCATCTAGAGCTGGCAAGGTTCTATGAAGGCCAGCGGACGGGCACCTGGCGAGCGCGGATGGCCCAATGGAATGGCGCCCAGGCACCCGAATGGCATTACACCAACTGGCGTAACTTCCGGCGCGACTGTGTGCAAGCGTGGGAGCGCCTGTTTGAGGAGGAGGTCGGCAATGGCAAAGAGGGGTAACTCGGAAGGCACCGTGTTTAAGAGGGGCGATGGTAGATGGGCGGCCAGCGTTGATCTCGGCCAGGGCCTAGGGCGGCGACGCCGCAAGGCGTTTTATGGAAAGAGCCGCCAGGAGGTGGCCCGTAAGCTCCTAGACGCCCAGCGCGCCCTTGCCGACGGGCTTCCCCTGCCCGGCCAGAGGCAGACAGTCGCCGCCTTCCTAGAAACGTGGCTCAAAGATAGCGTCACCTATAAGGTTCGCCCCAGGACGCTACAGAGATACAACGAGATCGTCCGGCTGCACCTTGTCCCACGCCTGGGCTCTATCGCCCTGGCGAAACTGAGCCCCGCCGATGTTGAACGGGCTATGAATGAAGCCCAGGCCGACGGTGGCTCTCCCCGCACCGCCGCCCACATGCGGGCCGTCCTTAGAACGGCCCTCAACGTGGCAATGCGATGGGGAATCCTGGGCCGCAATGCCGCTAGCCTGGCGGGTCCGCCGCGTGTACCTGAACGGGAGATACGTCCACTCTCCCGCAATGACGCTAGAGCGATTCTGGAGGCTGTCGCAGGCGATAGGCTCGAAGGTCTATTCACCATCGCCTTGGCCCTGGGGTTGAGGCAGGGGGAGGCGTTGGGCTTGCGCTGGCCGGATGTAGACCTAGACGGCGGCCTGCTAACAGTCCAGCGCTCATTGCAGCGTGTCGGCAGGGAATGGTTTTTCCCAGAGCCGAAAACGGCTCGCTCCCGCCGGACGATCCCCCTCCCGGGGCCGGTGACTGCCGCCCTACGGGAGCACCGCGTCCGGCAAGTCCAGGAGCGCTTGCGCCTGGGGGCGGCGTGGCAGGGCGAAAGATGGGGTGATCTCGTGTTCGCAGACGAAGCAGGCGGGCCGCTGTCGGGCTTCCACGTCCGGCGTCGATTCACCGCCCTGCTCGCAGTAGCGGGGTTGCCGCCCATGCGCTATCATGATCTCCGTCACGGTTGCGTTTCCTTGATGGCCGCCCAGGGCATACCGGCCCGCGTTTGTATGGAATTGTTAGGCCACAGCCAAATCAGCACCACAATGAACGTCTATGCCCACGTCGCCCCGGAGTTAGGGCGCGACGCCGCCGACCGCATGGGGGAAGCGCTCTGGGGGAACTCGTGATCCGCGTGGCTGTCAACTTGGCTGTCAAATCAAGCGAAAGCGAGCAGAAAAGGCCCATTTTTGTATCTGTGCCCCTGTAGCTCAGTGGATAGAGCAGCGGTTTCCTAAACCGCGGGTCGCCGGTTCGAGTCCGGCCAGGGGCTCCAGATTCTGTATCTGGAAATCTACCACCTCGGGCATGAGTGGTAGAGTCTGCCTCCGTTGACAGCAATTCTGACAGCAACCCGGACGAAACTAGAGCCTGAGGAATCCCGCGTCCAGACTCCCCAACACACGGTGCGCGTTGACAACGCCGCTACTTTGGCGCACTATTGGGTTGCTCCAAGACGTAGGGATCGGGGGCGAACGACGGTGCTTTGCCCATCGTGCGGCCACGAGAACCGTGAGGGCGCAAGGTTTTGTTTAGGCTGCGGCGCTAGCCTCGCGCTGTCTTGCCCAGGCTGCGGCAAGGAACTCCCCTCAGGAGCTCGCTTCTGCGACTCCTGCGGCCAAGCTAGCAGTGAGCCAGCCGCGCCGCCAACACCCACGCCTACTCCCACCGCCCCCACCTCCTTCGCCGCCGGCCGCTACCAGGTCAAGCGATTCCTGGGCGAGGGCGGCCGCAAGCGGCTCTCCCTGGCCCACGACACCCGCCTCGACCGCGACGTGGCCTTCTCCCTGATCAAGACCGAGGGTCTGGACGCCTCGGGCCTGGCCCACGTCCGCCGTGAGGCCCAGGCGATGGGTCATCTGGGCGATCACCCCAACATCGTGACCGTGTTTGACATCGGCGAGGAGGCCGGCCAACCCTACGTTTGGCAACGTTCTGCGGTGGGCGTGGGAGCCGACATATGGTCGGCCGCCCATGATGTTATTCTTTCACGCTCCAATCGGAGTTGGCCCTCGGAGAGTTGAGCATGTCTCGCAGAATCTCTGATCGGCTATCAGAGGTCGCCAGAAGGTCATTCTTTGGGCGGCAGGCAGAACTTGCCGTACTTCGTGGCGCGATCGAATCCCCCGAGCTACCTTTCGTCGTTGCTTTCA
>Ga0315288_10012911_pt1 | contig 10483 bp, 20 predicted proteins | sample YL17G11_20_MG_FD_203454 | JGI IMG/M metagenome (GOLD analysis project Ga0315288, IMG submission 203454) | Sediment microbial communities from Yellowstone Lake, YNP, Wyoming, USA - YL17G11_20 | ecosystem: Environmental > Aquatic > Freshwater > Lake > Sediment | place: USA: Wyoming | collected...
GTGCGAGATGAGGACGATCTCTTTCAAGATAGCTCCGCATTCTCGACATATACCAGAGCACGGCCGCCCATCTGAACCTTCACGTGGCGTACACTGTTGCCGTTATTCTGAACTGCGACTGAAATGCGCTGGCCGACGCTCGCAGCAGAGAATCTCATAGCGAGATTACGAAAAATCTCGACCGGAGCCGGAGTATTGGAAGCCATCTGCGAACAATTCGCGATGCGAATGTCGCGAACGAAGAGATCGCCCTCCGAATCGCTTTCGATGTCGATCGTATCCGGTCGGAAACACTCGTTCATCCACTCGGAAATGACTATTTCCGCGCCGGGATGAAGCGCATATCTTTCTACTGGCACCACCGGAGTCAGTGCTAGGAAATATTCCCCGCCCGCGGCGTCCGTCAGGATGAGCGCGCACCTAGTGGTTGGAAGGGGGGATTGACGGCGGAAGGTGGCTACCAATTCTTGGCCCACTTCGAGCACGTCTCCGTTTTTTAGCTCAGCCGCGCCGCAGTGCAGAGAGATCAGATCGCCCTCTGGACCCATCACCCGCGCGATTCTCCCAGTTACATTCGTCGTGCCGCGGCGGTAGTAATCGCGCACGTCCGTGTTGTCGCGGCCAGCCACGAATTTCCCGAGAACAAACGTCGCCCTCTTTACATCAGGAGTAGCGGTCACTTGCCCGGCCCGTAGTTCGGCGAGCGAGCGTCCGCGCCAGCATCCACCACCGGACACCCCGCCGAAGCGGCGTACCGCGCGCGCGAGGCGCGTTGCGCGTCGAGGATCTTGATCACGTCCTCGACCGCCGCCCCCGAACACGCCGCCGCAATCTGCGCGGGCGTCTCGTCCTCGTGCTGAAAGACGCACAAGGCGAGCGCGGCGCCGCCCTCGATCGCTTTGACGCGCTGCGCGGGGGAGCACGCGAGCGGCGGCGCGAGGATCCCCGCGAGGACAACGAGCGCGCCGACGAAACCCGCGAGGGTAGAACAGAGCTGAGTCTTCATTTGGCGCCCGCATGCGTGAGAGTGAACGTGGGGATCGCCACGGCGATTGCTACGACTAACCACCACTTGAGTCCCATCGCGATTCATCTCCCCGTTGCTTTGCGGACGGTTTGAACGGCGCGGAAGATGCCGCCCGCCGCTTGCACGATCTCGTCGCCCGCCGTGAGCAAGCGAGAGAGCTTACCCGCGATCGCGACGGCATCCGAGCCTTGTCGCACGCGCGAACGGATCCACCCCTTGATGACGGGGGCGATCAGCTTGAAAGCTTCGTCCACGAGCACGTCCTCTTTCGTACGTGCGCGCTTGGGGGCTTGCGCCGCGGCGAGCGCGCGCTTGAGGGCTTCGGCGCCAGTCATTCCCACCGTTTGCCTCCTCCGGCATGGTAGCGGTCACGCGTGAAGTAGGGATCGGGAGCGGGCTTCACTTCGCAAGGCATGCGGCACGCCGCGGCGTGACAGACCATGCAGACGTTGTGCATGCTGCGCCGCGCATTCCAATTCGATACGCCAGGCTCTTGCTCGCAAAGAGACGGGCCCTCGGCCCACCCGTGGCACGCGCGCACGTAGTGAGAGCGCTTCTCGCCCGAGCGTCCCACGACATAGAGCGGGTTCTCGGAGACGAAGAGCGGATCGGCGATCTTGCGCGAGAGGCTCACGGCGGGAGCTTCCCCGTGGGGTATCTCTCGGAGAGCACTGCGTAGGGATCGCGCTGCGGCCAGAAGAGCCAGATCAACGTGGCTCCGGCGATCCCGATCAGCGCGAGCCCGCCCGGCCCGCCGAACTTGGCAAGCGGATCGGTCCCTTCGCGCTTGCCCCCCGGCTGGTTCATCGCTTCGCCGCTCGCACGTAGAAGAAGATAGCCGCGCCCGCGAGCGCTGCAAGCCCATAGCCGACGAGACGGGAAGGGGGCTCGGGCGTAGCCGCGGCGGCCCCGGGCGGCGTCGGGGCAATGTCGGTCGCCATGTTGAAGAGCGCCCACTCTTCCACCACGGAGCCGTCCGGCAAATGGCAGTAGCCCGACTCGTTGCCGTTCGCGTCCGTGTGGATAGCGATCGTCCCGCCCTGCGCCTTGCAGTAGTCCGCGGCCGGGTTGCCCATGTTCGTCGTAGGTTTCACTTCTTCCTCGTCTGGTAGATGACCGCCGCGCCCGCGAGCACCGCGAGCACGCCGATCAAGATCATCCGCTGCTGGAGCTGATCGGAGACTTGAGCTTGTGGCGACGCGGAGCTTGGCGGCGGCACTTGCCCCACGAGGGACGTTGACGCGGGCGGCGCGTTGGGCACGTAGTACCCCGCGCCTTGCCGCGGATCGGCGTGGCCGAGGATCGTCTGGTAGGTGCCGTTCAATTCGTCGAGCGTGACGCCGCCCGTCATTCGATCGAAGGTCTGGCTCCCGTAGGGATCGAAGCCATTCATCGCGAGCCCTTCCGAGCGGCGTAGTAGAGGACCGCCGCGCCGAGCAAGCCCGCGCCGAGCCCGTACAAGATCCCGCGCGTCTGCGCCTTCTTCACGTCTTCGGGGGTCGTCACCGAAGCGGCGAGCGCGGACGGTAGAACGCCGCCCGGGTAGCTCGCCGGATCGTCGGCTTCGTAGTAGGTCCCCGCGGCGACAGCGCCCACGGACGATTGATAGTTGTTCATGACTTGCTCGCGGGTAGGAATTTGGGAACGTAGACGACGGCAACGTAGCCGACGAGAAGCACGCCGCCAACCAGCGCGACGGCGTTGACGAGCTTCGTCAGATCGGAGATCTCTCCGACCCCGCCGACAGGCGGCATCGCGTTGGGATCTTTGAGCACGAGCGGTGCGGGGGCGATCAGCTTGATCCCGGGCAACGCCGCAAGTTGCGTGCGCCATTGGACCACGCGCGCCGAATAGTCTTGCGTCTGCCGCATGACCGTCCCGGTGCCCGTGACGAGCATCGCCATTTCCGACTGGTTCGCGGCGTAGAACGTGGCCCACTCGCCGCGGAAGAGAAGCCAGGAAGCCGCAAACGTGCTCGGCACGCGGCCCGCGGTCGCGTTGACCTCGATCTCCGCGTGAACCGTCTCCACGTCCGTGTTCACACGGCGCATGGCTTCGAGCACCGTAGACGGCGACGTGAAGATGGGCCCTCCTACGGTGTGCATGGCGTCACTTTACCCCTCACGCGACAGAAACGCGAGCACGCACGCGGCGAGCGTGCCGCGTGCGCGTTGAGCGTCGAGCCTTCTTCACGGCGGAACCAGCGGCACGAAAAAGAGGAGCGCGAGCCCCTCCCTCCCGAGCTACTTCTTCTTCCCCTTCGCGCTCTTCTTCGCGCTCTTCTTCGCGGCGCGGTGAGAGCCCTTCCCGCGGTGAGCCTTGCTCTTGCTCTTCTTCTTCGCGAGGGCCTTGCTCTTGCGGCTCGTCGGAAACGACTTGAACTGTCCGCCAGCCGTCCGGCAAATGTTCATGTCGCCGCATCCGCCGCCCTTTGCATTCTTCGCTCTTGCTGCCATGTTCGATCTCCTCTTTCTACGTCCGGGGTCCGAGCCTAGCTTGAAAATCGACCGCGGTCATGTTTTCAAGATCCGCACGACAAGACGACGCCTCCCGTGACATCGCGGAAGCGTGCGATCGTCGCAGCGTCGGCGATGCCGTCTTCGCGCAGAGGCTGCGGGACAATCTCGCCCTCCTCCGCGTAGATATCCATGGCGCGATTTGCGAGGTGCTGGAAGAGCGCGACGCTCGCGCGGTTGGCGCAACGCCGCTCGCGCATCTCGATCAAGATCGTGTTGATCGCCTCCATGGCGTCCTGGTCAAGCTCGCGCAAGCGTCGCTCGCGCGGAGGAACGGGCGGTGCCGTGTTCTTGGCCGCGAGCGCGCCGAGCACGAGCGCGCCAAGGCCGAGGAAGAGCCACATGATCGATCTCTTTCTTTACGAGCCCGCGGCGGGTTCGAGCCACGGCGTGGATCAGCCCTTCGCGGCGCGGTGACGCCCCTTACCGCGATGCCCGCGGCGCTTCTTCTTGCACTTGCACTTCTTGACCTTGACCGAAGTGCAGTGACAGGTTTCCGTCTTCATCGCCGCGCGCCGTGGCGCCCCTTGCGACGGTGAGCGCTCTTGCGCTTGCGAAACTGGCCGTTCTTCTTTCGGGGGGGCAGACGATGAGCCATGGTCTTGTCTTTCGGTGGAATGCCCGCCTTGCGGTAGGCAATGGCGACGGCTTGGTTTCGAGGGCGCCCCGCTCGAATCTCTCTCCGGATGTTTTCGGAAATCGTCGCGCGTGACGAGCCTTCGAGGAGGGGCACGCTCGGAAGCCTAGCCCGCGGCGGGGGCTTTGTCGTCTTTTTCGACCGCGGTCGGCTCGCCCTGCCCGAGCACCTTGGCGACTTCGCCGGGGATCTCCGGCGACTTGAGCGTCTGGAAGAGCTTGCCGAGCGCTTCGGTCTGCCCCTTGTCGAGCACCGCGGCGATCCCGATCTGCTGCTCGGGCTTGAGCGTCGAGGCAAACTCTCGAAACTTCTCGACCACTTCGTTCGCGGTGAATTTTTGAATGATCTGCGGGAGCGACTGCAAGACGATCCCGATCACTTGCGCCTGCGCGTGGACCTTCAAGCGGTTCTGCTCGCGGAGATACTCCGAATCGATCGATTGCAGAATGTTATTCCGCATCATGAGCGCGACCTGATCGCGCTCGGCTTCGAGCTTGGCGATCCGCTCTTGCTGCGCTCGAAGCTGCTTGCTCATGTGCCCCGCCATGGCGTCTCCATAGACGTGGGCGATAGACATAGTTTTGACTTGATGGTTCATTACCATCGCAAGCACGCCGACCTCGTTGACGGGCTCGGTGGGCGGTAGGTGCGTGAGCGAGGCTTGCGGCTCGCGCGAGAACGGGAGCGAGCCGCGATGCTCGGCGCCCGCGTAGGCGTCGAGGAGGAAATTCATCTTCCGGCCGCGGCTCTGCGCGTAGGGCGCGACGATGCGCGAGATCGACGCCGCTAGCTCGTTCACGTCGATCGCCTTGACGCCGAGCGTGCGCAGCTTTCGCGCCCCCTCGATCGTGTCGGCGTAGATCGTGATCGTATCGATCGGGCCGGTGCGCGTGACCTGCTCTAGAAATTCCGTCAAGTCGGCCGGGCTCGCGCCCGTGACGCCGAGCGTCGGGCCCTCGTCGGCGAGCATCGCGCCGCCAGGTCCCATCATCGAGCCGTTCATCTCGCCGCCGTTATCGCCGCCCATGTGCATCGTCATGACTCGCCCCCTTCACACTTTCCACTTTGACAGTACCCACCACGTTAGAAATCCGGCCGCGCCCGCGCCGAGCGCGGCCGTGGCGATCTTGCCCCCGGGGCTCTCTCCCTTCGGAAGCGTGCGCGGCGCTACGCGTAGCGCGTCGTAGGGGTTGGCCGCGGGCCCCCCTTGGGGGTGCATCTCGAAATGCGTGTGCGGGCTCGTGCTCGAAGCGTTGCCCGTCTTGCCGAGGTAGCCCACCACGTCGCCCGCGCGCACTTGCCGCCGCGTCCCCGGGCTCGCGCCCTCGAAGGCCGAGAGGTGCGCGTAGTAGTAGCGCGTGCCGTCCGTGGCGTAGAGGTTCACGACGTTACCGCCCATCGGATCGGTCCCGTAGCGCGCCTGCCCGTCGTCTACGGCAACGAGCGGCGTCCCTTCGTCGGCGAAGAGATCGATCCCTTGATGACCCGTGGTGCCGCCCGGCTTCACGTAACCGAAGTCGTCGGTGAAGTGCGAGGGCCCGGCGACGGGAAAGACGCGGAGGGTCATGAATCGCCCTTCCACGGGTTGTCTTCGAGGCGCGCCGGATCGGGAGTGTCCTTTACAAACTTCCACTCATGCCCGCAGGCGCACCGCACGCGAAAGGTCACGCTCACGATTTTACTGTGAAGGAGATCGGCGGGATCGAGCGCGATCCGCGCGAAGTTGAACGCGGGCCGCGGCTTCGAGCACTGCGGGCAAGCGGTCATGTGCCCCACCGCTTCGCTGCCCACCACGCGAGCCAGCCCGCGGCGCCCGCGACGACGATCGAGCCTGCGACCGAGCGCGAAGCCGTCGCCGGGCTCGCCCATCCGCCTTGAGCGTCACGCACCGCGGCGGCGATCTGGTCCCATCGCGCGCCTTGCCGCGCTTCGACGAGCACCCGATCGATATCGCCCACGGCGATGTAGTCCTTGCCGAGCGAGAGGCGCGGATTGTCACGGACGATGCTCGGATCGCGCGTGATGACGTGCGACGCTGGCGCGTTCGCGACGAACCAGCCCGGCGTGAAGTTGAGCCAGTAGAGATCGCGTCCCGTCAAGCTCGTAAGCTCGTGCTGCGACGCGATCCGCTCCCACCACGGCGCGACGAAATCGCGAAGCTGCGCGCTCGCGGAAAGCGCGCGGTACGCCGCGAGCCCGGGCCATCCGGGGAGCGCGCGCGCGTTCTGGTTCACGGGGCAAAACTGGTTGATCCCGACGCATCCGCCCGCGTTGACGATCGCCGCGTGGATCCCGTTGCTCTCGAAATACAGGATGTTTGCCAGATCGAGCGGATCGGCGTTCAAGCGCGCGGCCGTCCGGAGCAATTCCGCGGGGAACGCGGGATCGATATCGGACGGGAGCGGCATGAGAGCGACGAGCGCGGCCGGCTCAGTGACCAGCGCGGGCACGCCCGTTGATGTGCTGCACTTCGGGGAGCGCCGCCTCGATCGGAGCTTCGGCGGCGACCTTGCGCGCGACCTTGCGCGACGTGCGGGGCTTGCGTCCCACGCTCAATAGCGGAGCCTCCCCCGTCGCGGTCACTATCGGGGGGGCGACGTGTGACAGGTTCGGGGAAGGCACCTTGCCGCCCACGGTAGCGGCTTCCGGGGCGCTCTGCACGCTTTCGGGCTTCTCGGCGGCGAGGGCGTGCATTTTCGTTGCCGCGTCGGCGAGCGCTTGCGCCTGCGCCTCTTGCGCGGCGTGCAGCGTAGCCGCTTGCTCTTGACGCGCCATGGCCGCGCGCCGTTCGGCGTCGAAGCGCCGCATCGCGCCAGCCTTGCCTACGCAGATCTGCGCGGCGACAGGGTAGCCCGAGCGGAGGAGCGACATAGCGGCTTGATCAAGCTGCTCGGGAGTGCCTCCCATGAGGATCCGATCGAAGCCCGCACGCGTCCGCGGCTCCATGTGCGCCTCGGGCTGTAGCGGCGGGGGCGGCGTTGGACGCGCCCCCACGTAGTTCGATCGCTGCGGCGGCTCGGCCAGCATGCGACTCAAGAAAAATGACGCGATTCCACCCCCAATGATCGCCGGTAGCATGCGGCGGATCTTGGCATGGCTTCTCGCTCAGGACAACCCCCGTCTTACGTCGCGCGCTACCCGCTCGTGAGCGCGCGAGCCGCGAGGTTGCCGCCCACGACCGCGCCGAGCGCGGCGCCCGCCGCGGCGGGAACGATTCCATAGTACTTGTAGGCGAAGAAGCCGATCGCTACTGCGCCGAGCGCGGCGGCTGCGACGGCGATCGTCACGTCGCGCTCAAAGGGGGGATCGTTGTTCGCCACGGTCAGATCCCGAGCCCGAAGACGACGGACGCCACCGAACCGGCGCCGAGCGGCACCGAATCGAGCGTGATGAGCCACGTTCCCGCGACGAGCGGCGTCTCGACGTTGATCGGAATGTCGAGCCCCACGCTCTCGGTCGGATCGAAGATCTGCGCCGCGTGAAGCGCGGCGGGATCTCCGACGATGCGAACGCTCTGCGCGCCCGGTGGAATGAAGACGCGCCGCGGGACGCCGATCGCGCCCGGGGTCGTGACGTTGAGCATGCGCTTGGGCGTCGCGCCCCCGAGCGCTTCATTCTGGATCACGCCGATCGTCAACGTCGGCGGCACGAACGCGCGGATCGGGATCGGGTTGTCCACCGTCTCTTGCGTGATCTGCGTCCCGAAGGCGCCGTCAAAGTAGATCTGCACCGTCGCCGCATCGACTTCGACGCTCTGACCCGTGACCGCGGCGCGAAGGATCCCGTTCGGCGGTACGTCGTAGTACGTGTGCATTTGCCCGTTCCCGATCCCGAAGCGGAAGCGGAGCAAGAGCCCTAGCGTGACGAAATTCTCGCCGATGGTCGAGAGCGATCCGGGCGTCGTTTGACAGTAGATCGTCCGAAAGTGATCGTTCGACTCGGCCGTGGGATCGTCCGGGTTCTTACTTTCCAGCTTGAGCACCGATTTCCACTGTCCGTCGAGCTGATCGATCGTGAAGGTGCCGCCTTGGATCCCGCGGTTGACGAGGCGCGGCGCGGGCTGCGGGTACCACGGCTGCCCCATCGGGTTGTTCTGGAAGGTCATGGCATCATCCTACTTGATCGAGACGTGGAACGGGATCGCGCTCGCTCCCGTGTCCGAGGAGATCGGAGCCCACGCGCCCGAATTCGACGACGGCGAAGGCCCGAACGAGAGCGCCGGAGGAGGAGGGGGCGGCGGCGGCGGCGGCGGCGGCTCGGCGTGCTTGTACTTCGCACCTGCGCGGTTCGCGTACGTCGCGAGCGCGCCCGCGCCGACCGCGACGACGTGCGGCGAAAACTTCGCGTACTTGCTCGAAAGGAGCGCGGCGCCCACGAGCACGAGGCTCGCTCCTAACGCCACGTCCAGATCGACCCCGCCCTCGCCCGTGGTCTTGTTCGCACCGAGCGCGTACGTGCCGCGCCCCGTGTTGGGGCTCTTGGCGTTCACGTACGCAAGCGCTCCTGCGGCTGCGATCACTTCGCCGCCGAGGAGCGCGCCGAATTTCCATTCTGGATTGAGCTTCATTGCGTCCCTATCCTATCACCGGCTCACGCGACCGCTCGAAAAGCCGCCGCTCGGAAACTGCTGCGCGTATTGCACCACGGGCTCCGACGTGGCCGCTTGCACGATCGCGCTCTCTTCGAAGCCTTGCGCCGCGGCGAACAGGTGACCGTTCTTGGCGGCGTTGGCGAGCCCTTGCGCGAACAGGTAGCGGGCGAGGTAGTGACTCGTCCAGAAGCGGCGCGGGGGCATGTGCAGCACGGCATCGACCGCCGCGGCGTTGCGTAGGAGCGTGAACTCGATCGACTGAAAGCGCGGATCGTGGTAGGCGCCCTCGCCCGAGAGCGTGCCCGACTGGGTACCGGCCGCGCTCATTCGGGCGCGGTTCAAGTGGCCATAGATATCCTCGCCCGTGGCGGGATCCCACTCGATCGAAGACTGGTAGCTCGTGTGCGCGAGCTGATCGTAAGCCGCGGCGGCGTTGTCCTCGCGAATGCCCACGGCTGCGGCGATCTTCTGGAAGTTGGGCGGCGAGCCAAACTCTTCGGCGAGCTTGCTCTGCACCGACGAGATCGCGTCGCCCGCGGCGTCTTTGATCTTCTTGGCGATCTCCGCGCCGAGCCGGTCGGTGAGCATGTTTGACGCGCGGCCGATCTGCTCGGTCCAGTCTTTCGCCAGCGATTGCACCGCGGGACTCTCGGCCAAGATCTTGTTGAGCGCTTCGCTCGTCGCGCCGCCGACGTTGCGCAAGCCCTCTTGCTGCAAGAGAATGTTGATCGTCTTGATCAGCCGATCGATCGTCTCGGTGATCCACGACTGCAAGAACGGCTCGGAGCGAGCCGCGCCCGGAAGGGCGAAGCTCACGGCGGCAAGCTGCGCGCCCAAGTAAGGCGCTGTCACGTAGTAGCCGAACGTCGCCATCACGCGAAGGCACCACTCGCCGACCGCGGTATGCGCGAAGTCTTTGAGAAGCTCCCCGGCTTCGTTCATTCCGGGGATCGCGTGCAACGCATCGACGAGCCCGTTACCAAAGTCGGCGATCGAGTCGCCCGGATGCGTGATGGCATGCCATGCGCCGCTCGCCGTGTCGGCGGGATTCGTGAGCACGTTCAAGGCGCCGCTTGCTACGTCGCTCGCGAAGTCGGTGTAGTTGTCCAGATCGGTAATGTCTCCGACCGTCTGGACGCCGCGAGGCGCGTGCGCGCGGTAGTCGAGGAGATCGGCCGACGCAAAGAGATCGGGTCGCAACGCTTGAGCGTACGCGCGGAGCTTCGCGGGCTCGACTTCGTACAGGAACGCAAACGTGATCGCCGTGCGCTCTTGAGGCGTGACGGTGGGATCGAGCGGAAGCCAGCGGCGCGCGATCGGCGCGGTCGCCGCGAGTGCGACGGAGCCGCCACCGACGAGCGCGGCGCCGACGAGCCAGATCGGGATCACGCGATGCGTGCGAGCCAGGGCCCGCCCGGAGCTTCAACGCAGTTGAAGCACACGAAGCCCGAGACGCCCGTGGGCGTGGTCACCGGAGCCCACTGGTTGGGCGTGAGCGGGCCGGTGATCTCGCAGTCCACGCCAGCCCAAAGCTCATGGTTGATTACCGGATAGCTCGTGCTCGGGCCCGAACGCACATTCAAGCCGCTCGGGGCGATCACGCGGTAGGTGCCCTCGCCCTGGTAGCCCGGCTCGTAGGGCGACGACGTGGGGAACGGAAGGGGGGGCAGATCGGGGCCCGGCGTCGGCGCGGGGGGCAAGGGGGGAAGCGG
>Ga0315288_10012913_pt1 | contig 10481 bp, 10 predicted proteins | sample YL17G11_20_MG_FD_203454 | JGI IMG/M metagenome (GOLD analysis project Ga0315288, IMG submission 203454) | Sediment microbial communities from Yellowstone Lake, YNP, Wyoming, USA - YL17G11_20 | ecosystem: Environmental > Aquatic > Freshwater > Lake > Sediment | place: USA: Wyoming | collected...
AATGGTCAGCGGCATTACACTTGATTTTGGGTTGTCGCACGATACGATATCCGAAGTTACTATCAAGCAGGCCATGATCCGCTCGGCACGCGAGGTAATTGTATTGGCAGACCATACCGTTTTTGTGGCTGAAGTGGGTATCCAGGTTGCCCCGCTGAAGGCAACTCATAAATTGATTACGGATGACGCCTTGCCACCGAGTACCCGGCTGGACATCTCGAAAACGGGTATCCAGATCGTGCTTGCCTAGCCTTGGACAAAATAACCCTGAAATGTGAACCGAATTCTTATACCAGGATACGATAATGAGCATCACTATCAATTCAATCGACCGTGTTGAGACTGTTTTGCGAGGTGGTATTCCCGACCGGGTGCCGGTGGACTTGCACAACTTTCTGATGGTAGCACAGACTTCGGGGCTGCCATTCCCCGAATTTATGCAGTCTGGAGAGGCAATGGCCGAGGGTCATATCAAAGCCTGGCGTGAGTATGGCCACGATCTGTTGATCCTGGAAAATGGTACGGTTGCGCTTGCGCAAGCCTGCGGCTGCCAGGTGGAATATATTGCCGGGAGCGCGCCGGTACACATCGCCCCCGCTATTGGCAGCCTGGACGAGATTGACAAACTGGTCATCCCCGATCCTTATAAAGCGCATCCGTTGGTCGAAAATCTAAAGTCGACCCGCATCGTAGCAAAAGAGATTGGTACTGAAGCCTATATCATGGGTCGCGCCGACCAGGGGCCGTTCTCACTCGCATCCATGCTGCTGGGGTTGCAGGAATTTCTCCTGGCCCTGGCCGATCCGAATAACAAGGAAAAACTACATCGACTGCTGGCCTTCTCCCTTGAAGTGATCTATCGTTATGCCATTGCCCAGAGCGAACAGGGCGCACACATCACATCCATTGGCGAGTCGCTCTCTGGACCGGATGTCACTTCTCCAAAAATGTACAAAGAATACGAATGGGGTTATGCCAAACGCCTGACCGAGCGCTTGAAGGAGAAAAACATCCTATTGGCGTATCATATTTGTGGCAATGCCACCCGCATCGTTGGTGACATGACTGAGACAGGTGCTGCGGTTCTGGAACTGGACTACAAGTGCGACCTGCAGAAGATCAAACAGGCAACGCAGGGTAGAACTACGATCCTGGGGGTAATCGATCCAAGCGGGGTGCTGGCACTTGGCACACCGGCCATGGTGTCAGAGAAAGTGCGTGACGAACTTAATGTGCTTGCGCCGGGCGGCGGTCTAATCCTTGGACCGGGCTGCGCTCTGCCTCCGGCAACACCGCCAGAAAACATCCACACCTTGGTTGAGACAACACACCGCCATGGGCGCTATACGACAGATGGCCAATTGGTGGGGACACGCTGATTACCGATGATGCTCTGCCACCCAGCATATGGTTGGACATATCCAAGGTTGGCATCCAGATTGTGCTGGTATAGCCCTTTGCTGGCACCGGGATTTATCCCAGCGTTATTTTTCTTAACCCTTGATCGCCCCTCTCGACAAACCGCGCACCAGGTAACGCTGCGCCAGCAGGGCAAAGATCAGTGCCGGCACCAGTACCAGTGAGCCTGAGGCAGCAATCCGCCCCCTTTATCTCTATATTGGTCATGAAGCTGGTGATGGTCACCGGCAGTGTGCGGAATAGCAAAATGTCCGGCTTCAGGGTGGATCAACCCATGTAATGGATGTCCGTTTGCGAGTATTCCTACACCTATCCCGGTACCTACAGTCATGTATAGAAAAGGGTCCAGTAAGCGATTTTCTGGTACCCAATAGTGTTCGCCAAAAGCGGCAGCATTCACATCGGTATCAAAAGTTATGGGAAGTTTCAGCGCTTGTTGGATGTAGCCACGTAGGTTCACCAGACTCCATCCAGGTTTTGGAGTAGTTGTGATATATCCATAAGTCGGCGAAGCCAGGTTTAAATCAACCGGACCGAATGAGGCAATACCAATCGCAGCCAATTCGCCCCGCTTGGCATAAGGCTTAAAAAATTCGACCGCCTTCCGGATCGTCTCATCAGGCTGGGTAGTGGGAAACTGGTTTTCTGCAACGACCTCAAGGGGTCCGGTTCCAACCATACACACAAATTTGGTCCCCCCCGCTTCGATACCGCCAAATAATTGGGTCATTCTTGCGCCTCTTCTAAGATCAAATTACTCCGTGCAGCGCTCATTCCCATCAGTTCTACTTCGCATTGTTTTTGGATTTCAGTTATTTCGCTCATAATGGTTTTTCTAGTTGAGGCTTTACTTACCTCTGACAGTTGATGCGGCTTCATTCAATCGGTTAAACAAGGCAGGGGTGAGATCAAAGTGCAAGCCCTGGGCAACAACCTGTGTCCAACCATGCACAAAATATACCCAACCGTCTTCCACTTTTACTTTGCGGCTTTCAACCTGCGCCAGGGATTGATGCAGGAAGTCTAACTCTCCGCGGTAGTTGAATTCCCAAGCCACGATATTCATCGGGAATTTGCCCTCCCAGGTTATTGGTGAACCTGGAGTGTCTTTGCCCATCCCGGTCGCGTTGATAATAATGCTGTATGGAGGGAACTTCTCCATGATCTTGTCATTGATTAGGGGATTAGAGTTGCAAATGTATTCGATCTCGATGTCGGTTTTTAATCCACCTACCATCTCCTTAGCGTGGTCCAACCGGCCTTGAGAACGGTTTACGAACGTGAACTTTTTCGGACGGTCACCCTTGTCTTTTTTATTGATCAGGTGCAATAGGGTGGCGATGGCAGACCCTCCTGCTCCGAAGCATAGCACTTCGCCGTGTGTTTTGGCAAAATAGTTTTTTTCAATGATCGCGTCCAGGCTGGCGCCTGAAGTGATAGGATCTTTTGCATGACCTTCCAAACGACCATCTAGTTTAGAAATGCAGGAAACTTCATCGGTGATCATGGCGTAAGGATCGAGATAATCAAACATATCTCGTGCCGCAGTGAGGAGGTCGATTTTATGAGAGGTTACGAGCGCGCCTAGTGAAAGAGGATCATATTTGATCTGGGCGACCGCTTTGCGGTATACCTCGGGATCATCATGAATTTTACAATCGATACCTTCTATGACGACTTCTTCCCGTCCCAGTACTTTCATCCATAAGAGAAAAACCTTCATGATCGAGGATTTACCGGTGGTCACGCCAATAAAATAAAACGTGGGAACCGACTTTTTCACGACCGGATAATTTTCTTTATTCATATGAATGCTCCTAATAACTGGTATCTACACTCTGGCGGCTTTTACAACTTGCACGAACTCTGCAGCACGTTTTGATATTTCATCGAATTTTCCATCTTTTGCCAGTTGTGGTGGGCAAAGCTCGCTTCCCGCGCCTACAGCAACAACTCCGGTCGAAAACCATTCCGCAACGTTCCCGGCGTTTACTCCACCTGTGGGCATCATCGGAATGTACGGGAAGGGCCCTTTGAGCGCTTTGATATAGGCAGGTCCTCCCAATGAACCCGGGAAGATTTTTATGACATCTGCGCCCAGACTGTATGCCTGAAAAACTTCGGTGGGGGTTAAAGCGCCAACCATGGTCACTAATCCGCTTGCGACTAAACCTTTGACCAGGTTTGCTTCACAAATAGGGGTGACAAGGAAGTGTGCGCCAGCGTCTTTGGCAGAAAGGGCTTGTTCAGGCTTGGTAAGTGTTCCCATCCCAAGAACGATGCTGCTGCCAAATTTCTTGGAGAGTGTTCGGACCACTTCTTCTGCATTGGGAGTACTGTAAGTGATTTCAATGCCTAAAACACCACCAGCGACCAGCGCCTCCACCATTTTGACTGTTAATTCAGGAGATGGACCGCGAATCACAGCCAGCAAACCCAGTTCTTTTACTTTTTCTAAAATCTCAATTTTATTCATATTTTCTCCAAAATGATTTCATAGTGAGTGATAACTAAGCAATCCTAAAGGCTGGTTTCTCGTTTTTTAACACTGCCAGACAATCTCTCATTGCGAGCCAACCCATATTGCTCGTGGCTCCATCTGTTTGCGCACCGAGATGAGGTGTGGCGATCACCTGCGGCAAAGCCAATAGCGGGTTCTTGGGATCAGGTGGTTCGAGTGTAAAAGCATCCAACCCTGCCCCTTTGAGGTGACCGCTTTGAAGCGCTTTTAACAGTGCGTCTTCATCGACTGCTTCTCCGCGAGATGTGTTGATCAGGAATGATCCTTTTTTCATCTTGTTCAAAAAGTTGTCGTTTACAATACCGCGTGTTTCGGGCAACAGCGGAAGATGCAAGCTAACAAAATCTGCCTTTTCGATCACTTCTTCCATGGTAGCAAGCTCAATATGATTGTCTTTCGCAAAAGCAGTGTCTGCAAAAGGATCGAAAGCCAGAATTTTGCAATCAAAACCAGTGAGACGGCGGGCAAGTTGTTTACCGATCGCACCTAGCCCCAGAATCCCAACAGTCTTTCCTTCAAGGCTAACCCCTGAATAGCGCGGCCATTTTCCTTGATGCACGGCGTTTACTGCTTCGGGGATCTGCCTTGCTAATGCCAGCAATAATCCGATTGCGAGTTCAGCGACCGAAACAGAATTTGCTCCAGGGGTATTGGTAACCACTATCCCTTTTTCCCGCGCTGCAGCCAGATCTACATTGTCAAAACCAACCCCATAACGCGCGATAACTTTGAGCCGGTCAGCCGTTTTTAAAGCATTCGCATCGATGCCATCTAACCCTGCAATATACCCATCAATGCCAGGGAACAGCTGCGCCACCTCAGCAGAGGTAAGCGGTTTCCCGGTTGGGTTGTATATTACTTCACCAACTTGCGCTTCTAATTCCGTTTTGAGGCGGGAATCATTCTTACCATAAGAAGTAGGAGTAACCAGTAAGCGGCATTCTTTTAGATTCATAAATCCTCTAGGTTATTGGCAGCGTGGATTATCAACAATTTCAGGACCGTTTACACCATCTAAGACTAACTTTCTAAAGCCAGTTTGTTCGATGGCGCCATAATCGTGACCAGCATTAGCGGGATAAGCGAAGAAAGTGACCAGGTCTTCTAAGCGTGACGTGCACACTGACCTATGCGCCCACCGCGGCGGTACATAAAGCACTTTTCCAGGGGTGAAGGCTTCTACAGAGGTGTCTCCTTCGGGGGTCTCCATCACCATATATCCTTCACCGCGCATGCAGTAATAGATTTCTGAGGTCTCGAGGACGGAGTGGAAATGCCCCTTTGTCATGAAAAATTCTCTTCCCACCTTTCCAGGATGGACGATCGAAATACCCATTAACAATTCGCCTTCTACTTCAGGTCGTTTTATTTCATATACTTCATAGATCAATTGGTCTTCAGTGGAAAGCATTTTGTTATAGGTCTCTTGATCAAAAAATTGACCACGCAACGCGGATAGCCGTCTTTTGATGTGGTTATCCACTCTAGAAGGAATGACCTGGGGCATGGGGAGTGTGAAAGAAAAGGGTAGATCGACCATTTCATTCTCCAAATTTAGTTTAATTTAACCCGGCAAGCCGGCGGGCTATATTGCCACCCAGCATCTGCTTTCGAGCGGTTTCCGGGAATCCTTTTTCATTTAATTGATTCTGGATTTCACCAGGGAAGCTTGACAAACCCGCACCATATCCAATGAAGTGGTAAAGTTCACCCTCCGCCATATCTGTCGCCAGTGCAACCCGGTCTGAAAGACCTGCGCTTACCATTTGTTCGATCAGCGGCCAAAGGTTCTCAGATGGGTTGTATTTGGGTCGGTAAAAAGTGTCATATTCAAGCAATACTCCTAGATGTGCAAGCTCTTTGTGGAGTCCAAGATCTGGCCTTTTATCCATGTGGCATAACACCAACTGGTTGGGTATCACTCCAAGGTCCGTGAAATAAACGCAGGCTTTCTCAGCCAGAGCGCCTTTTTCAGTGTGGATTTCCATAAGTGCTTTTGATTTATACGCAGCAGAAGCTGCGCCCTCCAAGGCTGCCTGGGGGCAGTCTGACCAGGAGGATTCGAGAGCAATCTTTACAAAACCAGCCTTGACGGGAGATGGTGTTTTCAAGGTTTCAAAAAGCCCTTGCTCCAATTCGGAACACAAGAAATCACAAAATTTTTGGGCTCTCAATGCCCAAAGCCAGTGGTTTTGAGGATAGTATTTCTTACGGTGAAAACCTGTGCACGCGATTATATTAACCTTGGATTCTTTCGAAAGTGCTAATAACTGATTCCCGTCCCGACCACACCCTTCTGGTTGACAATCCAATTGTGTTTCGCCACCTTTTTCGCGGTACTCGACCAATTCCTTAAGGACAATGTTGAATTGGTTTAGAACAGGCCCGCTTGGATCCGCGCCCGGAACAGGTTCAATCCACATATGGTTATGCGCGTCTGTAATTCCCAGACGTTCATATGGAATAGGGCCCTGAACAGCAATTACCGGGCGCGGCGCGGAGAGAGAAGGAAGAAAAGTCATCTGATTTATGGTTCCAAAACGATTTTTAGAGATTTTCGATCTTCAGCAGCAGCAAAGGCTATTACAGCATCTTTCAATGGAAAACGCTGGCTGACAACATCTGAAAGATCGACCAAACCGGAATTGACAATTTGAGTCGCCTGCCAACAATCAGCAGTGCTGCAAGCGGTGGTAGCCGTGATCACCAATTCTTTATAATGCACCAGGCTGGAATCAAAACTGATCGTAGGGCGGTCCTTGGAAAGTCCGCTAAAAAAGTTGATCCTTCCGCTAATGGCTGCGAGGTCAAGCGCGCTTTCTTGAGCAGCATGGACTGGTGCTGCTACGATAATCACATCTGCTCCACGTCCCTGACTTTCCTCGTTAAGAACTAATTTGAGGTCTTCCGATGTAGGATCAACCACCCGGTCTGCACCCATCCGTCTGGCTTGCGTAGCGCGGTCTGGTATGGGTTCACTGACGATGACGCGTCCTGCACCGCGTGCTTTGGCAAGTTTGGTGTGCATTACACCGATCGGCCCCGCTCCGATGATCAATACAACTTCACCAGTTTTAATGTGCAGCGCGTTCTGTCCTCTGAGTACACAGGCAAAAGGTTCCATCAAAGCAGCCACGGCTGGATCGACAGATTTGCTGACAGGGATCACATTGCCTTGTTGAACTGAGTTAGAGGAAATGCGAACATATTCTGCAAAACCGCCATCTGAGGTCACACCTATGGCGTCATAGTTGGCGCACAAATTGTTGTTGCCGGTGATGCATTGCAGGCAGTGCCCGCAGCCGGTGTTGGGGGCGCAAAACACACGCTGGCCGACTGAATAGTTATTAACTTCCACGCCTACTTCCGCTATCGTCCCAACCACTTCATGCCCTGGAATGCGAACCGTTCCAGGAGTATACATACGATGATTTCCATGAAAAATCCGCAAATCGGTTCCACAAATACTGGCGCTGATAACCTTGACGAGCAATTCTCCTTTGCCAATTGATGGAACCGGTACATTTTCTACGCGCAGGTCGTTTGGACCATGATAAACAGCTGCTAACATTTTTCCTCCGTCACCTTGAACTTCATTTACCAATAATTTCTTTCAGGTAAACTGGACGTTGTTCCAAGAAGGATTTAGTTCCTGCTAAAACACCCGCGACTGCCCACCTGCCATCAATTCCTCCGGCACGTGGAGGGGTTTCGTTTTGGATACTGGTAACAAAATGTTCTAATTCATTGATATATGCCCATTCGAATCGTTCAGGCCAGGTCCGAAAAATTGGTGTGATCAATCCCTGGTCACGGTTTGTGCATACCACAACCGCTTGACCCTTAAGCTCGCCGATTTGCATGATTCCTTTGTCGCCGATGATCTCGACGCGCGCGTCGTAGCCATAACCGCAGGGACACACCCCTGAGATCAGTCCTAAACCGCCACTCTCGAATTTAATATTAACGAGGACATTATCATAGAAATTTGGGGTGTCTACATTATTGGCAGCCCCTTTAAAGTTAGCAACCTCCGTATACACCCGTTCATGGTTTGATCCCATCAACCACCGCGTGGTATCCCAATCATGACTGTTGACTTCAGCTAACATGCCGTTTGAGGTACGCAAATCACGTGCCCAGGGCGGCGGCAAGCCAGGACCATGTGTGTTCGATTTGATCATCATCGGTTGGCCGATTTCACCCGCTTCGATGCGCTGAAAAGCAGCGACAAACTCGGGATCAAAACGCCGCATAAAGCCCAACTGCAAAATGACCGAGTTTATATTAACGACATTATTGATTTCATCGCATTCCTGTAAATTTAGCGCCATTGGCTTTTCCAGGAAAACGTGCTTTTTATTTTCGGCGGCTAAAGCTGTCAGGGACAAGTGTGTGGGGGTAGGAGTAGTAATGACTACAGCTTCAAAATCTGTTTTTTCAAGCGCTGTCTCAAGGGTATCGAACTGGTTGTCGATCCCAAAATCAAGTGCAGTTTCTTCACGCACCTGCGTTATCGGGTCAACGAGTGCAACGATCTTCCCGCCAGCGATATGCCGGGTGATCGCGCGGGAATGGTTTTTGCCCACTCGTCCAGCGCCTATCATACAAATTCGAATTGGTTTTTTCATCAAGAACTCTTCAACAATTAAATAATTAATTCTGGCAATAACAGGGTTAACAAGTATAAAATTGGTCCAGCGTTCGTTCTAACATGATGTATTTTTCTATCAGAGGTTTATATATCTCATGATTACCTTTTGACGGGTAGGTGGGTTTTCCATTCAGGAGGGCAGTATGCTCAGCGTGGGCTGCCAGATCGTTGATCACCCCAGCTGCCTTTCCTGCAATCATGGCAGCTCCCCAGGCGCCAAACTCGTTTCCTTTCAACCTTTGATAGGGGACGTTGAGAATATCAGCCTTGATCTGATTCCATACTCCGCTTCGCGCCCCACCTCCGACCACACGAGCTTCCACCAGCTCTAATTCTGGTAATAACTCCTTAAGGATTTTTAAATAATACGCGTACTCATACGCGACGCTTTCTAAAATGGCTCGCGCAAAATGAGCCTGCGTATGAGACCATGATACACCCACCCACGCGCCCCGCATTTCCGGTCTGGAAGGGCAGATGCGACCCCCAAGGTGGGGTGAAAAAAATAACCCTTCGGAGCCTGGTGTGATGGTTTCAACCAACGAAATCATTTGTGGATATAGATCCTCAGAAAGGGGAAGAGCCTTTCCGTGGGAAGTGTTAAAAAATTGATCGCGAAACCAACGCAGCGCGATACCCCCTCCACCAATATAGGCAAGCGGATTCCATAACCCGGGGATGACTGAGCGCATAGTAATTAGGGCGCGATTTTTAATGTCTGCCACAAATTTTCCCGTACAGCCCGCGAGTACTGCAGCGGTGCCGGCTACATCAAAGAGCATTCCGGGGCGCACGATGCCTGCGCCAAGTGCGTTTGCTGCGGTATCTCCTGCTCCTGCTGCGATGAGCGTGCCGGGAGCCAGACCAAACTCTTTTGCGGAATGCTCTGACACATTCCCAATGATGTCACAAGGATCCACTATTTTTGGGAGTTTACCCATATCCAAGCCAAAGCGTTCGCAAAGTTCATTGGACCAAATTGTCTTTTGAGCGTCAGAAAACCCTGAAAAATGGATATATGTGTGATCGATAAAAGCCTGTTCCGCTTTTAAACCCGCAATTTTGCCTGCCACATACGTTCCGGGCATCACAAATTTTGCTGTTCGCCAGTAAATATCAGGTTGTTCATTCTTCCACCAGAGCATCTTTGGACCATGATCACAAGTGGGAGGGCAGCCGGTGAGCTGGGTGATGCGATCACCGGCTTCTTTATCCATCCACTCAATAAATGGTTGACACCGCATATCCAACCAGGAGTCAAATCTGGTGACGGGATTAAAATCTTCGTCGATCAGTCCAACGCCTGCCATTTGCGAATCAAATGCAATCGCGGCAATCGCTTTCGGTTCAACACCGCTGGATTCAATGCACTTTTGCACGGTCTGGGCTGCTGAGGCGTAGAAATCCTCATTTTCCTGCTCCACGACGCCCGGCTTAGGGTAAAAGAGTGGGACTTCAATTGAAGCATCTGAAATGAGTTTTCCGTCAATCTGATAGAGCGCAGCCTTGGTACCGCTTGTTCCAAGGTCAACGCCGATCAGGTATCTCTTTTGCATTGTTATCTCCAATACGCGCTATTTCAAAAAACAGAATACCATTCGGAATTTGATTATTTAGAAACGTCGTCCTTTGAAATCTTTGGCACATCTGAAAAGTTCTGTCCAAGCTCCACGGTTTTTGTGGCAGATTCCCGCGATCTAAGCAACTCGACTTCAAAGCGTGACCGGTCTCCGCGATGCAGTGCGTGATAATACTCAATGGGCTGTCCATTCTCTGAAAAACTAATGCTATCGAGCATCACTAAGGGGGCTCCACGTTCAATGCCGAGAAGCGCGGCTTCAGACTCATTTGCGAGAACAGCCTCAATGTAACGGCGGCCTTTTGCAA
>Ga0315288_10012914_pt1 | contig 10479 bp, 8 predicted proteins | sample YL17G11_20_MG_FD_203454 | JGI IMG/M metagenome (GOLD analysis project Ga0315288, IMG submission 203454) | Sediment microbial communities from Yellowstone Lake, YNP, Wyoming, USA - YL17G11_20 | ecosystem: Environmental > Aquatic > Freshwater > Lake > Sediment | place: USA: Wyoming | collected...
GGATTTACCCTGTTAAGGATGCAAGCCGAACGTTCGGTCAAGAAAACTCTCCTTGCATTCAATGGACTCAAACTTTGTATGAGATATATACTCTTCAGCAGACGATTATGCGTACGTGGATGAACAAACCCGTTTGAAGGGCGTTTTTATTAAAGAGTCTTATCTGTAACCCAGAATCTGTGCTAATTTTGAATTGGGAGCAGGGTGTGATTGTTGAGCAAACTGCACTCTTTTTTGTGGTGGTTCTTCATAGTCCTCCTCCTCCTCTTCTTCCTGTTCCTGTGCATTCTCAGTGTGCCGCTCATCGTAATAGGCTGTTTGAGGATACGCGGCGTGAGTCGGTTCTCTGTACTTTTCCACGTACTTTTGAACGTACTTTTTGATCTTCTTTTTCATGATCCATTTCTGCATTTCATCCATCATCGGTCCTCCACTGACTGTGGGTGGGGCGTAGTAAGGAGAACCATAGGTGGTTGGCGCCGCAGGAGTCGCTGGTGAGGGTAAAGGATACTTTCTAGGCCGTCCTGGTCCTCGTTTGATTGGAAGAGAACTCGTTTCTCCTGCGTTAGAAGCATTTGGCGCAGTTGAATGAGAACTAATCGATTGCACTGGTGAGGTGGGGGGAGTGTTATTTTCAGACATAAATTGGGAGTATAAAAATAAGCGTGGAAAAAAGCATTACTCTTTTCTACTTTTTCTTTTTTTTTGGTTTACTATTTTGTGACCCCTCATTAATTGGTTCTTCTTGAATGGATGGAAGTGGTGGACGTATTCGCCTAGGTCTTTGAAATAAATTCTCCGCGCGATGAAGGCTACTAGTACGTGGAGTTCCAGGAACAAATTGATGTAAATAAGCTCGCCCTTCAAACAAGGCTTGTTCGTCGGCGTTCATTCTACGACGTGGAGCAACAGGAACAGCTCTCAATCCCTGATTCGGTTCTGACGCATCAACATTACCGTATTGATTGATTATGCGGCGTCGTGAGGGTAATGGACCTGGACCTGTGAACGCTTGACCTTCACGGATGGTTCTTTCATCCACTCGCTGTCTTATTCTTGGTCTTTTATCCAACTCTGCTAGGAACTCTTCGGCTGTCAAAGGACCTCGCATAGACCTCTCTTCCGCAATTCTTCTAATTTGCCGATCCATACTTGTGGCAGGTACTAAGCTATTACTTGCTGTTGGAGGTGCGTTTGATGCGGCAGGTTCAGATCGAGGTGTTATATAAGAGGGTGAAGAACCCATCACGCTAGCAACATCGATGGTCCGACTACGCCCAAAGAGACTCTGAGTGGCGCTAGATACACCTGTAGACGTTCCCCTTGTAACACCCACACTCCGGCGAGAAGTATTTCCTTCAAACCCACCGGTAACGTAAGGAGACGTCTGGCTGCTGGTGGTTGCTTGAGATGGTGGCATACCTGTCGACTTCGATCGTGTTTGAGGGCCGTTTGTATTTACACCTTTGTCTTTTCTGAATTTAGGAGTCTGTGTAGATCCTGTACTGGTTCTGGGACCTTGAGTGCCTACACCAATGTCTTGCGTAAACGAAGGGGGCATCCCGGTGGACTGGTCAAGCATTGTTCGATTCATAGTTTGTGTAGATCCTGTACTGGTTCTGCGGCCTTGAGTGCCTACACCAATGTCTTGCGTAAACGAAGGGGGCATGCCTGTAGATTGGTCAAGCATTGTTCGATTCATAGTTTGTGTAGATCCTGTACTGGTTCTGCGGCCTTGAGTGCCTACACCAATGTCTTGCGTAAACAAAGGGGGCATGCCTGTAGATTGGTCAATAGTTGTTCTATTCATAGTTTGTGTTGATCCTGAAGACGATGCCCCCCCTATGCCTAAACTCCGATTGAGACGTCGTCGATTATTGAGACGTCGTTGAGCTCGTGACGTGCCTGGTCCACCTCCAGGGCGTCTAGGTAGTGGAGGCGGCATAGCAGCAGTCACACCCCGGTTTTTATAAACCCTGACAGCTTTCACACCCGCAGCTGTTCCAAGGACTAATCCGCCTATTTCACCAGCTACTTCTACTGTTCCTTCTAATAGTGTTTTCTGACGTTCTTTGACCTTACTACTTTGTCTCATCTTGGATGCCGATTCTAAAGTCCGTCTTTTCAATTCTTCAGAACCTAGCACTGCACCCGCCGCTTTTTGATACACGGCTTGAGCTGCAACAGCGCCCGCTGCGCCACCTACTGGGCCTCCCAGCAATCCTCCTGCTGCTCCACCAGCGGCAGTGACCGCAAGTCCAGCTCCTGCTTTTGTCGCTGCTTGGGCTAATTCCCATGTATTACCCACCAAACTTTCGCCAAACCAATTAAGAGACCCCATTATTTTTCCGCCAATAGTGTCATGTTTACAACGTTGACCAGTGAACTGGGTCATGTCTCCAACACTGCGTTCGCCACAGGTCGCATCGATTTCACGGGTGTAATTGGTGTCCATAGAACTTCCTATATCGCCTTTCACTCTCAAATTGACGACATTATCGCATTCAGGACCTTGACATGCACCAAGTCCCGCTAATTGATTGAACGTCACTCCATACAAATTTTGAGATAAGCTGGGATCTTCTTTCAAAAGTTCACGTACAGCAGAACCAGCTAATGCTCCCCCTGCAGCATGACCAGTCACTATAATGCGTCCTTTTTTGCCTTCTTGTTTGAAATGTTGCGCGATTTCTTTAATTTTCAGTTTGTCTTTTGCTGTTCGACCGGCGTTCTGATCAAGTAAAGGACGTCCTGTCAATGTCACAATGACATTATTTCCATCGGTGAATACAGACGTTTGTTCATTGCTGCTTTGTGGTACAAATTGGTACCCGGCATCCACGATCCGTCCATTTTTTCCTCGATCAGCTAGAGGACGGTACCCTTCTTCCGCAATCACAGCCGATAAATATTCCGCGTCGCTAAGTTGCTTATTTTCAGAAACCAATTTGCCATTGAAAGGAACATCGGCATTATTCAAATCTCCCTCACCTCCTGTTTCAGGTAGTTCTTCTGGTAGATCTTCTGGTTGTTTCTCACCGTCCGTAGGAGGTGGTTCGGTAGCTCCTTGCGGATTTTTCTCCGGAATCAGTTCTCCCATTTCCCAATCCGTGATGCGTGGTAATGCTCCAGAGCGTGGAGTAAATTTCAATTGGGACATGTCAGCATTCAAGTTCATCCCTGCATTCCTGATAGGAAGAGTGAAAGGGGCGCTCGAGCTTAACAGTGTTCCCTTACTAAGATACAGAAGATCTTTTTGAGTGCGAATAGGATTTTTGTATGCAAATTTATTGCTTTTCTTGGTTTCACCAGTTAAAGGGCGGGTTATTTTGATTCCGCTTCCCCTATACTGGGTAGAAGGAGACCGATCGCTTGGTAGGTAGACGTCGCCCATACTATTGATGTGTTACATAAGAAAATTAGTACTTCATAATAGTGCGATGAGATCGTTGTCAAAGAGAGTGGAGTGGGTCGTGCAATGATAACACTGCTTTTTACGTGTAAAATGAAGCGTAATAATGCGTTGATAGAGAGGTGTTTCAGAAAACAGGTTCAATAAAAACAGATAATAGTGGTGTCTTTTGATATCATCAAGCAATGTGGGAAGGTAGTAGCTAGGATGCACATGAAACAAGTAGAGAACCAGTTGGACAATCAAATAGTATGAAAAGAAGTTTTTCCTTTTTCCAAGATCACGTTTCTGTCTGGTCAGGTTCTTGAACGCGTATTCCAATTGCACGAACAGTTGACACATCAGCTGTCGGTCGTCGTATGTAATGTCCAGATAGTTTTGAGTAGCGTAGGAGATAAGATGGTGGATATGTTCGTTGAAATGAGAGTATCCCTCGTCTTTCAATAACAACTTCACTTGATTGTACAAGAATGGGGGAGTCATGTCTTTAGGCAACAGTGTAAACCATTCTTTGACAAGGGCGTACAATGTCTGAGGAATCGTTACGAATTGACAAAATTGAAGACGGTTGAGATGTTCTCGAAAGTGGCTAATGCGTTTGTACGGGCTGTATCGCAACATCGTCCAATTGGAAATACGGTCCATCCCTTTCTCGTACATCGAAGTGGGCTGGTACCATTCATCCGGGTACTTGACACGGTAGACGTAATTCTTTGGGTAAATCACCGTTTGCTGTGCTTCGAACGTCCATTTTCTTTTCTCCGCTGAATAATCGGTATCCGGATAGAAACCGTAAGTCTCATAGAAACATTCCATGTACGGATCCATGAACGATGGTTCCATCGCTTTCTCTTTCTGAGAAGAAAAGGGAGATGCGCTGTCTTTTATAGATAATTTTATTTAGAACATCATTCCATAGCAAGGTAAATAGTCCCAACAACAGTATTTCATCACATCTTGGTAGTTGACAAGCCATCCTTTCAAGTTGTAGACATCGAGTGTAGCTGGAGCAGGAAATGCAAACGGGGCCACAATCTTATTGCTGGCAATACCAAGACGAACAAGAAATCCAATCGCGTAGAGAATGAGCAAACAGTGAGGGCCACCCGCTTTGTTAACTTTGAGTATAACAACATCCAACATCTCTTGGTAGTGTAACCACCGGTTCGGCGATGAATCGATGTGATTCCAATCGACATCACACAAAATACCCACATTGTAACCCCGTGATTTGTACACTTTTCCCCATTCCTCAAACCAGCCTGCAATGAACGAAGAGGAAGTGGACGACACCCAACTACTTAATGACAATCGAAATAAAAGACCTTTGACGCATTCCCCGTATAACTGCAAGTACGATTCAATCACCTCATTCGACATGGAATCCAGGATCAGCCAACAACTAAAACCGGCTTTCGTACGGTAATGCTGCAGATGGAATGCAGACACCATCACCTCGGTCCCTACCACGGGACACACCATGACTTTTTCCTCCTCCCAATGGTAGGCAAAAGAGAAATGAGTAAACCGGTCAGTAGGAAACATCGTTTTTCAATGTCCCTTTCTTCTCCTTTTTATAAGATTGGTAGACCCGTTGTGAGTCATGCGTTCGTTGCATTCTGTGGTACACCGACCAATGGTATATAAAGACCCTTTCCCTACTCCCATCGCTCATGGTTTTGTTACCAGACGGCATAAAATTTGCTTGTTTTCCACCCCCATCCTTTATTCATCCTTCCTCTATTATGTCACATAGTATAGGGACTCAAACTAGCCCCACCATATCGTTGGCTTCGGGTCTGGTAATGTCACCAGACGGGAAGAATAGTTTTTCAAAGTCTTCCGAGAACGAGGGTCGGCGGGATGGAGTATTTTCCTTTTTTGCGTGTAAAAGTTGTAGTGATTGTCTACCATTTTGGAAAGAGAAGAAGGGATCTTTTCAAGAGCACAAGGATAATCTTCCCCAGGCGTCAACTTCACTTTCGAAATTACTTCCTCAAGCATATAGAACAGACTATACTCTGAAATCTTATGCCCCTCAGGAAACTTCTCCTTCAACAACTGCGACGGAGTCCCATACTTCCATTTGTTCACTTTCTCCCCAATATCCTCTTTCGCAGCTTTCAATGGCTCAGACGATATCGCTGTCCAGTGAACAGGGCGAACAATACCAAGTTTCGTATACTGCTGAAGAATCTCCCTTTCGTACGGTGCAAGATCTAATGCCAAACGCGCTTCAACTACCCCAAGAAAGAGAGCACCGATGTCGTAGGTACACCTCTTCCACTCGGGGTAGATTCGATGTATCACCTGTCCGTCCTTCATTTCAAGCTCGTCTGAGGCAAGCCAAGTCAGAGTAGCGTCAATGTCTTTCGCATCAATAGGTCTTATATTTCTCGATATTTCTTCGTTTGACAGATTCCGGAGAATGTCCAAGAAATAAAAGTCGTCATCCCGTATTCTTTGACACGTGATCCACCACCATACTTGGTCAAAGTACAAACCATTGTCGTCCAACGAGGTTAAAACAAAGTGTTCTCCATACTTGATTTCCATGAATCGGTTCATCCGCCGTGAACATGAATGGCATCGGTACGCAATCTTGACGTTCGCTTTATTCGGTATATCTTCCATACTCCATTTCGATGTACAGTCGTCTCTTTTTATAACAAATGGCAAAACATCTTTTTCCCATGACCGGATGGTTTTGTTTGTTTGGCCAGCCTATGGGAGGTAACTATTGAAAATAGCTTCGTCCTCTTCTATAATCGTCACAATCACATTGGCCGACACATTAGTCCCACCAGCGCGTTTGGCAACCACTGTCCACTCAGCACCAGGCATACGCCAGCCTCCGATCAATGACCGTCGTGGTTGAATGGTTTGAGTAGCAATATCCTCTATTTGTAAAGACCATGGGACGTTAGGTGACTCACGACCGTATGTCCGATAGACGACTGGTCTTGATGCATCAGCCACGTATTTTAATTCGTAGAGCAAAGCACGGGATCCAAGAGGTACTGTATATGTAGGCGTCACAATGACTCCATCGTCAATACGGTTGACCATATAATTCGTAGCAAACCCTGTCGCCGTCGAAAACGCCCCTTTCCCTACATAAATGACGCCCCGGTTTGCACCTATCGTAGTCAAATAATTGTATGTAGAACCCCCGGCTAAAGGGAACCCAATAACAAAACGGTATATGGGCGACGTGGTCAGATTGACTGGAGTAATTCCATTCAACACAACCACTTCCGCCGTTAAACTGTAATCGATTTTCATGAATATCATTATGTAAACGGAAACCCCTGTTCCACCGGAACTGTCATTCGCGCTACTGCTAGCCATTTGATTCCCTGTACTTCCAGCTGCTGCAGGGTACGGTAAAAATCCAGACGGGATGTTGGTAATGGACATGAAATTTGTGCCAATATCGTCTGAATACCCTGCACACGCCCCCGTTCTTCGACTTCCTATTTTCCCCGTAATGTAATCGTCCTCCCAATTATTGATGACTTTGACGTTGATGGCATTGGTCGAGGCGGGGATAAGAGCGTTAGGTTGACTCGTATCTCCCATAGTCATGCTTCCATTCCCCGCTTCAGAGCGACGGTAAAACAATGCTATTTGAAGTGTACCGCCATTCGGCCACGTACTATCGCTCGTCCATCGTAACCGTCCTAATTGACCCATCAAAGGAAACACAGCAAACCCGGAGGTGCTGGGTGTTATAGGGATGAGACAAGGGTACGTCTTTCCGCCATCCAAAGATATTTCGTATTGCAATATGCTCAATTTACCTGCCCTCGCTACACGAATTTCACCATTGTCCCAACCAGAAATCCGGTCTGGATCACCTACATTTGTCTCAGAGGCTTTTACAGTGTTGGAGAAGGAATTGTTATCGCTTAACCATACATTCTTTGTATAAAACGTACTACCCCTGTTTTGCGTTTGTAGAACATCGATTTCAGGGATAGAAGGAAACACGTTCGGTGGCCGCTCGTCAGCTTCTACTATCTTCCCTTGTCCGTAATAGCGAGGCATCTTTTTCTGCGATTACTGTTAGTTTAAACTAGAGATAAAAATGAGCGCCAATAGTACCATCCTCAGTCTTATTCCCAACAGTGCTATGGAACAACAGCGACGAAGAGGGATAGCAAGTCCTATTTTCGTTGGCGATTTTATGAAATCTGATTCCGGAGACATTCGTCCTGAACGTGTCACGCGTCCTGTACCCCTCAACAGACCCAATGCCAACTTGGTGGAGGAACCGTACCGAGGATGGGACATGACGGGTCTAAATACATACCCCATCCCCCGTCATGACCAACAACAGCTCGCATTGTTTTCAAAGTATATTCTTCGGGATCCGAATGCTAAACCTGACAATAATCTTGTTGGTCGGGCACAAGAGAATATCATGAAACGACATCCCAATTACCGCGCCCCGCCCATCAACATCAAACAACAGTACCGTGGAGCGTTAGGCGGTAAAACCAATATGAATCCTAAAGCCACAGGGAACAATGGTCTACCCGATCCTTATGTCCGACAATAATTTCTTCCTATTACTAGCAACAACCATGTGTGTAGGAAACGGTGCCGTACATCTAGATACGCTTTTTGAACCTGTCACGGTTTCTACTTCCTCTCAAGAACTCAATTTCGAGTATCATGAAGCATTACCCGTCAACATTAAAACAGTAGGACGTCCGGGCAATGTACTGCGATTCAAGTTTCCGAGAGAAGGGTTACTTATTCCCAATTCATTGTCGTTCTTCTTCACGTTGATGATTGATCACACAAATGCAGGTGGCCGGGTACTATACACCGTTTCAGATATACGTAACGTTTTCAGCAGAGCCGTCTTATCGTATGGGCGTACGACTATTTTAGAAGACGTTCAGGAATACGGTGTGTTGTGTCGCGTATCTGAAATGTATCAAAAGAATGCTGTTAGGACGTTTACTACAGAAGGATATATGTCGGGTACGCAATGTCAGCTAGTTAGCACGACAACAGAACAAACATCGTTATACCAAAGGGGGACATTACGTGGTTATTACCATAACATTAGCGCTGTCAACAGCACGACTGCTGGACAAGTCCCAAAACGGTACAAAACAGAAGTGAATTTGGGATTGTTCAAACAAAACAAACCTATTCCGCTCATGTTCATGAACGAAGAACTGATGTTGGAGTTGACATTGGCAAGCGCGGCAAATAGGTTCGCTTTTTCCAATGCTGCTGCATATAACTTTGGAGACTCTATTGCTGGTTTTCAAGTCGGACGACCCACATTACGGTTCCGGGTATACTACCCTACCCTACAACTCAAAAATCAGATATTCAATCAAATGTCCACCAATAATTACATTTTACAATGGCAAAGTTTTCAGTACCAACGTTTTCCTCTCCCCATCACTCAAACTCAGCACCGACTCACTGTGAATTGCTCGGCAAAGCGTTTGAAATACGCCATAGCCGTCATCCGCAATGACAATGATCTTTTGGATATTGGACAAGACGCTACTTATATTTACGCTTCTTTAGATCCCAATGTGTATAGCATAATAGACAGTACAACTGGATATGACCAGTCACGTAAAACAATGTTGAAACAGTACCAATGGTTTTATAACAACACCGCTATTCCTCGCACCCCGGTTCAAGTGTCTGGAGGAGAAAAGGTCTACACGGCGACCCATACCGGTACAGCTGCTTTCAACACATTTGCCGTAGACCCTTATTCTACTACATCGGGAGCCGAAGCTTATTACTACCTTAGAGAGACATTGGGCTTAACTGACGACCAGTTTGGACCACCCACAGGGGACGTGACTTTTTTGTGTCATGACAGTTTCAACAATTCACCTGCACAACCGCCCATCTCATCGAAAATTAGTGAAGGTTTAACTACGAATGGTATTAGAACAGCACCCTGCGGATTCATTATTGCGGGCAAGTTCGGCGACAAAATAGCATTACCAGGAGGTATTGTAGAAGAGACCTCTTTAGACTGTTCGACTCCGAACGCTAAATTGCAACTCCAATTGGAATTTAATGCTGCTTCTGGGGTCGGTTCACCTTTCTGGGGAAGAAATCCAACGTTAGATAATCAAACTCCCGCTAAGCCAATTCCTGGTACAGGAGTGTTTCCAAGCATGCAATTGGATGTATGGGTGTGTTATGATGTTTTGGCTGAAATCAACCACAAAGGTGAAGTCACTATCAATCAATAAACACGGTTAGTTTTTTCTCACTTTGATAAGTACCCCTACTGTTAGTACATTCACATTTACAATGGCAGCTTCTACTTTTTTGTTTCATCCTTTGATGAACGAGGTCGTTCCTTATAACGCCTCCTACCAGTTTCCCTCTCAAGCCACTCGTTCTACTAAAAGAACAGTCAAAGTCACACCAAAAAACAATGCTTCTTCGTACCTCAGTGGAAGCACCATCCGGTTCGAGTTCCCGGCAAGCGGTTATCTAAATCCTTCAAACACCTACCTCTCCTTCAATTGCCGTGCTAAAATTAACAGCGGCGCATTCCTGGCGGGGACGACAGGTGTGCAATTTGGAGGTTTGGAGTTCCAACAAAATATCGCCTCCATCTTCAGACGTGTCCGTGTTTTGTACGGAAGTTTGGTGTTAGAAGACATTCAAGATTACAATATCTTGCAACGTCTTTTCACTGACTGCCTTTCAAAATCCGGAGGATCGTACTCTGATACAGGCATGTTTCAAGGGATCGGTCGTTCCAATCGTATTGGAGCATCAACGAATACAGGGTACCATCTAAGAGATACTTTGACTCAAGACAGACACAATTATCATTCATTGGAAACAGGTGCAACACCAACTGAAGTAGGGACATGTGTGCGACGGTATAGCATACCTATCAACACCGGTGTCTTTCAACAAAAACGTTTGCTTCCTCTCAAATTCATGAGCAGTCAATTGCAAATAGAGTTTGAGCTTGCCGACGCTGTCGATTCACAAATTTGGGTCATTGGTACAGGTGGTACCCCAACCATTCCAACCGCTGCACAGACCGAAGT
>Ga0315288_10012915_pt1 | contig 10479 bp, 16 predicted proteins | sample YL17G11_20_MG_FD_203454 | JGI IMG/M metagenome (GOLD analysis project Ga0315288, IMG submission 203454) | Sediment microbial communities from Yellowstone Lake, YNP, Wyoming, USA - YL17G11_20 | ecosystem: Environmental > Aquatic > Freshwater > Lake > Sediment | place: USA: Wyoming | collected...
CGCGAGCGAGATCTCCGTGATCTCAATCGGATACCGCGAACCGTTCATGAAGGCCTCGCGCGTGTCGAAGAGCACCGTCTGCTCCTCGGCGGTCGCGGCGATCCGCTTCACGTCCCAGAACGCACGCGGCTCGAAGATCAGCCCCGTGTGGTATTGCGTCGTCATTCCGAAGGCTCCCCGGTCTGCGGCTGCGACTGCGCGAGCCGCGCCTGTTCAATCCACTGGTCCGCGGTGTACACCTTCGGGCGCGTCCAAGCGAGGTAGAACGCCGCCACCGAGCAGCCGAGGCCGACGACGAGCAATGGCAGTTTGACCGCTGGGTTGCGTTGAAAGAATCCCCGGTAGAGCAGCGGCGAACCCGCGCCCGCCAAGGCGCCGATCAAGGCACCGCGACCCTGCCCCGAGGTGCCGTAACCGATGGCCGCACCCGCGCCCGCGGGAAGCATCGCCTCGACGAAGTGAATCGCCAGCGACCCGGCCTTCTTCTTCGCGTACCGCCGAGGCTTGGCGTAGCTGCGCTTGTCCATCGGAGACTCCTGAAACGCCGACGCCCCTCAAGGCTCCCCGTGTTGGACACGCGGTGCCCGAGGGGCGCGGCTGTTGGCCCAGAAGGGCGAGGTGGATCAGGCCACCGGGCGGCGCTTCAGACCGTCCCAGTACCAGCGGAGGCGAACCTGCTGGTCGAGGCCCAAGATGGTGCCGATAGGCGACGACACCTTCATGAAGCTGACCTGCTGCGACTCGATGTAGATCGGAAGCTCCAGACGGCGCTGGTTGCGCGCGTCGATGCCGCCGCCCGTGCCCTGCGAGAAGCCCACGTCAGCGCCGACCAGACCCGTCGAGGCGTAGCTCTTCGTGCCCGCGCTCTGCCCGATGAAGCTGAAGGGCGAACGAAGCTGCGGCTTCTGCTGCTGCGCTCCCACGATGATCTCGATCAGGAGATCACGCTGGAGGCGCTTGAGGTTCTCCGCGGTGAGAACCGGAGCCGGGGCGTTGAGGAACGGGTCTTCACCCGGATTCACAGACTCCGTGAGCGAGAAGGCCTCATAGGTCACGGCGTAGAGGATGAAGGCCTCATCGTAGTTCAGACCGCCGCGCTTCACCATGTTGGTGTCGCGCGCGTCCGCCAGACGAGTGCTGCCCGTCACGTTCGTGGTGCTGGGCACCCGCATGCCCTGCACATACGAGAACGCGCGAAGGTTGGTCGAGTCGCCGTTACCGCCCGTCGACCCGATCTGGATCGTTGAAAACAAGGGGTAGTGCAGCCACTCGTCGATGACGACTTCCGTCCCATCGGGGAGTTGAACCTTATTGATAGCCATGTCGGTGTTCTCCGTGGGATCAGGCGACGGGGCGCTTACGGTAGCCGTCGAGGAAGGTGCGCAGGCGGATGCGACCCGTCTGACCGAGCGAGAGGTCTTCGACCTCGCCCTTCGGCGCGAGGAAGTCGATCACGAGCGCCTCGCCACCGTCGACATAGAGCGGCGACGCGAAGACGCGCTTTCCGCCCACGTCGGTCGAGCCGTTGTTGCCCGTGACGAAGCCCTGCAAGTTGGGGCTCGGACCGATGGCCGTCTGCGCCTGCGAGTACGTCGGGGTGACGCCCGTCGAGGCCGGGAACCACGCAAGCGGCGCGCGGGTGTACTCCTTGACGCTCGCGATCTTCATCACGAGCACGAGGTCACGCTGGAGCCGCAGCATGTTGAGCACGGAGACGTGCGGGAGCGCCGGGGGATTGATCCCCTCATCAGTGCCGCCGTCGTCGATGATCGTGAAGGCCTCGACCTCCATCGCATAGACGATCAGTTCCTCATTCTCGGGAAGCTGCGCGCCCTGCCCAAGGAGGTTCGTGTCCGCGAGGTTGGACTTGCGGGGCGAGGCGAGGCCGACGTTCGAGCCGGGAACGTCGCCGCCGAGGGCGTAGGAGAACGCCTGAAGGGTCGTGTACGACCCCGGTGCGATCTCGATGGTGGAGTAGAGCGGCTCGGCGCTCGTCCAGTCTCCCGGCGTGAGCACGCGCCCATCGGGGAGGCGAACCTTGGTGACCTGTGCCATGTCTGGTGATCTCCTTCGTGCTGGGCCAGAGGCTCAGGACACCGGGCGCTTGTAGAGGCCTTCGAGCAGGATGCGGACGGTGAGCGCCGTGCGAGCCGCTGCGGCACCCGCAGAGTCAGCGAAGGTGACCGTGCTGCCCGTGGGGTTGGCGAGGACGACGCGATACTTCTCTTGACCACCGATGTGATGCGGGATGGAGAAGCTGCGCGGCGCTTCCGCCGAGGGCAGGCCGAGGTTCGCGAACGCGATGGGCGAACCCGCAGCCGCCGCCGCGATGTTGCGCTGGCCCGAGATGAACGGACCGAAGCCCGTGTTGAAGTACGAGACACCCGCCTCAGCGTAGATCTTCTGCGAGATCTCCAGACGCAGGAGCGTGAACTGGTTCAGGATCGCGAGCGTCTGCGGCTGCGGAACCGGGAGGCCGGGAGCCGCCGTCGAGAAGAGAGTCGCGTCAGCGGTGTTCGGCGACGCCGCCGCGAGAAACTCGAACGGCTCAACCTTGATGTTGTAGATCAAGATCTCTTCGGTCGAGGCCATGCCACCCGGCGTCGCCACGTTCGTGTCGCGCTCAGTCGCAATGCGACGCGTCGTGATGTTCGACGACGACGAGACGTTGTCGCTGACGTTGTAGGTGAAGCACTCGATCTCCTGATCGGTGTAACCCGAGAGGAGGTCAATCGTTGAAAACAGGGGCTTGTCAGTCCAGTCCACGATGGCGACGTTTCGGCCATCAGGGAGGCGGACTTGCGTGATCTGCGACTGGCCGAGCATTGCCATGGGCTAGACTCCAGAGCGGTGAGGGTGATCGAAGTGAGGGCGAACGGAGGCAGGGACGCGACTCACGCCGCGCCCCCACTTCGCGGGACTACGGGCGGAAGCCCGGCGTGCCGAAGGCCGACGAGTTCACCGCGCCGAGGTTGACCGTCTCGCCGCCCGTGTAGGCCGCGTAGCCGACGCCGCTCGTGGGCGACATGACGACGCCGTTCATCTCGGAAAGCTGCGCGACCGCAGCGCCGAGCGCGCCGTTCGGGCGCTGCGTGAAGTAGCTGCCGAGGCCGCTCGTGCCGTTGGTGGCAGTGTCGGGGGCAGCGGTGCCCGCGCGAGCCATCGACGTGATGTAGGCCTCGCGCGCATCACCCACGACGATCTGGTCGTGGACGAAGCTCGTGAGCGCGACGCCCGTCGCCGCAATGCCCGCCGCGAGGGGGGCCGCAGGTCCGCGGCTCATCATGTAGAGCGCGCCCGCCGAGACGAGGCCCGCGCCGAGGCCGAGCCACGGAGCGTTCTTGTAGATGAAGGCCTGCGTCGGGCCGGTCGACGGCTGCGCCCAGTAGCGCGCCGCAGCGATGGTCGCGGCGGGCACGAGGACGCCCACCGCAGTCGGCAGGACGAAGTTCATCAGACCACGCGAGGACTTCACCTTGCCGAGGCCCGAGAGGGAGATCGCGGAACCCATACCGCGGTGGTGCTTGCGAGTGCTGCGACGACGACGCTTTGCCATGTTGTTGCTCCTATACCAGTTCCCAGCGAGAATGTCCGCGGGGAGGATTCCCGGCGGCTTGAACAGTGTTCCAGAACTTCAGCGACTCCGACGACGGCGAACGCCGCTCACGCCCGCGCTCGCTGATCGGGAGACACACGCGCGGATCATGCCCTCTGCCTCGACGATCATGCGAGAAGCGTTCGTGGAGCGCGATGGTCCGGTCCACTCCTCTTCGCGCAGGGCTTCCGCGGCGTTGCGGATAACATGCAGAGCCTCATTCGTGCGCCCCGCGCACGACTTCATCTCTTTCGCCGCCTTCAGGGACAACGCAGCCTCATCCATCAGTGCGGCATACGCCTGCCGATGCTCCGCAGGCGATCCGGCGATGTTGCCCATGCCGTAGCGGCGCGACTGCGCGCGAGAGCCTTCGAGCACGACCGTGCCGAGCGACCCCCTGAAGCTGCCCGCTCGGCGGGTAGGGCCGCGGAGCTTGGACACCTTCCCGATCATCATCACCTTCGGCATATCACACAGCCTTTCGTTTCGAGATCGCGAGCCACGCGAACGCAACGCCGAGGCCCACGGTGACTGAGCCGACGCTCCAGAAGAACATGCGAAGACGCTGCGCCGCCTCATCCGCGAGAATGGTCGCGCGAAGCTCTTCACTGATGCGGCGAATAGCCGCCGCAGCATCACGGATCTTCTGCACCCTTACCTCGGGAGGATCGCTCGACGAGGCCGCAGCAGACGCTTCGTTGGTGAGATCGGTGACACGCAGGCTAAGAGTATTCGCCGCCTCCACCGCGATCCGACCCGCTGCCGAAGCCTCCCCGATAGCGTTGTCTGCCGCATAGCCCGTGACGGAAAGCTCCTCCATCGCTACGTCGACCGCAGAGGGCGTCGCACCAAAGCGCGGCCCACGGAGAGCGTAGCCCTGACGGTGAATCCGGTGCGTGTGAATCACGAGCGGCTCCTCTTGCCCTTGCGGTACACGGCCCAGCCGATCACACCCGTGAACGCGAGCACGCCGAGGCCGATGGCGAACCACGGAACATCATTCCCCCGCGTACCCTGTCGCCGCCCGAAGACGCGCTGCTCTTCGATGGTGACGGGCGTCGAGGCGCCGTTCGGTGCAGGAGGCTGCGGGCCGGGAGGGGCCACGTCGGGCGGCGGCTGCGCCGCAGGAGCCTCGGGAGCCGGGGGAGCCGTCAACGGCTCGTGCGCGGCTGCGACCGCAGCCTGCGCCTCTTGCCCTGCGGCCTGCGCGGCGTTCGGCACCGGGGAGGGAGTCGCCGCGGCAGCCATCGCAGCGTCGAGGTCACGCCGACGCTGGGTGAGCGCGAGAATCAGGCGAGCTTGCGTCGTCGCGTTCTGCCACTGCTGCACGCGGAACGTCTCCGCGTTGGCCGAAGGGGTCGCCGCCGCCAGCGGCGTCTTCAGCAGCACCTTCAGAGCGTTCGCAGTCTCAGGCCCCCAGAGCCTATCGACAGCGATCCGCTGCACCGCCGGGCTGCCCGCGCCATTGATCGCGAGGCCCGCGAGAGCGTTGTTCGCCTTCTGAAACCGCTCCACCTTTGAGCGGTCATACCCACGCCCGAAGCCGCCGACGTTGCCGAGTACGGCTTCACCCGCGGTGATCCATTCGAGCACGTCGAGGTGCAGTTGGGCGGTCATGGGGAGAGCTTTCCAGAAGAGAGAGGAGGGAGAGAGTGAACAGGTGCCCCGTCGTGGCGAAACGACGGGGCCCCGGTCAGGTCACTTCTTGCACTTGCCCTTGAACTTGACCTTGCCGTTCTTCTGCTTGCAGATTCGGACGCCAGTCTTCGTGCACTTGCAAGCACCCACGCGCATCTTCGCCTTCGCCATGTTGAGACTCCTGTCGTTGTTGTGAGATTGTCGAGGGAGAGAAGAGGGAGAGTCTCCCTCGGAGATCAGTAGCCCATCGCGTTGCGGTAGCCCGCACGCGCCGACTGGCCGGGGAAGTGCGCCATGCCGGGGATCGAAGCGTAGGCCGCGCCGAGGCCCATCGCATTGCGACCGGGCAGCGGAACCTGCGAGTAGCCCTCGTGCATGCTCTCTGCGCGCGGGTCCGTCAGCGACACCGCGCCCATGTGCCCGTAGTTGCCCATGTGGCCGTAGTTGCCCATGTGACCGTAGCCGTAGAGCCCGTTCGTCGTCGTGGGCTTCTGCATGCTCTTGACATACCAGCCGAGGCCGAAGCCCACACCCACGCCGACGAGCGTCGGAAGCATCCATCCCATCTTCTTCATCGCATGACCCCTTGGCGCGACTGCGCCCGTTGCATACCCGTACCGACGCCCGCGAAGAGCGTCAACCCTTGCGGCGCTTGCGGAAGATTGCCCAGATCGCCACGCCCGCGACGACGACGCCAGTGCCCGCAATGGCCCACGTCGTCCAGTCCGTGGGGGCGGCCTTCATTACCTCGGGAGGTGCAGGAGGTTCTGGCGTGGGAGGCGGCGGGGGCGGGGGCGGGGGAGGAGGCGGGGGAGGGGCAGGCCGCCGCGCCCCGAAGAGCCGCGTGCGGAAGTCCCCGAAGGGGATGCTGATCTGCGTTGCGCCCGTGTCGGCGTTGGCCCGCGCGTTGATCCAGTAGGAGTAGGCCGCGTCCTGTCGACGCTGGCGCGTGTCTGCGGGCTGGGCGGGAACCGCTGCCTCTGCACGCTCCGCTTCGGCCCGCTTGAACGCGGTCATCGCGCTGCGGCTGTTCGGCCCCCACTCGCCGTCCACGCCGATGGAGTAGCCGTGGTTCTTGAGCGCCTGCTGCACGTCGCGGACGGGCATCATGGTCGCGTTCTCCGCGGGCATGCTCTCCTGCTCGACCTCGCGGACGAACGACGGTGGGATGAAGCTCTCTGGATCCCCGAGGCCGCCGCGCATGCGGAGCACGCCCGCCATGTGGTGCTGATTCATCGCGAGGCGCGTCGCGCCGTTCATGCCCCAGACGGTGTAGGTGTTCGACACGTTCGTCCTCTCACTTCCGAAGCAGCAGGAAGCCGCCGCCGATCACCGCGAGTGCGCCTGCGGCGATGGCCCAGCCGGGGATGCCGCCGCTCTTCTGCTCGCCGCCGCCGCCCTCGCGACGGTCGAGGCCCGTGCCGGGGCCGGGACCACCACCGCCAGCATCGCCACCGCCGGGGCCGAGGGAGGGCGTGGCAGACTCGACGCCCGCCTTTGCTTGGTTGAAGGCTGTGTTCTCCGCGGGAGTGAACGCCGCGGGCGTGTCGAGGGTCTGAAGCTCTGCGAGCGCCGCCTGCGCCTCGGTGAGCGTCTCTGCGGCAGTCGCGCCTCGAAGGCCCGCCTGCGAGCGGTACAACGTCCAGCTTGTGATGACCTTGTCACGGAGGATCGCTGCCGCGCGCGAAGCAAGAGGCTGCGCGTTCGGCCCGCCTGCAATGGCGACGCAGATCGCGTTGCCGAAGTTGGAGATCAGACGCTTCGGATCAGTGGCGAACGGGACCATCGCCTGTGCCGCGACTGATTCAACCGAAGCCGTAGCCTTGCTGATCACCTCGCCCGCACCGGGAACGAAAGCATTGACGATGGGCGCGGCAAGATTCGCGATCTGCATCGTGGCGTTCAAGACCGCCTGCGCCGTATTCACGCTCTTGCCGAAGGTGTAGAGGTCATGGAACACGACGCCCGAAACACTGTTGCGCCCACACTCACGACCCCGTGGCCCGAAAGCCCCGCTATCACTCGTCGGGGAGATCGTCGGATACCGCGCAAGGATGCCTTCTCGAAGCGTCCGAAGGTTCGCGTTACCCTTGATCGTGTTGAGGACGTTCATCATAAACTGCGCTTGAAACTTTGCCCCAGCGTAGCCGGAAAGCGCGTCAGCCGTGTTCTTGATCTTGCGGATGACCGGATAGATCAGATCGTAGTTTGCCCGAAGCACTCCCGCGTCCTGCCAGTCAATATTGAGCGGCGGAGTCGTGCCCGTGATGCTCTTGATCTGATTGAAGGTCTGCTGCGCGAGGGCCATACCCTGCTCGGGCGTGAGGCCCGTGACGGTCACGGGGAATGACTGCCGCTTGCCCTCGACCGTGGCGATCTCGATGGTCGCGCGCCCAGCCTTCAGCGCCGTGAGGACGACGCTCTTGCCGACGATCTGCCCCTTGACGACGCTCGAATCACTGGAGGTAAACGCCACGACCTCGAACACCGTGTGCTTGCCACCAGCCGACAGGTCGAGGGTCGGGGGGGCCGCGCCGAGCATGCCGTGGAGGTGCATCGGGGGAGCGCCGTAGAGGCGTGCGCCGACGATCTGCCCACGGAGCCCCGCGCCCGTGTCTGCGTCGAGGCGACGGATCACACGGCCCACTGCGCCGCTGTACGCGCCCGCAGGGAGCGCGCCCACTGAAGACAGGCCGCGAAGGCTCCCAAGCTGCGCCGTCGTCGCGCGGGTGTTCGTCAGGCGGTCATAGGGCGCGAAGGGCCGCACCGGGGCTTTGTTCGTCGCGCGCGGCGGGTTCGACGGGAACTCGGGCGTCGTGATCGGCGGGTTCGTGAGGTAGTGCCGCAGCGGGTACGTTCCCGCATACGTCACGTCCGTGATCGGCGGCACCGTGCCGGGAGGAATGAACATCTCAGAGGGGACGGGGCTGTTGCCGAAACCGCGGAGCACCATGGGGGGCCTCAGATCGATGGTAGGACGGGGCTTGCCCGCGTAGTCGTGACGGCTCACCATGTCACCCTGCCGTGAGGCGGCGCGACTTCGGGGTGACCCGGCGGCGGCGCTTGAACACGAAGAAGCCGACCACGCTTGCAGCGAGGAGGACACCCGCGCCCGCGAAGGCGTAGTAGGTCCACGAGGGGAAGCCCGAGGTGGACGCAGGGCGCCGGGGCGGCGTCACGACAGGCGTAAGCACGGGCACGTCGCCCGAGCCGGGCTCAGGGGGAGCCGCAGGCGTCGGCGTCTGGAGGCTCTCCGCGGGCGCAGGCTCAGGCTGCGGGGCAGACGGCGCAATGCCACCCTCGCCGCCCGCAGCAGCGACCGCCGCGTCACACGAGGTTAGCTGCCGCACGCGCCCGATAAACTCCGCGACCTCGCCCGTGAAGCTGGAGAGAGCTTTGTAGACCCCGGTGTCAAGCTCGGGCGACGACCAGACCTGCTGCTCGTAGAACGCGCCGCGAGGCCCGACGAGGTCGTTGTAGACCGGGATCAGGCTCTCGTACACGTCGGGGTTGATCGCCCGCGCGTTCGCAGCGTCGTTGATCAAGCAGTTCATCGCGGCGCGCAGGCGACGCTGCTCCCGCTGGAACATCCCGATGGCTTCGTTGCGTTGCGCGTCCGTGGGCGCGAAGCCCAGCGGGCGCATGAAGGTCTGTCGACCGCGTCTCATCGTCGACCCCCGTTGCCGTGCCCGTTCGAGATAATCTCGCGCGCGCCCGACTGCGCGTACATGACCTGCGCGAGCGCCGCCTCGCGGTTGTGTGCGCGGTCAATCGCGGCTTGCTGCGTGGCGACCTGCCCCGCGACGGGCGTCTCCGCATAGGCCGCAGGCGGCCCGCTGCGTTGCTGGCGCGGGATGCCCCGCGACACGAAGTCCTGATAGGGCAGCGTGTAGTCCGTGGGGAGGCGGTTCCAGTACTGCGCCGCCTGCGTCGACTGAAGCTGCATCAGCGGGTTCACGCCCGTGATGCGCGCGACGACCGCACGCGACCCCGAGGGTCGCGCTGCATTGAGCGCGGAGTAGACGCTCGCAAGCGGGTGGCGCGGCGCAGGCCCGAGCTTGTACTGCTGGTTCACCATGCGCTGCGGCAGGTACTCCGGCATGCTCGCCGCCGCCGCCTCGCAGGACGTGCAGGCAGCTTGATACTGCTCGATGGCCTGCCCCATCAGCCCCGGCGAGCGGGGGTAAAGGTGCGACCTCTTGAGCGTCAGCGAGAGCGCCTGCACGTCTGCGGGCAGACGGTACTGTCCCGCAGGCATGTGCTGATCCCGCCCCCAACCGCTGTTGCCCCATGAGGTCATGCGTACCCCTTACCAGCCGCGCGCGGCGTTGTAACCCCCACCCCGCTTGACGCCGGAAGGTGCGGGCCGCATCTACTTCGTGACGCGGAAGCGGGCGGGGAAGCGCACCGTCGCACCCGACCCGCCGCCGCGCCGCTTCGCCTTCACCCACGCCCGAGCCTTCTCAGGAGAGATCTTCGCCGCCACCTTCGCGGGACGGCAGAGAGGATAGCCCCCCTCCCGCTTCGGGCGCCCGCACGCCGCGTACCCGCCGCCGGGGAGAGGACGTGCGAGGTCGACCCACTTCTCCGCGTACCACTTCGCGAGAGGCTTCGCCCCCTTGCGCCCGTGGAACGTGCCCCCGCTCCGCTTGTACTCCTGCACGAGCCGCCCCGAGGTGTAGGCGTTCCACCGCTCGACCTGCCCGCGCAGCCTCGTCTTGATCCGGCACCAGAGGGCAGGGTCAACGACGTGATCTGGCGCGGTGCAGGTCTTCACCGCCGACGCTTCTTCACGAGGGAGGCGTAGATCTTCAGCCGACACCCCGGCTCGACGGGGACGACCTCGCGGTAGGCGCGGATCGCGGCGAGCTTCGAGGGCGACGTGATCGTGAGGCTCCGCGTGGGCGAGGTCCGCGTCGGCCCGCGACGAAGCCGGAGAAAGCCCTTACGCTTCGCGCAGTAGCGCGTCCCGACGACGGTGAACGTCGGCATCAGCGCCCTGCGCGCTTCCCGAAGCCCTGCGCGAAGGCGACGGTGGGAGTGATCACGGGGAACATTCCCCCGAGAATGAACCAAGCGATCCCCCAGCCGACGCTGTTGTTTCGCTTGTAGCCGTGGAAGCCCGAGACGCCCGCGGAGGCCGCGGAGATCAGTCCCCAGATCAGCCGCCCCGTATTGTTGGGCGTCTCCGTGGAGCCGTTCCCGGTGTCAGGGTTCGGTGGATCCCCAAGGGAGCCGAGGTTGCT
>Ga0315288_10012919_pt1 | contig 10477 bp, 6 predicted proteins | sample YL17G11_20_MG_FD_203454 | JGI IMG/M metagenome (GOLD analysis project Ga0315288, IMG submission 203454) | Sediment microbial communities from Yellowstone Lake, YNP, Wyoming, USA - YL17G11_20 | ecosystem: Environmental > Aquatic > Freshwater > Lake > Sediment | place: USA: Wyoming | collected...
ACTTTGGGCCATCTATGACACTAATATAGTAGAATAGTAATAGTACTGCAACGGTCGATACGCGGCGGAAAGAGCTTGACTGTAGTAGTTGGTCGTTGGTATTTAGTCGTTAGAAGAGTAACAGGTTGTGCCGTTTGACGGGCACCTTTGGGATAAGCGGCAGGGACAGACACACGGCGAGAGAAAAGTTCAGAATGAATTAGGGAGCTTATGTGCGCATGCCATAGCTGGTAAGTTGGGAAGCAAAACCATGGGCCGTCCCAAAGTAAAAATAGTAAATAGTCATTCGTCAATCGTAAATCCAAAGGCCTTCACACTCATCGAGCTTTTAGTTGTGATTGCTATCGTTGCTCTGTTAATGGCAATTCTGCTACCTGCACTTCAGCGAGTCCGAAAGCAGGCCAGAGCGGTTGTCTGCCAGGCGAACCTTAAGCAGTGGGGATCGGTATTCTTCCTGTATACTGAGGATAACCAGGGACGGCTCCCTAATAACATTGGAGGTGCTTTATGGCTTCTGCGCGGTCCGTTTCTCAGCGAGGATGACCCGAACAAACCCAGCATATATCAAGACATAAACTCCAAAGGTATAGCATGCTGCCCCATGGCCGTCAGGGTTCGAGATCCCGCGACAGGATTCTCCAGGCTTGAGGGTTCGTATATGATATTGCATAAGCCCGGTTCAACATTTGAAGCATGGGAGCTTATAATCCCGCCGCCACCATTTCGCGGTAGCTATGGGTTCAACGACTGGTTATTTGACTGGAATTTTGATACTTCTAAACCCCTGACCTTACGCGGGCTCCAGACCGGCCTTGACATTTTTCAGATTAGGGATAGGGCCCGAATCCCTTTGTTCCTCGATTCAACAGTTCCCGGGATTCACTTTATGGAGCACTTCTCGCCGCCAGAGGATGAGCAAGAAGGATGGGGCTTTTTCATAAACCGGCATAACGGATACATCAACGTCCTTTTCTTAGATTGGTCAGTAATAAAGATCGGGCTCAAAGAACTGTGGACACTTAAGTGGAACCACCAATTTGATACAGCAAACGAATGGGCCAGAGCCGGTGGAGTACTGCCTGAAGACTGGCCGGAATGGATGAGAAATTTTAAAGACTATTAAAATCAGATATTGAACAGGAATGATAATGAGCCAGAAAAAGGCATTCACACTCATCGAGCTTTTAATGGTTATTTCCATTATTGTTCTCTTGATGGCGCTCTTGCTGCCTTCGCTCCAGAGGATCAGGAAGCAGGCCAAGGCAGTTGCTTGCCAATCGAATTTGCGTCAATGGGGTGTTGTCTTCTCCATGTACACGGAAGATAACGATGGCAAATTCCCTTACATATATTTTGTTGTCATGGATGCAGATGAAACGTGGCCTTACATATTTCGTCCGTATTATTCTGACAGTAACGATTTGCTTTTGTGCCCCGTGGCAACCAGGTCCGAGCTCAGACCGGACAATCCCGTGCCGGTGGAATATTATGGCCAGGTAGGCAGCAAGTCAACGTCATGGAAAATCATTTCCAGTAGCCCGGACGTGGTTTTTGAGGGTAGCTACGGCATAAACAGACAGCACGGATTTCACATAGACCGCCAAGACATACGTGGGGCCCTGAACAACGTACCTGTTATGCTTGACTGCGTGCATCACATCGCCGAGCCGTTTCCCTTTGATGACCCTCCCGAATATGATGGTGCAATTGGACCATCATTTATTGGCGGCATGAATTATTTCTGTATCAATCGTCATGACGCTACGATCAACGGGCTGTTTCTGGACTGGTCTGTGCGCAGGGTCGGACTCAAAGAGCTCTGGACACTCCAATGGGAACCCCACTTCCCTGTGGGTTTGATCGCTCACAGCCCCTGGACAAGGTCCGGCGGCGTGCAGCCTGAAGACTGGCCGGAATGGATGAAGGGATTTAAGGATTATTAAAGACAATGGAGCAGAAATGCGAAACGTCAGACATAAAGAAAAAGCGTTCACACTCATCGAGCTGTTGGTGGTGATTGCTGTGATTGCGTTGTTGCTTGCATTGCTTTTCCCGGCGCTGCGCAGCGCGAGAGAACAAGGCCACCGGGTGGTCTGTCTTAGCAATCTGAAACAACTCACTTTAGCATGGATCGCCTATGCTGAAGAGCACGATAGTAAACTCGTTTCTGGACGTGCCTTTGGTACGTATACAAGACGTTATACACTCAAAGGCTGGGTGGGCTATGACTTTATGCCTAGCTATCCACCATGGATAACGGGCCCTGACAAAGGCGCTCTGTGGCCCTGGATTCAGGATATGGATGTATATCGTTGCCGCCGGGGACGCCCCACCCATGTGGTTACGTACGCCACGGTAGTTGCTGCAAACGGCGTCGATGTTGAAGGGACATTTATGGAAGACACAGGCGGTTGGGATCTTACGACCACCGGTATACGAGTAGGACGTACAGTTCTGAAACTGACTAAAATGACGGATATCGTAAGTCCTGGTGCAGCCCAACGGGCGGTTTTTATCGATACGGGCCAACGGCCAACCAGTTCGGATTTCTATGTTTATTATCTTTATCCAAAGTGGAAATTTCACAGTCCACCCCCAGTACGCCATGGCGAGGGTACGACACTCTCAATGGCCGATGGGCACACAGAGTATTGGAGATGGAAAGGCCGCGAGACAGTTGAGATGCCTCGTGAGCTGCTTCCTACACGTGGTGAGTTCATGGAATTGCTTGAAGAATGGAAGGATTACGAGCCGCAGACTGAGGACGGGTTGTACGACCTGCAAAGTCTGCAAAAGGCTACCTGGGGCAGATTAGGGTATACGTTAGAGGGTGGGTCATAGCATAAAAAATATTTAAAAATTCAAAAAAACTGCGACTCCATTAAGGCGTTTATGGTACTAATATAATAGGAAAGCAGAAATTTCGCAGCGATCGATCATCAACATAGATAGTTTGGCCGGAGTATATGGTCGTCGGCGACGCCGTTTGACGGGCACCTTTGGGATAAGCGGCAGGGACTAATACACGGCGAGAGAAAAGTTCAGCATGAATCAAGGAGTTTATCTGCGCAAGCTATAGTCGGTACGTTGGGAAGTAAAACTATGGGCAGTCCCAAAGTAAAAATAGTAAATAGTCATTCGTCAATCGTAAATCCAAAGGCCTTCACACTCATTGAATTACTTGTTGTAATCGCTATTATAGCATTGTTAATGGCGATCCTCATTCCCGTGCTGCGCAGCGCAAGAGAGCAAGGACAGCACACAGTCTGCCTGAGCAATCTAAAGCAGCTCAACCTAGCGTGGCTCGCTTATGCCGACGAACACGATGGCTGGCTTGTAAGAGGCCTTGCCTTCAGTTTAGGCAAACGTACGACACGGTGGGGTCGTGACATCGCGGTGTATAGAGGATGGGTGGGCACAGCATTTCTCCTTTCTAAGAACCGATATGAACTGATTGAGGATCCCAACAAAGGAGCCCTGTGGCCCTGGATCCGGGATGTCGACATTTACCGTTGTCCTCGGGGCCGGGTAGGCCACCCACTTACGTACACTATAGTCACCTCTGCAAACGCCGACATCGGTGTGGAAGGGACATACGTACCGAATACCGGAGGCAGACAAGTTTTAGGACTCGGCAAACGTGTCGGCTCTACAGTGCTACTACTGACCAATTTGACGGATATCGTCAGTCCGGGCGCAGGCCAGCGTGCAGTCTTCATCGATACCGGCCAGATAGACACGTTTTTCATTACCCAATATCTCTATCCCAAGTGGCAGTATAATCTCGCGCCGAAGCACCATCGCGACGGAGCAACACTCTCGATGGCTGATGGTCACGCCGAGTACTGGAAATGGAAAGGTAGTGAGACCTTGAACCTGCCTCGCAAAGTGATGTCCTGGCGCAATTTGACTTTTGAAAGTCTGGCTGGGCCGAGCGATCTGGGGTATGAGCCACAGACCGAAGACGGATTGTATGACCTGCAGAGGCTGCAAAAGGCAATCTGGGGCAGATTAGGTTATTAGCTGGAGGGTGAGCCATAGCAAATCAAATGGTGTGCATTGCACACCTTACCTGGAGAATCCTATATCGTCCAGCATGATGCTGCCCTTATCGGAGCGGTCGAATATAAATCGGATAGTCTCAAGCCCGGACGGCTCGAATGAAAGATTGCCGTCAACGAAATGCTGGATCGGCATTTCATAGGTCTGGAGGAGCCGTTCCGAGAACTTCTCGATGTTTTTTTTCTCCAGCCATTCCCATTTGGCCAGCCTGACCGCCAGTGCCGGATGGACGGGCCCTATGGAACTAAGCGGCAGGGCGGCACAATTTCCGTCGCCGTCACAAAGCTCGATCGTCAAATCGAGAGGTTCACGCTGGTCTTCGTTTTCCGTTCCGATAGAAAAGATGATGTTTGAATCTCTATTCAAATCTAAGTCACTTGTGACTTCGGGGCTCAGTGCGATAGTATATGTTGCAGGCTCGACCGAATTGGCGTCCTGCTTGTTCTCATTGTCCCATTCCAGAACCACGGCGGCGTTTTCCTGGGTGGAGTTGTCCCTGGTGCGGTAGGGGACATGGGCTTCCTTCCACGTATTGAGGTTCTCGCCGTGCAGCCTTCCGCCGGGGATGGTTGCGGTTGTGACATCGAAATCTTCTTCGAAATCGGCAATGATTATGAAATCGGAGTCTTCGTATCTGTTTATGTAAATATCCTCCGGCAGCCATTGCCCGGCTTTCCGGATATCTTTGAACATCGGCAGATATTCGTCTCTGTTGTTAAGAGTGGCTTCGAGAAATGCGGAAATGAGTACTTTTGCGATTTTACGCTGGCTTTCCATATCCATTATCGGCTTGTCATTGATTAGCCAGCTCGCGGGGGCCGAAGCATTGAGCCCGCCCCATGAAGTGTTGAACCGGTTGTGATTCGCCCGGTATACATAGACCGCGGATTTGAACCAGAAGTGATCATCCGTAAAATACACGCGATTGAACTGCCGGATTCCCATGAATGTTGCCACATCGGCGTCGTGGCCGCCGTGTATGACGAGATAATTGACATTCTCTAACGCTGTAGGATGTCCCGCCGGTTTGTACTGCCCGTCGCAGGGTGCGATTGCTATGACCGACCTTATGTTAAAATTATAATCGAGCTTTACATTGGCATCGTCGGGATATCGTTCGAGCCGGTTGAACGCCGCGGCGTGAGCTACCGATTCTCCGCCGCGGGAATGCCCGATAAGCGCGATTCGGTCCATATCCACTTTGCCTTCGAATGCGTGGCCCTGCGTCTGGTTCCATGTGTCCCAGACATTGAGATGCTCCAGCAGGACGAACGCGCGGGCATCGTTTTCGCGGCCGAATTTCTGATTAAGAAAATTCTCATCCACCGATACGGCGATAAAACCCCGGCCGGCAAGCAGCTTGCCAAGGTACTCATAGCCGGTATCGGAAAAGTCCTTCATATTGTGGTTGCCGTGCAATAACAGAACCAGCGGAAAAGGGCCGTCACCATCCGGAAACCATACCCGGCCGTTGAGCGGCAGGCTGTCGAAGTCGAATCCCCAGTAGCGGGGCATCCCATCTGAAATGCCCATGAACGGCCGTGCATCGACAGGGTCGGTCTTGAAATCGACGCTTTCGCCGTATTCCCTGCGATGCTTATCGTCGCCGCTTCCGTAGAAATATGTGCGATATGAATAAGGGCCGTCAAGGGAAGGATCCGGCGCATCTATCGGCTCGACCTGGTAATCACGCATGTAGGAGATGTCCGCCAGGTATGAAGTTGTGCCGCAGCCCGCAAGGACGACCGGCAGGAAAATGGCTATTGCTGCGCTGCGAAAGGGGCACTTGACTGATTTGGACGATATGTTTTGTTTATTGTTCACGTTGCGAAAGAGCATTCAAACCTCGAAACACAACCTCTGGATTTATTCGATGCTTCAACGACTATTTCCCGACCAGCCTACAGCACCGCCACAAAATCCACAAGAAATATCGCCCCCGGCAGTATATATCAGGTCATTTTGAGTGTAGTCGAATGGATTGATTGAGCGTGCTTCGTGTCAATTGTGATTATGATTAGCGTTTTAGTCATTTCGGCCGCAGGGCCACAAAGTGGCCCGAAGTGGAGTGCCTCGTCTCCGCTCGGCATGAAGGTTTTCTTCACCCTGAGCGGAGCCGAAGGGCTCGACTCTGCTTCGCTGCACTCTCCCTTGGGGACGCCTGGCGACGGGTGGATGGTCGCAAATCGGCAATTGTTACTTCTCTTCCATTACTGAAAAACGCCTTTGAGTATCGCCATGTAATTTTGAGTTTTGAGATTTAATCTTTAACTTTCTCTTTGTATGTGCTTCCATCGGAAGTTATATCTTTGAGCAGCGAGAGGAATCTCTCCGCAAGCCCTTCATCAAGCCCCCCGGCCGCAAGCACCTTGATATTCGCCAGAATGCCTTGTGCAATGCCGGCAGCCGCTCGCACGAGCATCTCGTTCATCCTGCCGCCCTCCGCCTCTTCGATGAACCATCGCATACCATCGTTGGCCCACTGCGCCGCTCGCCCCGCCGGTCTGGCATCCCTTTTGCTTTTGTGCCTGATACGTTCACGCCTGCGAGAGCCAGTATTGGAATGGCATACATCATCTGAACCATAACATGCGCGTAGTCGGATGACTACGACGAACAGCGATCATGTCTACCCGATATGTTTACACATCTAAGAGCCTGCGAAGAGACGACATCCGTAATCGGTACAGTGACAGGCGCGTAGTCAGATGACTACGACGAACGGAGGCGTTTGTTGGATCGGATTCGGTGCATTTTGATCGAACAGCGGGGCGAACCGCAAAAGACCGCCGGCGGTACTGCAGGCTCGATGCCGGATTGCCTGATCTCGGTCATGTTACGGGGAAGCGTTTACATATTTAGATGGCCGGGGCTGGAATGACAACCATCATCATTGTCAGTGACAGGCGCGTAGTCGGATGACTACGACGAACGGCGATCATGTGTACCCGATATGTTTACACATCTAAGAGCCTGCGAAGAGACGACATCAATAATCGGTACAGTGACAGGCGTGTAGTCTGTTGACTACGACGAACGGCGGCGTCTGTTGGGGCGGATTCGGTATATTCCGATACTATGGTTCCGTAAGCGGCAAAGGCCGGCGCCGGCGGGCTGCCGGCCGGCTCGATGCCGGATTGCTTTGACGGGACGGACGGCTAAAGTTTCGTTCGATTCTATTTACTCAAACTGGCCAATTCTTGTCATCCCTTCGGATACTCAAGGGCAGACTCTAAGCCCTTCGCTGCGCTCGATGGTAAACTACGCGAAGGAAATACTCCCGCCCTATGTCATCCTGATCGCAGCGAAGAATCTCAACGCTTACGATGTTATAGCAACGCAGCGGTTAATTATGCGCCTGCGGAGTTTAGATTCTTCGCTTCACTTCGTTTCGCTCAGACTTGTCCTCGAGCGAAGCGAAGGAATGACAATTTAAGTCAAATGCCTGCACAATAAGAACTTGTGAGCATCATTACATTCAAATCGGCCAGTTTGAGTTATTTATTCTATCGGGTCGCCTGTGACATGGACGTCGTCTATGTTCCAGCCTGGGCAGGTTACCGACTCGTCCGTCGGGCCGATTCCCCAGCGGAAGTAAACCGTCGCCTGCCCATCGGCAACCGACGGCGGAACGGCGTAGTCCACGGATTGCCAGGTGCCGTCTGAAACGTGAGAGGAGCCGGTTGTCCACAAGTCCACCCAATTCGCCCCGTCATTTGAGACCTGAATACAGGCGTGGTCATAAGGCGATTCGACCCCGAGCCACCGCCGGAAACTCAGCCTGATGTTGCCGTACCCCTGGCAATTGATGGCCCCGGTAGCGGCATAGCTCGCGGTTGTCATGTTATTATCATAGTCGCCGTCAAGGACATATCCGATGACGTTCTGACCGGTATATCCAGAATTAGGGTCGCCGTTCCATGAGCCGGCTCCGGTCGGCGCACCCCATGACCAGCCGGCATCGAGCAGCCAGTTCGGATCGGTGTCCATATCGGCCCAGTAGATTGCATTCTGCACGACGGTAACCGATGCGCTCTGACTGTGCTGTCTGATTCCGTCTGTCACGAGGAATGAGAACGTATAGGTGTACGGCGCCTGGTCTGCCGTGGGCTTCCAGTGAACCGTTTGCGTATCGGCGTCGAAATAGGCACCCTCGGGTAAATTCCCGGCGGAAACCTTAACAGGCAAATTCGCGGGATTTTTCGTTGTTAGCTGAATATCGAGTCTCTGGCCGGGCTCGATTTGCTCCGGCGCCGATATCGGCTCCAGCGTCGGCGCAGGCAGGGTCCATCCCGAGTTTTGTGCATCGCGCCTCGACATTCCCCAGTCGATCAGATCATGGTCGTACGAGCCAGGCAGGTCGACGACGTGGAATTGAAGGTCATATCCGTTGACCATCATCTCAATGTTGCCGTCCCGGTCGAGGTCCTCAATGGCCGGGCAGGTTAAATATTCAGCGGACAAATCCAACATTGGAAATCCCGGCGTAGTCGAGCCGTCAGACTCCCATGCCATAATCGGCGCACCGGCCGAGGCGACCACCAGCTCCTTCTGCCCGTCACCGTCGATGTCGGCGATCAAAGGAGGACTGTACGACGGGTCGCCCATAATCGTTTTCGGATATCCGGCGTCGGTCAACTCCCGGCCCTGATGGTCGAAGGCATGCACAAGGCTGTATGTGAAGCCGTCAGCTTCGATGTAGCTGTTGACATAGACTTCGCTGAACCCGTTGCCGTCGACGTCCCCGACGCTCATGGCGCCGTAATCGCCGAACGGGTCACGAACTCTGGCCGTCCAGAGCGTGCTGCCGTCGATATGGACCGCCATTACGCTGTCCTCGGTGCAGAACACCAGCTCCGGCACGCCGTCGGCATCCAGGTCGGCGATGGCCGTTCCTTTTTTGCTGCCGCCTTGCCATCTCTTGATTTGCTGACCGTTGTGGTCGAGGATAAAGGTGAATACTCGCGTTATGCCGGGGCCGTATCCGCAAAGGGCGATCTCCACGTCGCCGTCGCCGTCAAAATCCGCAACGCTTATGGGGCCCTCCGAGGTGTACCGACGCTGCCACAGAAACGTCCCGTCGCCCTGGATGGCAAACAGGCCGTCGCTTTCCCTGGATTCCTCGTCAAGGGCAACAATAATCTCGCTGTCGCCGTCGCCGTCCAGATCTGCAAGGACGGGACTGCCGATTATAAAGGCGTACCAGTAGCCGCCGACCTCCACGGGCCAGCCCTTAACGATCTGGCCGCTCTCCACGTGCAGAGCGGTGGCCATGACACTATAATCGTCCACCACAACGATCTCGTAGTCGCCGTCGCCGTCGATGTCTCCCACCGCCAGGCCCGAGGCAATCAGTGAGTCCCAGGAGCTTTCTCCCAGCGCAGCAGGCCAGCCGTCAAGAGCAGTTCCATCGTCTTTCCAGATGCTTATTGTCCCTTCGTAATAGTAGTCGCTCATTGTGACCGATGCCTCGACTATCTCGTTTCGTCCGTCCCCGTCAACGTCGAGGCACAGCGGGCTGCCCATGTATGACACGTCGGGCAATTCTTCAGGATCATCCGGTATCGCCGGCATCGGCCATGGGGCCTTGTCGGCGCCGAGTTCGATGCCAAATATCTTGCGATCGGTGTGGACTGCCCCGTCCGTGGTCACGTTAAGACGCAACTCGAATACCCCCACCCCGGGATTTGCAAATACCAGATGAACCAAACCGTTGGGATCTATAGGGGCACTGCCGTCGCTTAGCCGGCTCCACTGGTCTTGTCCGTAGCCGCGGTATTCCAGTTGATAGGAATCGCCGTGCACGAACAGGGTCAGCGGTATGTCATTGCCGTCGGGTGCGAATGTCTGCTGCTGCCTCGGCTCGACGATTTCTCCCAAAGGATGCCTTCGGTCGGCCGCCATCAGGGCATTGTATGCGTTTACCCGCCCGGTGCCGATGTAGCCCTGCACGGGATCGACGTCCCCGTAAAAGACAGGGTCGGTAGTATTTTCCAGGATGGCTCTGACCTCCACATGTGTCAATTCCGGACGATGTGCGAGCACGAGAGCCCCGACCGCCACGACATACGGACCGGAAAAGGACGTTCCCGCGGTGGCGATATATTCGTTGTTGAGATCGGTTGTGACGATATCGGTGCCGGGAGCGGTGATATCGACCCACGACCCGAAGCTGCTGTGACCGGTCTTGATGTCTTCGCCGTTGGTGGAAGCGACCGCCATTACGTTGTAGTAAGCCGCCGGATAGTTCGGCCTGGCCGAGTCGTCGTTGCCGGCGCTGGCTACGAGCAGAACGCCCCGGGCAAAGGCATTGTCAATCGCCGTCTTGACGATCGGGTCTCCCTCCGGGCCGAATTCATCGCTGCCGAAACTCATGTTCGCCACGCGCGCGCCGTTGGCCGCGGCATAATCCAGA
>Ga0315288_10012923_pt1 | contig 10475 bp, 9 predicted proteins | sample YL17G11_20_MG_FD_203454 | JGI IMG/M metagenome (GOLD analysis project Ga0315288, IMG submission 203454) | Sediment microbial communities from Yellowstone Lake, YNP, Wyoming, USA - YL17G11_20 | ecosystem: Environmental > Aquatic > Freshwater > Lake > Sediment | place: USA: Wyoming | collected...
TTTCGAGGCAGGCAAGAACCGAGTGCTCTTGTGCACATTTCCCGATCTGCCTGAGCGCTTCTTTCTGGAGATCCCAGACTTTCTGGGGCATAAGTTTGCCTACCGGGGACAGGTAACCGGGATGGATAACCACCTTGTCAGTGAGTGCCGATGCCTGTTCAATACAGGTGCAGATCTGTCGTATCGACTCGCGCCATATCGGGTCGTTCAACGTAGCAAGGTTCAGGTCACCATACGGTGCATGTACCGTGATCCCCAGATGCGTGCTCGCGATTACCTCTTCAATTTTTAAAAAACATGCAGGATTAGTAAGCTGGTAATTTCCGTCACCAACAATCTCCCATCCTGCATATCCTGCCTCTTCAATACCATATACCCAGGAAATATCATCCCAGACTTTTGATGAAGACGAGAAATAGGGTGTGAGCGTCATGGATCACGCCCAATGGTGTCAAGGAGGGTGTGGACCGCAAAGGAAAATGCAGCAAGTGATGCTTCATTGGATAGGTGCATATCAACATCCTTCAGTGCGTTACCCAGACCCCAGCCCAGCTCACGCAAATCGCGTGAACGGAGCTCGTCAGCCGATTCAAAATCATCTGATCGACCCCGTTCCTTAATACGCGCCATTCGTGTTTCAAATGAGGAATCAATGCTGATGAGCGTGAAACCGGGAAAAATTCTGCGAAACATCGCTACTTCTGCGTCTCCCCGTATGCCGTCTACGAGCACAAGTGGCGCAGTCTGGCGTTGTATCTCGGGAACGCAGAGATGAGCGATTGCATCCATGCCTCGTTCAGCGCGGAGTTTGTTTGCTATCGCACCGAGATTTGCATCAGTAGGGTCAATTCCTCTGTTTTTCGCGACACTACGGACAATATCGCCCATGACAACTACCGGGATGCCTATCCCCGCTGCGATCTTTGAAAACTCGCCTTTACCGCTTGCGGGAAGCCCGACGACTCCTATCACCTTCATAGACAATTTCACCTCCTTCACGCGTCCGGATCTTTACGCTCCGCGCTAAGGTATCAGCAATTTTTTTCAGCTCTGCTTCTGATAGTGGACGGACTTCCCCGGTTACACCCTGCTGCAGTACGATATCCACCCCTCCGGCCTCGCGGGCGATGATGGGGACTTCATCATCATACCCCCGGAACAGAGTAATCACGACCTCAAATTCAGGTAAACGTCCCTTTTCGTGAGCATCTCTGCAGATTGCAAGCGATCTCTGTACATCACTAACATAATTTCCCTTGAGGAGATTATTATACCGCGCCCAGCGCGCCTTTATATCGAGCGCGACGCGATCCACGATACCCTCACGGATCAATGCATCAAGCGTCTCCGGATAGACACCATTTGTCTGGACGCCAACTGCAAGACCCATCCCTTTTGAAATGCGGGCAAGTGCAAGTAATGCTTCCTTCTGCAGCGTTGGTTCACCACCGGAAAAAACCACGCCGCTTATGGCAAACAGCGATCCCTGGATCATTTCAACAATTTCGTCGATCCTGCGCTCATCAGTCCCGGAGACGATGGAAGAGTTCTGGCAGTACGTGCAGCGGACAGGGCATCCCCGGAAAAAGACCGTACAGACCGATCTGCCCCGCCAGTCTACCGTTGAAAGCGGAACAAAACCCCCGAAGTTCAGTTTGATAGGATCACCGTGCCGGATTGTTTTAGTACAGAGATTATTTGAGAGTATTGAGTTGTCATTGCAGAGAAAAAAACCATGAGAGCGAGGTCTTACCTGCAGCTGCAGCGGATGATACCGGTATCCGTTACGATTATATCCATGCTGGCATCGGTTGCATCTGCCGGGATTTCTTCTACTTCCTGGCAGGCAAATGCAATCCCAATCCTGGTGAGGTGAGGATGAGAGGAAAGGAACCGATCATAGTAACCGGCGCCATAGCCGAGCCGGTTTCCTTTTTTATCGAATGCAAGCATAGGGATGATAACCGCTTTCACATCAAAAGCCAGTGCAGGCAGTTCATGGCCTACCGGCTCGGGTACGTGAAATGTGCTCTCTTGTAAAACATCGGGATCTTCGAGATATGACAGGCGCAGAGTTTTTGTGTCTTTCTCAATGATGGGGACGACTACGGTTTTTCCCTGTGCGATGAGATGTCCGATAAGATCTTTTGTGTTTACTTCAAGCGGTTTTGATACATACACCATGAGGGCATTAGTTCCGTCAAGCACCTCCAGCACGTGCCTGCCGATGAGCCCGCTTTTTTCTTCAATCTCTGCCGTTGAGAGGCAAGCCCGCAGGGTGCGTGCATGATCCCGCAGCAATTTTTTGTCTGTAGGGGAAGGGGCGTCCGGCATGGTGTCAATACTATCATTTGGCGCATCTATCCAATAATCCTGATGTTTATTCCTTTGGAGAGGAATAAAAAGATGGCATCACAAAAAATGAGGCTTGCAGGATTAGAATTTAAAATACCGGTTAACAATCTTAATCGCACAGTAATCCCCGCACATTGTGCAGCCATCAGTATCGGCAGGCATCCGCTCATCCCGGATAGCGCGTGCTCGTGCCGGGTTCATAGCCAGAGCAAACTGGCGCTCCCAGTCAAGATCCCGACGTGCATGTCCCATTTCAAGATCGGCGTTTCGGGTCTTTTTAAGTTTAATCATATCACCGACATGGGCAGCGATTCGCGAGCTGATAACACCCTCGTAGACTTCTTCTGGTGTCGGGAGTGCAAGATGCTCTGCGGGGGTCACATAACAGATGAAATCCGCGCCCAATGAGGATGAGATCGCAGCACCAATGGCAGCGACACGGTCATCATACCCGGGCGCAATATCAGTGACAATCGGTCCGAGCATATAAAACGGCTTATTGTTCGTGACTCGTTTCATGAGCGTGACATTTGCAGCAATCTCATCAATGGGTACATGTCCCGGACCTTCGACGATTACCTGAACGCCGTCTTTATGCGCCTTGTCCCCAAGTTCAGCGTTGATGAGAAGTTCCTGCACGGCAGCCCGGTCAGTGGCATCGTGAATTGCACCGGCCCTCATGCCGTTTCCCATTGAGAGGGTAACCTCATGCTCTTTCATGATCTCGAGCAGGTAATCGAACTCAGAATAGAGGGGATTTTCTTTTTCATTGTGGAGCATCCATGCGGTCATGAATGCACCACCACGGGAAACCAGGCCACCGTGCCGACCCTGGTTCCGGAGTCGTTTCACCGTCTCCCAGTTGATCCCCGTGTGAATTGCCATGAAGTTCGTGCCCAGTTTTGCCTGTTCCGCGGTGATCCGGAACAGGTCATCTTCCTTCATATTAACGACGGCACCATCTTTTATCGCTGCTTCGATGAATGCCTGGTACAGGGGCACGCAGCCAACGGAAAGGTTTGTATTGGCTATTACCTGCTTGCGGATCTCGATAAAGTCTCCACCCGTTGAGAGTTCCATCAGGGTATCGGCACCGGCAAGCTCTGCCTGCCGGGCTTTTTCGAGTTCCATGGGTATATCAACAATATCTGTTGAGGTACCAATGGATGCGTTCACCTTGGTACGCAACCCTTCGCCAATACCGCATATCTTGACTTTCCGGTAAGGAGAAACAGGGATGACAATATGTCCTTGTGCAACCCCGCGCCGGACAAAGTCTTCAGTGACTCCTTCCTGTTTCGCGACGATCTTCATCTCATCTGTGATGATGCCATTCCTGGCATCAGTGATAATACTCATACCATACACGTTGCTGTAAAGACAAGATAAAGACTCGGTTTTTAAATTCTGGACTAAATCTGGCTTGTTAAAAGAACAAGTAAAGTTGATTTGGATTAATGTAAAAATTTTTGAGTTTTTGATCTTGTTCAGATACTTTCCGGAAAGGTGATTATTTTAAAAACCAAGGAGAGATACAGAGTTAGGATTTTAAGAAACATTTATATAATATTGAACGCTAACTTATGGTAAACCTTGAAGATCAGGAGAATTTTACAATGACAGAGAAAGATTTCACAGAAGTTACGGTAAAGGAAGCCGCTCACGAAGATGCAGGCCGTGGCATCGCACGCGTGAGCATTGAAGTGATGAAGAAACTCGGGCTGGTTTCCGGTGACGTTATCGAGATTCAGGGCAAGAAGAAAGCCGCTGCGATTGTCTGGCCGGGCTTCCAGCAGGATACCGGTTACAGCATCCTCCGTATTGACGGGAATATCCGGGGTAATCTGAGCACAGGGATTGATGAGAAGGTCAAGATTCGGAAATCTGAGGCTGAATATGCCAAAAAAGTGGTGATCCAGCCCACACAGCCAATACGCCTCGTCGGGGGTGAGCAGTATCTTTCACGGGTCCTGCGCGGACGGGCAGTATTTGAAGGTCAGACACAGCGGATAGACGTAATAGGAAATTCCATCACCCTCGTGATTGCCAAAGTCCTGCCAAAAGGGATTGCAATTGTTACCGATGAAACCGAAATTGAACTCAAAGAGGAACCCTACAAACCAGAAGAGGGTAAAAAGGAAGTCTCTGACATTCACTATGAGGATATCGGGGGACTTGGCCGCGAGTTGCAACTTGTTCGCGAAATGATTGAACTCCCGCTGCGGCATCCGGAGATCTTTGAGCGGCTGGGTATTCAGCCACCCAAGGGTGTACTCCTCTACGGGCCTCCGGGGACTGGCAAGACCCTGATCGCAAAAGCGGTCGCAAACGAGGTGGATGCCCACTTCATCTCGCTCTCCGGCCCTGAGATCATGAGCAAATATTACGGCGAGAGTGAGAAAGGGCTGCGTGAAAAATTTGAAGAAGCTGAGCAGAATGCACCGGCAATTATCTTCATTGATGAGATCGATTCAATTGCCCCCAAACGCGAAGAGACAAAGGGAGAAGTCGAACGACGTGTGGTTGCTCAGCTCCTTTCCCTCATGGACGGCCTTAAGGGCCGGGGGCAGGTCATTGTTATCGCCGCAACCAACCTGCCGGACTCTATTGATCCTGCACTTCGGCGTGGTGGCCGGTTTGACCGGGAGATTGAGATCGGTATTCCCGATAAAAAGGGAAGGCTGGAAATCTTCCAGGTTCATTCCCGGGGTGTGCCGCTTGCAGATGATGTGAAGATCGAGGAGTTCGCGAACTCCACTCACGGGTTTGTCGGCGCGGATATCTCGCTGCTTGTCAAGGAAGCAGCAATGCATGCACTGCGAAAGGTGATACCGCAGATTAAGCTGGATGAGGATATCCCCAATGAAGTGCTCGACCAGCTTAAAGTCACAAAAGAGGATTTCGATGAAGCACGCAAACACGTTGAACCGAGCGCGATGCGTGAGGTGCTTGTTGAGGTACCCGATATAACCTGGAAGCAGGTCGGCGGGCTAGAGGACGTAAAACAGGAATTAAAAGAAGCGGTGGAATGGCCGCTTAAATTCCCGGATGTGTTCGAGAGACTCCAGACAAAGCCTCCAAAGGGCATCCTCCTCTTCGGACCGCCCGGTACGGGTAAAACCCTGCTGGCAAAAGCCGTTGCAAACGAAAGTGAATGTAACTTTATCGCCGTAAAGGGACCTGAACTTTTGTCGAAGTGGGTTGGGGAATCAGAAAAAGGTGTACGGGAGATATTCCGCAAAGCACGGCAGGCATCCCCCTCGATCATCTTCTTCGATGAAGTCGATGCCCTTGTTCCTAAGCGTGGGACCTACCAGGGATCATCCCATGTGACCGAAAGTGTGGTGAGCCAGATTCTCACTGAACTTGACGGTATGGAGGAACTCAAAAACGTCACCATCCTTGCAGCCACCAACCGCCCGGATATGCTGGATGAGGCACTGCTCCGCCCCGGGCGCCTTGAGCGTCACATCTATGTACCCGCACCGGATGAGGAGAGCCGCAGGAAGATCTTTGAGGTCTACCTTGGCGGGGAGACTGAAAATATCCTTGCAAAAGATATTGATATCGAAGCGCTCGTAAAAAAGACGGAAGGATATGTCGGGGCTGACATCGAGGCGCTCGTCCGTGAAGCAAAGATGTCAGCTATGCGCGATTTCATCATCCTGATGGGGACCAGGAATGAGCAGGAGCGAAAAGATGCCATCAAGAACGTGATGCTGACAAAGGCACACTTTGATGCAGCCGTGTCTAAAGTAAAGGGCTCGCTTGACCGTGATGCGATTGAGAAATCCGAGCGTCAGGCATGGGAGATGCTCTATAACCAGGATCAGCGGACTATACTCGAGAAGGCGTCATCTGCCATTAATCGTGCCGGCCTGATGCGGAAAAAGATTGATGAACCGTCACTCAGTGATCTTCGGAAAGCAACCTATCAGAGAAAGAAGGATTTTGCAGAGATCACAAAACTCACTGAAGCTCTGGAAGAGAAAAACGACACAAAATAACCTTTTGGAGGAATTAAGAATGTATGGAGATCCGCAGGATATGTTCCGGGAGGTGGACGAACTATTCGCCCATCTTTATGCCCAAATGACCCGGGATTTTGCCGCAGGAGGTATCCCCTCGTTCGGCATTCACGTATTCATGTCAAGTGGAGGAGAAAACGTATCGAAACCCTATCCACAACACGACCAGCTGCGGGCACACTCAGAACCGGTTGTGGAAATTCACCGGATTGGTGATGAGGTGAAAGTGATTACTGAACTTCCCGGTACAACAATGGACGCGATCGAGCTCAACCTCCTGGGATCTACGCTCACCATCGATGCAGACGGGGGTTCTTTGCAGTATCATACATACGCAGATTTACCACTGGTGGATTCCGGTTCAATGCAGACCTCGTTTAAAAACGGGGTGCTTGAAGTGACGTTAAAGATGTTACCGGATATATCAGAAGAAGAAGGCTCGTGAGACAGCTCTACGATAATTCATTTTTCTCTTAATCAACGTCAATCTTTCACTTGAGTACCAAAGATATGCTGATTTCGTCTACAGATGCTTCAAATTGTCCTGAGGGATAATCCTATCATCTGATTTCATTCAACAAAAATTCCATTCTGCATGATGTTTTTTTTATTCTTCTGATTTTCATATGACGTCTGCGATTTAGTATTTTTAAAAAGAACAAGTGGGGAACATTTTCCGCGTTGAAAAAATTCCCCATATAATAAAAATGGGGATTATCCTAATGAGGAGAGATCTCCCCGTCAGTATGATAAGTCTGATAAACCTCAGGATCAAACTGCTACACAAATCGGGGCATCCGGTAAAGTATCAATGGGGTAATGCTCTTTTGTGACAGAGGAAGGCGGTAAAAAATGATACTCAAAGATTTCCTTATCAGCGCAGGAACAGAAAAAAACCTCACGGAGTTACTACTCTTGTTGAGCACACAGGCTCATCAGGTGAAGAGCGGTTTTTTCCCTACCTGTATGAAAACTCAGGCGTGCGAACTGACCAGAAATACTTTTGGCGAGGAGCAGATGGCTCTTGACAAGTACGCAGATGCGGTGTTTGTCTCAGGACTTAAAAATTCACGTCTTGTCCGTTATATCGCGACAGAAGAACAGGAGCAGATCATAAAAATTGACAATCCGAAAAACAATTTCGGGGTTGTCATCGATCCTCTCGATGGTTCATCGCTCATTGATGTGAACCTCTGCGTAGGATCGATTATCGGCATCTATCCCGGTCATGTTCTTGAAAAGGGCGCAAAAATGGTTGCTGCCCTGTATATCCTGTACGGGCCTCTTACCAGCCTCACATTAACTACAGGTAAGGGAGTTCATGAATTCGTCCTGGACGATACGGGTGAATTCGTATTGAAGGAACAGGACATCAAAATTCCGGAGGGGAAAATTTACGCCCCCGGCGCCCTGAGGAAGGATTACCTCCCGGCTCATGCACGGTGGATTGACCATCTCGAGCAGGCAGGATATAAACTCCGCTTCAGTGGCTGTTTTGTTGCCGATGTTCACCAGATCCTCCATAAGGGAGGGGTCTTCACGTATCCGGGATTAAAAGGTAAGGAAAAGGGAAAACTGAGACTATTATATGAGGCAAATCCTATGGGGATGATCATTCATGAAGCCGGTGGAGCAATCAGTAACGGAAGGGCTGATATTCTGGATATCACCCCGGAAACGATCGATCAGATCACTCCCATCTATGTCGGGGGAACAAAAGAGATCAGGCTGATTGAAAAGTTTATGAATGAAGGGTGATAAAACAGGAGTGATGAGTTATGAAACAGAACGATTATGGTCCAATCCCCGGTTCATTAATATTTCGTGGTATTTCCGGCCAAAAAGCAATTATCATGGCAGCAAATACACGGATTACTACGGTGGCACAGGGTATTTTCAAAGCCGCAAAAGAAACTGATTCCGCAGTATTCATGGAACTTGCACGGTCTGAATGTGACCTGAAAGGGGGGTATACAGGATTAACACCAAAGGATTTCTCAGAAAAGATGCAAGAAGCTGCAAAGGAGGTCCGGTTTGATATCTGGGCTCTTCACGCAGATCATATCACTATCAAGACTGGAGATTCCCCGGAGATCGAAGGAACAAAAGAGTTGATCGATGCCCAAATCGCGGCAGGCTATACATCATTTGCCATTGATGCCTCTCATCTCTTCAATTTCGAAGGAAAAAATGTCAGGCAGGAGCTGGACAAGAATATCCAGGTTACCTCAGAACTGGCTCTCTATATTAAAAACAGGATGAAAGGGAAGGATTTCGGTCTGGAAGTGGAGGTAGGAGAGATAGGGAGAAAAGATGGTCACGGGATGATTCTGACAAGACCTGAAGAAGCGGTTGCATTCATCAAAGCCTTGCATGAAAATGGAGTATATCCTCAGGTGCTTGCAATAGCCAATGGAAGCACGCACGGGCATGTATACGATGAGCGGGGGAACGTGATCGAACAGCTTTCCATCGATATCCCTCAAACGAAGGCGGTTGCATATGCCCTGCGGGAGAATAACCTGCATGTTGGCATCGCCCAGCATGGTATCACCGGTACTCCCCGGGATCTCATTAACCAGCATTTCCCAAAAGGGGATATCATAAAAGGTAATGTAGGAACTTTCTGGCAGGATGTCGTTTTTAGTACCTTAAAAGTGTATGAACCGGATTTGTATAAAGACATCCAGGAATGGACTCTTGAGAAATACCGCGCCTTAAATCCCGGGAAAAAAGACAGCCAGATATTTGATGGTAACTGCAAGTTTGCCATAAAAGAATTTTTTAAACAAATCTATGCCGTAGAAGAAGATACTGAACAGGCCATTCGGGCTATGGCATATGCTGAAAGTCTTGTCTTTTTCAAAGCGTTCAGTTCGTACGGATCAGCTTCCCTTGTCAGAAAAACTCTTGAATAAAATCAGCGCACCTTTTTTCTTCTGCAGAGAGATTCTATACTGTGATTTCTCATGCCGAAGACCACGATTTCTGTTATTAAGGCGGATGTGGGAAGTTTCCCCGGACACTCCCGCACCCACCCGAAGCTTCTTGAGAAGGCAGCAAAGATGCTCAAGGATGAAGAAGGAAAACTGCTCACTGACTCCTTTGTCACCCACTGTGGTGATGACCTTGAATTGATCATGACGCATACCCATGGTGTGGATAATGAGAAAGTTCACAAGCTTGCATGGGATGTTTTCATGGAATGTACGGCCATAGCAAAAAGCCTGAAACTCTATGGAGCCGGCCAGGATATGCTCGCCGATGCATTTTCCGGAAACATCAAGGGTATGGGCCCGGGTGTTGCCGAGATGGAGTTTGAGGAACGGGGAAGTGATCCCGTTCTTGTTTTCATGGCAGACAAGACTGAGCCGGGCGCATGGAACTTCTTTCTCTACAAGATCTTTGCCGACCCGTTCAACACCTCAGGCCTGGTAATCGACCCTTCGATGCATAAGGGCTTCGTCTTTGAGGTCCACGATCTCATAAAAAAGCGCCGCATCCTGTTCAAATGCCCTGAAGAGATCTACAGCCTTCTCGCTTATATCGGCGCTCCGTCGCGGTACGTGATCAAACACGTGTTCAAGCGGGACGGGGATATCGCTGCTTCGACAAGCACCCAGCGGCTGAACATGATGGCAGGAAAATATGTTGGCAAGGACGACCCGGTCATGATCGTTCGTGCACAGAGTGGTTTTCCTGCAGTCGGGGAAGTTATCGATCCGTTCTGCACACCGGTGCTAGTCGCCGGTTGGATGCGGGGATCCCACCACGGCCCGCTTATGCCAGTCGGTCTTTGCGACGCCAACTGCACCCGGTTTGACGGCCCGCCGCGCGTTATCTGTTTCGGTTTTCAGATTTGCAATGGCAACCTTGTTGGGCCGGCAGATATGTTCGATGATCCTGCATTCGATCGTGTCAGGAGCCGTTGCAACGAACTAGCTGATATTATTCGTGCACAGGGACCATTCGAACCTCACCGGCTCTCGCTCGAAGAGATGGAATACACCACTCTCCCGGGTGTTGAAAAGGAACTTTCAAAGCGGTGGGAACCGCTTCCCCCATAATAACCTTTTTTTCCTTCTGGTATGG
>Ga0315288_10012924_pt1 | contig 10475 bp, 10 predicted proteins | sample YL17G11_20_MG_FD_203454 | JGI IMG/M metagenome (GOLD analysis project Ga0315288, IMG submission 203454) | Sediment microbial communities from Yellowstone Lake, YNP, Wyoming, USA - YL17G11_20 | ecosystem: Environmental > Aquatic > Freshwater > Lake > Sediment | place: USA: Wyoming | collected...
GGACAGCCAGTCCGGCCCTTCACGACCCGCGGAGTTCCAGTTGCCCCGCTTCATGGCCGCTCAGGTCGCTGCGTGAAAACAGCTACTTCTGCCACGGGCTGCTATGGGGAGGCGACGAGATTCTGTGGGTGGTTCCTGGGTGGCTCGGCTGGTGGGCGCTTCAGTTTTTCTACGAACATTCGCGGGAATGGGAGTTTAAGAACCAGACGAGTAATGCACGCCCCCTCACGCACGCTGCCGGCCTGGTTTTCTGCCATCACAAGGCGCCGATTCATCGTATTACGCGGTTGGGCCATGACCTCGCATCCCTGGCGAAGACGCGGTCAAAAACCAACCTGCTCGCCTACCAAATACTGGAGTCGTTTGATCATGCCGGCCCCGATCGCGATCATCTGATTCGTCTCCGCCAGCAGCGCTGCCCTCGGAACATCGATCACCTGGATCTGCTTGTTGCCGGCGACAAGATGGCTTCGATCACAGAGCACATGAAAGCCGTGAAGAACGAATTCCCGCGCAACAAATTGCATGCGATCGCGCAGTCCCTTGTCTCGGACAGCGGGGAGCGCGGGGCGGGAGCGGCCCCAGGCATTTCAACCGCCGAAACGGAGTTGAGCCCGGCGGCTCAGAAGCACCTTGCCGATCTGTCCGGTTGTTTCCCCCACGAGTCTGTTCGCTGGTTGCACCTGGCGGAGCTATGGGACTACGTGGATAGCTTCTGAAGGAGGACCCTCATGTTGATCGTCATTCTCGATGTTCGTCTGATTCTCGAAGGCCCAGTGCTCAGTCAGTCCTCGCAAGCCGGGGCTTACGGCGTGGATGCCCCGATGGCCCGAACCGCCGATGGCCGGTATTGTTTGCCGGGGACGCTGGTGAAGGGCCGCTTGCGCCAGTCATGGGAAGAGCTGAGCGAGGCTTCCGGCGGGTCCTTCGATGTGAAGCCGGCGGAAATGCTGGGGGAGCAGACTGGCAACACCCAACTGCGGAAAGCCGGGGTTGAACCCAACCGCGGGCGTTTGCACTTTTCCGATTTTGTATGCAGCGAGCAAACAACGGATCAGCGTTTGTTTCGAATACGGATCGATCGCGAGCTTGGCTCGGTGAGCCAGGGCGCCTATCAGGTGATCGACGCCCCGTTTGCGGCCGGCCAACCCGTCTCCTTCTGCGGGAATGTCAGGTTCATCGCGCGTGACGACACCGAGGCGGAACGAATCCAGCGCCATATCGAACTCGGGCTCCGATGGACTACCGCCTTTGGCGCCGAACGCACTGTGGGCTTTGGGAGGCTTGTTGACGTCTGCACGGCGCGCAAGTCGCCAGCCGTTTCGGCAGGAGTCGCATCTTGCCTCTCGGCAGACGATGCCCTCGACCTTCGTATCAGGCCCGAAAAGCCGCTTTGCCTCCCATTGAGAAGCACCGCAAACCTGTTTGAGTCTACCGCCGTGATTTCGGGTGGCGCGCTGAAAGGTTCGCTGGCGTCGACCTGGCGGATGCTTCTCGGCTTGTGCCCGAGTGGCGCCATCAGGGAGGGCATGGACCCCGATAGGCCCGAACTATGCCGCTATTTCGACAGATTGCGCTTTACTCACGCTTTTCCCGCGAAGCAAGGAGATAACCGGCGACCGATTGTTCGTCCCTTGTCAATCGTCGAAGTGAGACGGGCTGATGGCGCTGGACCGGATGCCCCGCGTTGGCGCGATTTGGCTCTTTGCGCTGCGCCCGGTTTGTTCGGGAGCTGGGCGCCCGCCTTCTCAACTGACTGGAAGGAGCAATCGGCAGCGCGCACGCAGACGGATTCATATTTCGGCTGGTCGCAGCCGCCCCGAACGTTGAGGGTTCGCACAGCGATGGACCGAGCTTCGCGCCGGGCCAAAGACGCTGATTTGTTCGCGTATGAAATGGTCGTCCCGGAGGGGTTTGCGTGGTTGGCGCGGATCGATCTTTCGCGTGTGCCCACAGCGGATCTGGCTGCCGCGCGGGCTCAGTTGGCCTCGCTGCTCGAACATGGTCTGTTTGGATTGGGGAAAACCAAAGCTTTCGCGGCCGCAGAAGCATTCCCCGGCGGGTCTGTAACGCCGGTGCACGCTTCGGACGCGCGACCTCGAGAAGGCGTCTGGGTGGTGACCTTGCAGACGGCTGCGCTGATAAATAATCCTGCTTTGCTCGATGAAAGCAGCGGCGCCGAAGAGCTCGAGGAATCGTACCGCCGGGCCTGGGCAGATCTGTCGCACGGCTCGATCGCGCTCATCCGGTATTTCGCCAGTCACTCGCTTGCGGGCGGCTTCTACCTACACAGGCGGTTCCAGCCTGGCCGTCCTTACAACCCCTACTTACTGACTGACGCCGGCAGTGTCTTCGTCTTGCAGGCGGCTCCGGGCCGGGAGAGCGACGCAAAGGACTGCATGGCCAGTTGGCTGGCCCACGGCCTGGCTCTCCCGGATTGGGCTATGGAGACGTACGGCATCGTGGGTACCCCGCTTTGGATGACGTGCCCCTATCTGCCTGAAAACGGCTGCGGCGAGATTTGTGTGAACCTCGAAGAGCACTGGGAGACGAAACCGACTCCGGAGGAATACCATGAGCTTCAATAATCGCTTCTGCGTTGAAGGGACGCTCACAACGCTGGCCCCTCTGCATATCGGTAATGGCGACATCACCCACCGGGCGGAACTGGTCAACGAGACGGGCGGGACCCCAGTTGAAATCGCGTCGGTTGCCACGGACGTAGCCGCTAGGCCCTACCTGCCGGGCAGTACGCTCAAGGGCAACCTGCGCGCATGGTTGGAAGCTTGCGGAGAGGCGCCGGCACTGCTCGATCAAGTGTTCGGAACCCAAGAGACGGGCGGGAAGGTCGAGTTTTGGGACGCGCGATGCACGCGACCGCCGACGAGCATGGCATTGCACCGCTGGTGGGACGCGCAGCGGGTGACCTGCGTCGCTGCCTCGGTGGCAATGGATCGGCGACGAAGAACCGCGAGTTCACGCAAGCTGTTCTTTCGGGAATTCGTCCCTCCCGGCATCTGTTTCGACACCAAGGTGACAGGCCAGGACCTGACCGACGAGGAGTTGATGCTTGTTTTGGCAGCGCTGGAGGCCTTTAACGCCTCCGATGATCCGGTCGCCATCGGCGCCGATACCGGAGACGGATGGGGCCGGCTCAAGTGGGACTTGACGAACATTCGCGCTATCGATCGGGCGGGCGTGGCCGCCTGGTTGCAGGCTGACAATCCCGCGGTCGGCTATCAGGCCCTCGTGAGCCTGCCGCCGGAGCGTCGTTCCGAACTCGAGACAAGCGCGAAGGCTTTGGTCGCGCGGAACCCAGCCAACCAGTGTTCCATTCGTCTCGCGGTGAACATCTCTTTCGATGGCTCCTTCCTCGTCAACGATGCCAGCCAGACCGGGAAGGGCGAAGGGAAACACGACCACGCTCCGCTCCTCGATGGCTTGGCTGGCGACGCGCTCTTGCCAGCGTCGTCACTGCGGGGCGCGTTACGCAGCCAGGCGGAAAAGATCTTGCGAACCATGAAAGGACCGCTGGCGGCTTGCTATGCCGACGGACAGGGCCCGCGCCCACCGTGCGGGCCGGTACGTCGAAAGCGGGACCTGGAACGACTCTGCCCGGTATGCAAGGTTTTCGGGGCTTCGGGCTGGCGATCGCCCGTTCAGGTATCAGATTTCACGCGGCTGCCCGCCATGCCACCTGCTTCCGGTCAGTTCGTGACTCAGGAGTTTCTGGCAATCGATCGCTTCACCGGGGGCGGAGCGGCCCATTTGAAATTCAACGCTCAGTCCGCATATCGGCCCCGCCTGGCGGGGACACTGGCCGTCGATTTGGAGGCGCTGGACCGAGCAGGCGCTGGCCCCTGGGCACTGCTGCTCGTGGCGCTCGTGCTGCGTGATTTGAAGGAAGGGGACATCCCCCTCGGTTTTGGCGTCGCCAAGGGCTACGGAGCATGTGCCTGCGAATTCCGCATTGCCCATATGCCCGTTGTCGATCAGCTCCCTCCGATGTTTCTCCAGGCGGTGCGGAAAGAAAGCATAGGACAGAGGGACCTGGACTCGTTAGGGGCGTCGTTCACGGCCGGCCCGGCGCTTGAATGCGCGCTCATCGGATGGTTTGAAGAGTTGAAAGCCAGCGTGGGAGGAAAAGCGCAATGAAATTCCACAACCCCTACCATTTCGTTCCTGTGAAGGAAAGGGACCGATCGCAAGATCTCACGCGCGAGCAGTTGAAAGGCGGCGATGTCGGCAACGTCACCCATGCGCTGTTCGGGAGTGGGACGCATTCCGGCCGGCTCGTGTGCCGGATCACGGCAGAAGACGCGATCGTAGTAGGCGCGGAGCGAACGCCGGCGAGTGATGAGGCAGCCGCTGTAGTCACTCCGTTTGAGCGTGACGGTAGGCCTGCTATCCCAGCCTCGTCGCTGCGCGGCCTGATTTCTAGTGTTGCCGAGGCCGCCTCGAACTCGGCGTTGCGCGTGCTGGAGGATCGCGCCTACTCGTATCGAAAGAAGATGTCGAAGAGCCTTTCCGCCATTGGAATGGTCGTGGAGCGGACGGATGACACCGGCGTGCATCACGAGCTGCGCCCGCTCACGCTGCCGACCATTGAGATCCAGCGCGGTGTCGCCACGCTTCCCCTCGCGTACCAAGGTCTGTTCCCCATTCCGAATCTGAAGGTCTACATAGGCAACAGGGCCTCCATTCGTGCCGACGACTACCCCTACGAGACGTTTCGCCGGGATTCCCCCAAGTACTACGGAATGAAACTCAAGCGGGATCGCGCGTGGGGAAAGAACTACTCGTTGGAGAACGATACCCATCAGTACCGCAAAGCCGGGAGGTTCTTGCTTGCTCAAAAACCGCTGGAACCTGGGGACCCGATCGCCTGGGATGATATTCCCGAGGACCAGAGGCCCCACTACGTCCGCGGCATTCTGAGAGTGCTCGGCTGTACAGCCGCGCGGTCCGATATCCCAGAGAAGACGAAGCTCCATGAGATCTTCATTCCCTATCCTGCGGATGCCGAGAACTGGCCGTGCATCCCCATCGACCCGGCCGCCCTCGACCGCTTCAACACACTCGCTTCGGAGCGCTCCGAAGCCCGAAAGAACCCGCCCTTCCTGCCATATGAGCCAAAAGGGACCGTGCGGAATCCGCGGCCAAAGAATGACGATGACCACAGTTTTCGGCTCAAGGACGGGGATCTGGTGTTCTTCGACGCCGCGAACAAACGGGTGACCGAGTTTTCTCTATCGTCGATCTGGCGGGGAGGCGGCGAAAAACGCGCACATCAGTTTTTCTCCGCGGTTGATCTCGACCTCATCCCCTTCCATAGTGGCCGGCAGAGTATTACCCCGGCCGAACAACTGTTCGGCCTTGTCGAGCAGGGGACGGCGGGGGAGCAAGAAGCCGCCCTCGCCCTGGCCGGCAGGGTGCGTTTTTCCGACGCGCTGCTCTATGCGACTGCGGACACTGTACCAGCAAACGCCGCCGGCGCCGCCGATGGAGCAGGTCGCTTCTATGAAGAGCCGGTGACGCTGAAGATTCTCGACAGCCCCAAGCCGCCCTGCCCCTGTTTGTATTTCAAGTCCGCGGATGGGGGCGCGAGGTATATCGAGAAGCCGAAGTTGGCGCCGGGGCACCACCGCCCGCAGGGTCGAAAGTTCTATCTGCATTACCGCTCCCAGGATGGCGCCAGGCCGTGGAAAACAGAACACGCGACAGAGCGGCTTTCACAGAAAGCCCTGGTCACACCAATTCGGCGCGGCTCGGTTTTCTACTTCCACGTCGATTTTGAGAACCTGTCCGACCACGAACTGGGCATGCTGTTGTACGCGCTCCGGCCAACACCCGAATTCAGACACAAGCTGGGCATGGGGAAATCCATCGGATTAGGCAGGGTGAGGACCGATGTGGTGGCACTGCTGGCCATCGACCGGGGAAGGCGATACAGTTGGGACGGCCTCTTCGAACCGCGCTATAGTTCGTGCTGGATCGACCCCAACGAAAACGTGACCCAGTGCCCGCCCTTGCGCGGGGAGGCCCATATCGCTACTGGCGGTTTGGACGTGCCATCGCTGAGAGAGGCATTCCGCAGCGGCATGGATGCCGATATTCGCAACGCCCTGGAGCTGCTCGGCTGCCCGGCGGGTCTCACTGCGCCCGTTCAGACACCACTGGCCCCAGGGCAGACTGATCCTGAGGACGAAACGTTCGAGTGGTTTGTCCTCAACGATGAGAAATGCCACCAAATGCTCAAGCCGCTGGATGCTTCCAGCCGTCGGCTGCCCACGCTCAGCGATGGAACAGAAGCCGCAAATGCTTGATGGCTTCCAAGGGCATCGTTCCTTACTGACTGGCAATCGTGCCCTGATTCGAAACGGATAACGCCTCAGTTGTACATGCTCTTAGCGTCATTAGTGTCCCAGCCAGTGGTGAACGATACGAGCCGAATGAGAAACGCAGGCACAGCGGCGGCGCCACAGCGGAGGCCCGGCGCACGCGAATGGCTTACCGGGCGGTGGCTGAGGCGCGCGTACGCGCACGTCAAGGAGAACCATGGGTGCGCCGGGGCCGATGGCGTCACGCTGGCCGAATACGAGCGCGAGCTGCGCGCCCGGCTGGCCGCGGCCCGTGAGGCGGTCGAGGGCGGAAGCCATTGGGCGTGGCCGCTGGGACCGCTATGAGGAGCGCGGCTTCGTGATTGTTTGAGCTCCGTGCCCTGGGCCGGCCGCGCTGGCCGCAAGCCATTGAACTACCGCCGCTTGGCGTAATCGAGAAAACGACCCGTTGGGGGCGCCAGATTGCGGAAAAGGGCTTGATGATTGAAACCGGGGCGCTTGCGCGAGAATAACCATGTCTGCATCCGTGATTTCCTTCCGCCCACAAGGGCCCAGATCCGGGGGTTGCGGAAAACCCAGGGCTATGTATAATGCCCCCAGCCGCTTCCAGATGCGGCAGTGGGAATCCCTTCGCTGACGAAGAAGCGATTGAGACCTTCTTTCCTTTCTTCCCGTCCGCGAACTTCAGCAGGGGTGGGAATGCCTTCGCTGACGAAGAAGCGATTGAGACTTCTTCCCCTTCCCGCGAATGGCGGCTTCGAGTTTCGTGGGAATCCCTTCGCTGATGAAGAAGCGATTGAGACCGGTAGATGGTTCCCCAGAAGAAGATGTAACGGGTGTTCCGCGGGAATCCCTTCGCTGACGAAGAAGCGATTGAGACTCGCGTTTGGCATCAAATGCCACCAAGGTTTCAGAAGTGGGAATGCCTTCGCTGACGAAGAAGCGATTGAGACGGAAGCCAGGAAAGTTCAGACCAGCAGGGAATGTTTTGTGGGAATCCCTTCGCTGATGAAGAAGCGATTGAGACCACGGCTCCCAGCTTCCTTCCAGGGCGTCGATCACGGTGGTAATCCCCTCGCTGACGAAGAAGCGATTGAGACTCCTTACCACAGGGCGACGGGGAGAGTTGATGCTCCACGGGGAATCCCTTCGCTGACGAAGAAGCGATTGAGACCGTAATCCGCAAACTGCGCGGATTACGTTAAGCCACTTCCACGGGGATCCCTTCGCTGATGAAGAAGCGATTGGAAAGGCAGGCTGTCGGCTGTAGGCTGACGGCTGGAGACCTGTGACCTGGGGCGTCCCCGAGGCGGAATCCGCTGCTGGACTACGCGCGCGCATACCTGGCTTGTTGGGTGCCGCTGGGGGTATCCTTAACCTGGCACCTGAAACCTGACACCTGGCACCTGCGCTTTCGAATCCCTTCGCTGACGAAGAAGCGATTGAGACCTGTCCTTGTTGGTGAACGTGATTTCCTCGTTCGTCGTGGGAATCCCTTCGCTGACGAAGAAGCGATTGAGACGTGAGCTTGTTGGTGGCGTACTCCTGCTGGTTGACCGAGTGGGAATCCCTTCGCTGACGAAGAAGCGATTGAGACTCCCGGTCCCCCTCGATGGCGGCGGTGATGCAGGTCTTTAGGTGGGAATCCCTTCGCTGACGAAGAAGCGGTTGAGACGCGACAGGCACGCCGTTCGTGATGATCCCGGCCGAAGGTGGGAATCCCTCCGCTGACGAAGAAGCGATTGAGACGCTTTGCTCTCGGCCAGTGCGGTGCGGGCTTCTTCAATCGTGGGAATGCCTTCGCTGACGAAGAAGCGATGACCAGCAGGTGTCAGGTGCCAGGTGTTAGGTGCTGGGGAAGGACCGGCGGGGCGCACAGAATCGGCGCTCAAGGGTTATGGCCGGCGGGTGCCCAGGAAGGGGCCGGCCGGCGGGACGCCAGCGGTACGTGGGGATCCCTTCGCTGATGAAGAAGCGATTGAGACGAAATTCCAGCACACGATTTGGGCTTCCGTAGCCACCGGTGGGAATCCCTTCGCTGATGAAGAAGCGATTGAGACAGTCATCGGCGCATGAAGACCTCCAGGCCGTAGGCACGTGGGAATCCCTTCGCTGACGAAGAAGCGATTGAGACGACGGGTTGGTCTTAAGAAGGTAATCCCGCGTCAACGCCGGGGAATCCCTTCGCTGATGAAGAAGCGATTGAGACCTGCGAGTGACTTGACCTTTGGAGGGCTCGCGTTCGAGTGGGAATCCCTTCGCTGACGAAGAAGCGGTTGGCCGGAGCCTGGAGACCTGGGGCGTCGCCGAGGGGGAATCCGCTGCTGGACTACGCGCGCGCACGGCTGGCTTGTTGGGTGCTGCTGGGGGTATCCTTAACCTGGCACCTCAAACCTGACACGTGGCACCTGCGGTTTCGAATCCCTTCGCTGACGAAGAAGCGATTGAGACTCGCCCTCAGCTACCCGATCGATCATACGCTCGGTCTCGTGGGAATCCGTTCGCTGACTAAGAAGCGATTGAGACACGGTGTTGTATGCATTCAGCGCAAACGTCTGAATTTGCGGGAATCCGTTCGCTGACGAAGAAGCGATTGAGACTCGTACAGGAAGCGATGCGCGTCGGCCAGGAATATGCGGGAATCCCTTCGCTGACGAAGAAGCGATTGAGACACGGTGCGTCCTTGGTAGACGTCGTTCTTGACGTAGACGGCGGCAATCCCTTCGCTGGCGAACAAGCGATTGAGACGCTTTAGCGCGTGCTATGTACGCGGAGACTAAACTAGCTTGTGGGAATCCCTTCGCTGACGAAGAAGCGATTGAGACGTTTTGGAACTGAGATCACCCCAAGTGAGTGCTAGTGTGGGAATGCCCTCGCTGACGAAGAAGCGATTGAGACTTCGGGGCGTTAGTCGGGGTTTCGTGGTTTTCGTAGGTGGGAATGCCTTCGCTGACGAAGAAGCGATTGAGACCACAGCTCCTCGTAGGCGGTGAACACCGGCACCTGGTGTGGGAATCCCTTCGCTGATGAAGAAGCGATTGGGCGGACGCTGGAGACCGGAGGCTGGAGACCTGGGACCTGGGGCGTCGCCGACGGGGAATCCGCTGCTGGACTAGGCGCGCGCACGGCTGGCTTGTTGTGTGCTGCTGGGGGTATCCTTAACCTGACACCTGGCACCTGCGCTTTCGAATCCCTTCGCTGATGAAGAAGCGATTGAGACGGTTAGAAACTCACCAGAGGACGGCCGGCGACGACGTGGTGGGAATCCCTTCGCTGATGAAGAAGCGATTGAGACGATTCTCCCCGCTCAAGGAAGGCGGTTCTCGAAACGGTGGGAATCCCTTCGCTGATGAAGAAGCGATTGAGACACATCCCCCCTTCCTTGCGAAGAATCGCGCTACTTCGTGGGAATCCCTTCGCTGACGAAGAAGCGATTGAGACTCTTGTTCCGGAGGATAGCGAAGAAATCTGGTGCGTAGTGGGAATCGCTTCGCTGACGAAGAAGCGATTGAGACGAGATCACGGCCAGCTTGTCTTCGGTGAGGTAATAGGTGGGAATGCCTTCGCTGACGAAGAAGCGATTGAGACGAGATGATCTCGTTGTCGGTCAACGCCACGGTGTAAACGTGGGAATCCCTTCGCTGACGAAGAAGCGATTGAGACAAAAGCACGAACCTCCGCTTTTTGATAGAGTGAAAAAATGTGGCAATGCCGTCCCTGATGAAGAAGCGATTGGCTGGCTTGTTGGGTGCTGCTGGGGGTATCCTTAAGCGGGCACCTGAAACCTGACACTTGGCACCTGCGCTTTCGAATCCCCTCGCTGACGAAGAAGCGATTGAGACCCGGTGCGCTGCCCGTCCGAGACGTAGTTGTACCAGGTGGGAATCCCTTCGCTGACGAAGAAGCGATTGAGACTCACTAGGGAATACCGCCTTCTCGGTTATGGTTTTGGTGGGAATCCCTTCGCTGACGAAGAAGCGATTGAGACGGCGTGGCCTCGCTGATGAACTTCAGGTGGCCGTAGGTGGGAATCCCTTCGCTGATGAAGAAGCGATTGAGACCTCTCGGCCTCGCGAATAGCGATGAGACGCTCGTGCTGTGGGAATCCCTTCGCTGACGAAGAAGCGATTGAGA
>Ga0315288_10012926_pt1 | contig 10473 bp, 6 predicted proteins | sample YL17G11_20_MG_FD_203454 | JGI IMG/M metagenome (GOLD analysis project Ga0315288, IMG submission 203454) | Sediment microbial communities from Yellowstone Lake, YNP, Wyoming, USA - YL17G11_20 | ecosystem: Environmental > Aquatic > Freshwater > Lake > Sediment | place: USA: Wyoming | collected...
CAAGATAAAATTCTCACGAAAGTCCAAGAATCTCAAACCATTACACCGGCAGTCATCTCGATCTCAGCTAGCTTTAACATCTGAGATTCTAAGAAGACCTGCTACTTAATCACAAGATGGCAGGTTTCCTCGATAAGAACGACAGAGTTGTTGACATGGTCTTGACGGGCTATGGCAAGAGCCTTCTTTCTAAGAACGGTCTTAGGTTCGTATCGTGGGTCCCGATGGACGACGAGGTCGACTACAACCCGTTTCTTTCAAACAGTGGGTCTTTGACCGTTCTGCAGCTCTCTTCATCTATTTCAGAGCAAATAGAATATTGTCCAGTTCGCGAGGCAACGACAGGATATAAAACGCTTAATAGAACTCTTGTCGACACGACGAATGGAAACGATACAATTTTTACGATCGCACAGGGACAAAAAATTGTCCCACTAATAAGAACGGGGAGCTTGCCAGTTTCTCTTTTGATCACTACAGATCAACGAAAGGTCGTTGACCTGCTCGATAAAAAAGACTACAGTGGAAAGACCGTCGAACTGCTAGGTCCAGTTGACAGGGGATTTCAAAGATTGAAGACGAGCAAAAAGGATCTGGAGGTTTCATTCGTCAATGGATCTTATCCACAAGAACACAAGGTATCAGGATTCTTTGTACGTGTATTCTCAAGCGGATCCGATGGCTACATCGAGATAGATCCAAAGCTCGATGAAAAAGGTAACGTGACATACAACGGCGAGCTCCAGGTAAAGGGGGAATGAAATGCCGATAATGTATGGAAGCCCGAATGATCAGAATAACTCAACCGTTCCATTGACGGATGAGAAGCTTAGTACCTCTTCGACAAATGGCAGCTCTGCCAGAAAATTCACCGCACAAGATCAAATCGAACCAATCCCAACAAATCTCGTTGGTAACGCACAACATCTGATCGACAGCGCTGTATCTCTAAAACAGATGGCGATGACCGTTGATGCGGTGGCGACTATTGCTCGAGATAGTCTTGCTGTTTCAAGACAAAATGTCGAAAATGTTCGCGTAACAGACGTTCAGACGACTTCGACACAGATCACGCCAGACAAGATGTTGCTTGATCAAAGCGTTCTTGGACTCGAGATAGGTAAGTCTCTTTTTGGTGATGACGCGTCAGGTGTAAGATTTACACAAGAAATCATTACTCAAACACATTCCGATTTCATTGGTAGCAAGCAACAATCTAATGTTCTATTTTTCAACGATACGACACCAGAAATTGACAGCATTTCCGTTGACATTGATAAGCAAAAAGGAGTTGTTGATTGTTTCTTTTCAACGCTTAAGTTTTCTATACCAACAAACAAGGCGACCAATGGAAAGATCAAGGCGTTCAAAATAATGCGGTCTATGGATATGAACCCAACGTTTACCAGAGGTCTTGGAAACTTGTCGTTACATGGAATCGACAGACTACGCTCTGAGCCCAATTCGTCTCGTCAGAAGAATTTGAACACGCTGATGCAGTTTGAGAAGAGATTGGTAGAGAGCAATGTCAAAAACTCTGTCACAAATCTCGTGCCGATTGACTCGAGTACAAATCTTCGTAACTCAGCAGAGGAGAAGCCCGTAGATACAACGACGATTGATAGTTCTGTGGCAAGTGATCCAAGAACAATCGACATAGTTGCCAATGAAAATAGTCTTGATCTTTCTCAAAAGGAGATCATCGTTGGCAAGCTTCCAGATCAAGCTAGCAAGAATCAGTTCGCGGTGGACATGAGCAACTCAAACGGTTTCAAACAAGTTGCATTCGTCTCCCCAGATAAATTAACCGCAAAACAGATCGGTGATTCGTCACAATATACGTTCGAGGATCCATCAATCACATTCGGAAGAGGATACACATATTATGTGTCGACGATAAACTCTGACATGGTCGAGAGCGTTAGATCTCCACTAATCACGATCGTTATAGAAGGATTGCGTGTGCCCGAGATGCCCAAGATGTTTAAGGCATATCAGATTGATAAAACAATCTGCTTGAGCATGCTTGTTGATGACCAACTCGTAGAAAAGTTTGAGATCTACAGGAAAGAACTCAATGTAAAACCTACCACTAGATTTAATAGTGCTCGAGTCATCTCCGCTGACAGTGGATTTACGTCATCTGTCATGACCGTGGTAACCCTACCAAACGGGTTCGTGTATCTCGGAGACTCTCTGAATGGTTCAAGAGGAGCTGGAGCGTCCTTCAATGATATCACTGCAAAGCCAGGTGCAAAGTACATCTACAGAGCATTCTCGGTAGATGTGTTCGGCAACAAATCAGAGAAACCAGCAGAAGCCCAGATTTTCTTCAAGGATAAATTTTCTAAGACCGTTGACCTTGACACTCCGCATATGACAGTTGAGATCGATGCCAGGTCAAGCAAGATGAAGATCACGTTTGGTTGTGTAGATCAAAGAGTTACCGCAATGTTTCTGACTCGTCGTGATTTAACGATCGATCAAGAGATTTTTACAACGCCAGGAGAGGTGAGCAGAAACCAACTTGGCACGTCACAACCAGGACAAGGTTCGAATCGTTTTCTTGGAAGCAAGATCGTAGGTTCACAAACGGATCGCCCGTGGAACGGGTTGTTCATGAACGATGGAAGCGATGTCGTTTTCATTGACACAACGGTTGCATTTGACCATACGTATCGATACAAGCTCGAAGGAAACGATAAGTTTGGTAACAAAACGTCGTGCGTCCTATCCAATGCCGTGTTTGTCAATAGACATCCAATGATCGACGATCCTGTGAACTTGACAAGTTCTGTCGACCTCTCAGGAAGCACGATTCAAGGTATTACGTTACAATGGCAGGATGGGAATGTCTCAGTAACGGCAGAAGATAAATTAGGAAGTCAGGCAAAACTAACTGATACAAGCGTCAGAAATCTGTATCAGCTTGAGCGCAGAAATTCAAACGATGACAAGTGGTCTAAGTTTTCTCTTATTTCAGAGACATCATTCTTTGACCCAACTCCATCATTTGCGGGTAACGAGGTTCCAGCATTTCGACCACAATTTGTTGTAGAGAATCAAACGTATTTGTATCGCGTGAAAGCAGTACAATCTGGTGCATTCATGAGCAATTATAGTACGCAAATTCAGGTGTTCGCAGGACTTCAAGTACTTGCTCCAGAAAAGTTGAGAATATCATCATGTGGTGCCAAGATTAGACCGTTCTACACAATCATCAATTGGTCGACACCGGAAGGATCTGGACAGATTGATAAGTGGGACATCGAAAAAGCAGAGATCAACAATTATGCTGCCGCCTCCATGAATATGTCAGATCCTGACGTGTTTAAGAATATTAGATTTTCAGCATTTAGAAGTGTCGGCAGAGAGTCTGGAAGATTTCGCAGCTTGACCGCCGACAACGTTCTTACGGAAGATACGTCAAGCGCAATCTCTGGAATGTACCATTTTCAAGACGCGCAGGTATCATTTGGAAACACCTATTTCTATAGAATTAGAGCTGTTGGTCTGGATGGACGTCAATCTGGATGGGTGTATGGCGGCATGAGAGTGACCGATACAACATTTGAGAAAAAACTGGAATCGATCATCACGAATGAAGAGCGTCTAGAATTATCCAACATGAAACTTCCACTGACAGTGAAAGGAAACGCGTTGGGAGAGCAAACAAATGTAGAGACGAGTTCATTCTCACTGAATCCGTCCTTTTCAAAACCAGCGCCGACGAAATCGTTCAAGGTCTAAATGCCAGTCGTTCATATAGGTGAACAAGGAACAACACCAACGTCAGGAACAAACACGACTCTTCAGGATACGGCTTTGCTCGCAGTTGGACCCGCTCAGGCCGTAACGGATATCTGGGAGGCGATTAAGCCACTTCCGCCATCATACGACGGCCAATACGCTTTGCGTATTGCAAGAGCAGCGTCCACCGTAAAAAGACCCGTCACGTTGGAAGTTCTTCAACTTGCTCAAAGTTCTATCACGATTCTTAAAACAGCTTCAATTCCATCATCGACGACTGCAATTCCGGCCCCACAACCTCAAGCTCCAGGAGATTTTCCCGAGGGTGGGTGGACGTCTTTTGACATGTCTCCGCACTACATCGCCAATCTTTGTTTGACGGCAAGAAACAACGTGTCGGCATTTATTCTGCAAGTCAATTCGTTCGTCTCTCGTGCAAAGAATTCAGGATTTGCTCCACCATCCAATCCATTCCTCGTCATCGCTAACCTTGACAGCTCTGTACCACACCGACCTGGTCTTCTTGTTGATGACGGTCTTGGCGCTGACTTGATGACAAACATCGACGTGTATATTACGCTACTCGATGCCGAGTCGAAAGGTCAAATAGATCTTGCAAAACACATTGTTGCGGCCGTTCAGATTTCCAACATGACAATGGCGAACTTTGGTGGAAGTGGAAACATTGGCGTCGATCTTGCACAGCTGATACCAGACGCTGATGCTATTAAGAGACAAAAAGCAAACGACGCGCTTGCCGCATTTGACTTCAAGAAACGTATTCCCAAGATGCTATTTACAGCCAATTACAATCCGCAAAGATTGTCCAAAGGATGCATCGTCGGATGGAAAAAGATCCCAGATGCATCTGGATACCAAATCACGAGAACATCGATCTTTGATGGTTCTATCAAGAAATATTTGCTCTCGAACAATGAGATCAATACGAGAATGGAGCATCTCGTCGACTTCTTAAGAGTCTGGGTTCTAAGCTTCTATGATACGTTCGATGAGCGTCTCGTTTCTTGCTTTCTTGATTCCGAGATCCAGAAAGATCAGTTTTACACGTATTCTGTTCAGGCATATCAGAGAGCTCTCGGAGCGACAGAAAGCTTGTTCAATGTACCTACTGTACCGGTGACATTGACGGTCCCTCAAATGAACGCGATGCGCGCTGCCATGTCTCTCTTGCAAAAAACAGAGTTCGAAAGCGAACCTGATCTTATCAGTCCGTATCCAATCATTTCAAAGTTTCTGCTTGGAAGCACTGACCATGATTGGGTCCTTGCCGGGCTAAACAGCAGGGCTTCAGTTGCTAGAAAAGATGATCCAACGATCACGAGAAAATTCTCGTATATCGGTGCTCAGATGACATTCTTATTTCAACAGGCCAGTCAAGGAAAATTGCTTCTTCCAGCTCCAGGTTCATTGAACATGATCGCATCAGGAATCAACGCCAGCATTGCTAATACTGGCGTTTCTCCAGTAATTAAAGACATTCTTGATGAGACCGGCGCATTGCTTTATTTTGATGGTCATGATTCTACAAGAGATCTAAATTTCAAAAAGCTAGAGATTGATAAGATAGATTCGGTCATTCTCAATGCGGTTTTCTCTGCGATTGACGTCGAGAATGCAACTCTCAATTTAAAGACGCTGTCGAATAATATGCCGGAACTTCTGACGATGGCGAGTGTTGGTACTGCCAATATTCTTGGACAAAGTGTACAAAGCAATCCTGCGGCAAAACCCACCGAGATCAAAGTTCCAGCGAACGTAAATAATATTTCGACCATTCGATCTGAAGACGAAATCCAGTTTTTTAAAGAATTCAATGAGAATGCAGTCATTGATCTCGTCGTGTTTGAAGGAATTAGCAAGATGATGAAGGCGATTCGAATTCTGTCCGATATTAGTACAAATGGACGGCTTACTCCATCTCGAACAATCGAGACACCAATAGCAGTTCCAGCCGCCGTGGCGAAAGCGTCACTGGAGAAAAAGTAAATGGCCCCCAAGATAACAGAAGAAATTGTTACGAAGATACCTGTCGTGAAGTCTGGCGCAGCGATTGAAAGATACACGAAAATCCTATCAGACATTGATAGTCTCCAGAATGGTGACAGGATCTTTTCCAAAGAATCAGGGCAAGCAACATATGAGACTCTGTTCAACGAATTTGATCTAAGCGCCAATCCCATCTATAATTTTTTTGTCGATGACGAGCTGGTGAATGACAAACAAGGTCTCGGAAAAAGAAAGCTTGAGGATGTGCCAAGATACGTCATTGTAAGCTGGGAAAGAGTACCACAGGTTAAGCCAGACTCTGAAAGTTCTGATCAAAGATCCGTAACGGCAAAGTCGACAAAGCCAGTTTTATTTGGCAGCGAGATCGATAGAAAGAAAACTTTCGATGTCGACGGCATGTCGTTCTCACCGAGCCATCTTCAACCTGAATCGTTCAACATCATAAAGCAATCGCTTGCAAATGACGTCCTTTCGTCAGGAATGATCGCGGCAACGTTGGAACTTGATGCGAACAATACTGGCCCGTCATCTGGTTTTTCTACACAAGACGTGATGACAGCGTTTAGTGAGGAAGCATTTCTCACCGATCCGACATTGGCTGGTATCTCTATTCAAGAGTTTAAAGCCCATATATTCGATGCAACATTGGGCATCAATTCGACACTTAATTCTCTTGACTCTGTTCAATCACAAGCGAAGGATTCTTTCGTTGTGAATAAGTTTATGTTCTCTAGAGAAAACGGTACGGTCAATATTCGATCGGTTAGTCCATCTTCACCTGCAATCTCGATGGGATTACAGACTGCGAATGCAACGACCAATTCTACCGACGAGCTCTCGATGATATCTGACAGAGTTATGGTTCGAGACGCTGTTATTCAAGATGAGAGCACTGTAACGACGAAGATCAACTTTGTAAATCCGAACATTGCGGGAGCGATGTCTAAGAGTAAAGTTGATCTTATGACGAAGCCTGAACACGCAGAAAGTGTGATTGCTCTTTCTCAGGTAATCTCTCAGCTTGACATCCTTTCCAAGACAGATTTCTATGATAAGAAGAAAGGTGATATTCCATCATTCAAGACACCGGCGGGTATGCCCAGACTACAATACATCGGGTATGTCCTTGAAAAATACGTAAAGAATAAGACCGGCGTGTTTGAGAAAATTGAGGAGATCGATTTCCCAAATATCGAGTATGATACATACATCGACACAAAAGTGCTCTATGGTGCGACGTATCGATACAGGATCAAAACGATTCTCAGATGGACGTATGAGACTCCATCGTCACTCATCGGGAAGAAATCCAACCCATCATTTCAGAGCTCGTATTTCAGCTCTGAGTGGAATGAAAAATGGGCATATGCAATGTGTATCGATGAGATTCCACCATCGTGGCCAGATGAATTTAATGTTAGACCAGAGTCTGCTCGAAAACGCGTATGCGTCACGTTTAAGATTCCAGACAATTCACAACGCGATCTTTTGAGCATGACCCTCTATCGTAAGATCAAGGACGCGAGAGGGAATGATCTTGTTTCATGGAGCGTAGTAGCGAATACGAAAGCGTCCGGTCTTCGTAATGTCTTATTCTTTGACTATGACGTAGACTTCGTTCAAAAGAACGGTCTAACGTACGTGTATACCGCTCAATCATTCTCAAAACATCTAGAATCTTCGGACTTTTCTGAACAAATCTCATGCCAGCTTAATTCTGACTATTCGATCTATGGTGAACTTCCTGTACAAGAGATCTCATGCGCTGGAGTGAAACCAGAGTATTTCGGTGCTTTTGCAATACGACCAATGAGACGTGATCGTTTCAACGTGGTGGTCGACGAGGGTGCTGGACAGAACATGAGATTGAATGTTTCCGGCCGGGAAGTATTTGCCCAATCTGCTCTTGTGGATTCAAATTACATCGTGCGATTCGAATCGTTGGACAATGGAGAGATGTTCGATATTCCAGTAAGTACGCACTATAATAACGTGCCTTTGATCGAGCGCACGATTCCATCAGGGATATGGGTTCCGGGAGCTCCTGTTAGTCATGCAGCAGACTCAGAACCGTTTAAATCACCAATCCCACAACAGGCCCCAAATGCTCCGATGAGGGCGATCCAGAAATTTTTGAACGATAAGAGCAAGTAAGATTTTTCGCCGAAACAATACTTAGAACTGACCGAGGGCCTTAAAGACTATGGGATTCATCGACAACTCTGGAGAGCTTTTCATCGACGCGGTCCTTACGGACGAGGGTCGTGAGAGGCTTGCACGCAATGATGGTAGCTTCTCTGTCGTTCGATTTAGATTCGGAGACGATGAGATTGATTATCGATTCTGGAATGAACTTACTGGATCTGATTCCAAAGATCGAAAGATCTTGGACACTCCGATCTACGAGGCGTTCACCAATGAGACGGTGGCATTGCGGTACCCTCTAGTAACGATCAGAAACTCAAGACTTCAATTCTTGCCAGTAATGATCGCAAAGCCGACAGCGATCACGTTGAAAGAACAAACTGACTCAGTCGGGGGCGGCGTTGACGTGACCGTTAGTCAAGAGATTGCTCGAGCACAGACGATCCTTCCAGCAGAGATCATCGATGTAAACTATTCTGTCGAGATGGACAATGACCTTGTATTCATCGCGGGTGAGCTTCCGGTGTCGGTCACTCCATTTGGTACGGGCCGATATGTTCTACCGGCAGCTCCTGGCAGACAAACGTCCGCCGGCGGTACAGAATGCAAATTCAGTGTTAGAGTACAAACATTGACTGTAGAAACATTTGATGTTCTTGTTGGGGCGACGGTCGTAAAGCCAAGAACAATCACAACTACAATCGTTGTTACAGGACAACAGTCTGGTATGGTCGCTCGCATTCCAGTCTCTATCGTTGAGTTCGCGGTAAGCTAAGGGGTAACATGTCATTTAAAGCTTTTGATCTTGCAAATGATGTAGCTTCATTGGTTTCTTCGATCAACGAGGTCGTGTCGATCTCTAGTTCGATTTATTCAAACGACAGCAACACCAAGTTCTTTACGAACATCGCATCGGCTTCTGCGGGTTCTGATCTTGGAGGGTACTGGCAGACAACATTCGACGCGTCACCAACAAGCTCTCTCAGCACAGCATTGTTGGACATGACGTACGGATACGCAACGGGATCAGCGTTCAATCTTTTGATCACGTCGACAAGTTCGCAGAATGAAAAAATCAAAATTTATAGACAGTTCGCTTCTGTTCTGTTAGGTGATCCCGATTCGACTTTCACGATCAATAGCACTTCACAGACCGAGTGTTTTTTCATCTCGATTAAGCGCTCATTACAGAAAGACGAGATAAAGAAGGGCGCGACCCTTCTTATTCTGAATCAGAACTCCTCACAAGTATCGGCATCAGACGAGGGCGCTTCGGTTCAATTCAAACAGACTGTCGGCGGAGATTACGCCCCGTTGAAGTACAATGGTACAGGTTCCGAGATCGGCCAGATTTGGTACAATGCGGGAGTCATCATCCTCTCTGACAATCTTGCATATCCAGCATCCGTCACGTGGTCAGGAACGAAAACACTGCTTGAGTCACAATCCTCAAGTTCGATTAATCAGAACGTCGACGGACTTCGTCGACACATTGAGAAGATCAACTTCCATAATCAAACCAATCTGTATTCTACGGTTTTCTTCTGCAGAGCGGGAAATTCTGAGTTTAACTACTCAAGCAATCCATCCTTTGTCGATTCAAATAAGCGCATTCGCGTCACGTCAGGAAGCAATATTTTGACCACTCGGTCGTATATTACGACTGTCGGTCTGTACGACGCAAATGACAATCTACTTGCATGCGCCAAGGTGAACAAACCGATCACTAAATCGCCTGACAATGAAGCGATCTTCCGCATCCGTCTAGATTACTGATCCCATGACATGGCTGATATCTACAACAAGTTTCAGTTGGGAGATCTCTTCCAATCGACTGTCCAGACGACTCCGCAGATAACTGTCGCGTCGGGAACTGGCGGTTGGCGAGGAAGCACTGGTCCGTCAGCGTCACTTAGTCTTTACGGCGGCGTTCGATCGAGGACAAACGTCAAGTCAAGTGATTTTGCAGTAAGCGGTCTGTCGATTTATCCGCTCGATCCCCTTGACACTCACAGCATCGATAAGGTGATCATGGTGTCTGGATCTTACCCGTCTACAGGGTCGATCAGGATGGTCAAGGTACGTGCGACAGAGTATCCATCATTTACGCAAGTAGATCCTGAGAATTGGTATCAGGAACACTTTTCTCCGATCGAGGGGTTGTTCGATTACTATAGCAAGTTTAACGACAACTTCTTCACGGGTTCATACGATTTCTATTCGATGTATCTGAGTCAGAATGCGCGATATAGCGCGTCTGCTGTGTGGTTTTCCGGATCGACATTGGACGCGCTATCCACCGCAATGACGTTCGAGGCTCATGTGAAGCCCGTTCGAGTAACGAGTTCATTCCAAGACTTCACAATCATGTCGCAGAAGTCTCGATGGAAGCTATTCATCACTGGTTCCACCGGCCAACTTGTGTTCTCTGATTTCGCGTCGTCTGTGACATCATCGGCGGCTGTACCCGTTGGTCAATGGAACCACGTATCTGCCATTGTCGGTAACGGAAGTGCGAGTCTTTACGTCGGCCTACAGAGTGTTGGAACA
>Ga0315288_10012927_pt1 | contig 10473 bp, 7 predicted proteins | sample YL17G11_20_MG_FD_203454 | JGI IMG/M metagenome (GOLD analysis project Ga0315288, IMG submission 203454) | Sediment microbial communities from Yellowstone Lake, YNP, Wyoming, USA - YL17G11_20 | ecosystem: Environmental > Aquatic > Freshwater > Lake > Sediment | place: USA: Wyoming | collected...
TTGGTGAAAATAATAATCTTAAATTATTTTCAACCAACCTACTCAGAGAGGAAGCAAGATTGACCGATCGATGCTAGTTGGTGAAAATAATAATCTTAAATTATTTTCAAGTACCCCATTCAGAGAGGAAGCAACATTGACCGATCGATAATGGTTGGTGAAAATAATAATCGTAAATTATTTTCGAGTACCTCATTCAGAGAGGAAGCAAGATTGACCGATCGATGTTAGTTGGTGAAAATAATAATTGTAGATTATTTTCGAGTACCCCACTCAGAGAGGAGGCAACATTGACCGATCGATGCTATTTGGTGAAAATAATAATTGTAGATTATTTTCGAGCACCCCATTCAGAGAGGAAGCAACATTTGGCGATCGATGATGGTTGGTGAAAATAATAATCGTAAATTATTTTGAGTACCATACTCAGAGAAGAAACAACATTAATCGATCGATGGTTGGTGAAAATAATAATCGCAAATTATTTTTGAGTACCCGACTCAGAGAGGAAGCGACATTAGTCGATCGATGATGGTTGGTGAAAATAATAATCATAATTTATTTACGAGTACCCGACTCAGAGCGGAAGCAACATTGACCGATCGATGCTATTTGGTGAAAATAATAATTGTAGATTATTTTCGAGCACCCATTCAGAGAAGAAGCAACATTAGTCGATCGATGATGGTTGATGAAAATAATAATCGTAAATAATTTACGAGTACCCTACTCAGAGAAGAAGCAACATTAATCGATCGATGATGGTTGGTGAAAATAATAATCGTAAATTATTTTCTACTTCACTTGATCGACTGGAGATGAATCGATGAGACTGAGTTTATCACCTGTTTAGGGGCTAACAGATTATGCTACTTCTTTAGAATCATTTCAGACATCATCTAAAGAAGTAGCATAATCTGTTAGCTCCTCTACTTGTCGGAAAATATTATGATGATTATTTTCCGACAAACAAACGACTTCATTTGATCGACGAGAGTATGTTTATCATTTATCGGAAAATAATCATCATAATATCTTCTGACAAACACTTGATCGAACGGATGTGAATCGATAGACTGAGTTTATCACTTGTCAGAAACTAATATTTTCTGACAAGCAATCGTCTTCGCTAGATTAAGCAATCAAAATGAAGTTTATGATAGTATCTTAGGCACCTTGTAAATTTCTTAGAACGCGATATAACTCTTCATGATTGAGATGCAAAACGGATCGACCGAGCAGTTGACTGATCGCGACGGCGACGATTCGGTCGGTCTCGGCTATTCTCTCTTGTTTTTCCTTATCAACCTGTTTATGTAGTCGTTTCATATCGTTATTGGTGAGATTTTTTCCTTTAATTGGCGCCCGACAGACAGGACAAAGCTCATTGACCTTCATTTGGAGGAGACATTGTTTATGATGGGCATGACCACATACTAAACCACAATCATCGTTATTGATAACGATTTCGAGACAGATCGCACATTCTCCGATCACCTTTTGTCCTGTCTGTCGGACTTCAATTGACGGCATGATCTCAGAGTGTTTACAACAATATTTCAGGTCATTTTTGGTGTATTTTTTACAACGCTCACCAGCCTTCGTCGTCCCCTCACAGCGATGAGATGACATTGGAGAGACTACTTGTTAACGACTCACTTGTTGGTTCAATTTTATCATAGACGATACTTCAAACGAAACCGGGCGATGATACACGGTCGTTAATGAGTAAACTCATTAACGACCGCGTATTTTTTGAAATTATTCATCGATTAAGCGTTCGAGGATGGAGAGAAGGGGGAAGATGGCCTGTAGAACCTCAGTCATTCGACCATCAGCGCGGGCCTGATAGGTGTATCGAATAAGTTCCGCTAAACCTTTCGTGATCTCATCGTTATTGGTGAAGGATTGAATACATGCTAACTTATCTTCTGGTGAGATGCCTTCCAAGTTCTCGATCCAAGTGACTAGTTGTTCAAGCTTGAGAGTTGAGGGGAGGAGGGCGGTATAATCTACCACAAGTGGTTTAAAATAACGTCGCACTCCAATCTCCGAGCTCAAATCTTTCTCCATGCTCAAATTTTAATAACAATTTATTTTGATCTATTTTTTAAGCTCCAATCAAGGCTACCGATTTTGAAATCCTCGATAACAAAAAATAATAATTAAAATGGACCGCAAGGAAGTGATCGAACGGTTGAAGGAGGTGAGGGCGAGCGGAGTTGATCTCGGGATCGCCTTAACCGCCAAAACCTCACTCTTGTTACAAACTTGGGAAAGGTTGAACTACAAACAATCACCCAAACATGTGTTATTCACTCCTGAACAGCAACAACACGAACCGATCATAACAGTTCATGAGGGACTCAATCATCTCCTCTTACCGAGACTCCAATTGAGAACACTGTATCGACTCATCTTTTTCAACAAGAGAGTTCATGAGATCGTCGACAATAAGTATTTCTGGAGGAAACTGATTGAACGTGATGTTGGTGTTGTACCTGATTTTATCGCTAACACACTGTCACAACTCCGTCTCTATTACCTCAAGAAGATGAACTTTAATGTACCATTAACCATCTATGGTCTGGATGATCAAGATGAGGTGTTTGAACAAGAGCACAATGTAGTATTTTCTAATGAGAATGTGATAATCTACAACAATAATACTCTGTTGAATTTGATTACTAATAAATTATCTCGGCTTGATCTGATCGGTCGATCGATCAAAGCAACGATACGTCAGGATGAGGAAGAATATCTTTTGTCGACCGATGGCCGATTGTACGATTACGAAGGAAATGAGATAAAGTTGAGGAAATTACAAGTATTTGATAATATCGCTGATATCTACTATGATCGTGTATTGACGAAATCGGGGATAGTTTATCTAACGATCGAGGGTGGCGAGAAAGCGGTTGAGGTGATGGTCGGTGAACCGATTGTCAGTCTTGATTACCGACTATTATCAAAAACTGGTAAATATTATAAATTCAAAAAGATTGGCCATCATGAAGTGAACGAACTCGTACCAGACGGAGAGTTAGATCTAACAAAATATCGTTGGGAACCGATCAGTAAACAATATCCACTCTATATCGAATCCGACGGAAATGTATCTGATGAGAAGATGCCGCCAACGATGTATTTTGGCGTCTATACGGCATTATGGAAATATTACATGGTGAGCGTCTACCAGATCGAAATAGACCGCCGCACTCATTACCAATTTCGTGGATTCAAGCATTAAATTAATTATTATCTATAATGATATCTAAAGTACTTATTACAATCTTTTAAGACCGTAATAAGTAATTGATTCATTAATTCATAAGATGAATTAATGAATCAATTACAATCGGTTGCGGAGTGTTTTAACTTATCCTCAATATCTTTAATTTTTCTGAGGGCATTTAAAAAAAAATAATTAAAATGGATCGGACGGAAGTGATCGAACGGTTGAAGGCGGTGAGGTCGAGAGGAGTTGATCTCAGGATCAAATTAACCGCCAAAACCTCGCTCTTGTTACAAACTTGGGAAAGGTTAAATCCCAAACTATCACCGAAGAAGCTCTCTCCCAAACGCGAACCTCTTACGCCCGAAAAGAAACAACAACCAGAAGAACAACAACTACATGATGGCCTCCTCCATCAGCTGTTACCAAGATTACAACTGAGAACATTGTATCGACTCCACTTTTTCAACAAGAAAGTTCGTGAGATCGTCGACAATAAGTATTTCTGGATGAAACTGATTGAACGCGATGTTGGTGTTGTACCTGATTTTATCGCTAATACCTCGTCACAACTCCGTCTCTACTACCTCAAGAAGATGAACTTTAATGTACCGTTGACCATCTATGGTCTGAATGAACTCGATGAGGTGATCGAAAAAGCGAACAATGTAGTATTTTCGGATAAGGAGGTAATCATCTACAACAATAATACTATCTATAATTTAACTAACAATCAATTATCTCAGGTGGATCTGATTGGGCGATCGATCAAAGAGAGGAGATATAATAATTGGTCTAAGGAAAATAATTTATCTAAACGATGTCTTTTATCAACCGATGGTCGCCTATATAATTACGAAGGAAACGAATTAGAGAAGCCGCTAGGATTACCTTCTAATGAGATCATCACCGACATCGGTGATCGACATATCTTGATGAGATCAGGAAAAGTATACATAAAGCTTAAAGGTAGCACACAAGCAATTGAGACAGTGATCGGTGAACCGATTGTCAGTCTTGTTGGTGACAGAATGCTATCAAAAACTGGTAAATATTATAAATACAAAACAATTAGATATGACGAAGTGAACGAAGTGGTACCGGATGGAGAGTTAGATCTAAAAGAATATCGCTGGGAACCGATCAGTGAAAAATTTCCACTCTATATCGAATCCGACGGAAAGGTATCTGATAAGAAGTCGCCACCAACGATGTATTTTGGCGTCTATACCGCATTATGGAAATATTACATGGTGAGCGTCTACGAGATCGATATAGTAAGCCTTAAACATGCATATCACCGCTCAGAATATCGCTTCCGTGGATTCAAGAAATAAATTAATAATCATTTCTAAACTACTTATTTCGATCTTCAAAAAAAGATCGAAATAAGTAGTTGATTATTGTTCGAGGTAACGGTAAGTCAAGGAGATACGATCCTCAGTGATATTTGGATCAACTTCGATTGAGTGACTCCGCCCTATACAGGGGCACCATCCGGTGGGGGGTTAGTCGGTGGCTTGAGTAGATACACTGAACCATGTTCAAGAGAGACGCGTACGGGAACAGTATCAATCTTATTTCGATAAGGTGGTTCCAAGATCAACCTTCTCACCGCATTCAATGAGATACCCGCAATCACTGTTCCTGAAGTCATCTCCTTGTCACGATGTTGGGCGATCCCTTTACTGCCATCGGGATAGTACTGAATCACTACATAGTTGTACTTCGAGTTGGTGAGTTGTTCCAAACGGAGCCGATATTTGATCAATAATGGTAGTTGGGTCCAATCGGTCGCATGACGCGTCACTGGATGGTGACCCCTTCATCAAGGAAGGGGTTACCTTATTATTCTTGAAGTTAACAGTATAACTAACTCCATCTTCTCCGTAGGTCCGATTGGTTCTCCTTTTGGGTCCATTGGGAAAACAAGTTTATTTCAGTAAAGAGTACTCCTCATCGGCCTCCTCGGGTGAAAGGCCACCAGAAGGTGGCGCCCCCGAGGTAGGGGGTGATATTCAAAAGTAATCCGTTCTCCATCAAATCGTAACGGCTCCATCAGTTATAGTAACTTATTTAATCGATTATTTTATTGGACTAGTTATCCAATAAAATTGATTACGATAGTGCTAGTTAAATTAGCACTCAGTTTCATCTCCATGGCACTACCATTTGTCGAGGAGTATCGTACACACGGGATCGTGATCATTCCTCAGGTCATCTCTCAAGATCTGGTTAAGGATTCGGTTGAGGATATCTGGAACAACATCGAAGAGCTTCCTTGGCAACCGGAATATCGGGCACGCTGGCAATCGCTTCACTCGAACATGAAGAATGATTATTGGCGCGACGTCACTAAGGCAGAGATTGAGGAAGTAGGTGAGATCTATCCCTCGATGGGGGGTTTTGGTGCTCTGCAATTCTATCAGACTGCCGGTCAATGGAACATACGACAACAGCCGAAGATTGTCGATATCTTCTCGAAACTACTGGGATGTGAGAAAGTGATGGTTGGGTTAGATCGTATCTCTTTTAAGTATCCTGGTCAAGGTCTTACGGAATTTGTTCACTACGATTCAAATCCCTTCTTATGGCCAGAAGAGGAGTACGAAAGTATCCAAGGAATAGTGGCATTATCCGATACCTCCTTCTTCGCTGCTCCGGGAACACATACCATGGCGTTTCAAAAAGAATTTATAACAAAGTATCCGAAAACGAACCGAAAGGATCAGTACTTCATTGAGAAGGCTCACGATCCGATGGAGCTTCGCGATAAGGTGATCGAATATAAGCTTAATAAGGGTGATCTGGTGATCTGGAGTAATCGATTGCTACACGAGGCGAGAATCAATAAGAGGAATAATGTGAGATATGCCCATTTTATCACCTATCTGCCTTATGGACGACCACCGCCAACCGTCGTCAAAGCGTACCAAGCACAGAAGGTGGATTATGTGAAGGATCGGTTGGAGTCGTATCGAACGGGGAAGACTCCCCTCTGTTATCCCTCAGGCACCAAAATCGAGCTATTTTCGAAACAGGTTTTCATGTACTTTCCTAACAAACTCAATGAATTCTGTGCGCGATTCTTGGACGAGGCCTCGGAGGAGAGAACCTATCAGAGTGGAAAGAAACAGGGACAGAAGGTGAGAGTACCGATCAATTATTCTCCAAAGGATCTTGGTAACTACTCGCCGCCTCCACTCACCGACCTCGGAAAACAATTACTCGGATGATAGATGACGACGATCCTTGATTGTATTGTACAATAGAATCGAGGGTCGTCGTTATCGAATTTTATTTCCAATTTAGCCAAAAACACAAGAGTCTGAGGTTTAATGTTTCACTAACCAACTGTTTGGAGGAAACGACCGAAGAGATGATAACAGAATATATTTTCATTGAACTTAGGATTAACTTTGAAATAGACTTTATTGCTCTTGGCTTTGTTGACTGAGGGAGGATCGTGAACAACCTCTCGTGATTGCTCCCCTTCACAGAGTTTGTGAAAACCGTTACAAAAATCATCCCAGAGGGCTTGATGATATTTACCGCAAAAACTAGCCCATGGTTCATTCTTCGACTTCTCGTTCAACCATGCTGAATTTTCTTTCCACCACAACGGAAAATATAGTTCACGATAAACCCTTGCTTCTAATGAACGCTCGTAATATTGTTGTTCCATTTTAATTGTGATTGTTTCTATCTTAAGGAATGAGCTTGGCAGGAGTTGGATTAGGTAAAATTATTTGATAACAAATAATGAGAAATAATCTTTCAAACTGAAACTCCTACCAAGCCCTACATATCATTGATAATAAAAATGCGCTAATAAATAGATTAGTAAAAAAAAGGCTAGAAATAGTTAAGATGGAGATTACGACCCCTGCCGACTTCGAACTCCTCTCGATCGATCAACAATACTATTACTTTCATTCCGAATTCAAAAAACGTGCCCAAGGTAAATTACTAGTAATTATGCAAGATGGTAGCTTTTTTGATGCTTTTGGTGAAATTAAACCTTATGATGGCGCTGAAATTGCGCCTGATTGCGAACTGATACCAGGTCGAGAGGGGGAACCAACGCTGGTGGTGAAAGGGGCCAACTACAAGGCCATCTCGGAGGCACTTCAGTATGATGTTTGTGCGAAACATAATCTGTTTTCGGTTGGATTCAATTGTTACAACATCGATCCAATCCTCGCGAGTCTGATTCTCGAACATCAGTTGTATGATGAGGTGTTGGAGGTCGATGAGGTGAGTTTTGGTAAAAAAGATCGTAAAGTTCGTCGCGCGGGGAAGGTTCATACTCGGAGTACGTTGATGGGAACGGAAGGTTCGAAATATTCCTCTCTGGTCGACCAAGTGAAGTATCTTGGTATCCTCTATCTGGTGCGACATCCTCCCCGTAACAACTTCGCTCTGATGGTTGCTGGACTCGCGATCACCTCCTTTCAGACTGGTGGGATCGGTCTCTATCAGTACCACAATCGCCCTGATCAACCCACTGAGGTCGAGGACGATGTTATCCGTTTCCTCGAAACACATACTATCGCTGAATTGTGTGTGTTTACTGCACCCGACAAACAACCCGATCAGTACCTGATGAGTTGGTTGGACAAACTAAATCGTTATACGAAAGTGCGCTTTCAAGGGCCGCTTCCGATCGAACATACCCGATTGGATTATCAACGACAATTGCTGCGTAAACATCATCCCAAGATCGATTCTTCGGTATCTCCTCATGTTTATCTCGGATTTGATCGATCACCTGAGTTGGCGGCGACCTACGCCACCCTGTTACAGTTCTGTTACCAGCGTTATCCTCAAATTCTGATCAACTTACAACCACCAGTGATCGAATCCGATAGTCACAAGTATCTCGTGCTCGGAAACAATGCTCTCAGTCAATTGGATGTCTTGGGAGAAGGCGTCGTGGAGAAACATTCATCAAAGAATCAGGTAGGTCGAAGGCCAACCGAGAGTTCTCTGCTCGATCTGTTAGATGTTTGTTCGACGGCGATGGGAAGTCGTCTGTTAAGAGATCGACTTGTTACTCCCCTGATCGATACCAATATCATTGAAAAGCGATATGATTGTCTCGAGGCCCTCCTCTCCGGATGGTCGAGGTATGAAGGTTTGTTACAAGGTCTACCCGATCTCGAACGATTGATAATGAAACTCGATCTCAAACTGCTCACCCCCAACTCCCTCTCGTTGCTCATCCACGCCATCGATCGTATGATCGTGCTTTTTGAAACGATCATCAGAGATAACCTTAAGATTAACTTTGTTGAAAACGCGATGATCGAACAATTAAAGGATCTCTCAGCATCTCTACATCGCACGATCGATCCAACAATCGCCGCCAGTCAAAACTCAACGCTCCATTTGACCGATAACTTCATCTTGAAGGGAAGATCCCCGGAACTCGATCGACTCTCCGCTGAGGTGATCAGTGGGACCAGTCTCCGCGCAAACATCTGTGATCGATTATCGGAGTTGATTGTGCCCGCTAAAACAAAAAAACTGTTACTACCCGTAGTTTATATCAAGGAGACGACCACTGGATTTCTACTGGAATTGACGAAAAAGCGCTATCTGATCTTACTCGAACAGGTCGGTGATCGACCGATCACAATCGATGAGAAACTATCGTTAACTAATTTAAAAATTGTCGATAGTAACAAGTCCGGCGCAACTGTTTTTATTAGTTGTCCCGAACTAGAGGTGCTCTCAAAGTTCTATCTTGAAGGAAAGAATGGGATCACCAAGGTGTTACGTGAGTGTTATCTGAACATCTTGGAAGAGTTTGGTCGTAACTATTCGACCTTTTTGAGAAAGGTATCAACAGTGGTTGCCGAATTTGATAGTTATCTCTCATTAGCAAAGGTCGCCACCAAGTACAACTACGTTCGTCCTACCATCGCGAACGATTTCAACGATCGGAGCTATCTTGTCGCCCAACAACTCCGTCATCCCCTCGTCGAGCGCACTTCATTAGAAAAATATGTTGCTCAGGATATCGCGATCGGAAGAGTACTCGATAACACTCCCTCCGGTCAATTGATCATCTTATATGCCACCAATCGTTGTGGTAAGAGCGTTCTGGCGAGGACGTTGGCGTTGCTTATTATTATGTCACAGACAGGTTGTTTTGTTCCCGCAACATCATTTCGATATTTTCCTTATAAATATCTCTTCACGCGAATCCTTACTAAAGATAATGTTCATACTGCTACCAGCAGCTTTGAAGCCGAATTGATCGAAATTCGACCAATGATAGAAAAAGCATCGGAAAGAACATTGATTGTGGCCGACGAACTCTCGAGAGGTACCGAGGTGGACGATGGGGTAGCGTTGGTAACAGGGGTGATGATAGAGGTAGGGAAGAGGGGAGCAAGTGGGATATTCACCACCCATCTCCGCAAACTCGCCACGATCGAGGAGATCGTAACATGTGAACAGATTAAGATCTATCATTTAGAATGTGAAGTACAACACAACAAGGTGGTGGTGAAGAGGAATTTACGGGAGGGACCCGAAACACAGCATTATGGCCTTGAAACTGCCTCAATGGTTGGACTCCCTGATTCGGTCATGGAGCTCTCATACCGGGTCCGACGAAGATTGCTCAATCAGAACGAACAGTATCTCTCGTATCAACGTTCACCCTACAATAAAAAGATCTATAAAGATGTTTGCGTTAACTGTGGTCAACCAGCCGAAGAACATCATCACATCCTCGAACAATCACAACAGGATCAACGTGGTTTTATCGGTCACATCCCAGTCCACTCGCCCGGTAACCTCCAATGGTTGTGTCATACCTGTCACAAATTAATACATCATCCACCCGATAATGGACAATAAATAGTAGCTCAGTTACCAAAAATATTATTAGTAATAATATTTTTGGTAACTGAGCTACTATCAAACTCGATAACTTAATCTTGATTATTAAATTCAATAATTATATCTTGATTATCAATTGAGTAATAACTCACACGATGGCCAATTGAGTAATAAATCAAACGATGACAGCTTGATGGCCAATTGATTAATGAATCATACGATTACAGCTTAATGAGCAATTGAGTACTAAATCAAACGATTACAGCTTGATGCCGAATTGATTAATGACTCAAACGATTACAGCTTGATGATCAATCTAGTAGTAAATCAAACGATGCCACCTTGATCGTCAATTGATTAATGAATTATACGATTACAGCTTG
>Ga0315288_10012928_pt1 | contig 10471 bp, 10 predicted proteins | sample YL17G11_20_MG_FD_203454 | JGI IMG/M metagenome (GOLD analysis project Ga0315288, IMG submission 203454) | Sediment microbial communities from Yellowstone Lake, YNP, Wyoming, USA - YL17G11_20 | ecosystem: Environmental > Aquatic > Freshwater > Lake > Sediment | place: USA: Wyoming | collected...
GGGTGATGTCGCCTTTAATGATTTCGATCCGTCCGGCGAAATATTCGGGCATCGCTCGACCTCCGCGCGCTTTCTTGGATCTATTATAGCCCGGATTCACACCAGGAAAACGATCGCTTCGGCGCCGTCGGCCTCCCTCTCCTGCACGAACCTGACGGCTTTCGGCTTTGCCGGGCAGTCCATCTCGATCGCGAGCGGCCCGATCGGCGGGATGAAGTCCGTGAAGTCGTAGCGGTCGGGCATGGGGAGGTTCGTCCGGTTGAGGAGATGGAGGCTGAGCTTCCCGTCCGCGGTCTTGCGGACTGCGATATCCACATAGGCCGGACCTTTGACCGTGACCGCCAGGATGTCTTGAATAAAGGGTGGTCTGTCTGACCAACGGAAACGCAAAACCGGGATAAGGAGTTGATTCATAAGGGACAATGAGCGACCCTCTATTTCTTCTTCTCCTTCTCTTTCTCCTTCCCCTTCCAGATATACTCATAATATCTGGCTCCGCTGACACTTAGAGTGCCCTCAGCCGTATCCCCTGTGTCCTTTATCTGGCCGCGGATGGCGTGCCCCGAGGAGATGATCAGCAGGAAGATCTTATCCTCGCCGGGTTGCGGCGCCTTCCCCGTCCAAACTGTCGTGGTTTCGCCCCCTTCGCCGGTCAGGAAGAGTTTGCCTTGAAGCGCGGCATCGATGACTATTTCTTCACCTTTTTTAAGGAGGGAAAATTTCACCGGCCTGCCCTCGAATAGAGGCCCCTGATCAGGCTGTTGCCCATAATCAGGCTGTGTGCCCGCCCAGTCCATCAGCGACGGAATTCTCGCTCCTCCCCCATATACTCCCCGCCTTTCTGTCTGGTTGGAGCTGTAGTTTCCATAAAAAACGAGAGTGTAAGCCCTTCCAATCTTGCCCTCCTGCCTGTTGATGACCAGCTTTAGACTGATCGAATCGCCGGGCTTGAGGGAGGCGGGCGGAACCGGCAGGGTGTGAGAAGTCTTACCGGAAGTGCTGGTCAGAATGGCCACATCTCCCGGGAAGGCGACACTGCCGAAGACCGCCGGGAGGTTGGTTGAATAGGTGGATGTCCACTGATCATTCAGAACCCACGTGCCGGCCTTCTTGCGCATCGTTTCTTGGGGATCGGGGTCCGGCGAATTTTCCGACTTGAACATGGTGGGCGAAGACGTCAGGCCCCTAAAGGTAATCCGACCCGAATCTCCCGTATGGTCCATGACGCCCTTGTATCCGATGAAGACGCCGTTCTTTCCCATGAGCATATTGACGAGTTTCTGCGCGCCCTCGGCTCCGCTCAAACAGGCAAAATGCTCTGCGTAGTCCAGGCCGAGGTTGACCTTTAAGGATTCTTGGCGCAAATAGTCGTACAACTCCCGGTCATCGCCCGACAACGCATCAAGCTTTGCTATGGCGCGTTCTTTAACGTCTTCGACGGGAGATTGGGCCTCCGCGTAGATCTTGGCCAGCTCTTCAGGCAGATTTTGCTTTATATAGCGGTCCTGGGCGGCTATCCAGAGGGGTGTCAGAGTGCCGGCACTGACCGGATCTCCGTTGTCGTCGTAGACTTCGCGTTTATCTCTTCCTCCGTGGCTGATCCAGACGTATCCTGCCGTTTTCGGGTCACCGAGCGCCTTGGTCAGGTCTTCCCCCCGCGCCAAATAGACGGTGATGGCCGTCTCGAATTTCTTGCCCATCATCTCTTCCTTTTTATGGATCAGGGGCTCAAAGTCTTCCAGCTTGCTCGGTTCGTTCCCCGTGACCCAGCCGAACGTAACGAGGTTTTTCAGGCCGGCATGCCAGGCCTCCAAGGGCCGTCTTGAAGAGTTGTATTCGACATCGCCGATGAAAACATATCCGACCTTGCCCAGCCCGCCGGCCTTATAGACGCTCTCCAGCCTTTCGCGCTCCGCAGTGTATTCTTTATAAATGGTCTCGCGCTGCCGCGCCGATTCGTTCTGGATCTGCTTGGCCTGGGCTTCCTCGCTTTCATGTTCGCTCAGCCATTTCCCGACTTCCTCCGGCGGCATCTTTGCCAATTCCTTGGATATGCCCAGGAACTTTTCGTTGGTCCGATCCCTCACCGTTCTCATCTTGGCCACGCCCAACGTTTTGAGCTTATCCAGCTTGTCCCGGTATTGGAGGTATTTTTCGTCCTTCTCCTGGGGGGCCATTCCCCAAATCGCGGCTGCGCTCAGGATGAAGACCAGGGCTAAAAAGCAACGGATAGGCTGAATTCTCGATCGGTTCATTTTAATCTCCATACCTGAAATATAGGGTCAGCGTCCGGCGCTGTCAATCCCTCAAAATCCCTCTGTTGTTTAAATAATGCAGGAGAACAAGCGACAAGGCGAGACCAGGGAACTCGTTAATCCACAACCACGACGCCGTGGATCTCGAGGCGGGGGACGGTGACGCGCAGGCGGCCGTCGCGCCAGATCCATTTAAGGCGACCGGCCTTGTTGCCGCCGTGTTCGCGCCCGCCGTCGCCCGCCCCCTCTCTCCCGCCTTCCCCCTCCGGCACCAATCTCACTGCCTTCGGCCGCGCCGCACACTCCATTTCAACCGCGAGCGGCCCGATCGGCGGGATGAAGTCCGTGAAATCGTAGCGGTCGGGCATGGGGAGGTTCGTCCGGTTGAGGAGATGGAGGCAGAGCTTCCCGTCCGCCGTCCTGCGGAGCGAGATGTCCACGAAGGCCGGGCCTTCGACCGTGACCGCGGGCTTCGGGAAAAGCTCTTTGACGAGCGCCCCGTCTCAATGACCGCTTCCATCGCCTCCCCGCCTTTCAAAAACTTTGTGATCTCGGACTCAAGGTTGGGAACCCGGCCGGTTCGAAGCACCTGACCTTCCTGGTCCATCATCGTCATGTGGGAATATTGACGATGATGGTCAATCCCGACATAATTCATCTGTGCACCTCCTGAAAAATTGTATCCTACCGGAAGTCTATCCGACCTCCGGGGGAGGTGCATCGCATCATCATGTTACCTATCCTTACGACTGAGCGGCCGAGCTTGTCAATGCTCCCCGTGCCGCAACGGCGAGGCACATCACGGACCCCATGACCAACAGCGTTGCTCTTTTCATCCAAACTCCCCTTTCTGCTGGCCTGTCCGGCTTATGGAAACCGGCGTCCGGGCGGACCCGGACGCCGGTCTGCCGCCTACCACAGGTAAGTCACAATTCCGACGAGTCCCTCGCCGGCGCCGGGTAGATGCCCATACCGCGCCGGCGGTCCGCCGGTATCCTCGAACATGGGCATCTGCGAGGAAATCGGCGGGATGGGCGGACTACCCGGACCGCCGGGGCGCGGGAGTGTATAGTTGTACGCCTCCGCCAGGGATACCCGCCCATTGCCGTTCGCGTCGGCATTGACGGGCGCTTCGCTGAAGAGCAGGTGGCCCCGGAGCGCCGAGAGATACCAGTAGTTGAAGTTGCCGTAATACAGCGATGGGTGCGCCCACGATTGGCTGTGCGCCGCTGCCGCGGTGATAATGATCCGGTCCGGCCTCATCAGATACGGGATGAACCCGCCGCTGAAGGACTGGTTCATATGAATGACCATCCGCTGATACGTTGCGATCCTATTCACCTGTATGGCGAAGGCAGCCGGGGTCATCGGTATCCCGAGCCAAGTCCAGTACGCCGTCGGCTGCCCTGGGATCGAACCGGGTGGCGCGCCCTGGCCGACCACCAGGATGTACATGCGGCCGTCCGCCTTTACCTTCGGGACAAAGTACGTGAAGGCGGTGGTGATCCCGCCCATAGTCGCCGCATAGTGCACCGGCATGCTGGGGCTCTTCGGAACGCCGGAGGCGTAGACCACGCGTATGTTAGCCGGATTATAGCCTTCCGAGATCAGGAGCTGGTACATTCTCACCAGGTCGTTCCAGTAGCGGACGTAGTCGTTCGCCGCGTTCATTCCGGTACCTATCAGCAGAGCGTAATGCTCCGGAAGCGGCGTGACGGCGGGGGGCGCTATGGCGACGGCGAGCGCGCTCTGGTTGAGAATCGCGGACGGCGGCGCCTGTACCACCGATGCCTGTGCCCGGGCCGTCACCTGGAGAGCTAGTGCCTCCCCCGGGAGCTTCTCCCCAGTGGGCTTCTGCACCTGTCCGCCGATCCTGACCTTCGCGCCCGGCTTGAAAGAGGACGGAATGGGGCCGGTGATCGGCACGTACTTGTCCGGAGGGATCGGCGTATCGCCCTGAACCAGCTCCATGTTCCGGACGAGCATCGGTATCGAGCCGTTGTAGAAAAAGCCCTCGAGCTGCACCTGCTTGTTCATCTGCTGGAGCAGTCGGGTCCGGTCGTCCGGCTGGACTACTTGTCTCGACGACTGAGCGCTTGAGCTTGTCAGCGCTTCCTGTGCTGCGACGCTGAGGCAGAGTAGAAGAACAACTGCCGGCGCCCCTGGTACTTTCCTGCCCATGATAACTCTCCTTTGCCGTACTGGAATTTCGTTCCTTAAGGAACATTATCGAAAAGACGACTCTTCATCGAGCACGCCTGGAAGCCGCTCTAGTTCGTCGTCGGCGTTTCTGGGTTCGGCGTAGACGAGTCGGGTGTCGGCGGCGAGGATGTCCCCGACCCCGGAATCACGCCCTTCGGCCATACGGGTATAAAAAATTTCTTTCTCGCTTTTCGCGACTTTCGCTCCCCTTAGGCTCGGAATCAATACTTCCCATCACGAAAAAATGATAATCCCGGTCGCAGGTCGATGTCAAGAACAAGGAGATGGCTGTGAAAGAAGAGCGACATCAGGCAGAGCGGCTATGGTTGAGGTTGACGGGCTCGACGCGGAAAAAGTTTAAAAAGACCTTACCGCAACGTGCCTTCGTAGTGGGCCGTGAGCTGGCGCTTCTTCACCTCCTCGGGCGTGTACAACGGGAGAAGCACGGGCGCGATCCGGTCCGTCTTGATCTTGGCCTTCCGGAGTTCGTCCTCGTAAGCCTGGATGTGGGCGAGTGAGAGCTTCCCCGGGACCGCGGTCGTGACGTATTCGGCCGCGTACCGACCGGCCCGGCGCCCGAAGACAGTGTAGTCGAGAACGCTGTCGCCCATCAGCCGGTTCCGGCCGTGGACCCCGCCGGAGGCCTCGCCGGCCACCTACAATCCCTTGAGGTTGGTCTCGCAGCGCTCGTTGATCTCGACGCCGCCGTTCTGGTAGTGGAGCGAGGGATAGACGAGCATAGGCTCCTTGGTGATGTCGATGTTGTACCGAAACATCAATTATTTCAATTTAGAATCGTGTGTTTCATTCACGCTCGACCGCAATCGATTTATTAACGTCGAAGAAGGTATTCTGATCAATTCGGGATCCGGTCGGATCGATTCCAACACGCTTAAGAACGCGTATTGCCTTTGACATCAACCTGGAAATGTATCCCGCTGGCGGTCAAAATCCGGCGAGATATGTCATTCAGCACAATACGATCCAATTTTATGTCTGGGGAGTATATGTTTATTCTCTCGAGGGCGTCGATCTGTTTCCGACGACAAGCCGGCGGATTTTCTCCGAAAATAACTTTTTCGCCTTCGATCGTGCGATCCAAGCCAACCTGATCCCTGACAGCACTTGGAGAATTTTTCCTGAAATTACTGGGGAGGTCTGAACATCGAAGGTGTGTATGAGAGAATCGTTCCATTTGAGGCGGGTGCGCTCGCCCCCGTCGCCCGCCCCCACCACCCTCTCTCCCTCCCTCGCCCTCCGGAACGAACATGACCGTGGGTTGACGAAGCTTCGGCGGGCGCTTACAATCGTTCGCGTGAATCCGGGAAGAATCGGGAGGGCTCATATGCGCAAAACCATGATCGGTGTCTTATCAATCCTGACCGCTTTTGCCTTGGCCGCCCGGACGCCTCCGGCGCTTTCCCCTTCCGTTAAAGCGTTTGTGACGGTGGACGCGCCGCTTTTCGCCTTGATTCATGTCCGCCTGATCGACGGGACCGGCGTTCCGGCGGGCGAAGACCAGACGATCGTCGTCTCGGGCGGGAAGATCCTGGCGATCGGCGACGCGGCCTCGACGGCCGTTCCTCCGGGAGCGAAGATCATCGAGGCGAGGGACTCTACGGTGATCCCCGGCCTGGTGGGTATGCACGACCACATCTTCTACCCCGCCGGCTCGGCGCACTACAACACCCTGGAGTTCAGCGCGCCGAAGCTTTACCTGGCCTGCGGAGTCACGACCATCCGAACGACCGGAAGCCTGGAGCCGGACACGGAGCTCAACCTGAAAAAGGCGATCGAACGGGGAAGCGTTCCCGGACCCAAAATGAACGTGACCAGTCCGTACTTGGAAGGCCCGGGAGCGTTCACTCTCCAAATGCATGTGCTCTCGGGCCCGGAGGAAGCCCGGCGGATGGTCCGGTACTGGGACGAAATGGGGGTCGACGATTTCAAGGCGTATACCAATATCTCGCGGGCCGCGCTCGCGGCGGCGATCGATGAAGTCCACAAGCGGGGGAAGAAGATCTCGGGGCATCTCTGTTCGATCGGGTTCCGCGAAGCGGCGGCACTCGGGATCGACAACCTGGAGCACGGCCTGATGGCGGACTCCGAATTCGCCCCGGGGAAGAAGCCCGACGTCTGTCCGCCGTCGAGGGAATCGCGCGAGGCGTTCCTGAAGCTCGACGTCTCCGGCCCCGAAATCCGGGAGACGATCCGGGAACTTGTCGCCCGCAAGGTCGCCGTGACTTCGACCCTGCCTGTCCTCGAGATCTCGGTCCCCGGCCGGCCGCCCCTTCAGCCCCGGATCCTGGATGCCATGGCGCCCGAGATTCGGATCGCCTATCTGACTCAGAGGGCCCGTATCGGCGAGGCGAAAGATTCGCCCCTGCCCGCCGCCTTGAAGAAGGAGATGGAGTTCGAGCGAGCGTTCGTCCGAGCGGGAGGGTTGCTTCTGGCCGGTCCGGACCCGACCGGCTACGGCGGCGTCCTGCCTGGATTCGGCGACCAGCGCGAGGTCGAGCTTCTAGTGGAAGCCGGATTCACTCCCGTCGAGGCGATCAAGATCGCGACTTTTAACGGAGCCTTCTATCTAGGCCGGCTCGACCGGATCGGGACGCTTGCGGCCGGGAAGCAGGCGGACATGGTCTTGATCAAAGGGAATCCGGTCCAGAGGATCTCCGACATCGAAAACGTCGAAACGGTCTTCAAGGACGGCATCGGATTCGATTCCGCCAAGCTGATCGAAGCCGTCCGGGGGACGGTCGGAATCCGATAGGGCTGAGGATTCCATGATTTCTCCCTCTTCGGCCATCCGGGCGCCGGACTGCTCGATCGTCCGCCTCGCCGCGCCGTCCGGGTCAAGGGCCGGATTCGTGTGGTTGAGGTGGATGAAATGGACCTTTGCGCGCGTCCCGGACGGCGGCTTTCCTCTTTCGCGGCGATTTCGCCTGATTCGAAGCGGGTGGGAAAGTCTCTCCGCCCAGGCGGATCGCCGTTCCCAGGCCCGCCCCTAAGGCAGCCAAAATCTCTCGTCGTCGCATGGTCGCGCGTTTTATTGAGTCCATTTAGGATAGCATCTCCATGGCCGCGGCCAAATCCAGACTGTTCCGATAACAATCCGCCAAGAGCTTCGGTTCGCGATTCGCTCCGCCGTACCAGACCGGGCCGACGGTATGGATGACATGCTTGGCGGGAAGGCGATAGCCGCCGGAGATCTTGGCTTGCCCCGTCTCGCATCCGCCCATCGTGCGCGTCTCCTCCAGCAATCGAGGCCCGGCGGCCCGGTGGATGGCGCCGTCGACTCCTCCTCCCCCCAGCAGGCTTTTATTGGCCGCGTTGACGACGGCGTCAACCGCAAGACGGGTGATGTCGCCTTCGATGATTTCGATCCGACCGGCGAAATATTCGGGCATCGCTCGACCTCGGCTCCGAACTTCAAAACTTTTTCAAGGAACCCGTCAACTTCTCGCTGATCTCCCAGACGCGCCGGAGGTTCTCGCGAACATAGGTCGGGGCGGAGGATTTCGCCGCCTTTCCGCTATGATAATAGCCGCCGGACATTGCGGCGACTTCGGGTGAGGAGGCGAGGTAGACGACGGTCGCGGCCCCCTTTTCGGGCTTCTTGGCCATCCGCCGCATCACGAACCTCGAGAAGGGCGAAAAATCGCGGCCCAGGTTCGTCGCCGTGAATCCCGGCGAAAGGGCGTTGACCGTCACGCCGGTCCCTTCGAGCCGCCCGGCGAGCTCATAGGTGAAACAGACGTTGAGGAGTTTCGTCAGGGAGTAATGGGCCATCGGCTTGTAGCTTTTCTCGGCCTGCAGGTTCCCGAAATCGAGACAGGCCCGGAAGTGCATGCCCGAGGCGACGTTGACGATCCTCGAGGGCGCCGCGGCTTTGAGCGGATCCATGAGGAGGCCGGCCAGGAGAAAGTAAGCCAGGTGGTTGACGGCGAACTGAGTTTCGATGCCCTCCGTGGTCACGGTCCGCGTCGCGGGTACGATCGCGGCGTTGTTGATGAGGACATCGAGCTTGCCGTAGCCGGCTGCAAACTCGTCGGCCATTCTCCGGATTTCGGCTTGAGACGACAGATCGCAGAGGACGATTTCGACCCGGTCGTTGCCGGATTCGCGGACGACCTCCGCCCGGGCCTTTTCGGTCCGCTCCCGGTCGCGTCCGGCCATGACGATCGAGGCGCCCATCCGGGCCAAGGCGAGAGCCGCGGACTTGCCGATGCCCGAGCTTGCCCCCGTGATCAGGCAAATTTTGCCGTTCATTTCGTTCATCCTTTATTTTTTCCAATCAACGCCGGCGGCGACATGCCAGCAGAATTTTCAGGTTCCGGGCGTGGAGTCGCGTATCCCCGGAGAGGCCGAGATCCCGCAGCTTCGCCCGGATCTCATCGAGTCCGCGTTCGGATCCCTCGGCCAAGCCAAGGAATGATTCGGTCTCGTCCTCCGTAAAAGCAATCCCCGTCGGCTCGTATTTCAGCCGGCCTTTGTTCTCGGGACAGACGTCCTGGCAGCGCAGGCATCCGATCAAGCAGCGGGGGGAAGGCGGGCGGAGGCTTTCCGGGATCGGATTCAACGATTCCGAGAAAAGCGTATAGCACTTTTCGGCGTGAAGGAGGATCCTCTCCTGGTCGATCGCGCCCGTGGGGCAGGCGGCGGCGCAGGTCCGGCATTTTTCGCAGCGGAGGAGCAGCGCTTCTTCGCTCCGGGGCGCGTCGCCCGGCTCGTGAAGGCGCATATCGGAGAGAAGACCGACCAGTTGAAAATAGCTTCCCATACCCTCCACATAGCCGATATTGTTCCGGCCATGGGTGAGAAGGCCCATCCGGTTGCCCAAAGCCTTGAGGGGAGCGTCGAGCAGCTCCAATCTGCCGCGGAAACCCGCGACGGCTTCGGCGAGATCGTCGCGGATATCGGCGAACGTCCCGCGGTAGCGGACGTACGTCGGCGGGAGAACGGCCTCGATCTTATGGCCGCCCCAGTTGAAAACCAAGATGTGGGCCGGCCGCGGGACGGCGACGAGGATGATCGAGGCCGGCTCAGCGAAAGAGCTTTTCTCGAGCCAGGTCAGAGAGCCCAAGTTGTCGCGATAGTAGCCCGCCTCGATCTCTTGGGCCGCAAGGCGCCTCTCGAAAACCCGCCGGACCTCATCCACCAGGGCGACCGAGGCCGCCGCCCAGCGATACCCGCGCCTGCCCGCCCAAGCCGCCAATTCGTCTCTTATGGTCATCGCGAACTTTTCCGCATGCCCGCCATCAATATAGTATCATGACAGCATCCTAAGCTGGGGTCTTCTGCCCATTCTGGCAGAGATTCCGCAACTCGGGTCTTTAGGAAGTGGAGCGACATGTTTTTCTAGGCGGAAAGTCCGAATCTGCGCTGGGAAGGACTTGGCCGCCGCCTGAAGCACGTTCCGATCTTCATTGCCGACATGTTTTTCCTCAGGATCGAAGAGTTCTCCCTATCAAGGAGGGGCGGGGAAGGATCGAGGGGGCTAAGGCGATGGACCTTCGGCAACAAGGCCGGCGGTGATCCGCTGGGCAAAATAGAGATGGGGATGGCGGATCCTCAGGCCCGGCTGGATGTTCAGAAGGACGAAGGCCCGAAAGAGATTGAGGGCGGCCATCAGGGTCAGAAGGAAGGCGATGATCGCTTCGGCGTCATGGCGGTAGATATGATCGGCATGCCAGAATGTTCCCATCTCCCGGAACCCTTTGTTCTCGATGAGCCAGCGATCATGCCCAGAGTCGATGACCGTCCGGGTCGAGGCTTTCTTTGACGAAAGGGTCGTCGCCCAGATCCAGTCCGAGGTCGTCGTCTCCGGGGTTTTGGTCCGTTGCCGAAGAACGGTCCGGATCTCCAGAGAGCGGACCACCCGGATGGGCACGTCCACGGCCGTCCAGGAGGTCAACCCCTCCACGTCCCACATCCGGCGGACGAGCGCGCCTTCGACCTCGACAATCGGCGGCTCAAGACGGAAAATCCCCCGGGCGTCCTGGAGAAGCTCC
>Ga0315288_10012929_pt1 | contig 10470 bp, 7 predicted proteins | sample YL17G11_20_MG_FD_203454 | JGI IMG/M metagenome (GOLD analysis project Ga0315288, IMG submission 203454) | Sediment microbial communities from Yellowstone Lake, YNP, Wyoming, USA - YL17G11_20 | ecosystem: Environmental > Aquatic > Freshwater > Lake > Sediment | place: USA: Wyoming | collected...
TTAATACGCTCTACTCCTTTTTCTTTACCACGGTCGAAAAAAACAAGCATCTGCAATACCTTCGGCCAGGTATCCATGGGAATCATTGTTTTATATACCGGATCAAGATTGTCCTCCTGACAAAGGATAATCCACATATCAATATTTGCGTCTTTCATGGCAATTGGTAAAATTGTCTCAAGCCTTTTACGCAATATCCGGGTGGTGATTTCTACCTGCTTGCGAATGAGTATTATCTGAAGTGAATCTTTTATTAAGTTATTACTTTTTTGTGGGGTTTCTTGAATTTTTCTATTTTCAGCCATGGTAGGCCGTTCTGAAATAAGGCTGCATAGCAATAATAACAGTAAATAAAACAATTTCTTTCCCATCTTGACTCCTTTCAATAAATATGTTGTGTGTTTTTAATTGGTCCTTTTCAATTTAGACTGCTATTAAGTTATATTTATATTACCCACCAATATATTAATAAGAGGCCCTGTCCGTGATAGTCCATGGAGTACGTTACAAAATGATTGTACGGTGTCCTGGTTCGCCGGGGTACCGAGAATCGACAAGCGGTCAATAAACCCGGTAGAAGTCGGAGATTCCGGTTTTTTGAATCCTTTTTTTTTCGTCAATGCCTTATACACATCGGCGACAGAGGGCTTGACCTTGAAAAGCGATTCGACCACATATCGCGCCTCGCCTTTTTTCAGTTCTTCGAAAATATTCATTTTCACGACTTCTTCATAATTGTGAAAGTAATAGATAAAGATATCGCCCGAGCGAAGGTCGCAGATGTTGGAATATACGGTCGGAGTCTGGAATTCCAAGTGTGTGGCCGACAGGATGGAGCGGATCAAATCGACGGAAAGCCGATCGGCGCTGGCCGACAAGATTTGTTCAGCTACCTTATAGCGGGGGCACGGATATCGACTCGGTTCGTAGTTGGAAGTGATGAAATTTGTCGATATTTGATAGCCCTTCGCTTTCTCGATAAACCGAAGGCCGTCCTTGCTCCATTCGATCACGACGGAATCTCCGGATTGATCGGCGATGAGGAATTTCACCCGGTTGAGGGTGAAAAGGTTGTAGCTTTTGAACACCCGGACGGCTTCGCCCACGGTGGCGCACTTCGCCAGGATGCCGTCGGGGACTCCGGTCTCGTACCAGCCCGGCCATTTTTCCCAACCCGGCAGACCTGGATCCGCTTTCCATCCCGCGTCCTCATTTAAGGCGTTGACGGCGATAAACAACCCCTTCTCGTTGAAGCCGCCTTCGGCAATCTTATAGTTCTCATCGAAGCCGAAACAAAACCTTCCGTAGCGGCCTTCCGAGGCCGGAAGGATCCACATCTTCGGGAAAAAGTTGCGGTAATCCAGATTAAAACCGGCCAGGATGGATGTCCCCTTGGCTTTAATTATCGTCGTGCAATCGAAGGCCGGGCCACTCATTAAAAGAAGCATGGACGCCACCACAATAACTTTTATCTTCATAATGAATTTCTCCTTTATGGATTTCCGTGTCCGACCCGGCCTCAGGCCTTCAGCGTGATTTTGAACCGACAATCTTTCCCGCCCCAAAGGATCGATTCGAGGACCTCGGCCTTGATCGAGGCTTTGCCGGTGGACCGCTCGAGGGCTTCTTTGACATAGCCGGCCGAGCAGTTGCAATAGCTTTTGGACATTCCCGGGGCGCCCGACTCGACGATCGGACACATGCAATATCCTTCCTGCATGCTCAACCCGTAGGGATTCTGTTTGGACCCCCAGCGATAAAACACCGTGATTGTTTCTTTTTCGCGCCGGACCTCGAAGCCGCTTTTTTCGAGATTCTTCAGGAAAGCTTCACCCTGCTCGGGAGTCGGCTTTCGCTCATCGGCGACGCCAAAAGCGTTGATATAGCAGGATCGGCCGCAGGCGTTCAGGAGCTTGGTTTTCGTCTCCTCGTCGAGCATCTCGTCCATATGATCCATCATGGCCTTGAATTTCATCGTCGCTTCTTCCATTTTCCGCCAGTCCGGGCTCTTGGCCCCGTTCCGGATGCGCCGCGTCAGGTCTTTGGTCAGGGCGCCAGCCCGCCTTTCCGCGTTTTCCTGGATTCGGCCGAATCCAAGAGCCGCGCCGCAGCAGCTCAGACCGGCCAATAGAGATTGTTTCATGAATTCCTTCCGGTTCATTGTCGTGCCTCCTCGTCGGTCCGATCTATTTGATCTTCTTCGCCGCTTGGGCGCGGTCCGTCCCCATCTCGAGCCCCGCCACCCGGCCCACCGCATCCTTGACGAAGTGGAACTCCCGGTTGACAAAGCGCATGAAATAGTCCATTTCCGACTCCGGCAGGATTTCGTACTTCGTTCCCCAGCCCGTCCGTTCGATCATGAGATGCGGCCCCTGGATTGTGACGGTGTAAAGGTCCTTCGGGTCGGCGTTCGACTGATAGACTCCGACCAAAGCTTCCAGGGATTCCCGCCCGACCTGGACTTCATTTCTCAATTTATAAAGCAGCGGCGGAACGGGACGAAGGGCGCCGGCCGGTTTGGCGAAAACGGATTCGTCGATCTCGATGTCCTGCTTGACTTCCGAAACCTGCATTTTCAATCGAAGAGGATTTTGGGCATCGTCTTTTCCGAAGAAAATGACAAACGGCCGCTTTCCCTTGCCGACGTCACGGTAATCTTCGAAAAAAAGATCCCCGGCGCGGAGCAGCAATCCCGTCGCGCTGTCAAAGATGAGCTCCGACTCGAAGCCTTCCCTCGATACGGCCTCGAGGACGACGGTGTCCGTGCCGCCGATTCTCTCGGACCCCTTCACCCTCATCCGGGGGAAAAGCCGGTCCAGCTTGAACGGCGCCTGGAAATCGAGGAGAAGGGCGAGCTCGAGCCGCTCCTCCGGAGGCAAGGCCGAGACTCCCGCGGTGTCTTGGATCCAGGCTTGGCCGCCGTCAAAGCCGTAGCTCACCCGGTCTCCATAGGCGAAGACTTGGCGATAATGCCACTTTCCCGAAGCGGCGGCGGTCGTCTCGAACGGAACAGGGCCGCTGACTCCCCGGACGAGAGTTCCCGTCCTTTTTTCCGTCCGGATCTTCGCCAGCTCGGAGCCGCCGCTGGCCTGGATATACCGGATGACGATATCAGCGGCCGTGACGGAATGACTCGAGAGGCCGGATGATTCCTGAAAAAACGACGGCTGCATCCCTGAGCTCAACGACAAGAAAACAAGACTCATGACGATTTTCATCCCTCTCATGGGAACCCCTTTTATGGCCCGGCTTCGGCTCATTTCTTTTTTTCGTGCCACTTGGAGCGGTCGGGATCTCCGGGCTTCGCAACCTTCTTTGGCGGATTCTTCTTCAGCTCTTCAAGGAGGAACGCGATGGCCCTCTCGAGGCTCGGGTCTCCACCCCGGGCGACGAGCTCCGGCAGGTCCCAGACCTCGATATCCGGCGAAATGCCTTCGCCCTCGACCGTCCACTCGCCCTGGGTGTTGACGATGCCGATGGTCGGCACCCGTATGGCCGTGCCGTCGATGAGGCCGGCGTTGCCGCTCTGTCCGACGAGCCCCCCCCATGTCCGGGTGCCGATGAGCGTGCCGAGTTTTCGCTCCCGGAAATTGAAGGGGAACGCGTCTCCGCCCGAGGAGCTGTAATGGTTGATGAGCATGACCTTGGGCCCGTTATGGGCGATCCCGGGATCCTGGATCATGTCCAGCCCCCGCCTCGCCCAGTAGCCGGTGATCCGGCGGCCGAGCATGTCGATCATGACGGCCGTGCTGAATCCCCCGCCGTTGTAACGCTCGTCGATGATCAAGGCGTCTTTGTTGAAGAACGCGTATAGGCCCTTGAAGAACTCGCGGTTGCCGGCGACGGCGGTGTCGGGGACATGAAAATAGCCGATCCGGCCGCCGGACAATTTATCCACGAGTGCCCGCCGGCTACCGACCCAGTCAAGATAGAAGAGCCTCAGTTCGCCGGCTACAGGTCGAATCCAATACTCCCGGCCCCCCTCCGGCACGGGACGGCCGTTGACGACGATCGGAATCCTTTTCCCCGCCGTGTTCTCGAGAAATTGATAGGGATTGTCGTTGGTCGTGAGATCCTGACCGTTGAGCCGGATAAGATATTCGCCTTCCCTGACGTCGATCCCCTGCTCGGTGAGCGGAGACCGGGTCGCGGCATTCCAATTCTCGCCCTTGTAGATTTTCTTGATGATGTAGCGGCCGGCGTTCTCGTCGGCCTGAAGTTCGGCGCCGAGCAGCCCTCCGTTCAGGCGCGGAACGCGCGGAAAATTGCCCCAGTCGATATAGCAGTGGCCCGCGTTCAGCTCGCCGACGAGCTCGCCGAAGATGAAATCGAGGTCGGCCCGGTGGCTGAGAGACGGGAGCCATTTAGCGTATTTTTGTTGCATCGCCGTCCAGTCGACGCCGTGCATGTTTTTGACGTAAAACCAGTCGCGGAAAATCCGCCAGCCGTCGGTGTAAATCTGGGCCCATTCCTTCATCGGGTCGATCTTCATCGTCAGGCCGTCCAGGTTGAGCCGGCCGTCGCCGGCTTTCTGGTTGGGCCCGATGTCGACGATGCCATAGGTCGGCCCGGACTGATAAAGGAATTTCTTGCCGTCTGCGGACACGGCCCCGCCCTGGAGGCCGGTAAAAATCGTGACGTCTTTTTTGTCCTCGAACGTGAATTTATGGAGCTCGCCGGCCCGGAAGTAGAGAAGGCCGCCCTCAACCGGAACGATGCCGCCGTAGCTGCCGCGCGCCGGCGGAAGGACGACGATCCTCTCGTTGATGCCGTCGAAATCGATGGTGAGCGCTGCCGGCTTCGGCTTTCCCTCCTTGGCCGGGTCTTTCGGCCCGGGTTTCTCGGCGGGCTTGGCTTCCGGCTTGGCCTCGCCCCCGGCTTTCTTTTCAGGTTCTTCTTTTTTGACCTCCTCCAGGTCGTTTTTATCCGGGAGAAGCGGCGGCGCGGTTTTCGTCAGGGCGACGGCATAGATGCGCGTGGCATCCTTGACGATATAATTGAACTCGAAGCTCGAGAACGTCTGTTCGAAATCCCGGAGAGAGAGAAAGAAAAGGTAATTCCCGCATTTGGAGAAGACCGGCCCGAAGTTGTTGAACATTTCGTCGGTGATCCGATGCGTCTTTCCCGTCTCGAGAGAACAGACCCAGATCGCGGGTTGAGCGTTGTCGCCGTCCTTGGAGTAGGCCAGCCATTTCGAGTCGGGAGACCAGCTGAAGTCCGCGAGTTCGACCCGGCGGGCGCTGTCGACGGCCTTGACGCTTTTTGTTTTGACGTCGATCACCTGAAGTTTGAGGTTCCGATCCGTAAAAGCGAGCATCGAGCTGTCGGGAGACCAGACGGGCTGAAATTTCCAAGCTGTGCTTCCCGTCGTCAATTGCGTCATTTTATTGTTTTCAACAGTGTCGACGAGATAGATCTCATACTCCCCGGTTTTATCCGAGCCATAGGCGATATAGCGCCCGTCGGGCGACCAGGCCGGATAGACCTCCCGGACGCCCTGGGAGTTCGTCAGATTGTAAGTAATGCCTTCCGTGGCCGGGACCGTAAAAATATCGCCGCGGGCTTCGAAGACGGCGCGCTTGCCCTTGGGCGATATGTCCACCCCGCCGATCGTGTCGGCGACGGCTTTAAAATACGGAATCGTGTTTGGATTATCGAAGCGGATATTGACCGCAACTTTTTCGGACTTTCCGGTGTCGAGGTTGAGCTTATAGATGTGGCCGGCATTTTCGTAAGCCACGAGCCCGCCTTCGCCCGACGGCCAGAGAACATCATAATCGCGATGGTCGGTGATCTTGGCGATCTTGGCCGTTTTGAGGTCATAGGCGTAAATGTTCAGGACGAGGTCGCGGTCGGAGACGAAATAAATTTTGTCCTTATGCCAAATCGGATGGAGGTCCGATCCTCCGAAATCCGTCAGCCGCTTGGATGTGTCGTTTTTGAGGTCATAAATCCAGACATCCTGTTGCCGGCCGCCCTTGTAGCGCTTCCAGGTCCGGAACTCCCGGGAAATGGGCGTGTAGACGATTTCAGCGCCCGTCGGGGAAAACGTCCCGCCGCCCGCTTCGGGAATTTGGAGGGCCGTTTCCAGCCCGCCGTCGAGCCCAACAAGAAAATATTTACCCATGCGTTCGCCATAAGGGGTTCGGTTGGCGTGGAAGAGGATCTTTCGGCCGTCCGGCGTCCAATCGAGAGGATAGTTGTCGATGCCGCCGCGGGGCGGAAGGACCCCGACATCGTTGTAGTACGTGAGCTGACGAGGCGTTCCCCCGGTTGAAGGCATGACGAATATCTGCCGGGTTCCCGAATATTCCCCGGAAAACGCGATCCACTGGCCATCGGGAGAGATTTTTGGAAACGCCTCGAGCCCCATGTGGGATGTCAATCGCTTGGCCTCGCCGCCCGCGGCGGGAACCGACCAGACATCGCCGGCATAGACGAAGACGATCAGGTTCTTGTTGATGTCCGGCATGCGGAGGAGTTTCGTGTCGTCCGCGGCGAAAAGCGCCAACAAGAGGAGAAGGGTGACGATGACAACGAGTGCGAATTTTTTCATGAAGACCTCCAAGATCCAGGATCATAACCGCCGGCCGGACACCCGGTCTCGGCCGAGGATGTCATGATAGGGCCGGACATCAAACGGGGTAAAATCCTCTTCGATGAACGGTCGGCTTCGTCGACGAACGACCGAGTGTGGGCGGAGTGCCCCGCTGAGGACAGGCTGTCTCGGCGGGGCCGCTCGTCCGTCCGGCAAGGCACAGGGGGCGCTCCAGGATGATCAGGCGGGCCAGGAGGTGATGAATGTTCGAGTCGTACCGACAGGTTGGCCCCCCCTCAAGAAACATCCGAAGCCTGCCCAGCGACCGCTCGTCGGCTGTTTCGACCGCTCATCTATTAGGACTTCTCTGACGGTCGGGCCTCATGTATTCAATCCCATGAAGGACGAGCGCGGGTTTCGAAGCATGAAGGCCCATTACAATGAAAAGGAAATCTGATATTCTATTCGACAGCGCCGGAGGACCTAGGAGGGCGACAACGCCGATCGATCTGAATCGTAAAAACCGTCTGTTCTGGATTCTTCATACGTCCGGATGGATTCTGTTCCTCGCCTTCAGCCTCCTGTACTATCAAGTGCGGGGGATTCTGACGACGTCCATCGTCGTCCGATACGCTACGGCCGCGCTCGCCGGTTTTTTGTCGACCTTGTTGCTCCGTTCGTTCTACGGAAGAATCAAGCTCCGGGACCGTTCGATCTTGTCTCTATCGTTCCTGGCCATCGTCTTTTCCTTCCTGGGAGCGAATCTCACGATTTGGCTGTCAGACATATTCAAGATTCCATTCTCGGGAACGGGAGCCCTGAACGAGAATCTCGCCCTGATGTATTATTTGCAGAGAGTCATGTGGTGGTCAACACCGATCATCGGATGGAGCATCCTCTATTTCGGGATAAAATTCTGGCAGGAATGGGTGGGGGAAAAGGCCCGGGCCGAGAAAGCCCAGGTTTTAGCCCAGACCGCGCAGCTACAAATGCTCCGATACAGATTGAACCCTCATTTTCTGTTCAATGCTCTTAACTCCATCCGGGCCCTGATTTCTGAAGACAAGCCATCGGCCAAAACCATGATCACCGAGCTCTCTGAATTCCTGCGCTATTCGCTGGTCAGCAAGAACTATAAGAACGTCCCCTTCAAAGACGAGATCGATTCCGTTCGCCATTACTTCAACATCCAGAAAATGAGGTATGAGGACAATCTAGATGTCTCGCTGGATATCGACCCGGCCACTGAAGAATTTCCCATCTTGAGCTTTCTCCTCCATCCGCTCGCGGAAAACGCCGTCAAATACGGCATGAGCACTAGCCCCATGCCCCTCAAGATTCAAATCAAAGCTCGAATCCGGCAGGAGAGTCTTCATTTTGAAATCATCAATTCCGGATCATGGATCGAGCCTGCCGGGCCGAAAAGCGATGGCGTCATCGGGAAAGGGCTGGACAACATCCGCCGGCGTTTGGCGGACGCTTATCCCGGAACGCATCACCTGGACATCTTCGAAAAAGAGGGTTTCATCCACGCCCGTCTGGTTATCGACAAGGACATCCGGAGATAATCGCCGATGGATATCCATAAGCGGAATAGGCCCGGGTCGGCGTTCTGGATTTTGCACGTGTTTGGATGGCTGGCCTACATGGGCTCGGCGGCGATCATCTCCTATAGGGGAGGATGGACGGATATCTCCCGACTTTTGGTTTTAATGCTACCGTTCATCGGCGGATTTCTGACTTGTATTCCCCTTCGCTATTTCTATAAAAAAACCCGTTTTCACGAGCGCCCGCTGAAACAGGCTATGTTGACGGCGATGGCGGCGTCGTTCATCGGGACGAATCTTTGGTTGGGGATCGATCTCGTGATCAGTCTTTTCGTCCCTCACCCTCAAGAGCCGCAGATGCCCTTCAGCCAGGTCTATGTTTCTTACCTGCTTAATGGAGGGACTCCGCTCCTGGGATGGACGTCTTTGTATTTTGGGATAAAAATCAGGAGGGAATGGAAACAGCAGGAACGGAGGACGGAGCAAGCGAATTCCTTGGCCCAGACAGCCCAGCTCCAGATGCTGCGGCACCAGCTGAATCCCCATTTTCTCTTCAATTCCATGAACTCCATCCGGGCCCTCATCGACGAGGATGAAGCCAAGGCGAGGGAAATGATCACGGAACTCTCCGAATTTTTGCGGTACTCCCTGGTCAGCAAAAGCTATTCCGACGTTCCGCTCAAGGAGGAAATGGAGGCCATTCGACATTATCTGGCCATCCAAAAAAAACGCTATGAGGATAAGCTCGAGGTGCTCTGCGATATTGAACCCGAGGCCGACGAATTCCCGGTTTTGAGTTTTTTGATCCATCCTCTCGTCGAAAATGCGATCAAATACGGAATGCGCACCAGCCCCATGCCTCTCATCATTCATCTGAACGCCATCGTCCGGGACGGAGTCCTGCGCATGGAAGTCTCAAACACCGGGAAATGGATCGAACCAGCCGGGGACAGGGACAAGGCGGGCGCCGGCACGGGAACAGGCCTGGAGAATGTGCGCCGCAGGCTCGACAACGCTTTTCCCAACCGCTATCGGTTCGATATTTTTGAAAAGGAGGACGGCGTTCAGGTACAATTGGAGCTGCGAGCATCTTCGGGGAAGGCGGATGGCCAAGCATTTTAACGCCCTGATCGTCGATGACGAACGGCTGGCCCGGAAAGACCTGATCTCTCTTCTCCGTCCATACGCTCAGGTCTCGGTTATCGGAGAAGCCGACAGCGTGCCTTCGGCCGTCAAGGCCATCCAAAAACTGAATCCGGACGTCATTTTTCTGGATATTCAGATGCCGGGAGACTCGGGATTCGACCTGCTGGAAAAAACCGATATCGAGGCCCACATCATCTTCGTCACGGCCTACGATGAGTACGCCATCCGGGCCTTCGAGGTCAACGCCCTGGATTATCTGCTCAAGCCGGTCAATCCCGATCGCTTGGCCAAAGCCCTCGAGAAGCTGGAATCTCGAGATCAGGAGACACGAACCCGGACCCAGCGGCTCGATTATGAGGACCGGCTCTTTCTCATGCTCGGCCGGCATTTTAAATTTTTGAAGGTCAAGGCCATTCTGGCCATCAGCGCGGCCGGGGATTACTCCGAGGTTATAAGCTCCGACGGGACGAAAGGCCTGGCGCTTAAATCGATGAAGGAATGGGAAACGCGGCTTCCGATGCAGAATTTCATCCGGATCCACCGCTCGACGGTCATCAATATGGAATTCATCGAGAGGATCGAGGAATGGTTCAATTACTCCTTCCGGGTCTATCTCAAAGGAGTCGAGGAGCCCTATGTGATCAGCCGCCGCTACGCCACCAGGCTGAAGGAACGGCTTGGCTGAAATCCTCTCATCATTTCCGGAAGGCCAAAACCGTCGATCGCCGCTTTTAGCCGGCCGGGCATCCGACCGTTCTTGACAGGCCGGGCATCCAACGATAGGATTTTCGACGGAACACGACAAAAGGAGGTTTCCATGCGCTTCAAGATTTCACATATTCGCCGGACGGCGGCAAGACTCCTGGCGGCGGCCGCCGTCGCGTCCGCGGCCCTCGTCCTCATATCGAGCCCGATTTTCGCCGCCCGGTCCGGGCGCTCCGCGCCACAGGAACAATCCCAAGCTCAGGCCCAAGCGCCGCCCCAGGCGCAAGTCAAGAGCCCTCCGCTGACTCCCGAGCAGCAGGAGATGGCCAAGCTCCGCCGGCAGATCCGCGACCTCCAGACGAAATATTTCGAAATGCGGGCGAAGCTCCCGGACGCCCAGGCCAAAACGGACATGGAGAACAACAAGAAGGACGACGACCTCATCGCCCAGTTGTGCCAAGGCGCGGTCGATTTCAAAAAAACGGCCTATCCCAGCGGCGCGGACGGGCTTCAGATTCCCGCGTATCTCTTTCA
>Ga0315288_10012930_pt1 | contig 10469 bp, 11 predicted proteins | sample YL17G11_20_MG_FD_203454 | JGI IMG/M metagenome (GOLD analysis project Ga0315288, IMG submission 203454) | Sediment microbial communities from Yellowstone Lake, YNP, Wyoming, USA - YL17G11_20 | ecosystem: Environmental > Aquatic > Freshwater > Lake > Sediment | place: USA: Wyoming | collected...
CAAGGAAAGTCTTTATGTTATCTTCAAGTATTGCCTTGACTACTGCTTTGTTGCAATTCTTTCTAAGCATATATTGATGCTTCATTCTTTCCTTTCCAAGTCACATAACTTCCTGTAGATTGCCCACAACAAATTTGCTATGTCACTCATTGCAAAGTTTTCAGGCTTATAGATTAAATTTTGCTGGAATGCAACTGCATCCATTTCCAATGCCATCTGCTCAGGACTTTTCTGAGGATGTCTATTGTATTGCTGCGGTCCGTATTGTGGACTTGGTGGTATGGGCATATCTTGTGGATAAGCCTGCTGACCGAACTCTTGCGTTGCTCCCATCACTTGTGTCTGTGGCGCTGGTGCTACAGGCATTTCAATCTTTGGTTTCCTTCCGAATACCATTTTGTTTTCCTCCCTGCATTTCTGCAATTAAATTGTTAAGCACTTCAACCCTGTGCTGAACTATTATTATATTGCGCCTTAATTCTTCAACATCAGTTAAAAGTTTGTCTATAATCTTCAATCCACTTTTCCTGATCTGGCATTTCTTCTTCTTCATGTTGAATTTCCTCCGTTTCATTAACTTTTATAAACCTACCTTTGCTATGGCTTCTGCATCCATTGGAACAATAGTGGGCTAATCCACAAATCCAACCATCAGCAAGTGGCCTGCCACAAGCATCACAAGTTACTGGCACGTTCTTACAAACTGGACATATTCGTCGTTTCATCACTTCCAACCTCCTGTTCAAAACACATTTTGCAAACTCCACTTCCATTGAATAATCTTACATCTCCTTCGTTGCCTGTGTTCAAATCACACTTATGACATCTATTTGAATAAAAAACTGGTAAAGACAGAAACATTGTTTCTTTATCAGAAAAATAACTTTGTATATGATTTTGACTTTGTGCACCATGTGCACGTTGTGCAGGCTTTTCTACTTCTTCCATGAGAATAGTTTTACTGAGTGGGAATGTTTGTACATGGAGTACATCGTGCACATTTTTCATTTTCAGTCCTAACACAAATGTTGAGTTTATATATTCATCACCAATTTTCTTACTTGTCCTCTTCTTTTCATACCCTTCCCTTACCAATGCATCACAGAACTCTCTATGAGACACCACCCTTCTTTTCAATATTGTAAGGAATTTAACATATGATGTATAGATCTCAGTGTATTGAACGAACTCGTTAGGATCAAAGTCACAATATTCCTTAAGGAACAAAGGAAGTGGGTTACTGCTTAGTATATACTTCTCTTTCCTTTCAGTTATTGTTCCTTGTCCAACAAAATTGCCACGCTCAAGCAATTTAGGAAGCATTAGAGACACTTTCTTTGCCAGGTTGTGGTATTCATACTCTGGTATCGAATCAACTATGTCCTTGCCCTCAGGAAACTCATTTTGGAAGTTCACAATAAGCCATCTCCTATAGAACCCCTCAGAGGTATCTTCGCTTGAAGGAAGAGAATTACTGCTGATGAATATCTTAGCATAGTTGTAATCATCAAACGGCTGCTTATTCTTGAATTCAAAACCAATAAGATCCTGACCGCATAGTTTTTTCAGCAGGCTTGTCTTCTTCATAACCCCAAAGTTTGTCTCACCCATCATTACAGCCAACTTCTTGAATAATTTCGTGCTCTCGAAACGATTGTCCAACAATATGTCAAGTTCAGTTGATGCTATGTTATCCTTTCCAAGGAACTTGCTTATTATCTTGAGGAATGACGACTTTCCATTTCTTCCGTGGCCAATAAGGCAGAATATCAAATGAATTGGATAATCCCTGTAACAGCAGTATGAAATTGCTTCATAAAGTGTGTTGATGTTGTCAGATCCAACCCACTCAGAAAATAATTTGTCCATTGTTGGAGTTTCATCTGTCTCGCCAAGCTCCCAAGGAATTGGATTAGTAAAGAAAAAGTTTGGCTCAGCAGAATAAATATCTGATGTCTTTATATCAAACACCCTGTTCTTGAATTGTATTAGTCCAGCCGGAGCATTCTTTGGAGTATGAAGTCTTCCAACTCTTCTGAAAGATTCCAAATAATTGCTCTTGACTCCGCTGCCAACAGTCTGGCCAAGGAAACCAAGTTCTCTATCAATGTTATTCATAAGATCAGTTTCGTCGACGAGCAAATAACAATACTTGTTCATGTCCCAAAACCAAAATAATTCTGACTTGTCATAAAAGAAAGGAAATTGTTTTGAAAATATTTTAACATTGTCATAATAATTATTTAATTTTAGCGGCTTTGTTTTGTCGTAGATATTTCCTATCTCCTGGGTGATAAAATTAATTTTTTCTTGTTCAGAAATTTTTTCCCAATCTGAATGTCTTTCTTTCAGTGTAAATATTGCTGTATCATATAATGTTCGCTTAACACTTTCAATAACTTTTTCAGGATGAGCCTTCAGCCACTCCTGCGTTTCCTTAACTGCTTCAGCCGAAGGGTTGCCTGCGTAACTGCTCATTTTCTATCACCAGTGTCGTCGAACATTACAATATAAGAAATAACTCTTCCTTTTATTATAATCATTCTTCCAACTTTTTTGTCATTAATTATCAATTCAGAATCATTCTCTTCAATTACATCTCCTTCATAAATATACGGATGTTCGCTGCCGGCGTCGACAAGGAACTTCACAATCTTTCCATTAAGATTCATCATGGGCAGCACAACCTCCACACATACAATACATATGTGATAAACATTGAAATAAAAGTAACTAATAAAATAAGAATTAATGTAATAGGATCAATTTCAAAATTGTCATAGTTTATTATGCTCATCTTGTTTCTTCCGTCGTAATTAAAATATAGTAACAGTAACAGTAACATTGACATTAACATTTACATTAACGTCTGAAATACCTTATTCTTCTTCTACTTAATAAACCTTTCGTATATACATTTTACAAATGTATATGTATGTATATACAATATATACTATTGCTTTGCGTTTATCTCAATAATATTTGCTATATTGAAAGTATATTGAATACCATACTTGTCCATGAAGGTTATATGTGACTTAGTAACATTCTGAATAATTCCTGTAAAGAACAAGTTCTTTCCAACCACATTAACTGTGATCTTACATTGCCTCCCCAAGTATTCCTGCATTTCATTAACCTCATTAAATCAAATAAAAGAACAGCCCGTTCTGAACTGTTCTTATTTACGTTCGGCCGCTGCTCCAAATCCTCTGATAACAAGCCCGACAATTATTACTAAAGCCAGTATTGTTATTGTCAAAGGTAGCCAGTTAGTTGCTAGTCCTGTAAGATTGCCTGATGATGCAGACACTGCAGTTGTTGCTGCCGTATTGTTGTCTTCAAATGTATATGTATAATTTACATATAAACTATTATTCTCAAACCCACCAAGTTTACCCATAGTCATGAGGCTACAGTTTGTCAAGAAAGAATAATTTCCTGACAACAATAATACATTAGTTGCAGTAGTTACGTTATATACGGCAATCAAAGCACATTTTGTATTGAATCCTGCAGTTCCATTATGTTGAAATACAGTATATGTTGAATTAGTTACTGCTCCCAACGATTCGTTTTGGACCAATTCAGTCTTGCTTCCCCAAGTTTGGGCACCAAACTTATCAAGCGTCAATGCACCTACTCCAAGCAACATACCAATTAGCACGAACATAAGTACTATCTTTGGTAATTCTGATACTTCCATTGTTTTTGTTTTTTGTCCTCCTAAATAATAAAATCACCGCAAGCAATTCCACCTGCGGTTGTGAAACTCAAAAGCCACTTACCTTCCCTGTGCAGCGCCGAAGCCTCTGATTACTAGTCCAACTATGATTACAAGAACCACAATTGTAACTACTAATGGCAGCCACGAACTTGCAATAGGTGATATAGCGTTAATAGTTCCATTTATTGCTATGATTGAATTGTTAGTCAATCCGCTTGTTGCCTGGAACTTATCCAAGACAAGTATACCGACACCCAAAATCAAACCAATCATAACTAATAGCAATACGAACTGGTATAATTCGCCAATTTCCATTGTGTTTTTTCCTCCGTTATTGTTTTTTTTAATATAATCGTCGAGGAACATTCTGCCCCTCAACTAAACTTACCTTGCCTGCGCTGAACCAAAGCCTCTTATGACCAGTCCAACTATGATTACAAGAACCACAATTGTAACTATCAATGGTAGCCATGATGTTGCAATAGGCGAGATTGCTTTTACTGTATCATTGATTGCGGTTGCTGAAGTTGTTGACAATCCACTTGTTGCCATGAATTTATCAAGGACAAGTATTCCAACTCCAAGAATCAAACCAATCATAACAAGCAATAAAACAAATTGATATAATTCGCCGATTTCCATGTTTAGTTTCCCTCCTGGTGTATTTTTATCGAAATCATTTGAACATATTATTTATTATTTATATATAAACCTTTTCTATGTTTTTATATATATCAGTCTCCGCCGCTCTTTCCCCACAACCAAAATGTTGCAAATGACGCCACCGCCAAAAATACAAGCGGAAACATAAAGTTAAGCGCATGTATGTAAACCAAGAATAGGCTTAACAAGAAGCATACAAGGCTGCTGCTGAGCATTGCGTGAGTGAAGTCGTATTTCTTAAGCACCAATAGCATTATGAAGAATATTGCTATCATAAACATTCCGACCATGACATTTCCAGTATATTCATTCGCTGCTTCAACTAATCCAACCATACTGCTGGCGTTGCTCATCAAAGTCATGTCATACATTTTTATACCTGCGTCTTGGTTATCGCCCTAATTATTGCGAATACCAAAGCAACCACAATTCCTGCAATTATCAATGCTGTCACCCACGCAGGAACTCCAAACATTCCAAGCCCAACAATCATTGTTAATATGAATCCAACGCTGCTCAATACAAGCAGGAAAGTATTCCAAACTCCCATCATGAGTGTTCCAAGGATGTCGAGATAATACATCACTCCTCCTGAAGGAGTTGCTGTAATATTCATAACTGAATCTTGAATATCAGTTGAAAGTTGAATAGTCTTTTCATACTGGTTGAATGTGCTGTTGAATTGATGAAACTTGTCAGCGTCAACCATCGTTGAATCATGCTCCTGGAACATTGAAATCAATGCAACACCACCTACTGAGAACATTGTGAATACAATCAGTCCAAGTATTAAGTTTTGTATTTCCATTTAAGTTTTCACCTTGATGCCAACAATTATTCCAAGTATGGCTGCAATGATTATGAATGGCACTGTCACGACTGAAGTAAGCCCAAGGAAGAATACCATTATCAATCCAAGGACTGCGCATATTATCGCTCCAACTGGACTGAACAATCCAAACGCTGCAGTTGTTAATATAATACCGAAGGCCCACCAAGCACCTTCTTTCTCTCCAATAAGCAGGCTTAAAGGAGGAAGTTCAGTATCGAAAAGGTTTGTTATCGTCGGATTTGATATTCCATTTGTTGTAGAATAAACATTTACAGTTATTCCTCCTGGGTATGCAGCAACATCGCATGGAGATATCCCTGATGATCCAGTTACAGTATTATCACATATCTCAGTTGTCCCCTGCAATGTTTCTCTTGTAACAAGTATTCTTAATGATGTTGTTGACGATGTTGGATCAAGCCATTGTGTTACTATCTCGCTTGTTGCATTATTGTAACTGATATCAATTAACAGTTCGCTTGGAAATTCTGATGTATATGGAGCTGCAAGAAGTGTCGCAGCACAAAGTCCTGATGTGCATAGGAAATTCATCTTGTCAGTCATATAAATAATATTATTGAAGTCATCAGTTATTAGGAATCTATAATCTACATCCTTCTCAATTATGTTAAAGATAACGTTTCCATAATAATCGCTCTTGTCCATCTGGACATTTCTCCATATACCTTCACTCATATAGAATCTCTGCAGTTGGATGTAAGCATTTCTGAAAACCTGATTTGTAATCTTGTTCTTCAAAGTAAGTTGAAGCGTTGAATAGTTTGCTATTGTTGTCGTCTCATAAACACTATATAGTTTTGTTGTGTTTGATAACGATGTATTTAGTATGTAATAGTTTGTTTGGAATCCCGAATCATTATTGTATCTGAACCAAAACTCTGAAAGCAATGTTGCGTTTTCGTTTATGCATATGCTGAATCTCTTTCCTTGTCCAAGGTATGCTGAATAATTCTTTATTGACAATATGTTTGTATAATAGTATTCTGCAAATACTGTTGCATTTGTTCCGCTCTTGACTGATGGCGCATTCTCGTCATAAATGCTTATGTTAAGCGCTGAATCATTTATTGCTCCAGCACAAGTTGACATGTTCACTGGCAGTATTGTTATGTTGTTTGTTGTTGAGTTTGTTATGTATGAGTTTCCTCCATATATCCCATTTATTTCCCAATATTGTTTTACTGAATCAGTATTTGTCGGGCCATATGCGTATGCCGAATAAATGTTAGTTCCAATCAAACTTGCAGGTATTGTTTGTCCATTAAAGATAAGATTAACGCTGGCCAATGTGAATGATCCTGAAAATGTTATGTTAAACATTCCTTCTTCAGTTTCATACATTGAACTAATGTTGTTCCAAGTATATCCGCCAGCAACGATTATTGCAGACGAGTTCTGAAATACCTGTTCAAATGTATCCGTCACATTTATTTCAGCAATCCAAGATTGTCCAGCAACAATATAATTTATTGGAATATCACATCCACTCATATTGTATAATAAATTCTTTGTCAACACTCCAAGAGATGTTGTTGTATTGCAAGGGAACGAACTATTATATTTCTTGTTTGTATACCATTTAAATTGTGCAGTTATATTATCTCCTAAAAATTTATCACTTACATTGAATGTTATGTTCATTGCAATTCCATCAGTTGTCAACGCCGCTGGAGCGATTGCTATTGAATTAATTATTGGAATTCCATTGCTTATGTTTACTGCAGTTGAATTCTTTTTAGCAGATGTTGTTCCATCCCAAACTATTGCCTGGCATCTCCATGACTGATAAACTGTTGTGTTATATGCTGGCACTCCGCAGGAAGCATTATTTGTTAATGCATTTGATGTAATGTTTCTGAAAGGAGAATCTGCCATACTACACCCATAAGATGAATTAGTTTTATTATTCGTCGTCCAATTTATTGTAATGTTTAATGAATCAATTGCATCAATATCACTGACATTAAATGAGCAGTTTAAATATGTGTCAGGATATCCTGTGCTATTTCTTATTGTAACAGTATTAATTACTGGATCAGTATTTCCTACAATAACCGCTGATGAATTCTTAAATGTTACATTTTCTCCATCGCTTACATTGTATTCAGCAATCCAACTTTGTCCTGTAACAATATTGTTTGCAACTATTCCGCACGAAGCATTTCTATATAATGTATTGCTTGACAAACTTGTGAATGGTGAGTTTGTTGAATTACACTGAAATGAAAGATTTGAAGCATTGTTCGTGAACCATTTGACAAGCACAGTCATTGAATCAGTATCAGCATCGCTGACATTGAATGTTACATTAAGATAAGCATTAACATAAGCATTTCCAGCCCTTCCGCTTTCAGGAGTTATGTTTGCTACATTTATTATTGGATTAGTGTTGCTAATGTTTTGTATTGATGAGTTCTTTGAAGCAGATGCTGTTCCATCCCAAGCAGTAACTTGTAGCGTCCAATTCTGATTCTTGACAACAACATTTATTGGAACCCCACATGATGCATTCATATACAAAAGATTTGATGTCAAATTCATAAATGGCGAACCTGACATGACACAACCATAAGTTCCGTTTGTTTTATTGTTAGTTGACCAGTTGATTGTGACATTGACGGAATCTGCTACGTCTGCGTCTGATACATTTAATGTTACATTCAAATAATCATTAAGGAATGCAACTGCTCCTCTTCTTTGTGTTGTAATGTTTGCCATATTTACGATTGGTGCTATGTTTGATGATCCTGCCAATGCAGCTCCATTAATTATAAATACTTCTCCTGCAGATGTTCTTGATGATGGAGTTGCTAAAAATGAACCAATAATTAAATCTTGTGATCCATCATTAGTCCAATCAGTACATTTTAATGAAGAACCAAGTTTTGCTCCTGCTGCATCACCATCATATCTTGCAGAAAAATTTGAAGTTGTGTTTAAATTTATTGTTTTATTAGGACTATTTGAATAGCTTATATTTGATAACTGCCATACTGCACCATTATCAGCAGTTCCACGTGTATCACCATCATACGCTCCCAGAAATAAATCTCCTTTAGTTGTATTTGTAAAATTACATACAATTGCTGTTCTAAATCCTTGATCACCATCAAGAACTTTATTTATCTGAATTCTATTAGTCGCTGTTAATATAGATATACCTAATTTGCCATATGCAGGAGTATCATTTGAATAATCAATAAAACCTCCGTATAGAAATGCATTCGCACTTGGTGAATATGCTGTAAGAATTAAATCACTTTTATCATCATTATTTACATCTCCAACTGCAGGGTCATCTTGACCAGTTCCATATTGCACATAATATCTATTAGCAGGAAGATATCCTGATGCAGTAATAAGAGCCGTATTCCCAGTTCCAGTGTAAGTGTTATTATTATATAAAACAAAACTCACAGTACCAGCAGAAGTTCCAGTATGACATGAAGTAATTAAATCACTTTTATTATCATCATTTACATCTCCAAAAGTACTACCAAGTCCTAAACAACTAGAAATAACTCCATCAAATCTTACATTGAAATTATTTATTGACGCATTTAAATTTACAATATTTCCAGTTCCAGTATATGAATTATTATTATATAATATCCACATTTCACTATAATTTACATTTCTATAATAATCTGTTCCTACAACAAGATCAGATTTATTATCTCCATTCCAATCTCCAATTGAAACGTCTCTACTAAAGTTATACATTCCTAGCAATTGACTGTCAATTCTTACACTAAATGTATTAAATGATGAATTTAAATCAACAACATTTCCAGTTCCAGTATATGAATTATTTCCATTTATTACATATACTTTTCCTCTATCTGAACCATATTCTGCCATTATCAGATCTTGTTTTCCATCATTATTCCAATCTCCACAAGCAAGGTCTAATCCTAATTGGTCATTTGGGACTGCTCCATCAAATCTTATATTAAAATTATTTATTGATGCATTCAAATCAAGTAATGTTCCATTTGTTGTATAAGTGCTATTTGAATAAAATCCATAAACAGATCCTGCTGCTGCTCTTCCATGTGTCTGTGAATTTTTTGCTCCTACAAATAAATCTTGTTTTCCATCACCATTCCAATCACAAGTTACCATTGACCATCCAAATTGATCTCCAGCAAGTGAACCAGTAATCTTAAGATTATAATTAGTTCCTGAACTTAATGCATAAGTCGGATCAATAACAACAGTTTCACTTGGTTTAATTGTTATGTCGGTGATATTCATCTTAATATAATAACTCCCACCTTCAGAATAAACTGTTATTGTATGATGCAAATCAACTATATCAGAGAAAGAATATCTTGAATCTGAAAATTGAATATCTGCTCCAGTCACACAAGGATAAGTAGCATATGGTGTTGAATTATCTTCTGAAGTATTATACACACCACACAAATCATTCTTGGCAGAAAACACAAATGGCTTCTCTGCTTTTGATAAATCATAAGAAGATCCATTCCAAGTGAATGATGAATCCTGAATCTTTGTCACAACAACAAAGTCAGTTGTTATCTCATCTTTTGAAATGTCAGTCAATGAATACTTCTGCTTTATTGATTTTCCACCCATGCTCTTAACATTTTTATCAGTCTTTGAAGCATCAACATAACTGCTGGTGATAACCATATTAGTTAAATTATATTCACTCGTTACAATTCCATTGTCTGCTGGCGTTGGAGTTCCGAATATGAATCTATAAATTCCATCAATTATATCCTGAAGCCAACTTGATTTTGGATTCTCAGGAGTCAAGACAGTTGCAGTGTCAAGTTTGAAAGATATGTCCTTGAAGTTTGCATTCATTCCTGATACCTTTGTAACGACATCTGAATCAGAATAATAACCATTTGAATCGGCTGGAATTGTCTCTGCGAATGCAATAGAAGCAACTAGTAAAAATATGAGCAAAGTAAATATTAGTTTAGTCGTAGCCATTGCTTGAACCTCCCATATCAAACCTTGGCTTGGCAAACATAACAACAAGCCCAATGAATCCGATGACTGCAGTGTATAATGGAAGATGAGCCATTATGTTATTTGCTATAGGAAAATAAGTCAGCGTTGTATAAACAGTGGCGTTAGTCATCATAGTTTCCCAGGCATTGCTCATTGCTGCAGAGAATAATACTCCAATAACTACTACACAGAAGTAAATGAACATAAACAAAGGAATTCCAGCAATGAACCATGAGG
>Ga0315288_10012933_pt1 | contig 10468 bp, 14 predicted proteins | sample YL17G11_20_MG_FD_203454 | JGI IMG/M metagenome (GOLD analysis project Ga0315288, IMG submission 203454) | Sediment microbial communities from Yellowstone Lake, YNP, Wyoming, USA - YL17G11_20 | ecosystem: Environmental > Aquatic > Freshwater > Lake > Sediment | place: USA: Wyoming | collected...
TTGAGAAAAATGGGTTCAAATATATTGATGTTAACAATAGCGGTTAATTGTTGTCCGGCAGCAGTTGATAAATCATTACGTGCACAAGTCCAACCATTTTGTCGTCCAATATAGTTATTTATAGGTGTTTGGTACATATTACTCAAAGGATTTCTAACCGAACCCAATAAATCGGCATATTCTTGAGATTGGTCAGGAGCAGAAGGAGAACCAGATAAAAATGTATTACCAATTTCAACATCATTATGGAAATATTTACCCAAATAATGGATTTGACGTGCTAATTGGACGTTTATCTTGGCTCCATTAATTGTGATTGAACAATTGTCTATAATACTTGACACCGGAAATTGTCTCAATCCACATCTATTTACATCTACAAGTCTTTGTCCTGCAGCAGTAGAAACAGCAGTTAATTGAATTGAACATACTAAGTTAATAAAGCACTCACGCGAGAACGCAATAATATCTGACGGGGGAATGCAACTAAATGAAAGACCGTTAGTAGATGAAGAAGTAGGCGTAAATGCACGAAAGGTATGTTCTTCTCCACCGCTTATCACTTTATACGCAAATCCATCATTAAAAACTAATCGTGAATCTGTAACTGTTAATAGACTAATGTTGTCTTCTAAGATTTGGCTCATTATATATATATGTAATGAAAATAATAATTATATATAACTAATTGAATTATATATAAAATTTAATAATTTATAGGTTTTATAGATTTACATTTTTTTTAATAAATTTGACTTATACAAATCTTTTTTCAAAAATCCAAGTCGAACCGTAGCATTATCATTTGGTAATAATTCCATATTATACCAATTATTATTAAAATCTTCCCAATATACCGTTATATCAATTCTTCTTATATCCATATCACTTGTTATGTCAATTAATCTATATTGTGAAGCAGGATTATAATAAATAGTACTTCTTTGGTCACCTGCTTTTAATATTTCAGGAGTAAAAGATGATAAAACATATTGAGTATTTGTAATATTTTGATTTGTAGTACCTCTTTGTATAGATTCACCGGCTACAGGTAATGAATTAGATACAATAATAACTTTCTTTAAATCACTCCAATTAGCCATATTATCATATGATTGTATAGTTTTTATATATAAAGGTGATGCTAAAGAAGCAATCGGATAATTTGCATTATTTTGAAATAAATTTGAACCATCAGTATATATGTTAAAATCATAAAAAGGTGTACGAACTCCGAGAACATCTCTAAAAACATATTGAAATGAAAAACCATTTAAGTAATTAAGTAAATCATTATTAATCGAAATTACAACAGTATTTAATTGTGGTATATTGGTAGCATATGATATATCAGTAACTAATGTTATTAATTCAGTAGTAGAATCATATATGAAAAATGGTGCTTGGGCCAATGATTGTGCAAAGGCAGGATGAGCTAAAACTAAAGCATTATAACAAGCTCTTAAAGTATTATTTAACATATTAATCATTGTGTTATAATCATATATAAAAGTATAATGTGCTGGGTCAGTTCTTTCTGGTGTATATATAACTTTTTGTGTTGTCATAGGAGTACCATTAACTACAAAAGTAATTGACATTGTAGTATTTGTTAATGAACCAGTTTCTAAAGGCACTAACATAATAGGTACAGAAGTTAATGGAATAGCAAAATCAATAACTGAAAGAAAATAGTTAATTGAATTATCTACAATACTTTCATTTAGTGTAGTATCATAAATCATCAATTGATTAGGTATATTCTTATCACCTAAAAATTCAACATTAAAATATACATTATCTTGAGCATATCTATTTTGATTACTTGTACTCATTTATATATAATAATATTATATATAAAATTTATTAATATTGACAATTACTATTAATGACAGATACTACAAATTCATCAGGTTCCATATTTAGACTCCTACAGTTTTCCATTACAAAATTATAAAACTTTTTATCATCCATTTCTTTACAATATAACCGTAATACACACCAATATCCACATGTTTTAATATTATTAGTTAATTTTTGGAAATCATATGGATTGTACTCTAATTCATAATCAGATTCTATCATTAAATCAGTTAAATATGGATAATCTTGATACGATTCTTTTCTATATTTTTTATCTATTAATTTTAATGGTGCGTCTGGGTATCCTTCATATTTACTCTTCAAATCTCCGTATGAATTAAAATAATTCAATTTTCCATCAGTTGGGCAAATAAATAAAGTAGTCCAATGGCCATAATTTGGTTTATTACAAAATAGTATGATACACTGTTTGTAACATCCAAGTAATTCATCCACACTATTATACTTATGTATGTCTTCGTATGTAACTATATTGACTTTTTTATTTAATAATGCATTAATTTGACTATCGCTTAGTGGTGGTGCATTCATATAATTAATATATATTTATGTTAGAGTATAAATTCCAGAACACCCAATAAATCTAAAAGTACTACCTATACTTAATGAACCTGGTGGATTATCGAGAACAAGACTAAAAAATCCATTAGAATTTATATTTTCAACTTGAAAGAATGCTTGATAAGTAACATTACCACTACCTTGATTAACAACCATTACACATGAATTAATAGTTTTAGTAGCTGTAGGTATAGCCCATGAAGGAAATAATGTCGGTTGAAATGGAAAAGATAAACTATTAACGCCATTTGCTCCTATTGGTATATCACCAGTTTGATTTAATACTAAATTATAAGCAATTATATTAGGAGATAATTGAATTAAGTTAACTGATACTATATTATTAGCTGAGTATAAACCTCTACAGTTACCTATTAGACTAACTTGATTAATAGGTGTTGTATTATTAACTATACCGGTAAATGTACCGTTAAGAAAGAGATTGTAATCGTTGGGTTTAAGAAGAAGTTCCACTGACATTATTATATAATAATAAAATATAATAATTAGTAATTAGTGTTTAATAACATGTATATGTAATAGTTTGGGATTGGATACCATTATAATCTCCTCCTCCACTACTTGTGAATCCTATTAATGTTTCTGTTGTCGTATTTAAACCAACACCAACAAAGATTTGTCCTGCTGGAGTTACCGCAAAATTACCCGTTGTAAATTCAAAATTTGGCCCACCATCTGGACGATTTGCATCATATACTCCAATCATACCACGTCTATCCGAGGCAGGCCTATAAGGTGCTGGAATAGTTGAACCAGTTAGAATATTAGCAGGAATAGCTGTAGCATCAGATTGAAAAAAACTTGGTATGTACATATTAACAGTAAACCCAATACGTTCATATATCACGGTAACCGGTGCTATTGGTATATTAAATCCTGTCCACGTAAAAGGATTACTAAAAACAGAATATATCGATAATATAGACTCAAATGGAGCTACGAATGGACCTAATGTTAGTCCGTCTCTAAATGTTTTAACACCTCTAAAAGTTTGTGTAGTTGAGCTAACACCACCAGGATTAAAAAATATGTCTGCCGGTTGTAAAGTTAATACATTGCCTAAAATAGTACCACCGTTAGCATTAGGAGTTGAACCAAAAGCTCCCATTACTGTTGAAGCTCCTACACCTGTCGGCCCTGTTTCCCCTGGAATACCTTGAATACCTTGAATACCTTGAATACCTTGTTGTCCAGTAGCCCCAGTAGCTCCCAATGCTCCAGGAGTGTACAATTGATCATTTAGGTATAATGGGGTTCCTGTTTCGCCTATATTTATCCTTGAAGTCAAACCACCCATACCAATGTTAATTTCTCCACCAAAATCTTTAGGATTAATATTATTTACTCCTATAGTTTCAAATGTACCAAATTCGGCAGTTAAGGTGTTTACTGTTAATCTATCACAAAATAAATCGAAATCATTTTCACTAAGAAGATTCTGAATTGACATTATATATATATATATATATTTATATAATAATATTTAACCTAAATAACATGTAAAAACTTGTGCAGGTATTCCTGTAAGACCTGGTTGAGCCAAAAATGGTGCAGGTGGATTGGTAAAATTCACGTCTACTCTTGAACCAACAGTTAATACTCCGAAATTACTTAATTTAAAATAACCTATATTAATGTTTCCTACTGACCAAGTGTATATAGAACCGCCGGCATTGAATGATATTGGCCAAAATTGTGATGGTAATGCTATATTGTAAGTTGCTATTCCACCGGATGAATTTAATGCAACAGTTACTTCCGGAGTACTAATAAATAAAACGTTACCTACTCTTGATACGGATAACGAGGTACCTTGAATAAATGCACCTGTCCAACTCCCATTTAAAACAACCTCAGACGATATCCCCGGACCTGTAGGACCTATTGAACCATTAGTACCATTAGTTCCATTCGTTCCATTCGTTCCATTTAATCCTGTAGGACCTATTGAACCATTAGTACCATTAGTTCCATTCGTTCCATTTAATCCTGTAGGCCCTATAATACCTTGAATTCCTTGAATTCCTTGAAGACCTTGAATCCCTTGAAGACCTTGTAATCCTGTAGGACCTATAACACCTTGAATTCCTTGAATCCCTTGAAGACCTTGTAATCCTGTAGGACCTATAATACCTTGAATCCCTTGAAGACCTTGTAATCCTGTAGGACCTATAATACCTTGAATTCCTTGAATACCTTGAATACCTTGAATACCTTGAATACCTTGTGGACCTGTAGGACCTATACTACCTGTTGGGCCTCCTTCATATAGAACTTGATTCAGGTATAATGGTGTAGATATTTCTCCAATATTTATCCTTGAAGTCAAACCACCCATACCAATGTTAATTTCTCCACCAAAATCTTTAGGATTAATATTATTTACTCCAATAGTTTCAAATGTACCAAATTCGGCAGTTAAGGTGTTTACTGTTAATCTATCACAAAATAAATCGAAATCATTTTCGGATAATAAATTTTGTATCGACATTTTATACTATATAAAGATATTATAAAATTTATTATGATAAAATATACCAATTAGTGTCGTAACATATCAAATGTATATTGTCTGTAGTCATCACATACGAACTTGAGTTATTAATAGTATCAGTTAAATATGGTGTCAATGTAATAGTATTAGAAGATGAATCAGATTTTATAATATAAAAAGATGTTCCATTTCCGTAATAATCACTAATCTTGTCAAACGATAAATTAATATTACCATTTGTACAATCTACAAAATTCACAGTATAAGAGTAATTAAGTGTGTAATCATCATCAATAAATGTCGTAGAATATTGCATATATTATTAGATTATATTTTATTATATCATTTGAAATGATATTGTTGAGTTAATTATAGCCGCTCCACTATTATTTAACAATATTGAAATTAATGAACCTATAGCCACTGGAACAGTGTTTATAATATTATTAGCCGTACTATTTCCACTCGTAACAGTTGCAACTAATAATGTATTAACACCATTTACTCTAATAGTAGCAGATAAAGCTCCAACAACCGCTACCGATAATTGGATATATAAATTAGATAATGTAACGTTTTTTGTTACAACATATTGACCTCTTACTTCTGTTGATTGCATACCTGTAAATGAGTAATAATTACCATTTGTACTATTACCACTTGAATTAAATGATACAATTTGTCCAGTTGGTGTTCCTGTAGCACCTTGTTGTCCTGTAGCCCCTGTAAACCCTTGTACACCTGTAGCCCCAGTATTTCCCTGAATACCTTGTTGTCCTGTAGCTCCAGTATTTCCCTGAATACCTTGTTGTCCGGTAGCCCCAGTAAAACCAGTAAAACCAGTTGCTCCAGTATTACCCTGAATACCTTGTAAACCTTGTTGTCCTGTAGCACCAGTTGAACCAGTAGACCCAGTATTACCCTGAATACCTTGTAAACCTTGTTGTCCTGTATCACCAGTTGAACCAGTAAAACCAGTAAAACCAGTTGCTCCAGTATTACCCTGAATACCTTGTAAACCTTGTTGTCCTGTAGCTCCAGTATTCCCCTGAATACCTTGTTGTCCGGTAGCTCCAGTATTCCCCTGAATACCTTGTTGTCCGGTAGCTCCAGTTATTCCAGATGATGAACCACTTGGCCCAGTTGGCCCAGTTGTGCCAGTTTCATATAGTTGTTCATTTATGTAAATAGGTGTACCAATACTACCGATATTCACAACTGATGATAATCCACCCATACCTATATTAAGTTCTCCACCAAAGTTTTTAGGATTAATATTATGTACTCCTATAGATTCAAATGTTCCAAATTCTGCATTTAATGTGGTTACTGTTAATCTATCACAAAACAAATCGAAATCATTTTCCGATAATAAATTCTGTATACTCATTTTATATCATATAATAATATAAAATTTATGCAATTGGATATGAAATAGAAAAATTAATTAATCCTGCTTGTGTTCCTATTGTCCAATTTGAAAATGTATCAACATTAAAACTACCATCAGTACTTATTATCATTAAACCAGTTGAAAAAATATTAAAATTATCTTTAATTATACATGGATAATATTGTGATGTTAAAGGCCTATAATTTATGGGAATAATAGCATTTGAATTTAACCCAGAACCTGGATTTACTACATTACCATATAATGTTTGAGTAATATATATATCAACCCAATTACCAATTCTTCTTATTTTTAAAGTACCAACGTTAGCCAGTGTATATGCTCCAATTACTGAATATGATAAATTTAATTCTGCTTGTGATGATGAAAATGAATATGCAGTATTAGGGTCTGTTGCATTAGGTAATATCATTTGTCCAGTTGGTGATAATACAAAATTTATTACATTACCTCTTATTGCAATAGGAGCATTAACATTACCTAATAACATATTTGATGCATTATTTGTACCAATAAATAAAGGGTTTCCAGGTTCTGAATCAATATTTGATGATTTTAATTGTTCTGCATTAAGATATAATTTATAATCGTTGTTTTTTAACAAGATTTCTATTGACATGTATATTATAACTTTAGAAATAATATATATTAATGTTTATCGTCTACGATATTCAGATGCTGCTTTCTGTTGGGCTTCTCTATATGCCATATTAGGGTGACGCCTTCTATAACCATCGAAAAATTTTCTCCATTCTGATAATGCCGCCATATTACCTTTCGCCGCTTTTTTTGGTCGTGCTCCACCAACTGCTTTTCGGCGTTTAACTGCTTTAAGTGTTGGTCTTCCTACTTTTCGAGGCCTTCCGACTGCTCGTTTTCTACCATCACCAATCAACATGCCAGGATTATAATTTAAATCACCTCCTGAACGTGCCATTGCTTCTTTTGCTAAGAAATGTCTTACTCGTTGTCTTAAGTACTCTGGGTCCATTGTTTATATATTAATCTATATATATTATTTTAGCGATAGCTTTTTAATTATTATATTACAATGTTAATTTAGTTTTTTCATAATCAATTTTTAATTGAATATTTTTTAATTGTTTTTTTATAGTTATTAATTCATTTTCAAGTAGTTTAAATTTCTCATTTTCAGATGTCGCATACTTACTTATAATTAATTTATGTTTATTAGATTTACGGTGTTGGGACATATTATCACGCCTAACTAATACACCGCATGAACAAACCAATGATTCTTTTTTATCTACTAATTCATTAATAGGTACTTTAGGTCTACCTGTTTTTTTAGGTTTGTTCAAGTCCGCTTGTGTTTTACCTATTGTAATATCTGTCATATATATATATTATATATATAAATTATAATTCGGTATCTTTCTTAAATGCACAAAATCTTCCTGGACAATCTTTATCACAATGTTCAGTCATATGGCAATGTTCTACATCATCACAATTAGCCGAGCAATGTTCTAAACCACAATAAACCTTTTTTATTGCGTCTATTTCATCTAATATAGATTCATGACCATCTTGTAACTTTAATAAGAGTTGTTCACATTCTTCTAATGCCTCGTATAATTCTTCTAATCTATTACTAACTTCCATATATATATATTATATTATATTATATTATTTTAATATTTTTCTTAATTTTTTTAAATGTATTTTTCTTCTTTTATGTCTTGTAAAGTTTCCAGTACTTATATTAACTTGACATACCTCACAAAATTTTACTCCTCTATCATTTCTTATATTTTTATAAACATCCATATAAATAATATATTATATTATATATAAATATAATGTTTTCAATTGATGGTAAAAGTATTAATGATAAAGAACCAGTCCCAATAGGGTTTATTAAAGGTGGTGAATATGATAAAAAAGTTCTTTATGTTCATGAGGATTTAGATGATGATTTGTTCGCTGAAATAGATTTAAGTGAACAACCAGAAGACTCTATTATAAAACCTATAATGTCTACAACTGGACGCGGGGTGATTATGTTAGCAGGACAAGCCGGAAGTGGTAAGAGTACCATGATGGCAGAATTTATAAAATCATACAATAAACTATATCCAAAAAATAAAGTTTTTTTCGTTGGACGTACTAAATTTCAAGATGACCCCGCATTTAAAGGATTAAAAATGTTTCAATTAAATATATTAGAACCTATTGATTTTGTTAAAGAAGGATATAAAGATTGTATGTTTGTATTTGATGATGTAGCCACATTTTCAGATAAAAACCAACAAAATAATGTATTTCATTTAATAAAAGATTTGTGTGAAGTTGCAAGAAAAGCTAATATTAGCGTTTTAGTTAGTTCTCATCTATTAATACCTAATGAAAGGGCTTTAGGACGTGTTTTATTGAATGAATTAGATACTTTAATCATATTCCCAAGAAGTGCTTCAGTTCATCATATAACTTATGCATTATCCAAATATTTCGGTATGAGTAAGTCAGTAATTAGACGTATATTAAATTCAACATCAAGATATGTAATAATATCAAAAAAATACCCTAATTATGTACTTGAAGAGAAACACGCTTACGGTGCTTATGTTTGATATGCGTCGGTTTCTTCAAAATATTCAACTACCATTATTTTTGATTCAATTGATTTGGATGTAAAATAATGATAATTATATATAATAATGGTTTTTTCATCTTTACAGTATGCTTTAGTGTTAACATTATCTATATGATAGTTTGATGCTACATAATCATTCATAAATTCAATTGCTAATGCTCTATCTGTAAATGTATTTAATATTACACAATCGTAATTATTATTAATTTTAATTATTTGGTACTTAACAATTTTCTCCATTGTATATATATACATGAGGAAAAAAAATACTACCAAGAGACAATTAAAGAAGGGTGGTGAAGTTCCAAATGAATTAAGAGTAGAATATAAAGCATTGGTAAGAAAAAATTTTGTAGACCCTTATCAAGGTGTTGACCTTAATAAATTAAAAAGGTTAGTTGATAAATCTAAATTAGCTTCATTACCTTTAGCGGGGTTTAATACTATATATCCTAAGGTATTTTTAGAAATGTTAATAGCTTTAATTAAAACTACAAAACAAACTAAAAAATCGTTAAGTATTGAGGATTATCGTATTATTTTTCAAGAATTATTAAAAAAGTTTACTAATGTTAAATTTCAGGTAACAGAAATATTTATTAGTAATTTTTTGAAAGAATTGAGAAGAACACAAAATGAATTTAATATCCCTTCTGATAATAGAGTAGGTGGCTCTCGAAGAACTAAAAGACTTAAAGGATTAAAAAATGATGTAGAAGATATTGGGGTTGAAAATGACCCAAATAAAAATGAAATGTTGTGGTATGATAATGCTATAAATTATGCTGTATCAAAACAAAAGGATTTTTCTGATAATTATAAAAAATTATTAGATAAAATAGAAAGCGGAACTACAATTAATGAAAAATTAATAAAGGATTTAGCTTCTCAATTACCTAAAGTTCCAGACTTACCAAAAGGTAAAAAAATGCCGAAACTTCCAGAATTACCAGTAAAAGAAGAAAAAGGATTATTAGATGATGTATTCACCTGGAAAAATGCCGGTAAAGTAGCTAAAACTGTTGGAACTATTGCTTTACCTTTATTATTAACAGGGTTATTAGGTACTAAACAAGGTAAACAGTTAACAAGCGGAGCACAAAAATTATTACAATCTGGAGTCGATAAAATATTTCCTGATTTTGGTGATGAATTTGATGATGAAGATTTAGATAGATATGGAAAAATATATAAAAATAGGGAAATTGGGACTGATTTTGATGAATATGATGTTGTTGACCTTAATGATGATTTTTATGAAGGTAATAAATTTGTTGTTAATATTAATGAACCTATGGATAATTATTATGCTGACACATATGTAAACCCTTCTTATGAATTAAAAGAATGGGGTAATGATGTTATTTCTGATTATTCAGATTATATTAAGCAAAATGAACATATAAATAAGCTAATAGCTAAAGGTAAAGAAGTTAAAGATAGTGTTTATGAATCTGCACAAAAAGCTTTTTATAAA
>Ga0315288_10012935_pt1 | contig 10467 bp, 11 predicted proteins | sample YL17G11_20_MG_FD_203454 | JGI IMG/M metagenome (GOLD analysis project Ga0315288, IMG submission 203454) | Sediment microbial communities from Yellowstone Lake, YNP, Wyoming, USA - YL17G11_20 | ecosystem: Environmental > Aquatic > Freshwater > Lake > Sediment | place: USA: Wyoming | collected...
AGTGGTAGACCACCACATTGATAGGCCGGGTGTGTAAGTGCAGCAATGCATTCAGCTGACCGGTACTAATCGGGCCACTGGCTTGACCATAATTGCGCCCCTCTGACTACGCAATGTAAACCTTCACCACGATAACGCCAAAGAAATAACGTCAAAACAGCATAGGTCCTATACGTCTTATACGTCCTATATGTCCCATACGACCTATATTCTCGAAAAAATTCCCGGTGCCCATAACAGCGGGGCCACACCAGTTCCCATTCCGAACACGACGGTTAAGCCCGTTGCGGCGATGGTACTGCGAAAGCGGGAGAGTAGCTCAGTGCCGGGATTAAAATCAAAAAGCCGCCCCGATTTATCGGGGCGGCTTTTTTTCTTAACGAAAAACAAAGAACCAAAAACGAAAACCGGAGCCGGAGCGGTTCGTTGCCGCTCGCGGCTTTTTCATTTTTCGCCCGTTTTCCACTGGAAAACCGGCAGGCAAACAGGGAAAATGGTAAGTATTCAGGAGAACAAGCGTGGGAATGCGATTCGAAGAACTACCCGTCTGGAAGGCGTCGCGGAATCTGGCAAGAGAGATATACTCTGCTACTCAGAGAAAATCATTCACGCGCGACCTGCGCCTCGCCAGTCAGGTTCAATCTGCGGCAGTGTCAGTCATGTCAAATGTCGCAGAAGGTTTCGAGTCCGATACGAATGCCGAGTTCGTCCGTGCTCTTTACCATTCCAAGAAATCCGCGGGGGAAGTTCGCAGTCAACTCTATGTTGCGCTTGACCAATGTTATGTGTCTGCGCCGGAGTTCCGCAACCTGAAGGAGCAGGTGGAATGCATAACCCGCCAGTTGGGCGGACTGATTAGACACTTGAAAGTTCAAATGAAAGAAGGAGTAACCAAAAGGGAAAAGGGCAAGTAGATAAACGGTGTTTTTGGTTTCTTATTTTTCGTTCTTCGTTCTTCGTTCTTCGTTTTTCGTTCGGAGGATGCCCGTGATTAACATCAATTGCCCGCAGTGCGGCAGACCTTACGAGTTCGACGATGCCCGCCTCGGCGCGCTGGAAAAATGCGTGCAGTGCGGCGCGACGTTCACCATTCAGAGACAACCAGAGGGCCCGCAATCCGCCGCCGGACAGCAAGGGGGTTATGCCCCTCCGCCGCCGGGATTTTACCCGTATCCTCCGCCGGGCTACTATCCCGCGTATTATCCTCCGCCGCAGCCCACCAACGGCAATGCCGTCGCCGCCCTCGTCCTCGGCATTGCATCGCTGGTGGTCTTGTTCCTCGGTTTCATCCTGGGGCCGCTGGGGATTTACTTCGGAGCAAAGGCGCTCAGGGAAATCGGTAACGTACCATCAAACAGCAGGGGACTGGCCACGGCCGGGCGGGTATGCGGAATCATCGGCACCATCTTGAGCGCACTGATTGTTTTGTTTTACGTGGTAATGATTGTCGTGTTCGTTGGGTTGGCCAGCCATCATCCCCCGCACATGCAATACCCGGCTGACTGAGCGGCTGCCGCGCGCGTTTCCGCCGCAGGGGACTGGCCCCATTACGGAACGCAGGCGCGAAGCGGCCAGTTCGTAGATGGGGACTGTCCCCGCAGTGCACAGTAATCGACAACTTTGAACTTCGTGTGAGAAATAAAGGCGAGCGCCTTTTGCGGAGTGAGACAATGGTAACTCTGAAATGCAAATCATGCGGGAAGGAACTGGAGTTCGCCGACAACCAGGCCGGCATCCGGTTTGAATGCCCGTACTGCCGCGTCGAGCAGGTGCTCACTCGGACGCCTGAGGGCCTGAGCGTTTCGGGTGTCCCGGTGATTTCGCAGCCGGAGACCGCGGAAGAACCGCAGTACATCTTCGGCCCCGCGATTCCTGAGCCGCGCGCGTACCGATTTTTCGGCTACCTCGTCCTTTTCCTCGCGATTGCGATTGCTCTGGCCGCCGTCATCGCCGGAGCGGCGCTCATTTTGACGCGCGAAAGCGGCGTGCTCGGCTCGCTCGACGACGCGCTGGGGCTGAACCTGATATTCATCGGCGTTTGCCTGGTCTTTGTCGGAATCTTCGTGCTCCTGATCTGCAAGTGGCTGGCGGCGGCGCAGACGCACTCGCAGAAAATCCTGGGCCACGTGGAGAAAATCAGCGCCCTGTTGGAAAAGCGCGCCGGCGAGACGGAAAAGAGGCGATAAGGCCGGGGAGCGATGAAAACAAAAACGGGGCCTCCGTTAAGGAAGCCCCATTCTTTTTTGACCGCGCGTTACTTTGTCGTGAAATAAAGCCTGATGGTCTCGTTCTGGCCGCCTTCAGTTCCTATCATGAAGGTCATCAGGTACTTCGTGTTCGCCTTGAGTTCCTTCATGCCGGCGTGAGTGCCCTGGAACAGCCAGTTCTTGTCAACGTCTTCCCCGAAAAGCGTCCATTTGCGCATCGCGCACATTTTCTCGTCCATCAAATTCTTGAAGGCGATGACGGCGTTGGGCAGTTCCTTGCCGTCCGCCCCGCATTCGAAGAAATTGATTCCCATCATCGTGACCTTTCCGGCCTTCTCGTCAACCCACCACTCCAGCGGCAGTTTCGTGTCGATGCCGGTCGCGTTGTCCGCGATGTTTGTTATTTTGACTATATGGGTTTCTTCCGGCGGAGTTGAGTCGGTTGTGCCGGTCCCGTCCGTCGTCGTGCTGGTGCTGTCAGTCGGCGTCCCTTCACCCGCGGGTTTGGATTTGCCGGTGATTTTGTCCAAGAAATCGCAGCCCTGGAAAATAAACAATATCGCAGAGACAATTACCAGACATACGGCGAGGTTTCTTGCTGCCTTCATGACTTCTCCTCCTTGAGTTAAGAGTTAGAAGGTACATTACCGAAACATCACGGCATGCATCTTATGATTATGCTTTTGGAAAAGCAAGCCTTTGCGAAAATGCCGCATAAAAAAATCTTGACACGCGCCCACGGCGCAGGGCTGCTGCCATGCAAGCCGCGCCAGTTTCGCACAGCAACTCACTTGGTGGTGAAGATTCTCCTCACGGAATCCTTCTTCTCGTTATCAAGGGACACATCGATTTCCAGCATGTACTTCGTCTTCGGCTTCAGTTGCTTGAGTTGCCTGTAGTCATCGCCCGTGAACATCCAGTTCTTGTCCGTGTCCGCCTCGAACGCGGTCCACTTCGACTTCGCGGTCATTGCCGGATCCATTCCTCTGATGAACACCGCGCAGTAGATTTCGGACGGCTTTCCGTCTGGGCCTATCTCGGCGATATTGATGTTCACCATGCTGACCTTGCCGGCGCTGGAATCCACCGACCATTCAAGGGGCAGTTTCGGGTCAACGTCCATGGCGTTCTCCGCCGGGGAGATAAGTTTCAGGAAATGTTCCTGCGCGGGCGGAGTCTCCGGGTTTGCCGGCGGGGAACCTCCTTCGGGCGTATTTGCGCCGGAGGATTCTTCCGCCGGTGTCGCGGAGGGCGGAATCTGCGCTGGCTCATTTTTCACCGGTGTCGGCGCGTGGCAGCCCTGGGCGAACAGCGCAGTCAAAAACATGAATGCCGTGAGCGCCAAAATGCTCTTCGCAAGGCACATAATTGTTCATCCCCGTTCGAGGCCGCTTAAATTACTTGAAGAACTCCTCCGCCAGCGCGAAGATGTTCATGTCGAGCATTTTGTAGCCGCTGCGCGCCTTGCCTATTTCCGTTGCGACTATGTCGTTGCCCCTAAGCGCCACCATCTTGCCGAACTCGCCTTTTAGTATGAGTTCCGCCGCGGCCACGCCGTATCGCGTGCCGAGTATCCTGTCGAACGCGGTCGGCGCGCCGCCGCGCTGCAGGTGGCCGAGGACCACGTACCGAGTTTCGATGCCGGTCTTCTGCTCGATTATCGCGGCGAGCATTTCGCCCACGCCGCCGAGGCGCACGTTGCCGAACTCGTCCTTTTCAGCGGTCTGCAGTACATAATGTTCGCGCAGTTTCACCGACTCGGAAACCGCGACAAGGTTGTAGAGTTTGCCGAGCGCGCGGTTGCGCTTCAGCGTTTCGCACAGGTCATCGATGTCAACTTTCTTTTCCGGCACGAGTATGTAGTCGCACGCGGCGGCCATTCCGGCGTAGGCGGTAATCCAGCCGGCGTGCCTGCCCATGCACTCGACCACGAGGCAGCGCCTGTGGCTCCTTGCCGTGTCGCGCAGCCAGTCGAAGCACTGCATCGCGCGCTCGACCGCGGTGTAGAAACCGAAGCAGAAATCCGTGCCGTTCAGATCGTTGTCGATGGTCTTGGGGACGCCGACGGCAGGGATGCCTTCCTTCTGGTAGAGTTCCGCCGCCGCTCCCAGCGTGTCGTCGCCGCCAATGGCGATGAGCGCGTCCAGTTCCAGGCGTTTCATGTTCGCCTTTATCTTCGGGATGCTCTCGCCGGGTTTCTTGAACGGATTAGTGCGGCTGGAGCCGAGGATTGTGCCGCCGAGGTGCAGGATGTCATCGGTCTCGGAGACATGGAGCGGCCTGTGGAGTCCCTCGATAAGGCCGCGCCATCCCTCCAGGATGCCGACCGCCTCGACGTTGTTGTTATAGAGTTTTCTGACGGCGCCCCTGATTACGGCGTTGAGTCCGGGGCAATCGCCGCCGCCGGTGAGAATTGCTGTCCGCTTCATGCTTCCTCCATGTTTATGTTTGTCATGCGATGTGGAAAATCAATATTATTCGGCGCGAACGCGCTGTCGCGCTAAACGATCATGTCTTCAATCTCTTTCGGGAAACTGCCGAGGACCTTCGCGCCTTTTTGTGTGATGAGCACGTCGTCCTCGACGCGCACGCCGCCGAAGCCGGGAATGTAGATTCCCGGTTCGATGGTTACCACCATGCCTGCCTCAAGCGGCAGTTTATTTGAAGTATTCATTATCGGAAATTCGTGGACTTCCATGCCAAGCCCGTGGCCGAGGCTGTGGCTGAACTGCGGGCCGTAGCCGTGCTGGGTAATGTAGTTTCGCGCGACGGCGTCGAGTTTCATCGCGGGCATGCCGGGCTTGAGCGCCTCTATGGCGAGTTTCTGCGCCTGAAGGACGATTTCGTATATCTTGTGGAATTTTGGGTGGACCTTGCCCATGAAGAATACGCGGGTCTGGTCGCTGTTGTAGCCATCGAGTTTCGCGCCCCAGTCGATTGTTACGGCGTCGCCCGCGCGCAGTTTGCGCGCTCCGGCGGCGGCGTGCGGCTGGGACGAGTGCGCGCCCGCGGCGACTATGGAGCCGAAGGCCGGCCCTTTGCCTCCCCGTTTTCGCATCTGGTAATCAAGTTCAGCGACCACTTCGTTTTCGCTTATGCCGGGCTTCAGTTGCTTCCGGACGACGCGAAGCGACTCCTCCGCCACAGCCACGCATTTCTTTATGCGGGCAACTTCTTCGGGGCCTTTTGTTCTGCGCAATGTGTGGACCACCGGGCGCTCGGCCTTCCACCTGATGCCGCCAAGCGCCTTCTTATACTCGCGCAAGGTGTCATAGGTGATGCTGAAGCCCTCGAACGAAAATTCTTTCAGCCGGTGCTTGCGCGCGACCTTCTGGATGACCTCGGCCATTTTCAGTTTTCGCGTGAGCACCTCGAAGCCGGGCGCTTCTTCCTGCGCCATTTCAGTGTAGCGCCCGTCGGTGAGGATGTACTGGTCGCGTGGCAGTATGAAGGCATAGGAGTCGCCCCCCGTGAAGCCGCTTATGTATTCCACGTTTATAGGGTCTGTGATAAGGAAGGCGTTGATTCCGCGCTTTCTCATCAGTTCCCGCAATTTTCTGAGCCGTTCATTTTTCATGATGTTTTCACCTTTCTTCAATCGTGCGGTTCATTCGACTCCGCGGACCTTGGTTCGCGCGCGGTATATTCCGGCCATTTCTTCCGAGTATGCCTGCAGGACTTCATGCGCATATTCTTTTGCGTCCACGCCGAGATCGTCCAGGCCGGCCGCCTTCACCGGCGCTCCTTTGCTGTCGATGTTCAGGCCGAGGTGTATCTTCGATGAGACGCTTGTTAGCGTGGCGACGGAGATCGACAACTTGGCGTCGTCGATGAACAGGTCGTCGCCTTTGCGCCGCAAAGCGCATTGCGGGCATCTGCCCAACAGGGCGTCGCGCGCGATGGCCGTGAGAAGCCGCTGGCGCAGCACGGCCTTTTCCAAATCTCGGTCAAAGTGCTCGACGATAAAATGGAGCATTTTGCGGCTGAAGATTTTCGAGCCGGCGCGGAGGTCTTCGACATCGACGATGTTTTCGGCGGGAATGTCGCACCCCCCGATGAACGCGACGATGCTGTCTCCCTCGACGCCGCACTGCCGGTAGGCCCAGAGCGAACGTATCTGGCTGCCGTCGTAGTCTATTGTCTCGGGAACGAACAGGGTGTTGACGTTCATGCGTTCCTGCGTAACAGTTGGGCGGCGCAATCGCCGTTTGGTTCGCGGGGAGAAAATGGACGTGGCGCGTTCGAGCATCGACTCCATTATCTCCATTGCAATTTGCGAAAACGCAATTTTATTGCTTAAGCCGCTTGAAGTCAAAGGATTTGTATGTCCAGATGGAAAGTGGGAGGAAGGCGCGAAGATGGCGCCGGTCTTGCCGGCGGGCGATGTGCGATGCGGTCCCGCTATTCAAGCGGGAGCGTTACGCTGAAAGTCGATCCGCTGCCAATCTCGCTGTCCACGCCGACCGTACCGCCGTGCATCTCCACGATGTGTTTCGTGATGGCGAGGCCCAGGCCGGTGCCTTCGATGCTGGCGGTGACGCTGGAATCGACGCGGTAGAACTTGTCCCAGATGAAGGCTATCTGGTCCGTGGGAATGCCTATGCCCTGGTCTTTGACGTGGAAGGTGATTTTTTCATCGGCCGACTCGAACCATACCGTGACGGTTCCGCCGCCGGGGGAATACTTGACGGCGTTGCCGATGATGTTTTGAAAAACCTGCTTGAGTTTGTCGGGGTCGCCGTGTATGGCGGGCAGGTCGTTCGCCGGGCGGATTACGATTTCGCATTTGTTCTTGTTGTTTGAAAAGATGCAGGCGACTTCCTCCGCCAGCGCGTGGAGGTCGCAGGGGATCTTGCAGAGGTTCAGCCTTCCCGTCTCAAGTCTCGACAAGTCGAGCAGGTCGTCTATCAGTTCCTTGAGGCGGTGGCTGTTTTCTAGGATGATGTCCACTATTTCCGCCTGCTGTTCGGTCATCTGTGCCTTGTCCTCGGCCAGTATTTCCGAGCCGCCCATAATGGCGGTGAGCGGGGTCTTCAGTTCGTGCGAAACGGTGTGCACGAACTCGTTTTTCATCTGGTCCAATTCGCGCAGTTTCTGCACTTCGCGGCTGAGGCTCATGTCGCGGCAGATGAACAGCACGCCGCGGACGCGGCCATCCTTGTCATGCAGTTGCGACGTGCTTATCCCCATCATTATTACGTTGTCGTGGGGCATGGTGTATTCCATCTCGTAGTCGATTTCCTCGTTGCCGGACATTGTGGAGAGCATAAGGCCGTTCATTATTCTGGCGACCGAGGGAGGCACGACATCCGACAGTTTCTCCCCGATGACGAATGCGCGCTTGAAATCAAAGAGGAATTCCGCGTTTCTGTTGCACGTTATTATCCGGTCGTCCGCGCCGACGGTGAGGATCGCGTTGGGGACGCTCTCAACGATGTCGTCCATCAAGTTTGCGGCGCGCTGAGAGCGTTGGGTGAGAAGGATGTTTTCCAGTGTCCCGCTGAAGGCTCTGCGCAGGATTTCCAGCGACTGCATCATCAGGCGGTTGGAATCCGTCGGGTCCTCGTCCATCCAAATTAGTATGACGCCGAGCGCTTTCTGGCTGCCGTGGAGCGGGAGTATGAGCATTGAACGCACGTCCTGTTTGAGTTGTTCCTCATCCTCGACGTGCACGATGCTCGCGCCGTGGTGCTCCACGCTCCAGTCGAGCATCGCCTGCTCGCAGCGGAAGACTCTGTCTTCAGCCGCGTTGCCTGTGCTCATGACGGTTTCATGCGCGCCGGTGGCTTCGTCGTAGATGAGCACCTTGACGATGCGGTAGTGCAGCAGGGTGGGGAGCAGGTGTTTAAGGCGGTCGCACAGTTCGGGCAGCGACTGCGCGGAGTGAAGCCTGGACATGCGCTTGTAGAAGACGAGGTGCTCATCAATCGTCTCATACAGTTCCGCATGCGCGTAGTGGAACGTGGTGGTCTTGTCTGTGCGCGTGATGTCGGTGCTGCTCACGGTTTTTCCTCTTTGGTTTCCTGCGCTTTTATTTGTTTTTCCGGCTCCGGCCGGGATTTGCGTAACTGTTAGTTTTGTTGTTCTGCTTCGTTCATTTATGATTTATGCACGCTTTCTATTTGAGCAGTTCGAGGAAATCCTTTGCCTTGTCGAGTCCCTCGAATATCTCGCTCATGCACTTGTCCAGCATGGATTCGTTCAGCCTGAGCGCGGCCCAGACGGTCCTGCTCAACTGCGGAATGCGCCGGTCTCCGCCGTTCCCGATTTCAAGCGCGCGGCACAAAATGTCGGATACGTGCGTGATGTATATGATTTCCTGGAACTCGCGCGCCGCCTCCGGGTTGTGGTGCAATCGTATCGCGCGCGTCAGTTTGGGCGGGAATTTCCACTCGTCCGCCAGCCATGCCCCGACCAGCCCGTGGTCGATCTCGTACAATTCCATCTCCGCGTTCAGCATCAGAACGTCGTTTCTTTCGACGTAATCGCGTATTCTTGCGAATGCTTCTTTCGCATAGAGCGCCATGACGAGTTTGCCGATGTCGTGCAGAAGCCCGGAGACAAACACATCCTCCGTGTCGCCGGCCTTGACCATCTTGGCAAGCACTTCCGCCGCTATCGCCGTGCCGAGGGAATGTTTCCACAGTCCCGCGTAGTCGAAGTCCTTGTCGCGGGACTTGAACGTGTCCAGCACGGAGGCGGTGAGCGCCAGGTTCCGCACCTTGTTGAATCCCATTACGATTATCGCCCGCGTGACGTTCGTGATCTTCCGCGGGAAGCCGTAAAATGCGCTGTTGACGAGGCGCAGTGTTTTGGCCGAAAGCGCCTGGTCGCGGGAAATTATCTGGCCCACGTGAGATGCGTCCACGCGCGGGTCGCGGATGGCTTCGGTTACTTCCGCTATCACCGTCGGCAGCGTTGGGATGTTGTCAATGTTGCCGACGAGTTCCTTGAGCTGTTCAGTCTGCACGGCGGTGCAAGCAGTGGGGTCAATTGCCACGGCGGTGTTTCCAAAATGTTGCATTGTTTTTCTCCATCACTTGCGGTGAAAACGGCTGACTCGGAATATCAGATGGGACCTTGACCCCGGGCGGTTCGCGCCAGGAGGTGCTTGACCGAAAGGTCCAAAATCTTGCGCATCGATGGCTCTTCCATCACTTTGGCAAACCTGTGGTTCGCCCTCTCCAGTATTTTCTCCTCTACTTCTTTGGGCAGGCGCTGCCCGTTCGCCGGTTTGGAGTTATGCGCTCTCGGCGCGGAGTCTTCGCCTTCCACGGATATCTCCGCTACACCCCATGCCAGCAACTTTGTGCCGTATGTCTTGCGCAACTTGTCGCCGACATTCAGCAGCATCCCGCCGCGGTCGTCCCGTACCTCTTCAGCCAGGACCATCCCCTCCTCGATGTCTTCGACCGGGATTTTTCGCATAATTCACCTCGCAAAATAAAAAAACCTGCCGCCTTTTCTCATACTTTTCGCTGCGACTCTTATGAGTAAAGGATGAACAGGTTTCCTTGGATTTACGAATGCTAACTTTGCGCTCTAAAAGCGTTAATCGGACTTCCGCGGCCTTTTTTTTAGTGAATATTGCGAAACCACAAAAAAGCCCCGTAATTGCCGGGGCTTTTTGTTCCAGCCGACGGTCAGCCTCAGATGTTTTCCAGCCGCCGCCGCATCATTCGTGGCCTTCCTTTTTCGCGATCAGGCGCTTCAGGCCTGCCACCGCGTCAGCATAAACCGGCGCCACGTAAACCGCATTGACCGGCATTATGTCGTTCATGTCGCGGTTTTCAAATGTTTCGACTTCTTGCGCGGTAAAAATTGTGGAAAGATCGAGGCCCAGCGATTTTTCGAGGGCATTCAAAGCCTTTTGGTACAAATCAAGCACGTGGTCAATTTGTTTCAGCACTTCGCCACAAGTGGTTTCCCACGTGCGGATCGCCTCGATGATGCGCGGGCTTGCGCCGTTCGGCCCTTCGAGGTATTCCAGCGATTCCTTAATCTTTTCCCTCAGTTCACTGTCTTCGGCCTCGGTGAGTTGTTTTGGCGCGGCAAGCGCGAACTCGTATTCCAGTTTCCGCTTCTCATACAGTTCGCGGTTCGCGCCCGCCTCGGCGTCCAGCATGTCAAGGCGCGCCTCCCTCTTGCCGATTTCCTGCTCCCACAGCAGCACAAGCGCGGCGTAAACCCTGCCCTGGTGGACAAGGTTGTCCGGTTTGCGCGCCACCATGTCGTCCCAGTAAAGCAGGGATTCGTGGAC
>Ga0315288_10012938_pt1 | contig 10466 bp, 10 predicted proteins | sample YL17G11_20_MG_FD_203454 | JGI IMG/M metagenome (GOLD analysis project Ga0315288, IMG submission 203454) | Sediment microbial communities from Yellowstone Lake, YNP, Wyoming, USA - YL17G11_20 | ecosystem: Environmental > Aquatic > Freshwater > Lake > Sediment | place: USA: Wyoming | collected...
AGGGATGGGGGAATTCTAGCGGAAGCGTGCCAGCGGGTCAAGCGTTGTGGTGCTCTGTGTCGATGGTCTGAGACTTTGTCACCCCGTAACTGTTCTGTGATTCTGTCACCTTATGAGGGAGCAGGTCACGTTGAACGGCAAAGAGCAGAAGCGAGCTATGGTGCTCACCACGGTGATCGAGGGGGGAGTGACGGCCCGGCAGGCAGGGGAGGTGCTAGGGTTGTCGATGCGACACGTGCGACGCCTCAAGGCAGCGTACAGGCGAGAGGGGCCAGCGGCCCTGGCCCATGGGAATCGAGGTAGGAGGCCGGCCCACGCGCTGGAGGACGCGCTGACCCGGCGGGTGGTGGAACTGGCGCAGACCACTTACCAGGGCTGCAACCACCAGCATCTGACGGAGCTGCTGGCTGAGAGAGAGGGCATTCACCTTAGTCGCTCATCCGTGCGCCGCATTCTCAGCAGGGCTGGGCTGCGCAGCCCGCGCAGGCGGCGTCCGCCCAAGCACCGCTCCCGGCGGGAGCGGATGCCCCGGGCCGGCATGCTCCTGCAGGTGGACGGTAGTCGCCACCGCTGGTTGGAAGAGCGTGGCCCCTGGCTGACCCTGGTGGGCGCAGTGGACGACGCCACCGGCGAGGTGCCCTACGCCCTGTTTCGGGAGCAGGAGGATGCCGCCGGCTACCTGCTCTTGCTGCGGGAGGTGGTGTGCACTCATGGTGTTCCCCTGGGCCTCTACAGCGACCGCCACAGCATCTTCCAGCGCCGTCCGGAGGAGCGAGAGACACTGGGAGAGCAGCTGGCGGGCCGGCGGGAGCCCACCCAGGTAGGGAGGGTGCTGGAGGAGTTGGGCATCCAGTCCATCTTGGCCCGTTCTCCCCAGGCCAAGGGGCGGGTGGAGCGGCTCTGGGGGACGTTTCAGGACCGGCTGGTCACCGAGCTGCGGCTGGCCGACGCCCGCACTCTGGAGGAGGCTAACCAGGTACTCTGGCCCTTTCTGCCTCGCTTCAACGCCCGCTTCAGCCGACCCCCTGAGGCAGACGGCTCCGCCTACCGGCCGCTGGGCACTGGCTTCGACCCAGACGCCTACTTCAGCTTCAAGTACCGGCGCACAGTCAGCAATGATAACTTGGTGCACCTGGATGGCCAGGTCATCTCTATCCCGCCGGGGCATCCCGCCCGCAGCTACGCGCGGGCTCTGGTGGAGGTGCAGGAACGACTGGACGGGAGCCTGGTGGTGTACTATCAGGGACGGTGTATCGCCCGGCAGGAGCCGCCTGTTGAACCCAGGGCATTGCGGACGCGCAGGCGTCGGCGCGGGTTGGACTTGGGGGAAATCCGGCAGCCAGCGCCCAAGCGCCTCGCGCAGACCAGGCCCGCCCCAGCAACGCCATCGCAGCCGCGGCGTCCGGCGGAAGACCACCCCTGGCGCAGGTGGAGGGTGACAAAATCACTGACCACTTAGAGTGACAGAATCACTGACCGTCGACAGCGTTGTGGTGCTCTGTGCCGCTCCTGCGAAAATGAAGAGCAACCTTCATTCGTTGATGGTGCGCCGTAGCCTTATGGGGCGCTCAGATGACAGGACGCCTTTCTGTCACCCTGAACGAAGTGAAGGGTCTGGGGTGGGGTGGAACTGGTCCCCGCCTCCGCCCTAGATTCCTCGCTGCGCTCGGAATGACAGGGAAGACTTTCTGTCACCCTCAAGCGGGGCGAAGATTCAAAAGGCGAGTAGGCAGGGTGAGTGGCAGGAGGCTACGAGCGCTGCCGGCACGCTTGCACGAAGGCGGAGAAGAGAGGCGCCATCGTCTCTGCCATCTCCGGGTGGCGGCGCTGGCCGTAGAGACGGGGGTCGATGTCTTTGCCGCCGCTAAGCACCAGGCCGGCGACGGCGGCCAGCTCCTCCGCCGAAGGCGGATCTACCTCTGGGTCGGGCTGGAGGCACAGGACTCGTCCGCCGGCGAGCGCTAGGCTGTTGAGATAGTGGTCGCTGCGCTCCCCCGGGGGAGCTCGCCAGCGGGACAGGGCGATGAGCGGGGAGGGATCGTTCATCGAGTCACTGAATGAGGCGCCTGCGCATGGCGAACAGCGCCACCGCATAGAAGGCCGCCGTCACCACCACGATCCAGGCCAGGTCGCCCAGGTGGCTCCACTGGGGGTTGCCTTCCACCAGCCCGCGGTAGATCGCCACCACGTGCGTGGCGGGGATGAACCACGAGGCTCTCTCCGCCCAGCCCGGCAGTACGTCCAGGGGGAAGAAGACTCCTCCCAACCAGAACTGGGGTGTGACGAACAGTGCGAAGAAGTAGTTCAGGGAGCTGATGGAGCGGGCGATGGAAGTGTAGGACAGCGAGATGCTGGCGAACATCAGCCCCGACAGGAAGGTGATAGGCAGCGCCAGTATCGCCAGCGGCGAGTCCAGCAGGAGGAAGACGGCCGTCACCGCCAGTATGTAGAAGCCACTGATGAGGGCGCGCGTGGCGCCCCACATGATCTCGCCTGTGATGACGTCTTCGACGCTCACCGGTGTGGAGACGATGGCGTTGAAGGTCTTCTGGTTGTCCATGCGGAAGTAGGAGCCCCAACCACACTCGCCGGCGGCCGCCCACATGGGGTAGACGGCTAACAGTCCCGGGGCGATGAACTCGATGTAGCGCTGGCCGCTCTCGAGTTCGACCAGGCTGCCGAGGCCCAGGCCCAGGGCTAGCAGAGTGATGACGGGCTCGGCTAGGGGCCAGATGGCCTCCGACTTCCACAGCTTCAGGTAGACATCGCGGTTGCGTTGCCAGACGCGATAGGCCCGGTACGACACGTTGGGCGCGCGCAGGGTGACTCTCGGCAGGACTATGCTCATGGCGCCGGTTACTCCACCAGTCCCCTTCCTGTCAAGCGCAGGAAGACGTCTTCCAGGTTGGCGTGACGGTAGACCACCTGCTCGCTCTCCGGCATCAGCTCCGCGATGTTTGCCCGGCCATCGGCGGTGCGAGCGTAGATGTAGAGAATGTCCTCCACCTCCTCGACCGTCAGGCCGGGTCGCGCTGCCAGCCGCCCCAGCACTTCCTCTCGCTCGGGGCCGCGCAGGTGCAGCTCCACCACCTCGCCGCCGGCGTGCTCTTCGACGAGCGCGGCCGGCGTTCCCTCCACCAGGATGTGCCCCTGGTGCATGATGACCAGCCGGTCGCAGAGGTGGGCTGCCTCCTCCATGTAGTGGGTGCAGAGGAGCATCGTCACGCCCTGACCGCGCAGGTAGCGCAGCTTCTGCCAGACTAGGTGGCGGGCCTGGGGGTCCAGGCCGGTGGTAGGCTCGTCCAGCACCAGGATCTTCGGCTGGTTGATGAGGCCCCGCGCGATGGCCAGGCGCCGCTTGAGGCCGGTGGAGAGAGCCCAGATAGGCTGGCGCTGCTTGTCCAGCAGTTGGAACAGGGCCAGGCTCTCGTCGATGCGCTCCTCCGCCAGGGTGCGCGGCATGTCGAAGTAGCGGGCGTAGACGGCCAGGTTCTGGCGCACCGACAGGTCGGGGTCCAGGTTGTCCTCCTGGGGCACGACGCCCAGAAGGGCCTTTATGCGCCGGGGCTCGCGCCGCACATCCAGGCCGTCCACCGTCAGTTCGCCTGCCGTGACCGGCGAAACGCAGGCGATCATGCGGGTGGTGGTAGTCTTGCCGGCGCCGTTGGGGCCGAGCAGGCCGAAGCACTCGCCGCTGGAGACATCGAAGCTGATGCCGTCGACGGCGGTGAAGTGACCGTAGCGCTTGACCAGATTGCGGGCGTGGACGATCTCGTTCATGGGTTGGGAGCTTCGAGGTTATGGTAGCAGAGCCGTTGCTGGCGCGGCAATTCACCGCTCAGGACGAGCGGGTTCTATTTGGGCATGAGCGTCAGAAGGAATTCGTACACCAGGTTGGCCGCCAGCAGGCAGGTGATCTCCGTCGGGTCGTAGACCGGGGCGACCTCCACCAGGTCGAAGGCTACCACCGGCAGGCCGCGCAGGCCGCGTACCAGCGTCACGATGTCGCGGCTACTGAAACCGGCCACCTCCGGTGTGCCGGTGCCCGGCGCGAAGGCCGGGTCCACGCTGTCGATGTCCAGCGAGACGTATATGGGCCCTCGCACCAGGGCCCGGATGCGCTCCAGGGTGGCGGCCGGGCCCTGGCCGGCGAACTCGTCGGCGGTGATGATGTTGAAGCCGGCGGCCCGCGCCTGGTCGATGATGGTGGCGGAGATGGAGCCGCGGATGCCAACCTGGACGGAAGCGGCGGGGTCGATGAGGCGCTCTTCGGTGGCGATGCGGAAGACGGTCCCGTGATGGTAGGGGCGGTCGGCATCGCCGCCCCAGAAGTCGGGGTGAGCGTCGAAGTGGATCAGGGACAGCGTGCCGTGCTGCTGAGCGGCGGCGCGGAGCACGGACAGGGTCACCGTGTGGTCGCCGCCCAGACAGACGGGGAACACCCCGGCTTTGAAGACGGGGAGGAGCTCTGTTTCAAATTTCTTGAGGGACTGCTCGATGTAGCCCGGATAGGTCTCGATGTCTCCGTAGTCCACGACGCGCAGCTGGTTGAAGGGCGGCGCCAGGGACTGCGGGTCGAAACCGTGAGGGAAGAGCTGGCAGGAGATATCGCGGATGCCGCGCGGGCCGTAACGGGCGCCGGGCCGGTGGGTAGTGCCGATGTCCAGGGGCAGGCCGATGATGGCGACGTCAGCATAGGCGAAGTCACGGGTCGCAGGGATGCGCATGAAGGTCTGAGGGCTGCCGAAGTAGGGCCCGCGCTGCCAATCGGCGGGCATGAGGCGATCACTCATACCAATATGATAGCAGAGTGAGAGGACTGAGAAACGGGCGTCGGGCGGGGGCCTGGCCGGCGGGCCTACTCCTCGTCGGGTTCCTCTTCCTCCTCCACGGCGGGCGTGGCGAACTCGTAGAGGGTCACGTCGCTGCTGGTGTCCTTGCTGCGGGGGCGGGGGGCCCAGTCCTCGGTTTCTTCACCCTCTTCGAAGCTCTCCTCTTCCTCATCTGCGTCCGTCCGCACGAGACCCTCCTTGATGTAGGGGCGGAAGGGCTCGCCGGTGGTGGCCGGGAAGGAGAGCTTGCCCGCCTGGCTGGGGTGCTGGTACGTCTCCTTGATGATGATGCGGACATCGTCGCGGGCCAGAGTGGCGATGGCCGCCGCGTACTGGTTTCCCCCATCGATGAGCTTGATGAGGCGCAGGCTCAGCTTTGGCTCCACCTCGCCCAGATAATCGCCCTGAGCGTTCTCCACGAACAGCGTGCTGTTCTGTCGGCGCAGGAAGACCTCATCGCCGGCCGTCAGGCGGGCCGCTACCTCTGCCGTCGGCCGTACGAGGCCTGTGACCCCGGTCTTCCCCGTCTCCGAGATGAAGAGCTGGGGCGAGAGCTTGGTGCCGACCTCGGCCCGTGGGGCTGCCGCCTCGCCCAGGTCGGCCAGGCGGGCCAGGTTCTTCTGGGCGATGCTGTTGTGGGGATCGAGTCCCAGGGTCTTGCCGTACGCCTCGCGTGCCTCGGCGAAGCGGCCCAGTTCTGTGCAGGCCTTGCCGAGGCGGTTGTAGGCATCCACATCGTTGGGAAAGACGTCGATGATGATGCGGTTAACCTTCGCCGCCGCCTCCCATTGGCCCTGCATGGCCAGCTGGATAGCCTGCTCAGCGCGCTGCCGGCGTATCCTTGTCCGATCGTCCGCTGCGAAAACCATATGCCATTCTCACTCTTCGATTCGCCGAATTGTAGGGCCTTTCGTCATCTTTTGCAAGCCCTGCGCGACAGCCCTGGTGCCAGCCTGTCTTGGCGCATCGCTGGTAAAGACGCTGCGAAGGCCCAGGCGTTACGTTCTTCTGCCCAGGAAGCGCCAGGGGCCACTTCAGCGGCTGCGGCGGTCGACATAACATCACGTCCAGGCCTGCACATGGTTGTTGGCGAGGGTGCTCGATAGTCGCCGGCGACGGTGCGCACTAAGGGAATACGAGCGTGAGGCGATGACGGATGCGGGGGTCGGTGCGCAATGGTCGAGGCGATGGTGGTCGGGGTGGGCAGACTCGAACTGCCGACCTCACGGTCCCGAACCGTGCGCTCTAGCCTAGCTGAGCTACACCCCGCCGAAGCTTCCCTTTATCACCGCCAGCGGAACCACATTCTAGCAGGCAGTCTGCAAGGTGTCGAGGCACGACAGCGTGGCTGGCCGGGCGCGCCGCGCCAGAGGTTCGGAGGTTCGCTCGCTGACGGTTCGCCTAGCGAACGCGCGGGGTGTGAAAAGCCCCGTTGCTGATGGGCTCCTCGATATACAGGTCGCCGTTGCGGATCTTAATGTTAAAACCACAGGTGGGGTTGGTACACGCCCAGGCCTTGAAGTGGATGGCTGCCCCCTGGCTACCGAAATCGGACAAGGGGACCAGATCACCGACCTGGCACTTAAGGCATTTGGGGAATCCGTTCACCACTACCACGAGAGCCCTCCCAACCGAACGTAATCGCCAGAAGTATAGCAGAGCGTTAACACACTGACAACCCAAATTCCTGCGTTATCGTCGGGCGCTGCCGAATTTTTTCAGTCGGCGTCGCCTATGTCGCTTCGCCGCGGCGTACCAGCCACCACTCCAGGCTATCGGACAAGGCCAGCCACGACGCCTCGATGATGTCCGAGGAGCTGCCCACCGTCGTCCAGTGCTGCTCGCCGTCGGTGGACTCGATGAGGACGCGCACGACGGCCCCGGTGCCGGCGGCGCTATCGATGATCCGCACCTTGTAGTCCACCAGGTGCACCGCCTGCAGCGTCGGGTAGAACTCCACCAGGGCCTTGCGCACGGCCGCGTCCAGGGCGTTCACCGGGCCGTTGCCTTCGGCCGCGGTGTGGATCACCTCGTCGCCCACCCGCACCTTCACCATCGCCTCCGCGAGCATGTCGCGCTCCTCCTCGCCGCCCGGCCGCGGGTGACGGCGCTCCACCACCATGAAGTCGTCCAGCTCGAATGGCGGCTGATAGCCGGCCTCGCTGCGTCGCACCAGCAGCTCGAAGGAGGCCTCGGCGCCCTCGTACTGGTAGCCGTGGCTCTCCATCTCCTTCACCTTGTCCAGCAGGCGGCGGGCGGCTTCGCGGTCCAGGTCCAGCTCAATGCCCTGCTCGCGGATCTTATCGAGGATGCCGTGGCTGCCGCCCAGCTCGGAGACGAGCATGCGGGGCTCGTTTCCAATGCGGGTGGGGTCGATGTGCTGGTACGAGCGGTCGTGCTTGATGAGGGCGGCGACGTGCAGGCCGGCCTTGTGAGCGAAGGCGGCGGTGCCCACGTAGGGTTGCCGCGGGCTGGGGCTGAGGTTGGCGACCTCGCTCACGTAGCGCGACACCTCGGTGAGCTTCGCCAGTTGCTCGTCGGTGATGCAGTCGATGCCCAGCTTCAGCTTCAGGTTGGCGATGACGGTGATGATATCGGCGTTGCCGCAGCCATCGCCGTAGCCGTTGACGCACCCCTGCACCTGGCTGACGCCCAACTCCACCGCCATGAGGGTGTTGGCCACCGCCACATCGGCGGCGTTGTGGGCGTGGATGCCCAGGGGCGTGGTAACCGACTCCAGCGCCATCTTGACGGGCTCTGCCAGACGGGAGGTGATGGTGCCGCCGTTGGTGTCGCACATGATGATGCAGTCGGCGCCGGCTTCGGAGGCTGCGCGCAGGCACTGCAGGGTGTATTGGGGCTCGGAGTAGAAGCCGTCGAAGAAGTGCTCGGCGTCGTAGAAGACGGCGAGTCCGTGGGACTTGAGGAAGCGCACCGAATCGGTGATCATCGCCAGGTTCTCTTCCAGGGTCGTTCCCAGGATGTCTCGCACGTGGACGTCGTTGGCCTTGCCCACGATGGTGACTACCGGCGTGCGGGCATCGACGAGGGCGCGGAGGTTGGGGTCCTTGTCGGCGCGGCCGCCGGCCCGCCGGGTGGAGCCGAAGGCGGCCAGCCGGGCGCTGCGCAGGGCCAGCGACTGTGCCCGCACGAAGAACTCGGCGTCTTTGAGGTTGGAGCCGGGCCAGCCGCCCTCGATGTAGTGGACGCCCAGCTCATCCAGCTTGCGGGCGATCTTCAGCTTGTCCTCCACGGACAGCGAGATGCCCTCCATCTGTGTCCCGTCGCGGAGGGTTGTGTCGTAGAGCTCTATCTTGGGCATGGCGGAATCCTCGACTCGGCTTTGTTGCGGTCATTGTAAGCTGCCGAGGGGAGGGCAGCAAGGGATGTTGTGTTCCAGGTAAAATACAAGGCGGCCGGGGCCGCGCACCGCCCCAGCCGCCTTGGCCGGTCTCTTCTGATGAACTAGAACTCGACGGTGGCGGGGGCCACTTCCAGGGCCTCCAGAGCGGGATGTGGCGCCGTCTCTTCGGCAAGCAGGCTCTCGGTGGCCTCTTCCAGTATGCCGCACCAGTAGGCCACGGTCTTGCGGTTCCAGTTGCCCCAGCCAGTTTGCACTGTCCTGAGGATGGCCTGGACGGTCATCGTGGTGCCCGCGGGGCCATGGCCGTTGCCATCGCCGACCTCGATAAGAGCTACGGGGTCCACGTTGCCACGCATCACGTGGAGGTTGAGGCCCAGCCAGTAGGTCGCCAGGTCCTCCGAGAGGTTAACGCGAGAGCGTCCGAACGGTAGTCCGATGCGGTCTTTGACGAAGACGGCTATGTTTCGAACCACGATCCTTACCTCCTGCTTTTCCCCTTGGAGGACCCCGCTCCGGTCGTTTGATGTGGGTCGGGACCCCTCCTGTAATGCAGGTTATCACTATGAGGCCGGTAGTGTTGCTAGCAAACCGGTGAAGAAGCAGTGGACGGAGGGTAAAAAGGGGGCGGAGGGCAATAAGAAAGGCGGGTCGCCGCCAAGAACGGGAGGGGGTCCGGCCCTGGTGTCCGGAGATGCGTCTCTCCGTGACCCGCCAATAGATAAGACGCGCGAAGGGCGAAAAGAGAACACTCGATGCACCCATCCTTCCCCGTAATGGGGCCCTATGCTATCTTGGCCTCGCTGTCCAATGATGAGCTCTCTTCCGCAGCCGAACGGGATGGCGCTGGACCTCCACGTCCATACTTCCGTCGGCTCCAGGGACTGCAACCTCCCGCTGCTGCGCCTGACCGAGGCGGCCCACCAGGTCGGCATCCAGGGCTTCGCCGTCACGGAGCACGATACGTCCTGGGCGCCTGAGAACCTGGAACGCTATCGACAGGAGAGCGGCCTCTTCGTCTGCGCCGGCCGCGAGTGGCCCACCAACTGGGGCCACGTCATCGCCCTGGGCCTCGACCACAAGCTGGAGGATGTCCGCCGGTTGGATGAACTGCGCCGCCTGGCGGACGAGGCGGGCGGCTACCTGATCCTGGCCCATCCTTTCCGCTTCTTCCCCAGCGCATCGAACTATCTCTTCGGGCCCCAAGGCAACTCCTCGACCCTCACGACGGAGGAGATGGCCCGCCATCCCGCCTGGGAGCTGGTGGATGAGATCGAGGTGCTCAACTACAACTGCACCGACAAGGAGAACGAGCTTGCCGCCGCGGTGGCGCGGGCGCTGGGCAAGCGGGGCACGGCCGGCAGCGACGCGCATACCTTCACCGAGGTGGGTCGCTGCATTACTGTGCTGGAGCGCGCTGTGGCCAGCGAGGGCGAGCTCATCGAAGAGCTGCGGGCGGGCCGCCACTACCTTGCGCGGCGGAGGCCCAACGGCGAGTACGTTCCCTTCGTGAGCCTGGCCTAGACGCCTGCCGCCGCGACCAGCAGCCTAATCCCCACCGTGAACAGCGCGAAGGCCAGCAGCCGCACGATGGCCTTCTCCGGCAGGCGCTGGGACAGCCGCGCCCCGGCCTGCGCGCCCACCACCGCTCCCACCGCCAGCGGGATTATTTTTGGCCAGTCGCCGGCCAGGCTGCCCGTGGCCACGTGCACCAACGTCGCGGCGAGCGCGGTGAAGATCAGGATGAAGTGGGATGTGGCCACGGCGATGTGGGCGGGGAAGCCCAGCACCGCAATCATCACCGGCACGTGAATGATGCCGCCGCCCAGGCCCAGGAAGCTCGCGAACACCCCCACAAGAAAGCTGATGGCAACGCCCGTCTGCCAGTTGAAGGCATAGCTGTAGCGATTGCCCTCCACGTCGGCGAGGCTGCGGTAGGTGTTGGGCCGCGGCCACCATCTTCCACCGGCTTCGCTCAGGGCCGGCCGCAGGGCGATGTAGGCGGAGACGGAGATGAGGACGATGCCGAACAGGCCGTCGAACGCTCTCCGGGGCATAGCATGGGTGGCCAGGGCGCCGGCCACGGCGCCGGGGATGGTGGCCAGGGCGAAGGCCACCCCCGTGCGATAGTCGATGCGGCGGAGCCTGGCGTAGGCCGCGGAGCCGGAAGAGGCGTTGAACAGCACCACCGCCAGGGAGATGCTGGTGACTGTCGCCGCCGAATCGTCGGGGTAGAGGAGGAGAAAGGCGGGGATGATCACGAAGCCGCCGCC